>Ga0209253_10006261_pt1 | contig 10308 bp, 9 predicted proteins | sample FrelakmetBRP12BR_FD_187145 | JGI IMG/M metagenome (GOLD analysis project Ga0209253, IMG submission 187145) | Freshwater lake sediment microbial communities from the University of Notre Dame, USA, for methane emissions studies - BRP12 BR (SPAdes)... | ecosystem: Environmental > Aquatic >...
ATCAATACCATGTTCGATGTCTTCAACTTTCTTTGAACCTTCAATCGCCTCGGCCGGCGCCACAGTAAGCTTCTCGATGCTGACGCGCAATGCTGAAGCGCAATCGACCAGTGCCGAAGTCATATGCACAGTGTTTTGAAGGAGTTCTTGGGGCAATTCGGCTTCTGAAAGCATCTCCAAACATCTCGCCGCATCCTTCACATCGTCGGCAAGGGTATCTAGCCTTTTCACGAGGTGCAATAGGTCTTCACGGTAGTCAGCAAACAATGCTGCGCCTTTTGATAGTTCTTTGAAAACTTCTGTTCTCAGTCTATCTACTTCTTCTTCAGTTGTGAAGAGATTTTGGACGCGTGTCATCGCATCTTTCACTTTTCCTTGTGCCATGCTTTGCGTTGCCTGATTCAGAAGAGTGACTGTGTCGATGGCTTTCGTTATTTGTTCCTGAGCTAGGTCTAGTGCTTTCGTTCTTCGACGCTTTTCAAACCACGCATAACTTCTCTTTTCCAAATTTCACATCTCCTTTTACACTTTTTTGTCTTTTACTTATAACCTTTCTCAAAATTATGAGAGCTTACGACCTTCACCTGAGAATAGATCTTTGCCAATTGCGATGCAATGGATCGATTTACCAATGCAGGTTGGGTGACCGCCAATCCTTTCCAAGTATGTGACCGCTAAAACAGTCCAGATCAAACACTTTTTTCCACAAAATCTTTGGGCACAGTCTATATAGACAACATATTCACAATAGAATGATCCCTATAGTAGATAGAAGGCACATATTTTGACCACAACATCAATCAAGCGAACCGAAGAACTGAGAAAGCTCCAACTCACAGGCGGCTCAACTTACACGATATCACTGCCCAAAACTTGGATACTTCAGAACCAGCTAAAGAAGAAGAGTTCTTTGCGAATCCGCCTAGAAGAAGACGGGTCACTATCAGTCAGATCATCAGAGACGCCAAAGAAAGAGACATCGCATGAGGCATACATACAGGTGTCTCAAAAAGAGGATGAAGATGCGCTCGTACGTAAGACCGTATCAGCCTATCTGGTCGGATACAACATCATTCACGTCAAAGCCCAGAAGGGACAACAACTCTCGTCAAAACAACGAAGTGTATTGAAAGCTTTTGCTCGAAACTTGCTCGTTGGCACCGAAATCGTGATAGACACGCCGGAGGAACTGACGCTGCAGGTCCTTCTGAGTTATCCTGAACTCTCCGTGGAGAGTGCCTTGAGAAGAATGGCAATCATCACAACCTCTATGCACAAAGACACAATAGCCTCGCTTCAGAAGCTGGATCATTCCCTCGCAAAAGATGTCATAGCAACCGATGATGAAGTCGATCGTTTCAACATGTACATTGTCCGCCAACTCAAGATGGCAATCCAAAGTCCGACTACAATCAAGGAAATAGGACTGGCAAACGCGCGCGATTGCCTCGGATATCGCTTGGTAACCAAGTCAGTCGAAAGAACGGCTGATCATGCCGTAAAAATAGCCGAGAACGTTCTACTTATGAAGAAGAAACTTGACGACAACACTCTTGAAAAAATGGCAGAAATGAGCGCTATTGCAATCTCAATGTTTGAAAGAGCAATAGAAGCACTTTTCAAACGAGATTATGAAGCAGCAGAAGACTCGATCGAAAGAACAAAAGACATTCTTGCATTGGAGAAAAAGGCAATTGCCGCCTCTCACAAGATTGACATCGAAGAAGCAGCAAGCCTACGATTGATAATTGAAAGCATTAGAAGAACCGCAGAATACGCAGCGGACATAGCGGAAATCGTCTTGAACCTCACCGTGGAATCTGTTATCACTAACTAGCAACACACAAACTAGTTGACGGCCACTGTCTACAAATATCCTATGCCCCATTCTTTCCCTCAGCGGTCCAATAGGATTTCTTCTCGCCCTTTCCAGTCGCAACAAGCTCTTTCTTGAAGATGGGCGCCTCTTTCTTGTATCTCTCAACCGCTTCTTCCAAAACAGGAAAAACCTGTTGCCGATGTTCGCCAGCAACCAAGACGTAGACAAGGTCCTCCCCCACTTTGAATTCTCCTACGAGATGGTGAATTTGCACGTCCACTATACCCGGCTTTTTCTTCAAATCGTCACAGATCTGAGAAAGCACTTCATCCGCCTTTTCTTCGTAGGCCTGCAACTCCAACATCTGAACCTTGCCGCTAACGCTCGTTCCACGTACTACACCCACGAATGTGGCCATGGCACCAGCTTTCTCAAAACCAGGCTGCTTTTTGACGCTGTTTATCAGATCCTCGAGAGACAAAGTGCCCTTCTCATGAACGCCGGCTTTCTTCATTGAGAACACCCGAGATTACGATTGAGCGGTTCGGGTTTTTTAAACAATTCTCTAAGAGGCTACGATGTCCTCGCGTATTTCCGCATATCAGCCAGCGCGGCCGACGGGACAGGAAGATCCTTCATCGTTAGCAAACCTGCAGGAGCATTGATGACTTTCGGAATTGCATTGACAATCATTGCGATTGTTGCCAAATCACCGTGCACGCAAGGGCTGATTCTTTGATTGATCTCGGGAACGCCCTTGATTGTTATCGAATCGTACTCTTTTTTGGCTCCGATGTATGCTTGGAAATCCAAGACAATGGCTTCCTTGCCATCCATAATGCCTTTTGCTTTCTGTCTAAGACCAGCCACGTTTCCAACTCGAACCTTCATATCTTTGCTCTGAACAGACTTTGCGGCTACCACAGGTTCCACGGGTTCGATAACCACTGTGTCCAGCTTCCATGCAAGAGCACCAGCAATCATTTCGATCGATTGTTCAAGTCCGACATGTCCTGTTATTTGCCGGTGCCTGATCTTCTGCTCGAATTCCTTTCTAGACAAACCTGCTCCTATCTTCTTTTGAAAGGGCAACCGTCTCGTTGCAGCATCCATAACCCTACGGGCGTGGATTGAATCGACTTTCTGGCAAGGAGCCGTCAAAGTTATCACGAGAGTGTCCATGAGAAAGCCTGGATTTATTCCCGTCCCCAAAACAGTCACGTCATGTTTCTTCGCCAACATATCTATCTGCATCGCAAGCACAGGCTCGGATACGAATGGATAAGACAGTTCTTCACAGGTTGACACCACATTTGATCCATGCTCCACTAACGAGGCAATCTGAGAGCAGGTGTCTTTGAGGTACGAAGAAGTAGCGTGCACCGCAACGTCAGCCTTCACACCTCGAGGCAGAGAGTCGAGATTGCCAGAAACCGTCACACCAATCTTCTTGCTGAGTCCCAGGACATCGCCTAGGTCTTTGCCCACCTTGTCTTTTGCGACATCAACCGCACCGACTATTTGAACGCCCTCCTTTTCAAGAAGAGATTTCGCGATTGATCCGCCAACAACGCCCACGCCGTAGCACAATATCTTTATTTGATTCACAGTCAACTTTTTCTCCTCACGATTTGTGTTCTATTGTCCGTGACCATATAAAAATGTGTGCGCAAGACGTCTGGCACTTCGATGTCCATAAAAAACCTTTACATTTGTAAACTTTTATATCTTTGACAACCGAAATACTCACAGAGGCAACCAGCGTGGACAGCTCAGACGCCACTGTGAAGCAAGTTCGCCACAGAATTCTAGAAGCTGACAAGCTCAAAAACTGTTTCGAATGTGGCATCTGCACAGCAAGCTGTTCAATGGCTGAGATGCTTGGAAACGAATATGGCCCCAGAAAACTACTCGAAGACATATACGCAAACCCTGAAGAAGCATTAGCTTCAGAAGCCATATGGGTTTGCGCATGGTGCTACCGATGCTACAACCGCTGCCCACAAGGACTGAAGGTACCCGAAATCCTGCTCTCCCTGAGAAAAACAGCGGTCGAGCGTGGACAAACTCAGGCATTCGACAAGGCTCTCCAGAAAATCGTGAAACACATCCCTCTTCCATTGATCGCGACTTTTGTCTGCTACCACCCCGAAAGAGCCGGACTGAAAAATGAAGAAGTCATTGACAGAATCGAACAAATACGGGAAGAAATGTTCGGCGCAAAAAAGAAGGAGAAAACTGGGAAATCCTCAAAGGAAAAAATCGCTATAATCGGTTCCGGACCAGCAGGACTTGCCGCTGCCTATGAATTGGGCCGAAAGAAATATGCCGTGACAGTCTTTGAAGCTCTTTCCGAAGCAGGCGGAATGCTGAGAAAAGCAATTCCCCAATATCGACTGCCCAAAAAACTTGTCGCCAAAGAAATCGAGTTTATCGAAGATCTTGGTGTCGAAGTCAGAACAGGAACAGAAATCGGCAAGAACCTGTCCTTCGAAAAACTCAAAAAAGATGGATACGGAACCTTCTTTGTCAGCACTGGAGCTCACAAGAGCCAAAAACTGAAGATTGAAGGGACCGACTTGAAAGGCGTGACTCATGCCCTTGACTTCTTATGGGATGCAAACCTCGATAAGAAAATAGAAGTCGGCCACAAGGTTGTAGTGATCGGAGGCGGCAACGTCGCCGTTGACGCCGCAAGAACTGCTCGCTGTCTCGGAGCAGCTGACGTGACTATGTTGTACCGAAGATCAAAGGAGGAGATGCCTGCAAATCTTCGCGAAGTTGAAGAAGCGGAGCATGAAGGTGTTAAGATCGAATTCCTCGTGTCTCCGAAGAAGATTCTTGGAGAAAATGGCAACGTCTGTGGAATCGAATGTACACGGATGAGACTGGATGAACCAGATGAAACTGGAAGGAAGAAAGCTATTCCAATAGAAGGTTCGGAATTCACGCGCGAAGCAGACAGAGTGATCTTGGCCATAGGCGAGACACCTGATTTGGCCTTTTTGCCCAAGGACGTTGAATTGAACGAAGACGGAACGCTTTGGGTCAACCCGTTGACAATGGAAACAACCGCCTCAGGCGTTTTCGGAGGCGGCGACGCCGTGACCGGACCCGCATCTGTGATAGAAGCGATCCGTGATGGAAAACGTGCCGCAGTATCAATCGAAAACTATTTGAAAACAAAGAAGGAAGACTAGACTGTGACAGAAGATCAAAAACAACAATCGAAGCAAGACGAGCCTCGGATTGGTGTCTACGTTTGTCACTGCGGTCTGAATATCGCCGGATCGGTAGATTGCGCTGAAGTTGCGAAATTTGCTGCCACACTTCCTCACGTTGTCTTGGCTCAAGACAACCGTTACACCTGCTCGGACCAAGGACAAGCAGGAATACAGAAAGACATCAAAGAAAAAAAGCTAAACCGGGTCGTCGTTGCCTCTTGTTCCCCGAGATTACACGAGCCCACTTTCAGAAAAACCTGCGAAGACGCAGGACTGAACAAATACCTTTTCGAGATGGCGAACATACGAGAGCACTGCAGTTGGGTTCACCTGTATGACCGCAAAGCAGGGACAGAAAAAGCCAAAGACCTCGTCAAAATGGCCGTGGCCAAAGCCACCTTGCTCCAACCAGCAGAAGAAATCGAGGTCCCGATAACTCGCAAAGTACTAGTAATAGGCGGAGGAGTCGCAGGCATACAAGCGGCCCTTGACCTCGCAGACACCGGCTACAAAGTCTATCTGGTCGAAAAAGAACCTAGCATAGGCGGAATGATGGCGCGTATTGACAAGACGTTTCCGACAATGGACTGCTCAATATGTATTTTGGCGCCGAAGATGTCCGACATTGGCCACCATCCAAATGTCGAACTGCTAACTAACAGCGAAGTTTCTGAAGTCAAAGGATACATCGGCAACTTCCATGTAAAAGTCCTGAAAAAAGCGCGATATGTAACAAAAGACTGCACGGCCTGCGGAGAATGTGTGAAAGTCTGTCCAATCGTCACTGCGAATGAGTTTGATGTCGGACTAGCCACGAGGCACGGTATCTATACGCCTTTCGCCCAGGCAGTTCCTTCCACTTACATTATTGATATGAATCTCTGCCTGAACAAAGACGGTGTAATCGTCTGCGACAAGTGTATCAAAGCCTGCGAAAGACAAGCAATCAAATTCGAGATGAAACCCGAGATCCAAGAAATGGAAGTGGGTACGATAGTGGTGGCAACAGGAGCAGATGTTTTCGACCCCTCTGTCATTCCAGATTATGGTTACGGCAAATTTCCAAACGTCATAACTTCCCTCGAGTTTGAAAGACTTATCAATGCCGGCGGTCCATCAGGCGGACACCTCATTCGACCGAGCGACAAGCAGATCCCGAAAAGGGTGGCGTTCATTCAATGTGTCGGCTCACGCTCGGAAAAGACTGGTAAACCTTACTGCAGTAACGTCTGCTGCATGAACACGATCAAGGACAGTCTGCTGATCAAGGAACACTGGCCCGACACAGAAATCTATGTTTTCTACGTGGACATTAGAGCTTACGGAAAAGGTTTCGAAGACCTTTACAAAAGAGCCAGAAAAGAAGGCGTTGTTTTCATCCGAGGACTGCCAGCTGAGATAAGGGAAGATAAGAGAACGCACAACCTGTGGCTGATTGGAGAAAATACGCTGAAAAGCGAACTTTACAGGACAAACGCCGATATGGTAATTCTCTCAATAGGCTTAGAAGCCAGAAAGGACAGCGAAACGATTCAACGATTACTGACCCTGTCAAGAAACCAAGACGGATTCTTCCTAGAAGCTCACCCGAAACTGAGACCAGTAGACGCAGCGACAGGCGGAATATTCTTTGCCGGATGCGCTGAGTCTCCAAAGGACATCAAGGACAGCGTTACACAGGCAAGCGCAGCGGCAGCTCGTGCAGGCATATTGATGGCAAAGGGAAAAGTGACCGTGGAAGCCATCACACCCATACCCTTTCCAGAAAAATGCAAGGCCTGCGGCTTGTGCATTAAGGTCTGTCCTTATAATGCGTTGACGCTCGACAAAGAGAAAAAACGAGTTACAGTGATAGAAGCTGCATGCGGCGGATGCGGAACTTGTGCTGCTGAATGCACTTTCGGCGCTCTGACGCAGAGTCATTTCACGGACGAGCAGATAATCGCACAAATAGACGCGATAACAGAATATGACGCAAACAAGAAAACCGTAGCTTTCTGCTGCAACTGGTGCTCCTACGCCGGCGCCGACTTCGCTGGAGTAAGCAGAATGCAATATCCAGCTCACGCTCGCATAATCAGAACGATGTGTTCAGGACGGGTTTCAATCAAGTTTATTGAAAGAGCCTTTGCCCGAGGCGCCGCCGCAGTCTTAGTGAGCGGCTGCCACATTGGAGACTGCCACTACATAAATGCTAACTACCAGACACAGAAGCGTGTGGAACGAACGTGGAAAAAAATGGAGCAAAATGGACTGAACAAAGAAAGGTTGCAACTTCTCTGGGCTTCAGCCGCAGAGGGCGAAAAATTCGCGACGAAAATCCGCGAAATGCAGTCCATAGTTGAAAACGTCAAACCCGAAGAAATCGAGAAAACCCAGAAAGTCTTCGAAAAAGCTTTGGAAGGAAGTTAATATGCCTGAAAGAATTCGACATCCACCCTTAGACAAAGAAAAAATGGAGCAAGTACAGACTGAAATCCATCTTATAGAAGATCAGTGCAAAGGATGCGGGTACTGCATTGAGTACTGTCCTCGAAAGGTTCTGGAGGAATCCAATGAAATAAACGCAAGAGGCGTACATATTCCGAAAGTCTCGGACATCAGCAAGTGCATCATGTGCAGTTTCTGTACAGCAGTTTGCCCAGACTTTGCGATTTTTGTTGAAGAGAAACCAGCTCGAAAAGTGAAGGAGGACTAGAATGCAGAAGAAACTACTTACGGGGCCGTATTTTCTGAATGGCGACCTAGCTTGCGCAGAGGGTGCCCTAGTTGCTGGATGCGGATTCTTCGCGGGCTATCCGATTACTCCAGCAACAGAAATAGCAGAGCACTTGTCTCAGAGAATGCCTGAACTCGGCAGAATATACGTTCAAATGGAAGATGAAATCGCTTCGATGGCAGCGATAATCGGTGCATCATACTCTGGACTGAAAGCAATGACAGCAACCTCTGGACCTGGCTTCAGTCTAATGCAGGAAAACATCGGTCTCGCAGTGATGACAGAAGCTCCTTGCGTAATCGTGGATGTAATGCGAGGAGGACCAAGCACTGGACAACCTACAATGCCCGGCCAGCAGGATGTAATGCAGGCAAAGTGGGGGTCCCACGGAGACTATGGAATAATAGCGCTGACCCCAGCCTCTGTTCAGGAAATGTTCAACCTTACCATTGAAGCTTTCAACCTCTCCGAGACATATCGTGTCCCAACGCTCCTCATGGCAGACGAAATCGTTGGTCACATGTGGGAGAAAGTTGTGATCCCTCCTCCTGAGAAATTGAAGATAGTTAACCGCAAGAAACCTCAGGTGTCTCCAGACGAATACAGGCCCTTCCAACCAGATGATGATTTGGTTCCGCCTATGGCGTGTTTCGGAGAAGGATATCATTTCCATGCCACTGGATTGACTCATGATGAAAGCGGCTATCCAAAGACATCCAGCTCCAAAGTCCAGTCTGAACTGGTCAATCGACTCTGCCAGAAGATAGAGAAGAACGCGGACAAAATTATCAGATGCGAAGAAACCATGCTTGACGATGCAGAAATCGTAGTTGTCGCTTACGGAATAGTTGCCAGAGCCGCACTAAGCGCAGTGAGAAAAGCAAGAGAAAATGGAATCAAGGCAGGACTGTTGCGGCTGATCACACTCTGGCCATTCCCAACCGAATACATAGGAAAAATCGCCAAACGAACTCATGGAATTGTTGTCCCCGAAATGAACTGCGGACAAATGGTCCGAGAAGTGGAGAGAGCCGCAAAAGAAACTCCGGTGACTTTTCTTTCGAAACTCGGGGAGGAACCGCACACGCCAATGGAGATACTTGAAGCAATAAAGGGGGTACGCTAAATGGTCCTGGAAACAGCACACCCATATTCAAAGTATCTAAGAGCCGAAATGATGCCTCACATATGGTGCCCAGGCTGCGGAAATGGAATCGTGCTCAACTGCTTCGCCCACGCCTTAGACGAGTTGAAATTTGACTTAGACAAGCTGGTCGTGGTCTCAGGAATCGGATGCATTGGACGAACCGCTGGGTATGTGAACGCTGACTCGTTCCATACAACACACGGAAGAGCATTGGCCTTTGCCTCAGGAGTGAAACTGGCTAACCCTGAACTGGAGGTCGTCGTGATAAGCGGAGACGGAGACCTTTTCGCCATAGGAGGAAACCACTTCATACACGCAGCACGAAGAAACATGGGCATAAAGGTTCTCTGCGCCAACAACCTGAACTACGGTATGACCGGAGGACAGCAAGGCCCGACAACACCGCTTGAATCATTCACCACTACTAGTCCCTACGGAAGCATCGAAAACCCCTTCAACCTCGTACACCTAGCTGCTGCCTCAGGCTCAACTTACGTAGCCAGATGGACCACTCTGCACGTCCGTCGTTTAACACAGTCGATCAAAAAGATGTTACAGAAGAAAGGATTCTCCTTCGTAGAAGTACTTGCTCAATGCCCAGAAATCTATGGTCGTTACAATAAGATGCGGTCTGGACTCGAAATGATGAGCTGGTTCAAGAGAGCCTCCGTAGTCGAGAACTTTACTGATCCTTCCAAGGCTGAAATTAGTGCTGACAAAATTCCGGTCGGCGAGTTTGTGGACGTCGAGAAGCTGAGTTATGAGAAGATGCTTCATGAGAAAATCTCGAAAATAAACGAGAGAGCGATGGAGATGGTGAAGTGAAATGAGGATCGAAGTCAGGTTCGCGGGGTTCGGTGGACAGGGAATTATCAAGTCAGGAATAATCGTGGCCGCCGCAGCATCAATACACGCTGGAAAGAACTCGGTGCAGACCCAATCCTACGGTCCCGAATCGAGAGGCGGTGCCTGCAAGTCGGAAGTCGTGATCTCTGAAACAGAAATCGACTTCCCAAAAGTGGTTCAACCTGACGTATTAATAGTCATGTCGCAACATGCCTACAACGAGTACGCAGATGACATTAAACCCGGCGGGACAATGATAATAGATACTGAGATGATTCCACGGGAAAAGAGACTGGAAAACGTCAAAATCTACCGAGTGCCAGCAACGAAGATTGCCGATCAACTGGGCAGAAGAATAGTCGCAAATATCGTGATGCTAGGCGCGTTCGTTTCTATAACGAAACTGTTGGATGAAAACTCTATCAAAGAATCGATAAAAGAAAACATACCAAAGGGTACAGAAGAACTGAACTTGGCAGCCTTCGACAAAGGCTTCGAATATGGGCAGAATCTCAAAGCTTAGAGACTACTCAGCCTCTTTAGCCTGCAGCTG
>Ga0209253_10006262_pt1 | contig 10308 bp, 11 predicted proteins | sample FrelakmetBRP12BR_FD_187145 | JGI IMG/M metagenome (GOLD analysis project Ga0209253, IMG submission 187145) | Freshwater lake sediment microbial communities from the University of Notre Dame, USA, for methane emissions studies - BRP12 BR (SPAdes)... | ecosystem: Environmental > Aquatic >...
TATTGACACCCAGTTGAACTTCCTTTATATTTACAAACTTGCGCTCTATTTTCCTCCCCCCTGAATAATCTGCGGGGGAAATCCGGTAGTCAAACGTATATATATATATATACTGCATGACCGTGCAGGGAAACGCGGTACACGCGCAGCCCGCACTTTTCATTCGCAGAGAGGAAGACGTGGAGATCGACAGAGAGAAAAAACTGTCGCTGTTAAAGAGGATGCTGCTGATCCGGGCTTTTGAAGAAAAGGCTGAGGCGCTTTTTCAGCAGAAGCTCATCCCCGGGTTTGTCCATCTGTCCATCGGCCAGGAGGCTTCCACCACCGGCAGCTGCATGGCTCTGCGGCCTGATGATTATATTATCTCGACCCACCGCGGCCACGCGCACATCCTAGCCAAGGGCGCTGATCCCCGGTTCATGTTTGCCGAGCTGTTCGGCCGGTCAACCGGATACTGTAAAGGTAAAGGCGGCTCCATGCATATCGCGGACTTTTCCCGGGGCATTCTCGGCGCCAACGGCGTCGTGGGAGGAGGATTTCCTATCATGGTGGGCGCCGGCCTTTCCATCAAACTGCGCAAGACCGACCAGGTGGGGATGGTTTTTTTCGGCGACGGCGCGTCCAACCGGGGCACGTTTCATGAAGCCTGCAACATGGCGGCTGTCTTTAAGCTCCCCATCATCTTTGTCTGCGAGAACAACGGCTATGCCTCTACCTCGCCGGCTGAAAAAATGGTTGCCGGCGGATCTGTGGCCGGCCGGGCCAAGGCCTACGGCATCCCCGGTTATATCACGGACGGCAGCAATGTGCTGGAAGTGCTGGAAGTGGTGCATGAGGCGGTGGAGTGGGCCCGCAGCGGACACGGCCCGGCCATTGTGGAAAATGAGACCTATCGCTACAAAGGCCATTTTGAAGGCGACCGGCAGAAGTACCGCAGCATGGATGAAATCCACATGTACCGGAAAAACCGCGATCCCATTGATAAGTTCGAGCGGCTCCTCCTTGAAGAAGGGTGTCTGACTATAGAGGCGGTGGCGGAGATCCGCGCTGAAACAGCCGCGTGTATAGAAGCAGCAGTACAGTTCGGGCTTGATTCACCATTGCCTGAGCCTGAAGATGCTTTGAAAGATTTGTACGTCAATCCGTGAAGGAGAGGGTAACCATGGCAGTGCGAGAAATCACCTGCTCCCAGGCAATCGCTGAAGCCCTTGCCGAAGAGATGGAGCGGGATGACACGGTGTTTATTCTGGGAGAAGACCTGGTCAGCAACGGCGGCATCTTCTGCCAGTTCAAGGGCCTGCCGGAAAGATTTCCCGGCCGGGTCATTGATACGCCCATTTCCGAAACCAGCATTGTCGGCAGCGGCGTGGGAGCAGCCCTGACCGGCATGCGGCCCATCGTTGACATGCACTTTGCTGATTTTGTGACCACCGCCATGGATGAAATCGTCAACCAGATGGCAAAAATCCACTATATGTTCGGCGGCCAGGCAAAGCTGCCCATGGTGCTGTGGGCGCCTGACGGAGCAGGTATCTCCGCTGCTGCCCAGCATTCACAAAGCCTGGAGAGCTGGCTGGTGCACACGCCGGGGCTCAAAGTGGTGGTGCCGTCTGAGCCGGCTGATGTGAAGGGCCTGCTGAAAGCAGCTGTGCGCGACGATGACCCGGTCATATTTTTTCAGCACAAGCGTCTGTTCAAACAGACCGGCCCGGTGCCTGATGAGCCCTACCTGATCCCGCTGGGAAAAGCAGATGTAAAGCGGGCCGGGACCGACATCACCCTGATCACCTATTCACGCATGACCTATGTATGTCTTGAGGCAGCACAAAAGCTCGAGGAAAAGGGCATTCAGGCTGAAGTGCTCGATCTGCGAACGCTCAAGCCCCTGGACTTTGATCTTATCGCGCGGTCAGTGAAAAAAACCAAACATGTCGTGGTGGTCCACGAAGCATGCCTGACCGGCGGCTTTGGCGCAGAGATCGCCGCCCGCATCGGGGAAGAGCTGTTTGAGCATCTGGCAGGGCCGGTGGTGCGAGTGGCCGCGAAAGACGTTCCCGTGCCGTTCAGCCCGGTGCTGGAGCAGTATGTTCTGCCCCAGGTCGAAGATATACTGGAAGGAGTGGATAAGGCCCTGAAGCGCAAGCGGCAGGCGTTATTTATTCCCCGGGCGGCAAATGTGCGGTAAACAAACGGGCCGTGACCTGTTGGCCCGGCCGGATCTGCATTGACGGACACATAATAAGGGATACTTCCCCTGCCGGGTACTAAAGGGTGTATCCCTTGTTTTTTTATTGGTTACGGGTCTTTAACTCCTGTTCAGCCGTAACAAGACTCTTCCTGCTTACGGAGAAGATACATGGAAAAAAACATGTGCGCGAAAATATCCGAACTTCTGAAGATGGTAAAGACTAATAAACCATTAGTCCATCATATTACCAACTATGTTACGGCTAACGATTGCGCCAACGCCGTGCTCGCAATAGGCGCGTCCCCGATAATGGCTGATGATGAGGATGAAGTTGCGGATATTGTTTCTCTGTCCGCCGCGCTGGTTCTGAATATCGGAACCTTAAACAGCAGGACCATTGCATCCATGCTTAAAGCCGGGGTAAAAGCCAATGATCTTGGTATACCGGTTGTGCTTGACCCGGTAGGTGCCGGAGCAACTGCCCTGCGCAGCACAACTGCCGAACGGATACTGCGCGAGATACAGCTTGCCGTCATCCGCGGGAACATGTCGGAGATAAAAGCCGTAAGCGGACTCGGGGCAACAACTAAGGGCGTTGATGTTTCGGCCCAGGATATAACTGCAGCAGAAAATCCGGACTATGGCAAACGCATTGCAGAAAATCTGGCCTCCCGGTTGAACTGTGCTGTCGCCATAACCGGTGCTGTTGATATTGTCGCGGCAGGCGGGAAGACATATTTAATAGCTAACGGACATTCAATGCTGTCAGGCATAACCGGTACCGGGTGTATGTGCTCATCACTTATTGGCGCGTACTGCGCTGTTACCGGGGATTACCTCAGTGCCGCAACAGCAGGCATTCTCACCATGGCACTGGCAGGAGAGCTGGCGTATGAACGGCTGCCTGCTGAAGACCGGGGGGCAGGAAGCTACCGGGTGAAGCTTTTTGATGCCCTGTTTCATCTGAGCGGTAACGACATTTTGAAAAGAGGGAAAGTGCGTGAAGGGTAAGGCAACCATTGACTACACGCTCTACCTGGTAACAGACCGGGACCTTTTTCCCGGCATCAGGCTCGCCGAAGCTGTCGAGCAGGCAATACAGGGCGGAGTGACCATGGTGCAGTTGCGGGAAAAGCTCGCTTCTTCCCGGGACTTTTATACTGTCGCCATGGAGATAAAGGAGATCACTGACCGCTATAATGTGCCGCTCATCATAAATGACCGGTTGGACATTGCCCTGGCAATAGACGCCGCGGGCCTCCACGCGGGGCAGGATGATCTGCCGGCGCGCGTTGCCCGCAAGCAGTTGGCCGGAACAGGAAAAATTCTCGGCGTATCTGCCGCCACCGTGGCGGAAGCTCTGCAGGCACAGGTTGACGGAGCTGACTACATCGGGGCAGGCAGCGTCTTTACTACGGATACCAAGAAAGACGTCCGGCCGCTAAGTCTTGAGCTGCTGAAAAAAATAAAGCAGGCCGTAACCATACCGGTGGTAGCGATCGGCGGCATCAATGAAAATAATGCCGGGCTGCTTCACGGTACGGGAATTGACGGTATAGCGGTGGTATCCGCGATCCTGGGGAAAAAAGATGCGCGAAAAGCTGCTGAAGATTTAAAGAAAATAGTAACATTCATACATTAGACTGGAAGCATTGTTGTCGAAGGAAGCCAGAGGGAGAAAACATGAACAGCAGCATCAACACTGTTACCGGAACCATCAGTCCTGAGCAGCTCGGCCGGACGCTCATGCACGAGCACGTGTTCGTCGAATACGGCGGCCCGTCAGCAGAGGTGCTCAAGCCCGGGCGCCGGCATGATGAGATCGTCTCTGTCTGCACTGACTACCTTGAGCAGCTGCGGGCTTTCGGCGTGGAGACCCTGGTCGATCCCACCACGGTTGATCTTGGCCGCAACGCATCGCTGCTGGCTGAGCTCGCGGGGAAAACCGGCTTCAACATCATCTGCGCGACCGGCATCTACAGCACCTCAACCTACGTGCGCATGCGCGAGCGCCTTGGCAACAGCCCTGAGGCAATAGCTGAACTGTTTATAAAAGAGCTTACCGAAGGCATCGCCGATACCGGGGTAAAGGCGGGCATCATCAAGGTGGTCACCGGCGCGCCAATGATTGACGAAGAGGAGCACGAGCTGCTGCTTGCTGCTGCCAAAGCCTCGGTGGCGACCGGCGCCGCGATCATTACCCACACCGAAGGCATCCTCGGGGATGAGCAGCAGCGGATCCTGACCAGTGCCGGGGTGCCGGCGCAGCGCATCGTGATCGGCCACAGCTGCCTGTCGAGAAACTTTGATTACCACATGAGCATCATGCAGGGCGGGTCCTATCTTGCCTTTGACCGCTTCGGCATGACCGGCATGCCTGATGAGGTGCGCGCGGCCTCGATGCAGAAGCTGATTGATGCAGGATGGGCTGCGCAGCTCATGGTTTCCCACGATTCAGTCTGGTACTGGGTGGGCGGGCCCAAAATCGGCAGCGGCGCCTATAAAAACTGGGTGCCGACGAACTTTTTCGAGCGCGTCATTCCCATGCTTCAGTATGGGGGGACAACGGATGACCAGATCGAGACCATGCTGCGGGAGAACCCGCGGCGGTTCTTTTCCTGAGAGAAGCCCAGTCCGGTCACGTGAAAACTTCTGCTTCAGCTTATTTCTTTCACGGCGCGTGAATATATAACAGAGCGCCACCTTTAAGCCTGCTTACAACTTCATCTATATTATCCCGGGCTACTGCCGGGCAGCCAAGGCTCCGTCCCAGCCGGCCGAAGTTCTCAAGTATTGATCCCCAGCTTACATAGTCAGCACCGTGAAAAACAATGTCCCGTGCCAGAGCATTATTGTTTAAGCCCTGCTGCAGGCCGTGCAGCCGCAGGGAGAGGCCATGCTCACCGATAAAGGTCTCTCCGGTAATGAAAAACCCTTTGCAGCTTTTATGGGAATTTATCTCATTAGAGAACTCCCGGGCAAAGATAAAGCCCGACTCTTTGCCGTGCGCCACCAGAAAGCTTCTGACCCGATTCCCGGCTGCATCATAGATGAACAGCCGTTTCACCCATGATGGTTTGGTGTAATCGATGATTGCCAGATAATTTTTATTCTCTATGAGGGACTGATTCTGCCGGTAAAAGGCAGCTGCAATTTTAAAGGCATCCCTGTTTTCAGCGCTGAAAAATATAAATGTACCAGCACCTGCTGCCAGGACGGCTAACAGCGCGCTCCACAGAAATAATTTTAATTTTGTTGTGAACATGTGCTGAGGCCTGTTTTTCTTTGCTTACCTCACTGAATATCATTATTCCCCGGGGACTGAGAAAACAAGGTGCCGGGCGTGCGCATATGCCTGATGAGCCTGACAGTCTGCATAGACAAAAACTGCCTTTGCACCGCAGCCCTTATAATGCTATGAACAGTACAGATAATAATTCCTTTAAACATTTTCTCTGCAAAAGCACAACTGTTTTTAAAAATACCAGCACACCTGGAGGAGGGTCAAAACATGGCAACAATGTATGGTTGGACAGGGGTTATGCTCAGGGTAAACCTCACCACCGGGGAAACGCAGCCCGTATTGACTGCTGAGCTGGCGGAAAGATTTGTCGGGGGGCGGGGTTTTATCTCAAAAATCTACTGGGACGAGGTTGATACAAACACTGCTGCCCTGCATCCTGACAGCCCCCTGATGTTTATGACCGGCCCGCTTGCGGGAACCTCTGCCATCGCGGGCAGCCGCTGGTTTATCGCCGGCAAGTCACCGCTCCTGTATCCTGAGCAGTTCGGCCTGGGAAGCGTGGGCGGAAGTTTTGGCGTAAAGCTTAAGGCCGCAGGCTATGACGGCCTTATTATTACCGGCAAAGCCGCAAAGCCCGTCTATATCTACCTCAATGATGGAAAGCTGGAGCTGCGAGATGCGGCCGGGCTCTGGGGGCTGGATACCTTTGCAACGCTTGAGCGTCTGCATAAAGCGCACGGGGATGCTTCAACTGCTGTGTGTATCGGCCCTGCCGGGGAAAAACTGGTGCGCCTTGCCCTTGCCATGAGCGATCACGGCGCGTGCGGCGGGAGCGGCTTCGGCGCGGTGATGGGCTCTAAGAATCTAAAAGCAGTGGTTGCCGCGGGCGCGCAGAAAGTTTCTGTGGCGCGGCCTGATGATCTCAAGGCAGTGAACAGCCAGATCAGGTCTCTTATTGAAGGAAAGATTCTCATGGACCCCAACGTTGAAGGGCTGGAGCTCATTAAACGGACGCCCTGCCCGGGATGCCCTTCAGGCTGCCCGCGGGGTCTGTATAAACATGTGTCAGGACGGGAGGAGGTCAGAAAAAACTGCCAGTCAGTCTATATGTATTATCTCTGGGACATGAAATACCATGGCGAGTCAACTGCTGACCCGTTCCTTGCAACATCCCTTGCCAACAGGTACGGCCTGTGCACGCAGGAGCTGGGAAACCTCCTCTATTTTCTTGAAGCATGTGTCAGGCAGGGTATTATCACCGATGAAAGCGCTGGCATTTCCCTTTCACAGATGGGAAGCCTTGAATTCATAGAGCGGCTGACCGACATGATCATCTCACGCAAGGGCATAGGTGAGGCGCTGGCAGAAGGAACGATGAGGGCGGGACATATTGTTGGCAATGGCGCGGAAAAACTTCTTGAAAAACGGATGACCCGGAGCGGGTTTAACGCGGAAGCATACAACCCGCGCTACTTTATTACCAACGCGCTCTTCTATGCTACGGAATCGACCAGCACCATGAACCAGCTGCACGAAGTGTGCTTCCCGGTAATGAAATGGGTTATGTGGTACGCGACCGACGGAGCCATGGCACCGTTCAGCACCGAGGTCATGCTGAAGATAGCAAAAAAATTCTGGCGCAATGAGAAGGCGGTTGACTTTTCAACCTACGAGGGAAAGGCAGCTGTTGCGACGCTGATCCAGAACCGTGAGTATGCAAAAGAAAACCTGGTGGCCTGCGACTTTTTCTATCCGCTCACCACTGCTGACGGGCCTGAGGACCACACGGGCGACCCCACCCTTGAGAGCCGCCTGCTAACAGCCGTGACCGGCATTGAATGTGATGAAGCCAGCTATTACAAAACCGGGGAGCGGGTATTTAACCTGCAGCGCGCTATTCAGGGCAAAGAGGGCCGCGCGGGCAGAAAGGATGACCGGGTAAACGAGTTTTATTTTACGGACAAAATGGAAGAGGAAGCAGGTTTCCTGGGGGTCTTTAACCCTGATTTTATGCTCCCCGGGCCGAACGGAGAGCTCATCTCGCGAAAAGGCGCGGTGCTTGAGCGTGACCGGTTTGAAAAGATGCTGGATGAATATTACGCTATCAGGGGCTGGGACGTAAAAACCGGGCTGCAGAAAAGAAAAACTCTTGAAGAACTGAAACTTGCTGATATGATTCCCGGGATGCAGAAACTGGGGCTGGTTGCAGAATAAATTTTTGTTTCAGTAAATTTATTAATTACTAACCGCTGCAGGGGTAGGATCTATGTATGAGCACCGCTCACAGCCGCTTCTCTCCCGGCGCCTGTTTGTGCGCCGACTCTTACGGCACTGGCTCATCGCGCTGCTCACACTTTTCGTCTCACTGGGAGCAGGTATCACCGGGTACCATGTGCTGGAGGGGCTGCCCTGGGTTGATTCTCTTCTGAACGCCTCAATGATCCTTGGCGGCATGGGGCCGGTGAACGAACTACAGACGACCGGAGGAAAGATTTTCGCTTCCGGTTACGCGCTCTTCTCAGGGATTATCTTTTTAGTTGTTGCGGGGACCCTGCTTGCCCCGGTGATGCACCGCTTCCTGCACCAGCTGCACCTGGACCAGGTTGAGGATTCAGCAGCAGAGAAACAGCCGCGAAAAAAAAGATAAAAATATTCCAGGCTGGACAGGCCGTTGGGAGCTACTTTAAAAAAAAATTAGCCGCTGCTCCCGCTGGTTTCCTGTTCTGTACTATAATGTATTGCGTTTCTCCTTTACCGGCGCGTATCGCTGCCGCAGCGATCTGAAATATTTCACCATAAACTGGCCGAAGTTGAAGAGATAGGTGCAATAGGCAAACAGCATCACCAGCATCACGTCCCGCTCGCTGCAGCCAAGATACTGGACTATAAAATACGCATTGTGCGTTATCATGGCAACCAGGTTGCCGAAATCCTCCCAGAAGAATTCCCGCGCCATAAAATAATGATCATAGACATCCTTTTCCCAGAGCATGCCGGCAATGGTAATTGCCCAGAGCAGGATTATTTTAATCCAGACGCTGACGGTTGCCGCAAGGTATCCCTGGTTTGTTAAAATAAATTGCAGCACGAAATAAAAGCTGATAACAAAAGCTATAAATTGGGTTGGAGCAAGAGCCGAGACCACCCGTGTCCATGGCGATGCTTTGCGTCGTGCCAGTTGTTCCTGAGTATACAAGGGTCTATTCCTCCAGCATATATCTGCGGCAGGATGCTATGAACGTTCTGTTCCTGCTGTTCATTACAGGACGTTTTCGACAGTATATGAAACCGTTCCGTCTTTAACTTTTACCACTATTATGTGATACACCGGTTTCCCGGGAAGGAAAAATCTGTTAAGCGGAGCGCCGGCTCCGCCGCTAACTATACATTTCACGCCCTTGATTTCATCCTCATCGCACTGATGAATATGTCCAAAAAAAGAGAGGCTTACTTTGCCGGCGGATAATGTCTGCATCAAATCATCTGCACCATCTGAGAAGGAATGCCATGTCCACCGCCTGGTTTTAGGAGGTATGTGCATGGCAACAAAGGTAAAAACCCGTCGGTTAAGAAGCTGGCTGCGCAGGTAGTTCAACTGGTCAGGCTTCAAAGAGTACTCTGCATTGTCCAGCACAATAGTTTTAATATTCAGCTTAGCACTTTCAAAAACATAGTTGAGCGGACCTATCGTCTGCTCAAACAATTTTTTGCCGTCATGTAATTCATGGTTACCGAAAACAACAAACAGGGGAATGTCAGGTATCGTATTCTCCGACAGTGATAGAAAGTGATCCAGTTCTTTTTTGCTGCCTGTGTTGCTGATATCGCCGGTGTGCAGGATAAAGAGCGGGTTGAACTGTGCGGCAAGAGTAAGAGATTTTTTATAAATTTTATCATTATCCCTGCTGTCCCCGAGGACCACAAAAACAAACTCTTTTGATGAAGCCTTTTCTGCCTTGGCCTGAAATTTTTCAAGAGAGCGCTCATAAAGGGTTGCCGCGCTGCCGGCTGAACAAAGAGAAAGGATAGGGAAAACAAAAACAAAACAAAGAAGCGGGAACAAGCGCAGATATTTATTATTTTCCATCATACCTGTTTTACCAGAGCCGGGGATTCGGAATCTTAATGATACTATACCAATGCTTTTTAAATTATCATATGCTACCGTAACATAAAATTCCACAGCTTTTGTGGAAATCCTGTTATAAACCCCGGTTCAAAACAATTCAGAGCCGCACAGCAAAAAGAGATTCAGCACATTGCTCAAATTTTGAGCATTGATAAAAATAACGTTATCAGGATGTAAGGAAGAGCAGGAAATAGTATAGTATGCTGGAAAAAGCGATTCAATGTGCAGTAAAAGCCCATGCGGGACAAAAAGATAAAGCCGGCGCGCCGTATATTTTACATCCTCTCAGAATAATGATGAAAATGGACAGTCAAGCCGGGATGATTGCAGCGGTGCTGCATGACGTCGTGGAGGACAGCAGCGTGACCCTGGCGGATCTTCGCGCCGAGGGGTTCTCAGAGGAGGTTATCGCGGCGGTTGACCATCTGACGCGCAGGGAGGGTGAGGCGTATGAAATCTTTATTAATCGCCTCAGACACAATCCGCTCGCTGTCAAAGTGAAGCTGGCTGACCTGGAGGACAACATGGACATCCGGCGTATTGAAAATGTGACTGAGCGTGATATTGAAAGGATGCAAAAATATCAGACTGCCCGGGAAAAATTGAGCGCACCCTGAAAATACCGGCTCCCCAGTATGGATTCTGTACTACACGCTTTATTTCATTATCGCGGGCTTTACCGCCAAAGATAGCGGGAAGGGGTGCTGGTGACGGCAGAGAAAACAGCAGGTAACGATAAACAATTAC
>Ga0209253_10006263_pt1 | contig 10308 bp, 7 predicted proteins | sample FrelakmetBRP12BR_FD_187145 | JGI IMG/M metagenome (GOLD analysis project Ga0209253, IMG submission 187145) | Freshwater lake sediment microbial communities from the University of Notre Dame, USA, for methane emissions studies - BRP12 BR (SPAdes)... | ecosystem: Environmental > Aquatic >...
GCCGTGAAGCCCGTTGGTTGCTGGCCACTGTCCCTTGAGCAGGCGGAGCACATAAGCCATGATAATGGTCCCTTGCGAGTGCGCGACAACCACGACCTTCTTTTTCTGCGGATTCGTTAAAGCTTCATAAATGGGAGGGAAGGCTTTGATGGCCGGTTCGGTCATATCCCACCAATCGAAGGTCTGCTCAAACTCCCAGTCCCTCCCCAGCAAGCATTCGAGCAGATCGATCCAGAGAGAATCGGTGGAGTTTTGAATCAAGGTCAGCGGGCGATGGAACAGGCTCGCCAGGTAAGCGGCGTTCAACTGAGCGACCGAGTCATTGGTCATCACGCCATTGACATAGAACCAGGCGTCTTCGGGGAAGCTGGTGTAACGGCCGTTATGATCCGGCCGTTGTAAAACCACGGTAGGGTGCCAAAAGATGTTGTTAAGCAGGGTTGGACCAAACGGCGGCGGGTTGAGAGGAATCGAGGGAATCAGCACATTGACGAGGTATTTGGCCGTGCGCCTGAGCCGCCACAGATCGATTATCTTGAACTCGGAATAACCATTTCGGGCGAACGGCGAAAACCACGTCCTGACCGGGCCAAAAATGGAGGGCAGATTGCGCAGCGGGTTGCGTTCCGAAGCCTCGATCGCGGTGCCAATCAAAGTTTCGATTTTGCTGGTGCCCGCGATAGATTTATCGGTTACGGTAATATTCCATTCCTTGATAGCGGCGCCTGCAGCTACCGTATCAGGTAGTGTGGTGAGGGTCGTTGCTTTCATGCTGGCAGGCCTATAGACAGAGGCGTTAACGGGAGCAAGACAGGACTCTAAAAGAGCAGGCCTCGCGGGCTTAAGGGCCAGAGAGCCACCCTGTTCAGTATAAAAATATTCACCCGCTCGATCGCGTTAACGGCAGGGCGGGCGAGGTCCTCAAGCGGTGAGCGCGCGCTCAAGCTTATCTTAACACGCCCGGAGGGCCTTGGAGCTGGAGCGCGATGATGTTTTATAGCTGGCGGAATATGTTGTGATGGGGATGAGTACTTTGCAGAAGCGGATCCTCTGGGTGCGGTTGTGAGTCATACCAGTACAGTTTTTCATCGCCTCGCCAGACTTCATAACCGTACTAATCAACCATTATCGGCAAGCGATCATATAAGAGCCGCTCGCGGACCACCAATCGAACTTCGTGGTCAAAGAAGAGTTAACCGGCAACCTGGGCCAGCGATATGCCGCGCCTTCGGGTTCCTCGCCATTCATGTAGGCTGGGTAGAACGTCTCGGAACGGAGACCATACTTGCGTTCAAATGCAAGAAGTTCTTCCTCTAAGGCATGGATATCAGCCAAGATTTCACGGAGTTTCATGGTGCGCCTCCGCCTCAATTAACAAATTGTGGCCTGAACGACAGCAACGATCTCGTGTGTCAGTGTCGCATTAGGCCGCCCAACGCCTTCGTTTGCCTACCGTGTGCAGCACGGTCAGGTGCAACGCCCAGTTGTTAATCCGGTTTCGCTTCGCGCTACCCGCCCTACGCGCTAATGTCGGCTAACGTGTAGCTTGATGGGTGCGCCGCCGGCGAGCGAAGCTTGCCGGCAGAGCGTCTCTCTCGAAGCGCGGGTTAGGCATGCGACGCATCGATGAATTCATCAGGGGATACGCCAGCTTGTTTCAGTATGCCGGTTAACGTGCCCAGTTTCAGTTCGCGGTGGTTTGGCACGACGCATCCAGACGCGCCGCGTCGAAGAACAATGTGGCTGCCACGCTGCCGCACGATCACAAACCCCAACCGTTCCAGTGCCCGTACCGCCTCAGCACCCGACACAACGGGTAGTTTAGGCATGCTCCGCAACCTGGAAGGTTGTCAGCAACGGACGGCCGGTCACGCTCAAAGGAAATTCTTCAAGGTATAGCTCGGTCGCCTCCCGCAAATTAGCCAAGGCCTCTTCAACAGTCTCGCCTTGCGTGGTGGTTCCCGTCTCGGGGTTGAATGCGACATATCCACCTTCTGGGGCGGGTGACAGAACAGCAGAAAGTTCCATGGGTTTCCCTTTCATTCGGTCGTTGATCATCGCCGCCTAACAATCTGGTGATCACCGTCAGGCGCATTGCCGTGTCAGGCGGCCAGCGGCTTATCTACAAGTTCGAGGAGTTTCAGGCATAGTGAACGCATGGCCGCCAGTTCGCGCTGAAACTCTTGTTCACCTAAAGTCACCTAAGGTCCTTGCGTGAGTTTGTAAACTATTGTAAATTTATTTCATCTCAGAGTGGCATTTCTCACAGCCGAGGAAGGTGCTGTTGCAGGAAAATATAAACAATAAACTGAAAAGGGAATTGCAATGAACGAGATGAAATATCTTCTGATTGCCAGCGGGCTCTTTACGCTCGTCAGTCCCCTGGCAGCCGACCACCTGGGATTAGCCCCGGACGCCCTGCGCCTGGTGGAAGTCCGCGGCAACAATTGGGCGATTGTCGATGGGGTAGGCCCCGCCCTGGCGATTGGCGCTCCCGTCGCCCCGGAAAACATCGAATAGTCCGCCTGCCGCGCTCTACGGTCAGGCGTAAGTCCACGCTGAAGAGCGGATCTTCTCCTCCGGTTGGCCGCCCCCCGGGCGGCCTTTTTTCGTCAGTGGCGAGCGTCTTGCGTGACCGCTACGGCTCAAAACCATTAAAATAATACCAATACTTGACAACAAGGCCGTCATTTCAGCGCGCCGGCGCTTGACTGAACCTTTGGCGAAGCGCCCTCCGGCAACCCAACTCACTGACGGGATCACTACTCATGTCAACACCAGCGATGGCCGTATGGCCCGGCAAACCTTATCCTCTGGGCGCCACCTGGGACGGGAACGGGGTCAATTTCGCCCTGTTTTCGGAGAACGCGGAAAAAGTGGAACTGTGTCTGTTCGATCCCGCTGGCCAGCAGGAACTGCAGCGCATCGAGCTGCGGGAGCAAACGGATCAGGTCTGGCATGCCTGTCTGCCCGCAGCGCGGCCAGGCCAACTGTACGGTTACCGGGTTTACGGACCTTATGCGCCGCATCGGGGCCACCGCTTCAATCCCCACAAACTGCTGCTGGATCCTTACGCCAAGTCCATCGTGGGCGCCCTGAAGTGGAGCGACGCGCAGTTTGGTTACCGGATCGGCAGTCCTGCCGAGGACTTGAGCTACAGCCGGCGGGACAGCGCCTCCGGAATGTTCAAGTGCCAGGTCGTGGACTCCGCCTTTGACTGGGGCGACGACCGCCGGCCCAATACCCCCTGGCACGAGACCATCATTTACGAGTTGCACGTCAAGGGTTTTACCAGCCGGCATCCGGAAGTGCCACCCCACCTGCGCGGTACCTACGCGGGACTCGCCGCGGCGCCGGTTATCGATTACCTCAAGCGGCTGGGGATCACGGCGGTGGAACTGCTGCCCGTGCACACCTTCATTGATGACCGCCACCTGTTGGACAAGGGGCTGCACAACTACTGGGGCTACAACTCCATCGGCTATTTCGCCCCGGAGCAGCGCTACTCAGCCGGCGGTCAAGTCAACGAATTCAAGGCTATGGTCAAGGCGATGCATGCGGCGGGCATCGAGGTGATTCTCGACGTGGTGTACAACCACACCGCCGAAGGCAATCACCTGGGACCCACCCTGTGTTTCCGGGGTATCGACAACGCCTCCTATTACCGGCTGGTGGCCGACGATCCCCGCTACTACATGGACTATACCGGCTGCGGCAACACCCTGAACATGATGCACCCGCGGGTGCTGCAATTGATCATGGACAGCCTGCGTTACTGGGTAGTGGAGATGCGCGTGGACGGCTTCCGCTTCGACCTGGCCGCCGCCCTGGCCCGGGAACTGCACGAAGTTGATCAACTGGGGGCGTTCATGGACATCATTCACCAGGATCCGGTGCTGTCCCAGGTCAAACTGATCGCCGAACCCTGGGACCTGGGCGAGGGGGGCTATCAGGTAGGCAACTTCCCGGTCGGGTGGACCGAGTGGAACGGCAAGTACCGGGATTTGGTGCGGGACTACTGGCGGGGGGAAGGGGGATTGATCGGCCAGTTGGCCTACCGGCTGACTGGCTCCAGCGACCTGTATCAGCACACTGGCCGGCGGCCCCACGCCAGCATCAACTTTGTGACCGCCCATGACGGTTTTACCCTGTACGATCTGGTGAGCTACAACGAGAAGCACAACGAAGCCAACGGGGAGGACAACCGGGACGGGGAATCCCACAACCGCAGCTGGAACTGCGGGGAGGAAGGCGATACGGACGATCCGGAGGTGCTGACTTTGCGCCAGCGTCAGCGGCGCAATTTTCTCGCCACCCTGGTGCTGTCCCAGGGGGTGCCCATGCTGCTGGCCGGCGACGAAATCGGCCACACCCAGCAGGGCAACAACAACGCCTATTGCCAGGATAGTCCCATCAGTTGGATCGACTGGGGCGTGGCTATGCTCCCCGACAACCGGGACCTGCTGGAGTTCGTCCGCGCGATCTTGCGGCTGCGCAAAACCCACCCGGTTTTTCACCGGCGCCATTTCTTTCAGGGCAAATCCATCCATGGCGTCGGGGCCAGAGACGTAATCTGGCTCAACCCGGTCGGCGGGGAGGTCAGCGACGAGCAATGGGACTATGAATTCGCCCGCTGTCTGGGCATGTTCCTGGTGGGCGCGGCCTTGGAGGAAACCGATGAACAGGGTCATGGCGTCGCTGATGACGATTTTCTGCTGCTGCTGAACAGCCATTATGAGGAGGTTCCGTTTATCCTGCCCTGGCGCGGCGACGGCGAGATAATCCTGGATACCGCCCATGCCGCCGGCCTCGGGCAACATCGCCGGCAGCCGGCCGGCCAGGCTTATCCCCTGCAAGGCCGCTCGCTGGCCGTGCTGACCCGCCGGCGGGAGGCCGGCGAGGCGACCGCCATGGCGGTCAGGCGGCGTCACTTCATGCCCTTTGGCGCCCAGGTGCTGGAGGGCGGTAAGATCCGCTTCCGGTTGTGGGCGCCGGCCGCCCGGCAGGTGGACGTCTGTCTGGAGCAGGCCAGCGGCGCCGCCGTGCTGCCCATGACGCCTCTGGCGCGGGGCTGGTTCGAAACAGTCACTGACCAGGTCGAGGTGAACGATCGTTACCGTTTCCGGATTGATGGTGATAAGCCGGTCCCTGATCCGGCTTCCCGCTATAATCCTGAGGACGTTCACGGTCCCAGCCAGGTGCTCGACCCCGGTCGGTTTCCCTGGCAGGATGGGAACTGGCGCGGCCGGCCCTGGGAAGAGGCGGTGATCTACGAACTGCACGTGGGCGCGTTCACGCCAGAGGGAACCTTTGCCGCCGCCAGGGAGCGGCTGGATTATCTGGCGGAGCTGGGGATAACGGCCATCCAGTTACTGCCGGTGGCGGACTTTCCAGGATCCCGCAACTGGGGTTATGACGGAGTGTTGCCGTTTGCTCCTGACGCCAGTTACGGTCATCCGGACGACTTCAAGGCGTTTATTCAGGCGGCCCATCAGCGGGGGCTGATGGTGCTGCTCGATGTGGTTTACAGCCACTTCGGCCCAGAAGGCGGCTATTTGCCTCTGTATGCTCCGGATTTCTTCTCGGAGCGTTATCGCACTCCCTGGGGGGCGGCGATCAATTTTGCGGGGCCGGACAGTCGGCCGGTGCGGGATTTCTTTATCCACAACGCCCTGTACTGGTTGGAGGAATTTCATCTGGACGGGCTCCGGCTGGACGGGGCGCACGCTATCTGGGACGACTCGCAGACCCACATTCTGGCGGAACTGGCCCAGGCGGTGCGGAGTGGTCCTGGCAGGCGCCGGCATTGCCATCTGCTGCTGCAGAACAGCCGCAACATCGCGCACTGGCTGGCCTGGCAGGACGCCGGTGGCCGGCGGCTCTACGACGCCCAGTGGAACGAGGACAGCCATCACGCCCTGCATGTGCTGCTTACCGGCGAGAAAGAGGCCTATTATGGGGATTATGCGGACCGGCCGTTATGGTATCTCGGCCGCAGCCTGAGCGAAGGCTTCGCCTATCAGGGGGAACCCTCCGCGTGGCGGGGCGGCGAACCCCGGGGCGAGCCCAGCGGCCATCTCCCGGCCACGGCCTTCGTCAACTTTCTCCAGCACCACGGTCAGCTCGGCGACCGCGCCCTGGGCGAACGCCTGCATCAATTGACCAGGCCTGAACCGCTGCAGGCTCTGATCGCCGTGCTGTTGCTCGCCCCGGCGCCGCCGGCGTTGTTTATGGGCGAGGAATTCGCCGCCGACCAGCCGTTCTTTTACTTTTGTGATTTCAGCCCCAAGCTGGGGCGGGCTGTCGCCGCGGGCCGGCGCAAGGAGTTCGCCCGCTTTACAGCGTTCCGTTCCCCCAAAGTGCGGGCGCGCATCCCTCATCCCAACGAACCGGCCGCTTTCCAGCGTTCGCAGCTGGATTGGAGCGTTCTGCGACAGCCCCCACATATGGTCTGGCTGGATCTGTACCGGCGCCTGCTGGCGATTCGCCGCCAAGAGATCATCCCCCGGTTGCCCGGCATAGCCGATGAGCGGGCTCATTTCGAGTTGCGCGGCGAACGGGGTTTGCTGGTGCGCTGGGTGCTAGGAGACGGTTCGGTGCTGAGCCTGCTGGGCAACTTTGGCGACAAACCCCTCACCGGGGTAGAGACGCCGCCGGGCGCCGCAATTTACCTGAGCAATCCGGCCATCGCAGCGGGGCTGGCCCGGGGCCGGCTGCCGCCCTGGTCAGCGGCGTGGTTCATCGAACGGAGCCGAGAATAAATAACAATTATGAATTATGCAAAGGATCATCTTTCATCTTTCATCCTTCATAATTCATAAACTGTCTCTGATCAGTACAGGAAAACATCCCGCCGAATCGCTTCAAACGCGGTTCGCTCGCTCGCCCAGTGGGCTGTAAGCTCCACGAGCGAGGCGCCAGCTTCCAGCCCCTGCCGGAGCTGATCATCGCCGGCGAGCAGATCGATAGCTGGAATGGCCTCGACGAACTCATACGGTTGTTGCCGCCATCTGAAGGTTTCTGGTGCGGTTTGTTTGACGCAGCGTAAAAAAGCGACGCCGGCCAGGCCGGCGTCGAAACGATGGCGGTCGGTGACATGAAGTTGCACTCCAGCGCAGATCTGGTGGGCGTGCTTGTGGAACTGAGGCCGGAAATAGAGCGGCCGGTACCGGCAGCCCGGCAGGTTTTCCCGGGCCAGAGCCGCCGCTAGAGCGTCTGGATCGACACCCGGAGCGCCCGCGATTTCAAAGGGTTTACAGGTGCCGCGTCCCTCCGAGAGTGCGGTGGCCTCCACCAGACACATGCCGGGATAAACCAGCGCGGTGTCGAGGGTGGGCATATTGGGCGAGGGATAAACCCAGGGCAGACCGGTTTCGTCAAAATACATCGAGCGCCGCCAACCCCGCAGGGGCAGCACCTCCAGGTCGCAGGACACGCCCCGGTGGCGTTGCAGATACCGGGCGATTTCTCCCGGCGTCAGACCGTGCCGGCTGGGGAGCGGATGCAGCCCGACGAAGGATCGGAACTCTTCTTGTAACAGATTGCCCGCGGTGGTTTCCCCGTTCAATGGATTGGGGCGGTCGCACACCAGAACCCGCAAACCCGTTTCGCCAGCCGCCTGCAGGCACAGGGCCATGGTCCAGATGAAAGTGTAATAGCGGGCGCCGATGTCCTGCAGGTCGATCACCAGGGCGTCGAGCCCCTGGAGTTGTTCCCGGCGCGGGGCGAGGCTCTCCAGGGTGGCTCCATAGAGGCTGTACACCGGCGCTTTAAGTTTGGGATCCAAGGGGATGTCTTCGACCCCTTCCATGTCCTGCGCCTCCCCCCGGGCCCCGTGTTCAGGGCCAAAGATGGCGGCGATATGGGCGCCGGCGGCAGCAAGCAGATCGAGGGCGTGGCGCAGTTCCGCGTCGACGCTGGCCGGATGGCAGACCACGCCGAGCCGGGCGCCGCGGATCTTTTGGGGGTATTCCTGCAGCAGGGTTTCTAAACCGGTTTGGACACGAGACATAGCAGGGACTCCGTTCGTAGGGCAGCAGGGAGTATAGCTCGACTTATGGTCAGTCCGCGGCAGGAATCCATAAAGGGTGTTCCAGGTTCAGGTTCGGCCAGGTTTTCCTAGCGTCTAGCGTCTAGCACCTGACAAATCAACTGCCCCCGTTCCAGCACCGCCTCCACCTCTTCCCCCACCTGCGCTTGGTTGGCGTCCCGGATTACCTCACCCGTCGGATGCCGCACGATCGCATAACCCCGGCCTAACGTCTGCAATGGGCTGACGGCATGCAGGGTGCGGCTGGCCAAGGCCAGCCTCTGGGCATCCCGTTCCAGACGGCTGCGCATGGCTGTCTCCAGGCGCTGGCGGAGCCGCTGACCTCGTTCCTGCAGGCGCTGAATGGCCGTAATGGGCGCCTGCAGGCGTAACCGTAATTGCAGACCTGCGCTTTTCGTGCTCAGGCGTTCCAGCCGCAGATGTAAAGCCTGGCGCAACCGCTGGTCCAGTTCGTCAAGGCGCTGGCTCCGGTCCTGCAGGCGGCGTTTCGGATGCTGGCGTGCAAGGTTCTGTTCCGCCCAGCTCAGCCGCTGGCGTTGTGAGGCGAGGTGGCGTTTCGCCGCCGTCAGCAGGCGATCCTGCAGCACGCTGAACTTGTGCCGCCATTCCTGCCGGTCCGGACTGACCAGTTCGGCCGCCGCCGAGGGGGTAGGCGCCCGCAGATCGGCGGTGAAATCGGCAATGGTGACATCAGTCTCGTGGCCCACGCCGCATACTATCGGGATAGCGCTGGCGCGGATGGCCCGGGCGACCACTTCTTCGTTGAACGCCCACAGATCCTCCAGTGAGCCCCCGCCGCGCACCAGCAGCAGCACCTCGCAATCCTGGCGGCTGGAGGCCAGCTCAATCATGCGGGCGATCTGGGCCCCGGCGCCGTCGCCCTGGACCGGAACGGGATAAACCAGCACCGGCAGGGCAGGAAAACGGCGGCGGAGGACGCTGAGGACATCCTGGATGGCGGCGCCGCTGGTCGAGGTGATCACCCCGATGCGGCGGGGAAAGCGGGGCAGGGGACGCTTATGCTCGGCAGCGAACAGACCTTCACGCTCCAGGCGCAGGCGCAGTTCGTCGTAGGCCCGGCGCAGGGCGCCCGCGCCAGCTTCTTCAAGTCGCTCCACGATGAGCTGGAAATCGCCTCGGGGCTCGTAAAGACTGATCCGGGCCTGCACCAGCACCTGTTGGCCATTCCGGGGCAACCCGCGCAGCAGCAGGGTGCGGTTGCGGAACAGCGCGCAGCGCACCTGGGCGTTGGCGTCTTTGAGGGAGAAGTATAAGTGTCCAGAGCCAGGTTGAGAAAGGTTGGACACTTCCCCCTCTACCCAGACCAGCAGGGGAAATGTTTCCTCCAGCAGGCGCCGTACCGCCTGATTGAGGCGAGTGACGGCGTAAACCTCGCGGGCCGGAGCGGCAGCAAGAAGGGACATGGGCCATAAAACTCCTGTCAAAGAATAGAAACTAACCATTCATCTTGTCGATTTCAGCCATTATAATTCCTTGTTTATATTCCGCCTGGTTTTAGGGTTGCCTTCATGCGCATTGTTCAAGAAGCTCTCACCTTTGACGACGTCCTGCTGCTGCCGGCCCATTCCACGGTGCTTCCCAAGGAGGTCAGTCTTACAACCCGGCTTACCCGGGAGATTGAACTCAACATGCCTCTGGTCTCCGCGGCCATGGATACGGTGACCGAGGCCCGGCTGGCCATCGCCATGGCCCAGGAGGGCGGCGTCGGTATCATCCACAAGAACATGAGCATCGACAACCAGGCCCGCCACGTCCGCCGGGTTAAGAAGTATGAAAGCGGCGTCATTAGCGATCCCATTGTCACCTCTCCCAACACCAGCATTCGCGAGGTTCTGGAACTGACCCGCGCCAACCGCATCTCCGGCGTGCCGGTCGTGGACGGAGAAGATCTGGTCGGGATTGTCACCAGCCGGGACCTGCGCTTTGAGACCAAGCTGGATGCCCCGGTGAGCACCATCATGACGCCCCGGGAGCGGCTGGTGACAGTCCTGGAAGGGGCCGATCGGGAAGAAGTGCTGGCGAAGCTGCATAAGCATCGCATCGAAAAGGTCCTGGTGGTGAACGACCGTTTCCAACTGCGCGGCATGATTACCGTCAAGGATATCCAGAAATCCACCGACTATCCCAACGCCTGCAAGGATGAATTCGGCCGCCTGCGTGCCGGCGCCGCCGTCGGGACCGGCGCCGGCACGGATGAGCGGGTGGAGGCGCTGGTGAACGCGGGCGTGGACGTGCTG
>Ga0209253_10006264_pt1 | contig 10306 bp, 12 predicted proteins | sample FrelakmetBRP12BR_FD_187145 | JGI IMG/M metagenome (GOLD analysis project Ga0209253, IMG submission 187145) | Freshwater lake sediment microbial communities from the University of Notre Dame, USA, for methane emissions studies - BRP12 BR (SPAdes)... | ecosystem: Environmental > Aquatic >...
ATTTTGCTGGTGTTGCCGGGGCACTTGAAATCAGTCATATCGGTTATATCACGCCCGAGATCTTCGGTGTCGACATGTCGTTCTGGCCGATTACCTATGTGATCTTCGGCGGTCTTGGTACCCTTGCCGGGCCGATTGTCGGAACGATCGTACTCACGATCATCTGGGACGGGCTCAAACTGTTTGGCCTTACTTTTGGCCGTTATATCATTGTCGGTGTTCTGCTGATCCTGGTCATCATCTTCCTGCCAAAAGGGCTTGTGGACCTCCCCAATGAGATTCAGAAGCGGTGGAATGCCCGCAGGAAAAAACGAATGAAGGAAGGTACGGGTGTTGTAAAGGAATAATAATTTTTATTCGGTTTTAAGAAGAGCCCGGTATTCAGGAAAAGGTTCTATTGCAGTGGCAATTTCGGATATCCCGTCAAATGCCAAGATATGCCTTCTGGATATGCTTCTCGCGCATAAGGTTCTTGGATTTTCCTTCGAGCACAATCCTCCCGTTTTCGAGGACATACCCCCTCTGGCACATATCGAGTGCATGCCTGACGTTCTGTTCAAGGAGCAGGATGGTTATTCCCTCCTTGCCAAGCCGTTCCAGCGACTTGAATACCTGGGCGACAAGGAGAGGCGAGAGCCCGGTGGAAGGTTCATCGAGGATCAGCAGTTTCGGTTCTGACATCAGTGCACGACCAATCGCAAGCATCTGCTGTTCTCCCCCGCTTAAGGTTCCTGCCATCTGCCGTTCTCTCTCCTTGAGGATTGGAAAAAGGTTATAGACATGCTGCAGCCTCGCTTCCCAATCGGTCCGGTCTCCTGCTCCCAGATGAAGGTTCTCGATTACCGGCATTTTCGGGAAAATCTCCCTTTTCTCCGGGACGAGTGCAAGTCCTTTTTTAAAAATCTCAAAAGGGTGCAGCCCGAGAATATTTTCACCGAGAAATGTAATGGAGCCGGTTGCATTCCTGTTGATCCCGATAATCGTCTCCACGGTGGAAGTCTTCCCAGCTCCATTCGGGCCTATCAGGGTCACCATCTCTCCTTCATCAACGGTCAGTTTGAGATCCCAGACGACATGGATGTTGCCGTGAAAGATATTGAGACCGGAAATATCGAGCAAGGACACACCTCCTCAAAATACATCGAGGTCGCCCAGATAGGTATCGATAACCTGCTGGTTGTTCACAACCTCATACGGCCTGCCCTCAGCGATTTTCTCCCCATGGTCCAGCACCACAATCCGATCTGATACCCCCATGATCACGCTCATGACATGTTCGATGATCAGAATTGAGGTGCCTTCATCCCTGATTTTTTTGATCAGGCTCACCGCTTCACCGCTCTCTTTCGGGTTGAGGCCTGTTGTCAGTTCATCGAGAAGAAGAAGTTTTGGATTTGACGCAAGTGCCCGTGCCAGCTGCACACGTTTGAGTTCCACGACATTCAGGTTCTTGGTACGGGTCTCATTTTTTTCTTTTTGCAGTCCCACGTAATCCAGTGTCTTTTCCGCCTGCTGTTGTGCGTCCTTCATACTGACAGCATGGCGGTTGCCAAAGAGCGCCCCTACCATAACGCATTCTATTGCGGTAAGGTTCGGGAACGATTCTGCAATCTGGAACGTTTTGGCAATTCCCTTTTTACAGATCGTGTTGGGTTTCAGCCCGGTGATATCCTCGTCACAGAAGACGATTTTTCCGGCGGTTGCTGATGTGATGCCCGAAATAACATTGAGAAGTGTTGTTTTACCAGCGCCATTTGGACCGACCAGACCAACGATTTCGTTCTTCCCGACATTCAGACTGACATCATTGACCGCCAAAAGTCCTCCAATCTGTTTGGTCACACCATGTACACTGAGTATGGAGATCACCCTGCTAATTGCTGACAATGGTATACGTTGGCAGGAAAGATTATTAAATTATGCGGGATGCCGTCGGAAAAATCAAACCATGGATGCCTATGGGATCAGTTCTTTTTTCAAATCCGAACGCAAGCATCCTGTTATTTTTTTATTGTGTTAAATCAATACCGGTTGTATCATGTCACTCTCCAAGGTCAAATCATGGTGTCTGTGTTTTTCAAGGTAGCGCTGAGGCGGGATCGATGAACGGAATCCTCCAGATGTATTTTCTCGGATTCCTTATCGGGCTCACCGGGGCCCTTGCGCCAGGGCCAACCCTGATTGCGACGATCAACGCTTCACTCAAGGGAGGATGGAGTATGGGTCCCCGCGTGACACTCGGACACATTGCCGTTGAAATCCTGATGGTGATCCTGATCATTGCCGGGCTTTCTGTGATCTTTGGGGGGTATTCATGGATTATTGCCAGTATCGGCGGGGTGGCACTGATAGTCTTTGGCACGCTCACAATTCTTGAGAGCCGGCATACCCACATCAATCATGGGCAGCGAACCGCTGTTGAAGACAGAACCGTTCCCCGTCCTTTTGTTGCTGGTGTGGTCACCAGCATTTCCAATCCCTACTTCTGGCTCTGGTGGTTTACTGTTGGAAGTGCACTGATGATCAGTGCATATGCCGGAGGGTTCGCCACCGCGGCCGCATTCATTCTGGGGCACTGGACAGCAGATCTGGGATGGTTTACGCTTGTCTCTGCGAGCATCCACAGGGGCAGGTTTTTTCTTGGTGAGCGGGAATACCGCGGGATTCTTACCGCCTGCGGGATTTTTCTTGTATTTTTTGGGGGGTATTATCTCATACTTCTCGTTAATCAACTGGGATTTGGTTGTTGTAACCTGCCCATATAATGACAAAATGCAGTGAGGGACGCATTCAAAACGGCAGAATTATCCATCCTGAGGATTGGGAATGGTGTCAGATCCTGCAAGAATCCCCCTCTTTCAAAGCGCGAAAACTTATTTTGGCGGACAGAGAATACTCAAATGTGTCAATAAACAGCCATGAAGCTGAAGACGAGCCGTGTGAGCAGTGCGGGCTCTGCTGTAAGATATTTGGTGATAGTGTCACACCAACGGCTGAGAATATCTTCACCTGGATCGAGCAGAAAAGGCCGGATATCCTGCAGTACTTTTCTGCCTGTAAAAACGATGGCACATGGGTGCACTGTACAGAGCTGAAACCCGACGAGCTCAGCGATCTCATTGTTGTTGAAATGCGCGACCCGGTTACCCATGATTACCTGCCTGTCTGCCCATTCCTGCTCCGTCAGGGGAGAAGGAAATATATCTGCAGGATCCATGATATGAAACCGGAGATGTGCTGCTCGTACCAGCCGTGGATCTGGGGAGAGACGTATTTTAACAAATGCCAGGCACTAAAAAAAGCTTGACCTCAAGAGCCGGCGGCATCTATAAAAAAGTTTTTCAGGGCTCTAAAAACATTATTGCATATCGCAGTCACGATGTTTTTCCCACCCGGTATCTATCGTTATCCGGTTTTTTAACAAGCAAGTATCTTGAGGGATAGGCGATGCTTTGTCGTCTGTAAAAAGATATACTGTATCCGGGAACTATGCAGTCATCCTGTGGTTGAAGGGTTTTTTTTAGTGGTTTCACAGCCACAAATCGAAAGATTCGGGCGTTACCACCTCTTCATGAGGTATTTTCGGGATATGGATGGTGAACGTGCTCCCCTGGTTTACGACACTGTCGACACTGATGTAGCCGCCATGCATCTGGATGTACTTCTTTGCAATCGAGAGAGAGAGCCCGATCCGGTCGTACTTGCGGCTTAACTGGTCTGAATCAGCGAGGTGGAATGGCTCGAAGATCTCATCGAGCTGAGCTTCTGTTATGCCGATGCCATTGTCCTGAATAGCAAGCCGGTGATACGTATCTTCAGCAAAGGAGTTGTACATGATCCTCACCTTTCTGGGTGGCATGGAATAGTTAACAGCGTTCGAGAGTATCGAATCAACCACAACCGAGATCATGTGTTCATCACCTTTAAAGGTGAGATCCGGGGGAAGATCACAGAAAATGTCGGCCTTCATTGAGTGCCCGCTTGCATTGATGACATTTTTTAAGAGTTCAGGCACAGAAAAAATCGAATAATCCATCGGAAGCTTTCCGGAATCGATGACCGAAAAGTCAATCATCTTATTAATAATCCGGCGCTCGCGGTCAGCACTCTGGAGGCACCGCCCGAGAATCTTTTTTGTTCCTTCGGAAAGACCGAATTCCTCCGGATCCTGGATGAGCATATCAAGGTACCCGATAATCGGCTGGAGGGGCGTGCGCAGCTCATGGGCTACATTCGTAATTACTCCACGGCGCCTTTGATTATCCTGCCGAATCTGCTCTTTGAGTTTCTCACGCTCGGAAATGTCCATAAGAGTGATGAGTAATGATGGCATCCCGCCATCAATAGTCGGGGTAAAAAATAGGATTGCCGGTTTGATCCCGCCCGATTTCGTGGTAAACCGGAATTCAGGATTTCCCAAAACCTGGGTTTTTCCAGTCGACCTGAATACAAGATCTCCGAATTCCTTACGGTCATCAGGGTGGACAAGAGTCACGAGATCTTTTCCGACCAGTTCATCACTCTTGAACCCTGTAAATGCAGTGAATGCGGGATTGGTCCGGGTAATCTGATTGTTCCGGATAATTACCATGCCGGTTGGTGCCGTCTCCATCAGCAACCTGTTCTGAGTGGAGTATGTAGTCGCTGTCTGCAGGGTGAGTTTTTGCTGATTGATATCGATGACACAAAAGCTTATCATGTTATTTGCGGCTTTTCCCCACGAGAGGCTGACCCAGAATGGATCACCATTCTTTGTAACAAACCTGGTCTCCATAACGCCTGGATCTTTATGAGACCCGAATTGCTTTAAAAACCGGTGCAATTCGTCCCGGGAGAAGAAGAACCGTGTAACGCTCATTTTCCCAAGTTCATCGGGTGAATATCCCAGCATCTTCGCCAGATGTCCGTTTGCTAGGATGATCGAGAGAGTATCCTGGTTAATGAAGACAATACCGATATGAGAGTTTTCGAAAATACTGCGGTACCTCCCTTCACTGTTCGTAAACTGCTCGGTAAAGTGGGAGACTGCAGCTGCGACACCGATAAAGAGTATCGCCTGTCCTGTAGCATATCCCATGCTGAAGGTATCGGGAAAGATATAATAATAAGCGACTGCCTGGTACGCAATCGCACAGGCGGCAGCGACATAAATCCCACGCTGGCGGTAAAAATAGGCTGCATAAATAATCGGGAAATAAAAGAGCTGAGGAGTGATAGTATGAATATTCCGGGCAAGAGCAAATGAGCTGATGAAAATACAGGAAAGGGAAAGAGAGAGTATGACGCAGTATCGAACGAAATCCGTATGTGAAATGGTGTAACGCGGCAGGGCGATATACCGTAGCATGTATATACCAGTTCTTTGACGCTGTTTTTATATATACATTCTCCAAAATCCTCCAAAAAATTGTGGAAATGTCAAGGTACAACCACGATTCTGTTAATTTTTAAATCCGGTGCAAACCTATCGTTTCCTGCCCCTCATTCAGGTCAATCCTGTTGCTATAATACCCAAGGGATCAAAGGGTAATGTATGCGCCCTCATGTGCTGGTCAATGTTGCGATGAGTGCTGACGGCAAGATCTCCACCCGCGAGCGGCGGCAGGTAACGATCTCGGGAACCGCTGATTTTCTCAGGGTCGATCGTTTCAGGGCGGCAAGCGATGCGGTGATGGTCGGCATCGGGACGGTACTTGCTGATGACCCGTCGCTGACCGTGAAATCGGATGAGCTGAAACGCGGGCGTAAGGCCAAAGGCTGGGACGAACATCCTGTTCGGGTGATCGTTGACAGCAATGCACGTATCCCCCTCACTGCATCCGTACTCACCAAAGGTGAAGGAAAGCGGGTTATCGGTGTTTCCCGACAGGCGGATCCGGCAAAGGTTGCAGAGTTAAAAAAAATGGCAACGGTTGTTGTTTCTGGAGAAAACGAAGTCGACCTGACCCGGCTGCTCGGCGAGCTCTGCGCAATGGGGATCCGGAATCTGATGGTTGAGGGCGGCGGAACTCTCATCGCCAGTCTTTTTTCTGCCAGTCTTGTTGATGAGATCTATACGTTTGTTGGAAATATCATTATCGGGGGGAGGGATGCACCGACACCTGCTGACGGGTCAGGTTTTTTAAGGGATACGGAGTTCACCCGGCTTATGCTCCACGAATTTATACCAACAGGCGATGGAATTTTGTTGCACTGGAAGGTTAGACCAGGATAATAATGGCATGTGAAACATGAACTTTTGCCCTTTGATAAACGATGGTCGGCATCCTGAAGAGCTTCAAATGTTAATTTTGGAGACTTTTCCTGAAAAACCGATACTCTGAAAAAAATGAATTATCCCCGTGTCTTGTAAGGCATCAGCTGGTCGATAATCGTATACACATTGCCGGATTTCATTGTGGCAACGACCTCTACCCGGTCCGTTCCCTGAGTCCCTTCCAGTTCAAGAGTCTCCCCCACCATAGGCTTTAATTGTCCGCTGACAACAGAACAATCAGGTCTCGTCACCCTCACGTCTATTCTGCTGACAAAGTTAATGCCCTTCCCGCCATTGAAATGCGTGATGATTGTGGTTGAGTACGTCCCCGCTTTTTCGACGGAAACTGAGATTTCTTCCTGCGGTGGGATTGTCTGCGTGGGACCGGGCTGGATTGATTCACAACCCCTTGTCGTTTGTGCTGTGGTGGTACCGACCATTGTGGCAATTGGGGTTGGGGGGACTGTCTGTGTTGGTGTTGTTTGCCCGCCACCCCCGGTGCATCCTGCGGTAAAAATGATGACCATAACGACTGTAATGACAGAAATTGTCAGCATGATTTTCATGAACAGAGATTCCGTTCCGGACTATATGAGAATTTTGTTCGGTGCGTCTGCAACCCGTCACTGATGACAAATGCTAATTCCTGAAACAAGCACAGTGAATGTACGCAGATTGCTGTTATCGTACTTGCCGCTGTGTTCCTGCTCATCGCGGTCAGACAGGTAGGGAAGTTCCGGGTCAGAATCTGGCAGATCATGCTGGGTGGAGCGCTGGCTGTACTGGTGACCGGCCAAATCGCTGTTCCGGATGCACTAAGGGCAGTCAACCTCGATGTGATGGTTTTTTTATTCGGAATGTTTATCGTTGGAGAAGGGCTGGTTGCAAGCGGGTATCTCGAATCCATTGCCAGCAGGCTTTTTTACAACGCAAATACGGTCGGGCATCTTGTTGGTGTCATATTAGTAAGCATGGGCATGCTCTCTGCTTTCCTGATGAATGACACGCTTGCCATCATCGGTACACCCCTGATGCTGGCATTGTCAAAGAAATTCCATATATCCCCAAAGCTCCTCCTGCTCTCACTTGCCATAGCGATTACCACAGGAAGTGTTATGAGCCCTATAGGAAATCCGCAGAACCTGCTCATCGCCGTGAACAGCGGGATGACATCTCCTTTTATCACATTCGTGTGGCACCTTGCCCTTCCAACCATCATCAACCTTGTCATCGCATATGCAATCCTCAAAATAGTTTATAACCATGAATTCACACCTCTTCCGCCGGAAAATGTTGTACCGGTTGCCAGTGACAGCCGGTTTACGTACATCTGCCAATGCTCACTTGGCATCATTATCGTGCTGGTTGCCGCAAACATAATCTTCTCGCTCACCGGCGCTGGTTTTTTTCTGACGATACCCATTATCGCACTTTGTGGTGCGGCGCCAATTCTTCTTTTTTCTGAAAAGAGAGCCGAAGTTTTTCTCGGAATTGACTGGTACACCCTGGTTTTTTTTGCTGCAATGTTTATACTGATGGAGAGTGTCTGGCAGACCGGCTTTTTCCAGTCATTTGTGGACGGAAGCGTTGTCTCATCAATCCCGATGATCCTTGTAACAAGTGTTGTCATAAGCCAGTTTATTTCAAATGTACCCTTTGTTGCCCTGTTCCAGCCAATGATCCTGCAGGCAGGTGGGAGTACGGCGCAGCTGATGGCGCTCGCTGCGGGAAGTACGATTGCGGGAAACCTTACAATCCTTGGTGCAGCAAGCAATGTGATTATTATCCAGAACGCGGAAAAGCAGGGGGAAACGCTCACGTTCTGGGAATTTGCACGGGTTGGCTTGCCGCTGACCATACTTCAGGTTGCAGTCTACTGGGCCTGGCTTAGTGTTGTATGATTTTTGATCTATCTTTCGTCCATCATCCGGTTGGTTTGTTATAGCAGTCCTTCCGGCTCGTTACAGACCTACCGAAATTTTTTCCCTTCAGGATCTCGTTGTTCACCTTAGTTTCATCCCGGCCCCGGCTTTCCACGCCTTTCCAACAGCTTTACCGAGTGTCCAGTAGGTATTGTCAGGCATGGTCAGCAGGAGCGGGTTGATAAACCTGAAATCCGGTTTTTTGTCTTTCCATATCTCTCCATCAGCGAATGCACCGACAATCTCCCCGATGAACAGAGTATTCGTGGGCAGGTCTATTGCCTGCACGAGCCGGCATTCCATGGTGACCGGGCACTCGCTGATCATCGGAGCTGTCTTCAGGGTACCGTAAAATACCTCAAATACTTTGGACTTGTCCACCTTTGCACCCGAAACAAGTCCGCAGTAATCGGTCTTTTCCAGCAGAGACGATGAGGGGATATTGACCGAGAATGTTCTGTTTTCCCTGATACCCTCATGTGTGAAATGCACCTTGTTGATACTGCAGGAGATCATCGGGGGGTTCGCATTTGCCCGGGAGCACCACCCAACAGTCATAAAGTTTGCTTTTCTTTTGACCTGCGTTCCCACGAGAACGACAGGCATAGGGATAAAGAAGTCTGGGGATACAGGAATCTTGTCCATGGAATGGTGTTCAGGTTTCCTGTAATAAATAGGTGATATCAGCGGATAGCACATGGACGATCCAAAATCACGTTTGAAACAAAGAAAATCTTTTCTGGAACACCTGCCTATATACTGTCTGTCAGAATGGAGCAGAACCCCTCATGGTCGATTACGAACCTCCTAAACATGAGGATAAGCACGATACAAAGCGCGAGGAGCTGAAGGGCAGAGTAATCCGTCTCAAAGACCTCGTCAATTATGCTGACGGGACCGTTGCAAGCCGGATGATCATCTCGCGCAAAGCCGGCAACATCACGCTCTTTTCGTTTGACGAGAATGAAGGGCTTTCGGAGCACACCGCACCGTTCGATGCTGTAGTTACAATCCTGGACGGTGAATGCGAAGTCTGGATCGCAGGGACGACCCACCAGATGCAGGATGGGGACACGATCATCTTTCCCGCCAATGTCCCGCATGCACTGTCAGCAAAAACAAAATTCAAGATGAGCCTCACCATGATCCGGGAGTGAGGAATGGCAGGGGATGACAAGGACGGGTACTATTGCACGATCTGTGGCGGTATTCCGCCCGACAAAATAAAAACAAAAAAAGTTTTGATCGATGGCAAGGAGACGGGCATTGACCAGCTGGACTGGATCCTTGCAGAAGTCAAGAAACTGAAGCTTGCTGATGACAATGCGATAACAGATGAATTAATGAAGCGGACAATGGCGCTCAACTACGTGCCAACAAAGAAGAAAGAGGTGTATGGGGTGGCGCTGCTGGCGGAATACAAAAGATGTATAAAACCGACTTGAGAACCCGGACGAATTTTCTATCCAGATTCACGCTCCAGAAGTCTGGTGATTCGGCTCGAAAATTTTCACGCGCAAAGATTTCCGGACAAAAAAATTTCATATAAAAAAGATCGGGCTTCAAAAATTCTGAGCGCGAAAATTTTCCGGCACAAAAAAATTTCAGCGCAAGAAATTCAAAATGTGAAAATCCGAATTCCGATCTCTTTTCTCAATCAGGGACATTATCCCCGTTTTTGGATCCAAAAAAAAAATTGTGGCCAAATAATCTGGCACTAAAATTGTTCCTGCAAAAAATTTCCTGATAAAAAAATTTCAGCGGGAAAAAATTTGTGAAATTTTTTTCCCATAACAAAAAAATTGAGTGAAAAATTTTAAATCGGAAAAATTTCCAAGTCCACCAGTCATATGATCCAATACCGAGGATTTTCATAACTCCTCTATTTCTTATTATAACCTGTTGGTTTACCGTCTGACATATGCCAAAATCCCCCTATATATTAGTGCAAAAACAGGACCTTGATGCCGTACCCAGTGACCTGTCACGGGTAAAATACCCGGCTTAGTGGATGCAGTGCTATTTCACGTCCGTATACGGGATGCCTCCCGCAAATGGGGTTCCTGCCTCCCCTCTGACCGATCATCAGGCCACATGAAAACCTAAGGTTTTACCCAAAGAAAAGGAC
>Ga0209253_10006265_pt1 | contig 10306 bp, 10 predicted proteins | sample FrelakmetBRP12BR_FD_187145 | JGI IMG/M metagenome (GOLD analysis project Ga0209253, IMG submission 187145) | Freshwater lake sediment microbial communities from the University of Notre Dame, USA, for methane emissions studies - BRP12 BR (SPAdes)... | ecosystem: Environmental > Aquatic >...
GAAAACGAATTTCGAAAGGAGAAATCATGAAAATCGCATTCATTTCCGCTCTCAGCGTTCTTGCCGCCGTGACTCCGGTTGCCGGCGCCGATAATCCCAAAGTCATCCTGGACACCACCAAAGGTCAAATCACGATTGAGCTCTATCCGGGGAAAGCGCCGGAGACGGTCAAAAACTTCCTCGCCTATGTGGATGCGGGCTTCTACAATGGCACCATCTTTCACCGTGTCATCCCCAACTTCATGATCCAGGGCGGAGGCTTTGCCTCGGATATGCAACAGAAGCCCACCCGTCCGCCGATCAAGATCGAGTCCGACAATGGCCTCAAAAACCTTCGTGGAACCATTGCCATGGCTCGGACCCAGGACCCGAACAGCGCAACCGCCCAGTTCTTCATCAGCAGCGCGGATAACGATTTCCTGAACTTCAAGGATAAGACGGTCCAGGGGTGGGGTTATGCCGTGTTCGGAAAGGTCGTGCAAGGGATGGAGGTGGTGGATGAGATTTCCAAAGTGAAGACCGGAGCCAAGGGCAGTCACCGCGACGTTCCTGTTGAACCTGTTCTGATCAACACGGCAAAACGCGCAAAGTGACCGACAAAAAATGCGTGACTTCCGGCTCTGCCGGAACTCACGCATTTGCTCTCAGACATTATTCTTATGCGCTGTGTAGAAAGTCACATCGGACTGGGAACCCCCTTTCTGCCACATAAGGCCGGTCACCTTGTCCGAGATCGTGCCGTCCCCATTGTCCACATACTCCCTCTGGAATTGTCCCTTCGGATTTGAAGGCTGTACCGGAGAATTATATTTTTCAATCATGCTTTTGAGATCCTGGGGGGCAAGACCCGTCGGAACAGACCGCAGCGATATTCGTCGGAACCCCTTATCGCCGACTCCCAAGGGAATAGAAGCGAGCTGGCTTTCTTTGCGCGTCCTTTCCTCTGCGGAGGACAATTTGCTTTCGAGTTCTTTGATTCTGGAGGCCATCACCTCCTCGGTTACCTTGCTGTCCTTTTGGGCCTCTTTGAGCTTTGTCTCCAGCTCCAGTTTTCCTTTCTGATCTGAAGCAGCGGTTTTTCCTATCTGCTCTCTCTCCTGGAGCAATTTCTTGAGTTCTGCCACCATTTCTTCGTTTCTTTTCCTTTCCTCTCTGAGAAGTTTCAATTCCTCTGCGACGGTGGACCTCTCTTCCACCGCCTCTTTATTGACCGTCACCCGCTTCTGTTCACGCTTCGGAGGCACAAAAATAAAATCCCCACGATCCAGATCCGGGTTATTGATCTTCCCGTATTGAGGGTGCTGTTGCCGGTTGGTGTAGTTCACGACTTTGTCGGCAAGATACATTCCCAGCTCAGAGCCTGTAATGTATCCATCTCCGGTCAGGTCCGCATCGCCTTCGAGACCAATCAACAAGCAGCGTTTGAAGACATTTCTGTCCGGGACCTCTTCGTCTTCGCTCCCGGCGGTAATATACTGCCTCACCGGAAGCGTGCTCTTTTCCGTGATGTCATGAGGAACGGCTCTCACCAGAGCAAACAGGGAGCCGGAAAAACAGGAATCGAAAAGCATGAGCACATGCCTTGACCTGATCCGTAGAGAGATGGACTCAATCTCCCTCATGCTGACGGCATGAGTGGCAAACCCCATTGGATCATCCTTCAAGAGGGGACAATCCTTCGGAATGATGTACCCCATCTTGGTCTTGTCCGCCATGGTCTCCGTGTCCCCGTGACCCGCATAATAGAGCAGCAGCGCACGATTTTCATCCCTCCCCATCACGTAGACCATCTCGGTCAGAGCAGTGAGCATTTCACGATGGCTAGGGTCGAGAACAAGCTTTGTCCTGAAGCCCAAGAGTTCCAGCCTTTCCGCAACTTCTTTCGCATCCCGGATCGCGAAGGGAATCTTGGGCCACTTCTGGTAATCGCTCACCCCAATGACAAGGGCATAGTAATCCTTCTAAAGAATCAGATTCTGGCCCCCCTTAGAGAGGGCGGTAATGTCTGCTGCCGAAACATTAGGCGAGAAGGAAAGAAAGATTCCAAGAAGAACTGGAATGAGGGAAAACCGGGACATTCTCATGATGCTCTCCCATGCCGCTGAGCTATGGAACTGATCCGATTTAATCAAGAAATTTAACCCAGTAGTCTTCTTTTTGCAAGGGATTTATGGTGGCTGCAATCTCTTCGTGTTGACACCCCAGCGGGAATTCTTTACAATCCGACCTCATTTGAGAAAGCTTCAACTGTCGCATCTCAGAAACACGTTGACAAAGCCCTCAGAGGTCCCCCTCCCCTTGCCCCTCCCACCGAGGGAGGGGAAGTAGTTGGGGCGGGCAAGCGAAAAAGGTGACAGGATGCGCGAGACACGAGGGATATCTGCAATAGCCATGGGCGTTCTCTACGCCGGGTTCGTTGCATGGTCGCTCTACGGTGCAGTCGTCCCGATTGAAACCCACCTGTTCCGCATGATTCACCTGGCCTTTATTTATGCGCTTGCTTTCCTTGCCTATCCTCTCGCGAAGAAAACCGGCCGTTGGTCCTTCTGGTTCGATCTTTTCCTCGCCCTGCTCGGCGTTGCCTGCGTCGTTTACGCTCTCACAGATCTCGATCAGTTCATCCGCCGCTCGACCATGCCGGAACCTTTGGACGTGTTTTTCGGCATTGCAGCCATCCTCCTGCTTTTGGAACTTTCGCGGAGGGTGGTGGACAACACCTTCACCCTGGTCGTTATGGGGTTCCTGCTCTATGTTGCTTTTGGCGACTTTTTTCCAGGAATGTTCTCGCACAGGGGATATGAGATCGACCGGATCGTAGGTCACATGACCATGACGCTGGAAGGCATCTACGGGGTGCCCCTCTCGGTGAGCGTTTCCTTTGTGCTCCTCTTTGTCGTGTACGGGACTTTTATGGATGCAGCAGGCGCCGGCAACTTCTGGCTCGATTTGTCCCTGGCAACCATGGGGCGTACCTTCGCAAGCGCCGGACGGGGAGCCCTTATCACCACCGCCCTGCTTGGAGGGCCGCAAGCGAGCGGCGTGGCGACAACAATTTCCGTATCCCCTATCATGTGGCCCATTCTGCAGAGAGCCGGTTACTCGCCCAACATGGCTGCCGGCCTCATCGCCGCAGGAGGTATCGGCGCTGTCATTTCACCGCCGCTCATGGGCGCCGCCGCTTTTCTCATCATGCAGTTCCTGAACGTCCCCTTCTGGGACGTGGTCGTGATGGTGTGCATCCCTACGCTTCTGTATTACCTGGGGACCTTTTTCATGGTGGAAATGGAAGCCCGCAAGTATAGGTTTGCACCCCCGGAAGCCGAAGCCAAGACCGTCGCTAAAGTCATGCTTACGAAGGGGTATCACCTGATCTCCCTGTCGGTTCTGGTAGCGCTTCTGGTGGTCTGGAACAAATCGCCCGAGTATGCGGCTATCGGAGCTCTCATCACCACGGTTTTGACGAGCTTCCTCAGCAAGGATCGAAACGAGTGGCTCACTCCAGGAAAGATTGTAGAAGCGACCATTGAAGGGGCAAAGAACGTGCTCCCGGTTGCCGTGCTTCTTGCCGCCGCCGGATTGATCGTGGGTACCTTTACACTCACAGGCCTCGGGCTCAAGATATCGAGTATCATCATGTCCGTCAGCGGCGGATCGCGGATCATCGCGATCCTGCTGGCTCTGGTCGCGTCCCTGGTCATCGGGTTGAGCTTGCCCATCACCGCGACCTACATCATGACCGTGGTGATGGTAGCGCCGGCCTTGGTGAAGGTGGGGATTTCGGCCCATGTGGCCCATCTTCTGGCTTTCTACTTTGCCGTCTTGTCGGAGGTCTCGCCGCCTGTAGGCCTCTCTCCATCAGCCGCTGCTGCGGTGACAGGGGGGAATCCGTTCCGGGCCATGATGCACGCCTGGAAGTATTCTTTGCCCGCATTTCTGGTGCCCTTCTTTTTCTCCGCAACTCCGGTGGGGGCAAATTTACTGATCCTGGACGCAACACTGTGGGGGTTAGTCGTCGCCGCCTTCACCAGTGTGGCGGCATTGTTTTTTCTGTCGCTGGGCATTGTCGGTCAATTTCGCGGGTCGCTGCACTGGGCAGAACGCGCTTTCCTGATCGCTTCTGCTGCCGTGATGGCTGTCTGTCCGGTCAGTTTGTCCCTTGAGGGGGTTGCTCCCTTGATTTGCGGGGCAGTCATCAGCTTTCGCAACCTGTGGCTTTCTCGTGATCGACATCGGAAAGGACAGGAACAAGATTTTGCGTAGCACGAGTTGATTCTCTGAGCATCGGTTGAAAACGGGTGCCCAGAAGCCTATTCTCATTAAGGAGGTGTATCATGATTTTTGGAAGATTGAAGAACCTGAGTTTTGTCATGACCCTGGCGGCATTGCTGGCTGTGGCCGTTTGCACTCCCCAACAGGCCGCCCAAGCGCAGGGCAAGCTTTCCTTCAGCATCGCCACGGGCGGCACAGGGGGTGTCTGGTACCCGCTGGGTGGAGCCATCGGCGGTGTGGTGGGCAAGAACGTCCCTAACACAGATGCAACCGCCGAGGCCACCACAGCCGCCATCGACAACTTGAAGCTGTTGACCGCGGGAAGAGCGGGAATGGCTTTCTGCTATGACTATCATGTCGTTTGGGCAAACGACGGCAAAGTCCCCGGTCTAACGGGAAAGCACAACGTGCGAATGGTCATGGGTTTTTATGAGCAACCGCTCCACATCGCGACCAAGGAAGGGACCGGCATCACTTCTCTCATGGACCTGAAGGGGAAGCGAGTATCCACGGGCGCTCCGAACAGCGGCACAGAAGAGCAGGCCGACTATGTGCTCAAAGGTCTCGGCATGGACTGGAACAAGGACTTCACCCGGGAGAAGCTTGGCGCGACCGAGTCGGTGGCTGCACTGAAGGACGGGAAGATTCATGCCTTCTTCTGGAGCGGCGCTATACCCACCTCTTCCATTATCGATCTCGCGTCCACGCCGGGTTTGAAGATGGTATTGTTGCCGGTAGGCGGTGAGATCGCCGAAAAAATCATGAAGGGAAACCCGGGGGTGTTCCACAAAACCGTTTTTGAAAAAGGCGCCTATTCCGCCGTGGAGAAGGACATCCCGGCCATCGCTATCACGGCTGTCCTCACCGCCATGGACACTTTCCCTCAGGACAAGCTTTATCAGATTGTGAGCAGCGTCTTTGTCAGCACGGCGGAACTGTCGGCGGTCTGGAAAGATGCGACCAAGCTGGTTCCTGACAGGTCGGTCAATCAGGTGACCCCGGATGCGCTCAAGTACCTGCACGCGGGTTCGCAGAGGTTTTTCAAAGAAAAGGGCGCCCTGAAATAGATGAAGGGACGGAGCGTTTTTTTCGCCCTGCTTTTTTTCTTTCTCCTTGTCGCGGCGCTTCTGTCGCAGGTGACCCTGTCGGGGTACACCCGGATTCAGCTCAAAGAAGCCGGGACAGGGAGGAAGATCCTATCTGAAGTGTTGCGAGACGGAGAGGAGGTCGTGATGACCTGGAAGAACTCTCTCTTCGGTCTCAATGTCACTGAAGTCTTTCAGGCGCAGAGAGGAATCTTGGTCCTCACTCAAATCACCTTTGCTGATCCCCAGGGTTCTGTACCGCCGATGGTAGCGCCCTCAGACGTCGAAGATCTCTATCAAACGGGTGGAGCATTTACAGCAAGCGGACTCAGCAAACCATACCAGCAGATCGTTTACCGCGTCGGCGAAATCGGCGATCCCAGGATGAGCGTCAGAGGCAGAGAAGTCGTGTTCAAGCAGGAGGTAGGGTTTGGCGGGTGCATCGTCCTCACTGCAGCAGCACCGAAAGGGTATGAGATCTTGCTTGAAGTTAGTGGCAAGTGACGAGGAAAGCAGTTTTCTCCGGCAACAAGAGAACCATTCATAAGAAAGCTCAAAGCATGAAAATCATTTTTCTCGGGACAAACGGCTGGTACGACACGAAGACAGGCAACACTCTGTCCGTTCTCATCGCCACCAAAGAGTATAACATCGTACTCGATGCTGGAACCGGTTTTGCAAAACTGGACAGGGTCCTGTCTAACTCGAACCCTATTTTCCTTTTCCTGAGTCACTTTCACCTCGATCATTTAATCGGCCTGCATACCCTTTTCAAGTTTTCCTTTAGCCAAAAGCTCACGATTTCAGGTCCGAGAGGCACAGAAAAAGTGCTCAGGGCTTTGCTCAAGCAACCCTTTACCGCCCCTCTCGACCACTTGCCTTACAAGACAGAGATTCTGGAACTGCCTACAGGCCATGGGCAGCTTCCTTTTAAAGTAGAGGGGTTGGACTTGTTTCATCCGCCTTTGTCCATGGGGTACCGATTCCAGCTGGAGGGAAAAGGGATCGCTTACTGTCCGGATACCGGCTATTGCGAAAACGCGGTCACTCTGGCCAAAGGGGCGGATCTTCTCATTTCAGAGTGCTCTTTCTTGCCCGGGGAGTACAGTGTGGAGTGGCCTCATTTGAACCCTCAATTTGCGGCAAGAATAGCAAAAGAGGCCAGAGCGAGTCAATTGGCCCTGGTCCACTTTGATGCGGCCAAATACACGACGATCGAGTTAAGGAAAAAGGCGGAGATGGAAGCGCAGAAAATTTTCCCTAATACCATCGCCTGCGAGGATGATATGATAATAGAATTGTGAAAGGTCGGTCTTACCTCACAACCACTGATCCCCTTTTCTCATCTTCAGCATTTCCACGAAGGTTTCAAGCCGGAGAGCGGTCCGGCTGTCGACTTTACCGGGTTTATCCCCTTCGATCGTGAGAAGAGGCAAAGGAAGGCTCTCTCTAAGGATGATGTCGTAGATCTGCCTGAAGCAAAAGGTCTGTGTGTAGTGAATAAGGCCGTCGAGCTGCCTCTCCTCGATCGCCTTCCGGATATCTTCCAGCCTGCCCGTGATGCCGTAAGGATACGTGTACTTCAAATACTGGTCCACGATATCTCCCTCTGCACAAGGCATACTGAACTGCCGCTGGATCTCGTTGTACACGACTCTTCCGCCCACGGATTCGATGAATTCATAGAGATCACTGAAAATCGGCGGAACCCCGAGATAGCCCAGCCTTATGGATCCTTCCCGAGGAGATCTCGCTTTGGCCTCCTGGAGGAACTGATCCAATTCATTCTCGTAGGCATCCGGATCCGATTTGAAATCCGAACTTGTGACCAGAAAGAGGTGGTTCTCAAAACCGGTTACAAGATTCTCTTCATAGGTGAGCCTGTCCAGCTCCTGCAACTTCCGCCGAATCGTGCCGAGCCGGGCTCTGGCCTTTTCCACTTCACTCCAGGACGCACCAAGGGTTCGACTCAAGTTCTCCATCTGTCTTTTGAGAAGTTCGCGGTCACGATTGAGGGGGAAATCAAAGGGGATAACCCTGACCCCTCTTCTCTCAAGAAGTTCCGCGAGCGCCGTCGTGTTGCTGCAATCCCCGCCTGTCACGGCAATCACGCAAGGAATGCGGTGCTGAAGGATCGTGGAGTAGATCCCTTTGATCCAGGCACAGATGTTATGGGCGAACCCCGCGTGCTCGGCTTGCTGGATGAATTTTTCCGGTGTGGGGGAAGTGATGAAGATATTGTTGAGGTCCAGGGGTTTGCACCCGGCAGCGAGGACGATTTCAACCGGAATCGTAGAGGTGAGTCCGACGGTAAAGCCCAAGGGTCCCTCATGCTTCCACGAAATGGAATTTCAAGGAAGGCAGTTCGAGACAGGTCAGTCTGTTCCCATAAACAGCGCCTGTGTCCAGGCCGATCTTGTTCTCCATAACCAGGGGCTGGGCAAAGGGCGTGTGGCCGAAGATCACCCTCTTGCCGAAGGAGTGGTTTGAGAAGATGAAGGAATCCCGGATCCAGAGAAGATCCTCAGTGTTCTGACTCTCTATGGGGACACCCGGCCTCAACCCTGCGTGAACCACATAATACTCATCGAGCTCGATGAGGAGTTTGAGAGAACGGAAAAAAGACAGATGCTCTTCAGGGATAAGAAATCCTCCATATTGTTGATGCTCCGGCCGGTAGCTGTTGAGAGTCGCCAGGCCCCCGTTTAGAAAGAAGGTGTTCATATCCTTCCCATCCAGAAAGTCGAGGAGGATCTTTTCATGGTTCCCCATGAGGCATTCCACGCGTCCGGAGAGTTTCGAGATCTCCACGACATACTCGACGACCCCCCTGGATTCCAAGCCCCGGTCAATGAAATCGCCGAGGAAAATGAGCCGGTCCGCCTCAGGGCTCCACCCAATGCTGTCCATGAGCCTCTTCAACATGCCGAGGCACCCGTGAACATCACCCACAATGAACGTTTTTCCGTTGGCACTCATCGCATAAAAATCAATCGAGCTTGATCCCTTTCGTCCAGACGCTCAATGCCGGCTTTTTTGGCAGCATTCACCGCGTCACGATACTCCTTTGAATGAAGACGGCGATTGATGAACTCATCCCGGCAAGCACTCCCGCAGGGCCTGTACTGGTCCATCACGTTCACATAGGTGCTCGGGGAGATCTCTCTTGCCAGGAATTCCATGATCTTTTCTGTTCCGGCGACCCGGTTCGGCATGACCAGGTGTCTTACCAGAAGCCCTCTGTAAGCGATGCCCCGCTCATCCATGGCCAGGTCGCCCACCTGCCTGTGCATCTCCCGAAGGGCAGCACTCGCCGCTTCCCTGTAGTCCGGCGCCCGGCAATACCTCTCTGCCCAGCGATTATCCCAAAATTTGAAATCCGGCATGTAAATGTCGAAGATCCCGTCGAGAAGCTCAAGGGTTTCCCTGCCGTCGTAACCGCTGGAGTTGTAGACCAGCGGTACCCTGAGACCTCTTTCGATCGCAGAGGGAAGCGCCTCGAGGATTTGGGGAACCACGTGGCTGGGGGTCACAAAGTTGATGTTGTGGCATCCGGCCTCGCTGAGCTGAACCATCATGAGCGCCATCTGCTCAGGCCCCACCTCAGCTCCCTCTTTCCCGTGGCTGATCTCGAAGTTCTGGCAAAAGCTGCAAAGGAGATTGCACGAACTGAGAAAGATCGTTCCTGAACCGGATCTTCCGACCAGGGGGGATTCTTCTCCGAAATGGGCATTGTAGCTGGCGACTCTGGCCTTCCTACCCATTTCGCAAAACCCTAATTCCCCATCCAGACGATTGACCCCGCAGTTCCTCGGGCAAAGACGGCACGATTCAAGTACAGCAAAGGCCTTCTTAATCCTTTCCTTCAAGAGTCCTTCGGAATACAGCCCCAGATAAGACGGCTCAAGATTCATGGCACGACTTAAAATAACAACCCCTCATGGAATCATCCGCCTTGACCACGGTAAAGCGGAACCAGAGGGGATGGTTGATCCGGATTACGTTAGTTCCTTCTCTGACCGAAAATGTTGAGTAGCATCAGGAAGAGGTTAATGAAGTTGAGGTAGAGAGACAGGGCACCCAGAATCGCTCCCTTTCGAATGACGCCTCCATCCAGGTTTGCCGGCTGGGTCATGGCCATGTTCTTGATCTTCTGAGTGTCATAGGCGGTGAGACCCACGAAAACAAAGACTCCGATGTAGCTGATGATCATACTCATACCGCTGCTCCGGACGAACATGTTTACCAGAGACGCAATGACGATGCCGATCAGACCCATCATCATAAAACCGCCCAGAGAGGTGAGATCCTTTTTGGTGGTCCATCCGTAGAGGCTGCAGGCAATGAACGTGGCGGCACAGATGAAAAAGGTGCTCACGATGGAGGCACTAGCATAGACCAGAAAGATCGAAGAAAGGGTCACCCCGTTGAGGGCGGAATAAATCACGAAAAGGGCCGTTGCCGTGCCCGCGCTCATCCTGTTCACCCTCCCGGCAATGGCGAAAACAAGACCCAGTTCAGCAATGATCAGCACCATGAGAAGAAGAGGATTCCCAAAAACAAGGCGCAGGAGACTCTCGCTGTTGGAGACATAATAGGCCGTGAACCCTGTGAGGGTCAGACCAATGCCCATCCAGTTGTACACGCTCCTCACGTAGTCGCTGACAAGGACTTCCGCCCTTGTTTTCACAACAGTGTCCGTTCTCATGGATTCAAACCTCCCTCAAATAGTTCAGGCATAGCTGCTCAGGTGTTTAGGCTGAAGGCTGAAGACTGAAGGGCAATAATGATCATCCACGACACAATCACCTGCTAACGTATCCAAACGATCTTGGCTTTGTGTGATCGCGCATGTTTTTTCCTTCAGTCTATCTACCTTCAGTCTATCTACCTGAGTAGTTGCATTCAGGCATACTATAAACGAATATCCGCAAACTTCAAGCCTGAAGTTT
>Ga0209253_10006266_pt1 | contig 10305 bp, 10 predicted proteins | sample FrelakmetBRP12BR_FD_187145 | JGI IMG/M metagenome (GOLD analysis project Ga0209253, IMG submission 187145) | Freshwater lake sediment microbial communities from the University of Notre Dame, USA, for methane emissions studies - BRP12 BR (SPAdes)... | ecosystem: Environmental > Aquatic >...
CTCGCGACCTGGGGCGTGATGTCGGCCCGCACCCCCATCGTTTTCCCCGAGATCTGGTCCACCAGCTTGAAGGTCCGCAGATCCAGATCGCGCCCCGTTCCGGTGAGCAGCGAGTCCAGATACTCGAGCAGCGGCGGCATGACGAGCTCGTATCCGGCGCGAGCGAAGGCGTCAAGCATGAGCCGCCGCAGCCGTTCGATCCGGCGCGCCTCGGCGGGCAGGACATCTTCTATGGATTCAGGAAGCAGCCACCGGCGCATGGCGCGCCGCCTTTCTTGCTTGGGGGTGACGATTCCGCCACGCCCCGCTAAGTGAACGCGTACAACAGAACCAGGCCCACCAGCATGGAAGACAGTCCGATGAAGCGAATCTGACCGTCCGCCAGCTCGGTGACCTTGCGAAACGCCTCGCGCCAGGTCCGTGGCGCGACGAACGGGAGAATGCCTTCCAGGATCAACATGAGCGCCAACGCCGTCAGCAGCGTGCGTCCCATCCTACTTCGCCGGCCTGTTCGAGCTCGGCGTGGCGCCCTTGAGATAACGGAAAAAGTCGGAAGAGGGGTCCACCACGAGGACATCGCTCTTGCTGCGGAAGCTCTGGCGGTAGGCCTCGAGGCTGCGGTAAAAGGAGTAGAACTCCGGATTCTGGCCGAAGGCCTGGGCGTAGATGGTGGTCGACTTGGCGTCACCTTCACCCTTGATCTTCTGCGCTTCGCGGTAGGCCTCGGCGACGATGATCTCGCGTTGCCTGTCGGCGTCCGCCCGGACCCGCTCGGCCTCCGCCGCGCCTTCCGAACGCAGTTCATTTGCGACGCGCTTGCGCTCGGCCTCCATGCGGCGATAAACCGATTCGCTCACCTCACTGGGCAGGTCCACGCGCTTGACCCGCACGTCGATGATCTGCACACCGATCTTGCGTGAATCCTGGTCCGCCTTGGCCCGCATGTCCTCCATGATCTTGTCGCGCTCGCCCGAGACCACATCATTCAACGTGCGTTTGCCGAACTCCTCGCGCAGACCGGCGTTGACTGTCTGCGACAGCCGCGTCTGCGCCCGCGCCTCGTCGCCGCCGACGGATATGTAGTACAACTGGGGATCGACGATGCGCCACTTGACGAAAGAGTCCACCAGGACGTTCTTCTTCTCCGACGTGATGAAGCGTTCGGGTTCCGGAGAGTCCAACGTAAGGATGCGTTTGTCGAAGTAACGCACGTTCTGGATCATCGGCCACTTCAGGTTCAACCCCGGCTCCTTGATGACCTCCTTGATCTCACCGAGCTGGAAGACGATGGCGAACTGGCGCTGGTCGACCGCGAACAAGGACATGGACAGCACGACGAGCACCATCAGGATTCCGCCGAGCAAGAGAGGCAGCTTGTCCCGCATCACCGTTCTCCGCGCTCGCGCGTACGCAACGACTCGCGCGAGCGGACGTCCGCCGGCGCCGTCGGCACATCAACCTTGGGCGGGCCGACGACCGGCTCGGATGTCGTAACGGGTCGAGTAGTGCCGCCCGTCTCCGGCAGGGAACTCGCCGCGGGCGCCTGGGCCAAAGACGCCGCCCCCGCAACCTGCATCAGCTTGTCGAGCGGCAGCAACAGCAGGTTGCTGTTGCCGCGCGCGTCGACCATCACCTTGGTGACATTCGACATCACTTGCTGCACGGTGTCCAGATAGAGGCGCTCGCGCGTCACCTGCGGCGCCTTGCTGTATTCCACGAGAACCTGCCGGAACCTGCTGGCATCACCCTCCGACTGGGCGATGACGCGCTGCCGGTACCCGTTCGCTTCCTCGAGCAGGCGAGCCGCCGTGCCACGCGCGCGCGGAATGACGTCGTTGGCGTATGCCTGGCCTTCGTTCTTCTGACGCTCGCGGTCCTGGCCTGCTTTCACCGCGTCGTCAAAGGCCGCTTGCACTTGCTCCGGCGGCTGGGCATTCTGCATCGTGACCTTGCTGACCTGGATGCCGGTCGAGTAGCGGTCAAGGATCTCCTGCATCAACTGGGAGGCGCGCGTGGCGATCTGCTCTCGCCCCTCGTACAGCACGAAATCCATCTTGTTCTTGCCGACGATCTCGCGGATGGCGGTCTCGGCTACCTGCACTACCGCATCATCGGGAGAGCGGTTGTTGAACAGGTAGGTCTGAGGGTCCTTGAGAATGTACTGGACAGCGAACTGGATGTTGATGATGTTCTCATCGTCGGTGAGCATCAGGGCTTCTTTCAGCACCTTGTTCTTTTCGGCGCCCCGATAGCCGATCTCCACCGTACGCACACCCGTGAGATTGACCAGCTCATGACTCTGGATCGGGTAAGGCAGGCGCCAGCGCAGTCCCGGCTCGGTGGTCTCGCTGTAACGACCGAACTGCAGCACCACGCCCCGCTGGCTCGCATCCACGATGTAGAACCCGCTGGCGAGCCAGATTACCACGGCGAGGACCATGAGCAGGCCGATGCCGCCGCCGAATTGCCTCAGGTTGAGCGGCGGCCGCGGCGGTCCACCTTCCCCTCCGCCGCCGCCTTTCCGCGTGAACATCCCCGCCAGGCGCCTATTGACATCGCGCCAGAGTTCCTCCAGGTCGGGCGGCCCCTGCTTGTCGCCGCGTCCGCTGCCGCGGTTGCCGCCGCCACGACCCCATTGCGGGTCATTCAGGGACATGAGTATTCGCGCGATGGTTCTGCTTATCACCATCATGGGAGTCAAGGGCCACAGGTTGGGGTCAAGCGACGGCGTCGGCTACCTGGATTTCACGAGAATGTTCACTAGAGATTTCGGCCAATGCCGTGCGCAGCGAGTCTATCCCCGCGCCGGACATCGCGCTCAAGCGAACCCGTTTAATTTTACCATACTCGTCACGCTCCACTCCCGGCGCAACGCCGGTGGCATCGATCTTGTTCCAGATCATCAATCGCGGAACGGCCGCCGCGCCGATCTCGTCAAGCACCCGATCGACCGCCGCGATCTGATCGTCCCGGTCCGAGCTTGAAGCGTCCACCACGTGCAGCAAGACATCAGCGCTGGCGGTCTCCTCCAAGGTTGCGTGAAACGCCGCGACCAGCGAGTGCGGCAGGTCCCGAATGAAACCCACTGTGTCGGACAGGATGACGCCGCCCGCCTCGCCAAGGAAAAGGCGGCGGGACGTTGTGTCCAGTGTCGCGAACAGCTTATCGGCCGCGTAGGCGCCGGCGTGAGTCAGCGCGTTGAAGAGCGTCGTCTTTCCGGCATTGGTGTATCCGACCAGCGAAACGGACATGAGTTCGCGCCGGGTGCGCGCCCGGCGCATGACGGCGCGACGCCGCTCCAGGTCTCGCAAGCGATCCTTCAACAGCTTGACGCGACGGGCCAGCAGCCTCCGGTCGGTTTCCAGTTGGGTTTCGCCGGGACCGCGCAGGCCGATGCCGCCCTTCTGACGTTCCAGGTGAGTCCAGCCGCGCACCAATCGTGTCGCCAGGTGCTGCAGTTGCGCCAGCTCCACCTGCAGTTTTCCCTCGTGGCTGCGCGCGCGCTGGGCAAAGATGTCGAGGATCAGGCTGGTCCGGTCGACCACGCGGCAGCCCAATTCCCTCTCCAGATTGCGCTGCTGCGCGCCGGACAGATCGTGATTGAAGATCACGACTTCCGCTTCATTCGCCTGCAAGTGTTCGCGCAGCTCCGTGATCTTGCCCTTCCCCGCATAGGTGGCGGCGTCCGGCGCGCGCCGCCTGCCTTGCACGACAGCGACCGCGTCCGCACCCGCGCTGCGCGTGAGCAGCTTCAGCTCGGCTAATCGATCCGCGATACCGCCTTCGCCGAAATCGAGCTGGACCAGTACCGCGCGCGGCGCCTGTCCCGCAGGCCGTACCGATCGCAAGTGACCCGTTTCCGTCTTCGGTGATTCAAGCATGCGACGGATACGACTAGCGGGGACACGCCCCGCCGCGGGCATGAATCATCAGCTCTCGCCGGGCTCGTGCTGGATATTGACGGGACGTGCCGGGACGACGGTCGAGATGGCGTGCTTGTAGACCATCTGGGTCACCGTATTCTTGAGCAGGACCACGTATTGATCGAAGGAATCGATCTGCCCCTGGAGCTTGATGCCGTTCACCAAATAGATGGATACCGGGATATGCTCGCGGCGCAAGGTGTTGAGGAACGGGTCTTGGAGTAACTGCCCCTTGTTGCTCATGGGTGCCCCTCTTCGTTGTTTTAGCCAAGTAACTGTATAGGATTTTTCTCATCCGCACCACTTCTGACCGAATTTTATGCTTTTTTATCCGCATAAGGGTTTCGGCCGCTGCGGAATTCTATTCTGAGCGGCGTCCCCCTGAGCTTGAAAGCGGTCAGGAAAAAACGTTCCAGGTAGCGCCTGTAGGGCTCCGACACCTGCTCCAATGCATTGCCGTGAATCACGACGACAGGCGGATTGACCCCGCCCTGATGCGCGTAACGCGGCTTTGGCCGCGACAAGCCGTGCCGCGGCGGCGCCTGCTTCGCCACGGCCTGCTGCAGGACACGCGTGAGCTTGGGCGTCGGCATACGGGTCATCGCGGCCGCGTAGGCGGCATCGACCGATCGAAGCACCGCGGCCACGCCCGCACCGGTCAGCGCCGATATAAAGTGGGTCGAGGCAAAACCCAGGAAATCCAGTTTGCGTCCCAGATCGAACTTGACCCGGTCGCGCTCATACTCGCCGAGCCCATCCCACTTGTTGACCGCGACCACCAGCGCGCGGCCGGCCTCGACTATGAAGCTGGCGATGTGGGCATCCTGTTCGGATATCTCTTGGCGCGCGTCGAGCAGGAGCACCGCGACGTTGCATTGCTCGATCGCCTGCAGGGTCTTGATCACGGAAAACTTCTCCACCGCTTCGAACACCTTGCCCTTGCGGCGCAGGCCCGCCGTATCGATCAGCGTGTAGCGCCTGCCGGCGCGCTCGAAGGCGATGGCGATCGCATCACGAGTGGTTCCGGGCTGGTCGAACGCGATGACGCGCTCTTCTCCCAACAGCATATTGATGAGCGTGGACTTGCCGACGTTGGGCCGCCCAACGACGGCGACGCGGGGGAATCGATCGTCCTCGGCCGGCGCCGGTTCGGCCACCGGGAGCGGGGAGAGCGCCCGCACCATCAGCTCGGCAACACCTTCCCCGTGGGCTGCTGAAATAACCGTCGGCTCGCCCAGCCCGAGTTCGTGGAACTCCGCGGCCGCGATGTCGCGCTTCAAGCCCTCGGCCTTGTTGACGACGAGGAGAACGGAACGGCCGCTGCGCCGCAACCGCTCGGCTATGGCCTTATCCTGGCTGGTAAGTCCACCGCGCGCGTCCACCATGAACAGCAGAACATCGGATTCGGCGATGGCTGTTTCGGCCTGCCGGGCCATCTCCGCCATGATTCCATCGGACGCTTGTGGCTCGAACCCACCCGTGTCCACCACCAGGCAGGGCTTCGGTCCCAAGCGTCCGCGGCCGTAATGGCGGTCGCGGGTGAGCCCCGGCAGATCGGCCACCAGCGCGTCACGCGACCGGGTCAAGCGGTTGAACAGGGTCGACTTGCCGACGTTCGGCCTGCCGACGATGACTACGGTAGGGATCACCGCGAGGCCAGACCATAGACCGTCCCGGACCTGGTCTGGACAATCAATCCGCCGTCCGCGGCCACGGGAGCGGCCAGGATCGCGCTGCCATCGGTATTCACCCGCGCGGCGAAGGCGCCGTCCTCGCTCCGCAGGAGGTGCACCACGCCCTGCGAATCCGCGACGGCGACATGGTTGCCCAATGCCAGCGGGCGGGTCACCCCGCGCAGGTTCAACTTGTCGTTGCGCCACACACTGGCGCCGCTCGATCGGTCGAGCGCATGGACCGCGCTTTTCTCGTCGGTCACATAGAGGTAGCGCGAATCGATATCAACGCCGACACTGCTTGACATGTCGCGCGCCCAGACGCTGTTACCGTTCGCCCGATCGAAGCAAGCAACCCGCCCCTGGTATGCCGCCGCGCAAACATTCCGCCCTGCCACCACCGGTACGCCGGAAACATCGGCTACCCGCTCCAGCTCGGTTGCGCCTCGCGGCAGCGCCACCGTTGCTTCCCACAGCGCGGCACCGTTCGAGGCATTGATGGCGACCAGTTTTCCTCCTGGGAAACCAACGAGAACGGTACGGTCGGCGACGGTCACACCGGCGAAGGTTCGCAGGGTCAAGGGCGGCGCGGCGCGCTGGTACAGCCAGCGGCGTTTCCCGTCCAGAATGTCAAGGCCGAAAATCCGGTTATCGCCGCTGCGAACGATCACCATCCCCTGGACCACGGCTGGCGCGCTCAGCACTTCGGAGGTAACGACAGCCTTCCACAATGGCTTGCCGTCGGCGGAGAACGTCAAAACCTCGCCCTTGGGCGTACCGACCGCCACCAGCGCGCCATTCGCCGCCACCCCGCCGGAGAGTCTCTGCCCGGCATTGACTCGCCACACTTCTCGGCCATCGTCATAACGGGCCAGCGCGCCGTCCGCGCCCGCGACATACACGCTGGCGCCGACCACCGCGGGCGTGAATACGTAGTCGCGCGCCGCGCCGCTGGTCCCCTGCCAGCCGACCGTGAGGGTCGCGGTGGCCGGAAAGCCCTGCAGTTCGGCCATTTTCACCTTGGACGCGGAGCTGAAGGGGTTGAGGTTTTCCAACGTGGAACAAGCCGCAAGCAGCGCAGCGACGCCGACTGCCGCGAACAACCACATCGGCCGCGAGAGAGAAGTCGGCGCTCGCACGGATGTCATTCGCCGAGCGCCTCGAGTTTGATCCGCACGCGCTCGCGGCCAACCGAGCCGCGCCCGACCGAATTCTTTTCCGCTCCATCCAGCCTGGCCAGCGCCGCTTCGTAAGCGGCCTTCGCGTCAGCCGCCTTTCCTTGCGCGGCCAACACATCTCCCCGGGATTCCGCGTAGCGGGCTGCGAATGGCGCCAACGGCTCGGAAGCCAATTGCTTCAGCGCATCATCGTAAGCCTTCTCCTCGGTCAGGACAGCGGCAAGCCGCAGACGCGCGAGATCCCTGAGCTCCTGATCCTTGGCGTTCTCCGCGGCCCAGGCAAGCTGGACCTTGGCCGTCCTGGCGTCGCCCGTCTCATACTGAACCTTCGCCGACACCAACGCCGCCAGGCCCGCGTAGGTCGTGCCGGCATACTTGTCGATCAGCTCGCCGGTGACTTCGCGCGCCTTCCTGGCATCCCGCTCCGAGACAGCCTTCTGGAGAGCAGAATAGACCGCGGAAGCCTGCGCCGTCTGATTGCGCTGGTACCAGTTCCACCCCTGGTAGCCCACGGCGGCGATGGCCCCCGCGGCGAGCAAGGCGACGACCAGGTTGCCGTGCTGGTTCCACCAGGTCTTCAGCTCGGATATCTGTTCCTGTTCTTCCAGGTCATACGTCGCCATTGTCGTCTTCCAGCGAAAAGAGGATGCTGTTCAGGTAATCCGAGAGCTCGGCCCGCGCCATGCGCCGCTGTTCGACCTTCTCCCGCAACGGCTTTACCGTCGCTTCATCGGCCGCGGCTTCGTCGTCGCCGAGGATGACCGCCACCAGGGCGCCGGAGGCATCGGCCCGCCTCATCTGGCTCTTGAAGCTGCCGCCGCCGCAATGCAGGATCACCGACAGGCCGTTGTCGCGCAACTGCTCCGCCACCGAAAACGCAAGCCGGTCAGCCTTCTCCCCTTGATGCACCAGATACACGTCGGGCTGCACGCCGCCGTGCTGCGGCTCGGACCACAACGTCATGAGCCGCTCCACGCCCATGGCGAAACCGCACGCCGGCGCCGGCTTGCCGCCAAGCTGCTCCACGAGGCCGTCGTAGCGCCCCCCCGCGCACACCGTGCCCTGAGCCCCGAGGCGCTCGGTCGTCCATTCGAAAACCGTGAGATTGTAGTAATCCAGTCCGCGCACCAAGCGCGGGTTGAGCCGATACGGCAAACCGGCGTCCTGGAGCTGCCGCTGCACCCCGTCGAAATGCTTCAGCGAGGTCTCGCCAAGATGGTCGAGGAGTTTCGGGGCGCCTTCGATCAACGAGCGCATCTCCGGGTTCTTGCTGTCGAGAATGCGCAGCGGATTCGCGTAAAGCCTGCGCTTGGCGTCGGCGTCGAGCGCTTCCAGGTGGCGCTCGAAATAGGTGATCAGCTCGTCGCGGTAGCGCCGCCGTTCATCCAGACTGCCGAGCGAGTTCAGCTCCAGGCGGATGTCTTCCAGACCCAAGTCGCCCCACAGCCGCGAACACATGAGGATGTGCTCGGCGTCCACGTCCGGCCCGGCGTAGCCCAGGGCCTCGACGCCGAACTGGTGGAACTGCCGATAGCGCCCCTTCTGCGGCCGCTCATGCCGGAACATCGGCCCGGCATACCACAATCGCTGCGGGCCCGGGTAAAGGAGGTTGTGCTCGAGCACCGCTCGAACGCACGAGGCGGTACCCTCCGGACGCAATGTGAGCTGTTCTCCATTCAGGCTATCGACGAAGCTGTACATCTCCTTTTCGACGATGTCGGTGGCTTCGCCGATGGCGCGGGCGAATAGCGGCGTGGACTCGACGATGGGCAGGCGGATGGGCCGGTAGCCATACGCCGCCAGCCAGTCCCGGACCAGGGACTCGAAGTCCTCCCAGCGCTGGGCCTCGTCCGGCAGGATGTCGTTCATCCCGCGGACCGCTTGGATGGCTTTTGTCATGAAGCTCTTCCACGACAATGAAGGGGCTTCAACGCAACAGCGGCGCCGACCGTCGGGCTGAAGCCCGATCTACCCTCACTTTCTCGCATAGTGCGTCGCGACGTACGCGTCGATGATCGCCTTGAACTCGGCGGCGATGCGGTCCCCTTTGAGCGTGACCGTCTTCACGCCGTCGACGAATACCGGCGCGACCGGCTTCTCGCCGGAACCGGGCAGCGAAATGCCGATGTTGGCGTGCTTGCTCTCGCCGGGTCCGTTGACGACGCAGCCCATCACGGCAAGCGCCATGTTCTCGACGCCGACATGGCGCATCCGCCATGTCGGCATCATGTCGCGCGCATAGCGCTGGATCTCCTGCGCCAGTTCCTGAAAATAGGTGCTGGTGGTCCTGCCGCATCCCGGACAGGCGGCGACCATTGGAGTGAAGGCCCGCAGTCCCAAGGTCTGCAGGATTTCCTGGGCGACGATCACCTCGCGGCGGCGATCGCCGTTCGGCTCCGGTGTGAGCGAGACGCGGATGGTATCGCCGATGCCTTCCTGCAGGAGCACGGCCATGGCGGCGGCGGACGCCACGATCCCCTTGGAGCCCATGCCGGCCTCGGTCAGACCGAGATGCAGCGGATAGTCGCACAGCGTCGCGAGCGAACGATAGATCGCTATCAGATCCTGTACGCCGCTCACCTTGCACGAAAGCACGATGGCATCGGGCGGCAAGCCGAGCGCCTCGGCGCGCCGGGCGCTTTCCAGGGCCGACGTGACCATGGACCGCCTCATCACCGCCACCGTATCCTGCGGGACCGGCTGTCTGGCGTTTTCGTCCATCGTCCGGGCGAGCAGTTCCTGGTCGAGGCTGCCCCAGTTGACGCCGATGCGTACGGGTTTGCCGTAACGGCAAGCGAACTCGACGATCTGCGCGAACTGTTTGTCGCGCTTCGAACCTTGACCGACATTGCCCGGATTGATGCGCAGTTTGTCGAGCGCTTCGGTGCAAGCCGGGTTAGCCGCGAGCAGTTTGTGACCGTTGAAATGGAAGTCCCCCACCAGCGGGACGTCAAGCTTCATCGCCAGCAACCGGTCGCGGATTCCCGGAACCGCTCGCGCCGCCTCATGCGTATTGACAGTAATGCGCACCAGTTCGGAGCCTGAGCGCGCAAGTTCCGCGATCTGAATGGCGGTCGCGAGCTCATCGGCCGTATCGGTATTGGTCATCGACTGCACCACGATCGGCGCCGCCGAGCCGATGCGCACGCCGGCCACTCGAACCGTACGGGTCGACCGGCGGGGCGCCGGTCCAGTCCACGGCGGCACAGGGTAGCGTTCCACGCTCAATCCAACCGCAGCCGCGCCACCGTCGCCTCCGTATAAGGCTTGAGGTCCACGGTCCGTTCATCGACCGCCAGGCGCACGTGCTCGGCGTTGCCAATCGTGAGCGTGAGCGGCGGTACGCCCTCCAGCATCCTGGATGAGCCCGCCTGATGGTTGCTCGACACCAGCACCCTGCCGCCGCCGTCCTTGACTTCGACCCATGATTCCTGCTCGAAACGCAGCGTGAGCCGCCGCATGCGATCGGCCGTCAGTTCCGGCGGCGCGGCTTTCTCCGCCGGCGCCGCTTCCGCGGCGGCGGGCGCAACC
>Ga0209253_10006267_pt1 | contig 10305 bp, 11 predicted proteins | sample FrelakmetBRP12BR_FD_187145 | JGI IMG/M metagenome (GOLD analysis project Ga0209253, IMG submission 187145) | Freshwater lake sediment microbial communities from the University of Notre Dame, USA, for methane emissions studies - BRP12 BR (SPAdes)... | ecosystem: Environmental > Aquatic >...
GGACATCATCATGATCGGCGAGATGCGCGACGGCGAGACCGCGCAGATCGCGGTGCAGTCGGCGCTGACCGGGCACCTGGTGCTGTCGACGCTGCACACCAACACCGCCGCCAGCGCCGTGGTGCGGATGACCGACATGGGCGTGGAGCGTTACCTGATCACCTCCACCGTCAACGGCGTGCTGTCGCAACGGCTGGTGCGTCGTCTGTGCGAGCACTGCCGGCAGCCGGCTGACCTGCCGCCGGAGCTTGTTGCCAGCAGCGGCTTGGCTCGGTTTCTCCAGCCGGGCCAGGTCGCCTGTACGGCGCCCGGTTGCACTCATTGCCGCGGCACCGGCTACTGGGGCCGCGCCGCGATTCACGAGCTGCTGGTGGTCGATGACGTCGTGCGCGAGGCCATCCTGCGCGGCGCGGACGCGTCGCAGTTGCAGGAGATCGCGCGCCAGCGCGGTCTCGTCACGCTTTACGAAGACGGCTTGCGCAAGGTCGCAGCCGGCGTCACCAGCCTCGAGGAGGTAATGCGGGTGACGCAGGACCAGACCGATGGCTGAGTTCGCCTACAAGGCGGCCAGCGCCAGCGGAGGCGTCGTCGAAGGCCGGATCGAAGCGCGCAGCCGCGACGAGGCCATTCGTCGCCTGGTCGACCAGGGCCTGACGCCGGTCGGTGTGTTCGACCGCGCCGTTGCGCCCGTGGCCGCGGCTGCTGGTACGGCAAAGCCTACGCGGCGGCGCTGGTCGATGGGCGGCGACCGGCCGACGCGTGCCGAGGTGCTCGCGCTGACCTCGGAACTGGCGGTGATGTTGCGCGCCGGGCTGCCGCTCGACGGCGCCTTGCGTGTGATGCTAGGCATGGACCACCGGCCGCCGGTGGCGGCGCTGGTCGGGCAGATCCTCGAGGCGGTCAAGGGCGGCACGCCGCTGTCGCGTGCGCTCGCCGCTCGCGGCGAACTGTTCGGCCCCTTCTACGTCAACATGGTCCGCTCGGGCGAGGCGAGCGGCCAGCTCGGCGCGGTGCTCACAAGGCTGGTCGAGCACCTGGAACGCATGCGCGCGCTGCGCGAGAGCGTCGTTTCCGCCCTGATCTATCCGGCGATCCTGCTGGCGGTGGCGGTGCTCTCCGTGCTCGCCATCCTCATCTTCATCGTGCCGCAGTTCGAGCCGCTGTTCCGCGACGCCAAGGAGGCGCTGCCGTTGGCAACGCGCCTCGTGCTCGGCGCCGGGCACCTCGTGCTCGACTACGGCGTGTATCTGCTCGTCGGGCTCGTCCTGGGCGGCTATGCCTTTGCGCGCTGGCTGCGCTCGGCCACCGGCCAGCGCTGGTGGCAGGCCCGCCTGGCGCGCCTGCCGGTGCTCGGCCGGGTGCGCCACGAATACAACCTGGCCCGCTTCACCCGCACCTTCGGCACCCTGCTCGGCAACGGCGTGCCGATCCTCACCGCGCTCGGCATCGCCGGCGAGACGCTGGAGGACGCGCAGCTGCGCGATTCGATCAAGGGCGTGGCGCCGAAGGTCAAGTCGGGCGGGCGCCTGGCCGAGGCGCTCGCCGCCACCGGCAGCTTCGAGCCGCTGGCGATCAACCTGGTGCGGGTGGGCGAGGAGACCGGCACCCTCGACAAGATGGTGCTGGAGTTGGCAACGATCCTCGACCGCAAGGTCGAAACCGGCATCAAGCGTGGCCTGACGCTTCTCGAGCCCCTGCTGATCCTCGGCCTGGGCCTGGTCATCGCCGTCGTGATCGTCTCGATCCTCATGGGAATTCTCACCGTCAATGAACTTGCACTCTGAAACCAGGAAATCGGCGCCGCTGAGGCGCGCAGGCGGCTTCACGCTGATCGAACTGCTGGTCGTGCTGGCCATTCTCGGGCTGCTGATCGGGCTGGTCGGCCCGCGCTTCCTCGGGCAGCTCGGCGGTGCCAAGAGCAAGACGGCCGCCATCCAGATCGCCGATCTCGAGAAGAGCCTCGAACTGTTCAAGCTCGACGTCGGCCGCTTCCCGACCAACGAGGAAGGGCTGGACTCGCTGGTGAAAAGGCCGGCGAATGCACGCGGCTGGAACGGCCCCTACCTGAAGGGCAGCTCGGTGCCCGAGGATCCGTGGGGCCGGCCATACAAGTACTCGTTTGCGGGGACGGCCGAGCCGGAGATCCTTTCGCTGGGCGCCGACGGCGCACCGGGCGGCGAGGGCGAGAACGCCGACGTTCGCAACACCCGCCCGTAGCGACGCCGCCGACGGAATCGATCCTGCCCTCATCGTCATGACTCACGCGCGCGGCTTCACGCTGGTCGAACTGCTGGTGGTGCTGGCGATCGCCGCTGCCCTGCTGGCCGTCGCGCCGACGGCGCTGCAGCGTTATCGCGAATCGACCGACTACCGCGACACCCTGCGGACGATCGCCGCCGGGCTGACCGAAGCCAGGAACGCGGCGATCTCCGGCGGCCGGGTGGTCGCGTTCAGCGTCGACATGGGCGGGCGGCGGTACGGCGTCGATGGAGGTCTGACGCGCGAGTTGCCGGAGAGCGTCATCGTTCGCGCCACGGTTGCCGACACCGACCTCGTCAACAACGTCGCCCGCATCCGCTTCTTTCCCGGCGGCAATGCCACCGGCGGCAGCATCGAGGTGATCCGGCCATCGGGCACCGGCGCGCGGCTGCGCACCGACTGGCTCGACGGGCGGGTGTCGCTCGAAAGGCTGTCGCAATGAGGCATGCCCCGCTCCGGTCGGCCGGCTTCACGCTGCTGGAAGTGGTCGTCGCACTAGCGATCATGGCGATCGCGCTCGGCGTGCTCTATCGCGCGGTCGGCGGCGGCGTGCGCACCGTCGGTGACCTGTCCGCCTACAGCCGCGCCGTGGCGATCGGCGAATCGGTGCTGCAGATGCGCGAGTCCGTTCCGGCCGAGGGCTGGAACGAAGCCGGGCAGTGGGGCGGCTTTCGCTGGTCGGTGGCGAGCGCGCCGTACGAGCCTGGCGGCGGGGCGGGCGTGCCGCTGCACCGGGTGCAGGTCGACGTCGCCTGGTCGGACGGCCTGCGCGAGAGGGACCTTTCCCTGGTCAGCCTGCGGCCGCAGCAGGTGGTGCGGGCGAAGCGGGCGGGGCGATGACGCTGCGCCTGCGCCGGGGCTTCACGCTGGTCGAGGTGCTGGTCGCCGTGGCCTTGCTGTCGCTCTTGATGCTCGGCCTGCTCACCGCGATGCGGTCGTTCGCGCAGTCGGAGACGCGCATCGACGAGCGCATCCGCGCCGACGACGACCTGCGCGTCAGTGAGCGGTTCCTGCGCTCCGTCATGGCAACGGTCTCTCCGCGCCCGCGGGCCACGCCGGCGGGCGCGCAGAAGCAGATCGATTTCGTCGGCAGCGCCGATGCCATGCGCTGGATCGGTGTCATGCCGGCCCGCCATGGCGCGGGCGGCCTGTATCGCTTCCACCTCTATGGGCGTCCGGCCACCGCGCCGGAGCCGGCAGCACTCGTGCTGGAGTTCTTCCCCTACGTCCCCGGATTCGAGGCGCCGCTGGATCCGGGTGTGGTGCAGTCGCGCGCCATGGCGATTGCGGTCAGCGAGGTCCGTTTCCGCTACCAGGACGACCTCGAGTCAGGCGAGCAGTGGCTCGCCGAGTGGCCGCACGTCGACCGCCTGCCGCGGCGGATCGGCATGAGCGTGGTCAGCGACAGGCTGCCATGGCCCGAGATGATCGTTGCCGTGTTGCCCATCTCAAGCCCAAGGCAGGTGGGGCGTGGCGGCGTGGAGGTCGGGCCGCTGTGATGAAGATGCGGGAACGGTCGACCATGCCGCGGACGCTGCGCGATCTCCACCGCCCGTCGGCGGCGCTGCGGACCACGGCCTCGTGGCCGCGCGCGGCCCGGTCCGGCGGACTCGCGCTCGTGGCGGTGCTCTGGATGGTGGCCGCGCTGATGGTCACCGCGACCGGGGTGCTCTACGCGGTCCGCGGCGAAGTGCGGACGGTGGCGTCGTTTCGCGAGATGGCGGCGGCGGGCGCGCTCGGCGACGCGGGTGTGATCCTCGCCGCGCGGGAACTGGCCGGCGCACAGAACCGGGAAAACCGGCTGCAGCGCTCCGAGGTCTCCTTTGAACAGGTGGCGGTCGGTATTCGGATCGTGCCCCTGACCGGGCTCATCGACCTGAATTCCGCCCAGGAGCCGCTGCTGACCAACCTGATCGCTATTGCCGGTGAAGTCGACCGTGGCCGCGCTGCCCGGCTGGCGCAGCGGATCATCGACTGGCGTGACATCGACGACCAGCCCCAGCCCGACGGCGCGGAGGATTCCGCCTATGCCGCGGCCGGTTCGCCGTTCCGCACGCGCGGCGGCCCGTTCGAGTCGCCCGAGGATCTGCTGCAGGTCCTCGACATCGACTTCGATCTCTACGACAGGATCCGGCCACTGGTCACCGTGCACCTCGGGGGCAATGGGCGCGTCGATCCCGCTGCCGCCCCGCTGCCGGTGCTGCGTGTCCTCGCTGCCGGCAACGAGCAGATTGCCAGCGCATACGCAGGCGCGCGGGAAACGAGCGGCGCGCTGGCCGATACGACACGGTTTCCGGCCGCGTTCGTCGCGCGCTCGCCGTCGTCGCGCTACCTCATCGAGGCATCGGTGCCGCTGTCGAGCGGCGCCTTTCTCGTCACGCGAAGGATTCTCGACGTGGCCTCTGCGCAGGAAGGTCTCGCGTGGGAGACACTGTGGGCAGAGCGCGTCGTCGAAGCAGGGCTCAACGGTTGAAACGATGGCGGTGACCCTCGATCGAAGCAGCATGCGGCTGTTCGGCATCGACCTGGCAGCCGTGCCCGGCTATCTGCGCGACGGCTGGGCGGAGGCGCTGCGCTGGCCGGCGTTGCGCTGGCTCACGCCCGACGACGCCGTGCGGGTGTTTCACGCCGACGGCACGGAGTCGGTACGGCAGGGTGTGTCGGCGCGGCGGATCGCTGCGCCGGCGCGCGTTCGCTTTGCCGCGGTCGAACTTGCCGAGGACTCGCTGTTGCGCCGCTCGCTCGTGCTGCCACGGCTGACCGAGGAGGAACTGCGGCAGGCCGTCGAACTCGATGCACGTTCCGCGAGCCCGTTTCCGGAGGACGAGCTCCTCTGGGGCTACGACGTCGAGCGCGGCGACCGGCTGCGGGTCGAAATCGCGCTGACGTCGCGGCCGCTGATCGAGCAGCAGTTGGCAGCGCTCGGGCCGCGCCTCGGCGGCGTTCAGCCCGAGGTCTGGGTCGGCGGCGAGCGGCCTTTCGTGATCCCTGGCTATGGCGAGCCGGCGCGACTGGCGCGCGCGCGCCGGATGCGCCTGGCGCTCTTCGGGCTGCTGGCGGCAACGGCGGTGCTGCTCGCGGCGCTGGCCATGACGCCGACCCTGCAGTTGCGCGAGCGTGCCCTCGAGGCGATCCGCAAGAGCGAGGAGCTGGCGCGCACCGTCAAGCCGCAGGCGCAGATGCGCGATGAACTGGCCAGGCTGGGCGATCAGGTTCGCCTGCTCGGCAAGGTCTCCGAGCAGGGCCAGGACGTGGTCGCGCTGATCGACCAGATCACGCGCCAGCTTCCCGACGATGCGACCCTCACGCGTCTGGAGATCACCGGGGGCGCCACGGTGAGAATCATTGGCCAGGCGGAGAACGCCGCGCAGTTGTTGCAGACGCTGGGCGCGAACCCGGCCTTCCGCGACGTTCGGGCGCCGTCGGGGATCGCCAAGGCGCCTGCCGGGAGCAAGGAGGGATTCACGATCGAATTCCGCGTCGGCGGCGAGGTGAAACAGCAATGAACCTGCTGCAGCGCCGGGCCCTGATCTCCGTGGCCGTCACTCTGGGGGCGGTGCTGGCACTGGTCCTCGTGGCCGGCCAGTACGTCGTGCGCAAGCACTTGTGGGCGGCCGAGCGCCTCGAGGAAATCGAGCCGCGTTACGCGCGCCTGATGGGCCTGCGCGATGCCGGCGCCCAGCTGGAGGAGGGGCTGAAGCAGGCGCGTTCGGCCCTGCCGCGGCTCGGCCACACCGCCGACCGTGACGCCGCCCAGGTGGGTAACGACCTGCAGCAGCTTGCCCGCCGCGCGCTGCAGACGGCCGGCCTCACCGTGACATCGAGCCAGGTACTCCCGCCGCGCGGAGAAGCGGGCTTCGAACGTGTCGGCGTTTCGCTGCAGGCCGAAGGCGCGCTCAGCGGCGTGCAGGTCGCGCTGGCTGCGCTGCAGGCGGAAGCGCCGCGCATGACGTTCGACACGGTCGTCCTGCAATCGAGCGGGCGTTTCGCGGAAGACGGCACGCCGATCGTTTCCTGCCGGCTCACGGTGACCGTCCTGAGGTTGCAGTCATGAGGCTGAACGCAATCGCTGCGGCGCTGGCCGTCAACGTCGCCCTTGCGGGAGGACTGGCCTACCTGTGGAGCGAGGACGACCGCATTCGCTGGACCGAACCGACGGCGCTGCCGCCGTCGCTCGAAGACCTGGCCGCGGCGCCGGCGTCCGAGCCCGCGGATGTCGCGCGTTATCGGGAAACCGTGGAACGCCCGCTGTTCGCCGTGAACCGGAGGCCCGCGCCGAAGAAGGATCCTGAGGTGGAAGCACAGGCGGCGGCGGACTCCCTGAAGGACGTGCGTCTGCTGGGCACCTATGGCACCGGCGAGCGCGGCGGAATCGTCGTCTTGAGAGGCGGCAAGGTCGAGCGGGTGGCGATCGGCGAAAGCATCGGCGGGTGGAAAGTCGCCGGCGGTGGCGCGGGCCGAAGCGCCGAACTGGTGCGCGCCGACGGCCAGCGCCGACAACTGGAACTGGCCTTGAGCAGCGTGGCGCCGGCGGCGCCTGCCGCCGCCGGCAAGGGCAGCCCACCAGACGCCTCCCAGGCGGCAGCAGCCGAGCAGGTCCGTCCGGCAGAGGCCACCGCCCCCGCGACGGCGCAGCGCGCATCGTCTGCGCGCGCTGGATCTCGCGCGCGCGCGCAGCCGCAGCAGACGAGCCCGGAGGCGCGGCAGCAAAGGCTCGATCAGATCAATCAACGGCGCGCCGCCCGCGGGCTGCCGCCGCTCTTGCCATAGACGACAAGAAAGAGGTCGCATGCATCCCGTTTCCCGTGTTCTGTCCGTTGCTGTTGCCTGCCTGGCGATAGCGCTGGTGGTTGCGTGCACGTCGACACCGCAGATGACCGCGCCGGCAGGGGAAGCGGCGCGGGGCTCCGGTGCGCCCTCGAGCAGTGGCGCGCCGGCGGCGGCCGAGTCGGCGCAGACGCTGTACGCGGGCGACGGCAGCCTCGTGTCCAGCGGCGGGTCGCAGGACAAGGGTGTCGGCGCATCGATGCCCGCAACGCGACCGCGCGCCGCCACCGCGGCGCCGGCCAGGGAGGAGCCCGCGCCGCCCGCCGCCAGCGAATCCGCGGCTCGCTTCTTCAAGGGCACCGACACCGTCCTCGCGCCCGCCCGTGCCAAGGCGGGGCGCGCGCCGGCAGCGCAGGATGTCTCGTTCAAGTTCGAGCAGGCGCCGGTGCGCGAGGTCGTGCATGCCGTGCTCGGGGAACTGCTCGGCTTCACTTATGTGCTGCACCAGCCGATCGGCGGCACGGTCACCGTGTCGACCGCCGCGCCGGTGCCGGCCGACCAGGCGCTGTCGGTGCTCGAGGCGGCATTGCAGGCCAACGGCCTGCTGATGGCGCAGGACGGGGCCGGCGTCTTCCATGTCGGCCCGCCGGATGCGCTGCGCGGCGTGGTGCCGGTGCCCAAGCGAATCGAGCAGTCTCCGCTGCCGCCGGGCTTCGGTACGGTGATCGTGCCGCTGAAGTACATCGGCGCAGCCGAAATGGCGGAGATCCTGCGGCCGATCGCCCGGCCGGAGGCGATCCTGCGCACCGACATCATGCGCAACCTGCTCATCCTTGCCGGCTCGCGCAACCAGATCGATGGCTGGCTGGAGATCGTGCGGATCTTCGACGTCGACCTGCTCAAGGGCATGTCGATCGGCGTGTTCCCGCTGCAGTACGCCTCCGTGCGCGACGTCGACAGCGCGCTGCGGTCGATGGTGTCGCCTGCCGACAGTGCCGCGGCGCCCGCTGCGCCGCCCGCCGCCGCAGGCGCGGCCGGTGCAGCAGCGCAGTCCCAGGCTGCGGCTGCCTTGCCCAGGCACCCGCTGCTGGGCGCACTGCGCGTGATACCGATGGAGCGCCTGAACAGCCTGATCGTCATCACGCCGCGGGCGGCCTATCTCGATGAAGTCAAGGTGTGGATCGAGCGGCTCGATCGTCCGAGCGGCACCGAAACCGAGCCACGACTTTTCGTCTACCAGGTACAGAACGGCTCGGCGACGCATCTGGCCGGCGTGCTCAACGCGCTCTTCGGCGGCTTGACCGGACCCGCCGGCGGGACGGCGGATTCTGGCGTGGCGCCGGGGCTTCGGGGAGTGACGGGAGTGACGAGCGCCACGGGCTCGCCGCTGTCCGCCCTCGGCGCCTCCGCGACCCGAAGCGGCACCGGGGGATTGGGTACGCGTTCGGCCACGGGAATTGGAGCGGGCACCGGGGCCCTGCCGCAGACGGGCGTGCGGGTCAATGTCACCGGCACTGGCGCGCTGGCATCGGTCGCTCTCGGCACCGGCGTGCGCATCGTCGGCGACGACCTGAACAACGCGGTGCTGATCTACGCGCCGCCGTCGGAGTTCCGCAAGATCGAGGACACGCTCAAGCGGCTCGATGCGCCGGCCACCCAGGTGCTGATCGAGGCCACGATCGTCGAGGTCACGCTGCGCGACGAAATGCAGTATGGCCTGCAGTGGTACTTCACCGACTCGAACCGGGCCGGGTTGAACGGGGTGGGGCAACTGAATACGAACAGCCTTGGCGGCATCCGGCCGATCCAGCCCGGCTTCGCCTACTCGCTGATCGACAGCGTCGGCCAGATCCGCGTGGTGCTGAACATGCTCGCCGACCGATCGCTGATCCGCGTGATCTCGAGCCCCTCGCTGGTGGTCATCGACAACCACACGGCGGCGATCATGGTCGGCGACCAGCAGCCGATCCGCTCCTCGGAAACGGTCACGGTGGGCGGCAATGTCACCACCTCGATCGAGTACAAGGACACCGGCGTGATGCTGGCGGTGACGCCGTCGGTCAACTCCGGCGACATGGTCGCCATGACGATCAACCAGTCGATCACCGACGTGGGCCAGATCGACATCGCCACCGGCCAGCGCGCGTTCCTGCAGCGGCAGATCGGCAGTCGGGTCGCCGTGCGCTCCGGCGAGGCCATCGTGCTGGGCGGGCTGATCCGGGACGGCCGCACCGAGGGTAGCCTCGGAATTCCGCTGCTCAGCCGCATTCCGGTGATCGGCGCGCTGTTCGGCACGCAGACCCAGGACAGTGCCCGAACGGAACTGCTGGTGGTGATCACGCCGCGCGTCATCCGCACGCCGTACGACGCCCGCGAGGTGGGCGTGGAAATGCGCGATCGCATGCGCGGCTTCCGCGCGCTGGTCGAGGAGCAGAGCCCGCTGCTGCCCAAGCCCCTGGTCGAGCAGGTGGCTCCGCCGCCAGCGCCGGCGGCGCCGCTGCCGCCGGCGATTCCGCCGGTGCCGGTGCCGCCACCGGGGCCGACCCCGGTGCCGCAGAACGGCAAGCCGTGACGATTAAACTCTGCTGCTTTTTCGGCCAGCGCGCCTGCGTCGAGTTCCCCGCGCGGGCCGCCGCGCCATTCAGGAGGTCAAGCTGCACATGAACGCAAACCATCTTCTCCGCCGGCTGCGCGCCATCACTCTCGGAGCCGCCATCGCCGTGGCCGCGGGCTGTGCCTCGATCGGCGCCGGGTCACGGCCAGCCGAGCAGGTCGTGCTGGAGCGGGCGCAGGCGCGCTGGAACGCGCTGGTGGAGCGTAACTTCGAGGCGGCCTACCCGTTCCTGACGCCGGGCTATCGCGCGGTCGTGCCGGTGGGCACCTACCGACGCCAATCGACCGGCCCGGCGCAATGGGAAGGCGCCAAGGCCCAGAGCGCCAAGTGCGAAGCGGCGCGCTGCGTCGTCACGGTCGAGATCACTTTCCGCATCGGCCTGCCGGGCCACGCGGACCGCGTGTCCTCGACCTACGTCGACGAAATCTGGGTGCTCGAGGACGGGCAGTGGTACAAGTTCGAGGCGCTTTGAGTCGGCGGGAAGGGAACCTCCCGCCCCTACCGGCGACGGTTCGTTGCATCCGCGCAACTCGGGTTCATCCAAACGGGCGGCGCCATTGTGTCGAGTTGTTCGATAGTGGTGCCGCGTGCTAACTTCCGCTTGCGTTGCCGATATCGGGTTGTGCGCACAACTTTCCTACAAGAGGAGTCTTTCTTCATGAAGA
>Ga0209253_10006268_pt1 | contig 10304 bp, 7 predicted proteins | sample FrelakmetBRP12BR_FD_187145 | JGI IMG/M metagenome (GOLD analysis project Ga0209253, IMG submission 187145) | Freshwater lake sediment microbial communities from the University of Notre Dame, USA, for methane emissions studies - BRP12 BR (SPAdes)... | ecosystem: Environmental > Aquatic >...
GGAGGTTACCCAGGCCATGATCGTGTTTATCGTCTGCGATCGTGGCGACCGTTATTTGTCCACGGGTGTATTTCCCGACAACTAGACCGTGGTCTGCTAGGTGATGAACGTGTTCGTTTTTGATATCGAAACTATTCCCGACGTGGCCGGCGGCCGGCGGCTTTATAATCTACAGGACCTGACGGACGCGCAGGTGGCCGAGGTTATGTTCCAGAAACGCCGTCAGGAGGCAGGCACTGAGTTCCTGCGCCCGCATTTGCAGCGAGTGGTGGCTATCGCCGCCGTGCTGCGCACCGCAGACTGGTGCAGGGTCTGGTCGCTGGGAAATCCGGAAGCGCTGGAGGGGGAACTCATTCAGCGTTTCTTCGACGGGCTCGCCAAGTACACACCCACCCTGGTGTCCTGGAACGGCGGCGGTTTCGATTTGCCGGTGTTGCACTACCGCGCCTTGCTGCACGGTGTCAGCGCGCCTCGCTATTGGGAGGCCGGCGAGGGTGACAGCGGCTTTCGCTGGAGTAACTATATCAGTCGTTACCACTGGCGGCATATCGATCTGATGGATGTGCTGTCCGGCTATCAGCCCCGCGCCGCAGCCCCTCTGGATGAAATCGCTACGCTCCTGGGATTGCCGGGCAAACTGGGCATGCATGGCTCCAAGGTATGGCAGCACTATCAGGATGGGGACATCGCAGGTATCCGCGCGTATTGTGAGACCGACGTACTCAATACCTACCTGGTTTATCTGCGCTTCGAGTTGCTGCGGGGCCGCTTGCAAGCGGCTGAATATCTGCGGGAATGTCAGCTGTTGCAGAGTATTTTGTCCGTCGAGGACAAACCGCACTTCAAGGAATTCCTGCGAGCCTGGGAGATTCCTATGCCGCCGCCCATCTCCCCCCTCCCCAGCCCATCCCAAGGATTGCCATGACTCGATCGCGCCGGAGCGCAAAACCGCCGGAGTATTTTACCCTCCGTGTAGATGCGCTAGCCCACGATGGCCGGGGTATTGCCCGCCTCGATGGCAAAGCCGTCCTGCTTCATGGCGCGTTGCCTGGCGAGGATGTGCGCTTCCAGCGGACCGCCCGCCATGCCGGCTATGACGAAGGCGGTGTGGTTGAGGTCAGCAATCCCGCCCCCGAGCGGGTGGAGCCGCGCTGTCCCCACTTTGGCATATGCGGCGGTTGCAGCTTGCAATACCTGGAGGGAGGCAAGCAGATCGTCGTTAAGCAGGCATGGCTGCTGGATAACTTAAGCCGCATCGGCAAGGTCAGGCCCGAGCAGATTCTGGAACCTCTGCTCGGTCCTCTCTGGGGCTATCGGCGCCGGGCTCGCCTGGGCGTTAAGGATGTGCCCAAGAAGGGCCGGGTGCTGGTGGGTTTCCGGGAACGCGCCAGCACCTATCTGGCTGATCTGCGGCGCTGCGAGATTCTGGACCCACGCCTAGGCGGACTGCTGGAGGAGTTGGCGCAACTGGTTGAAAGCCTTTCCATTCGCCAGCGGTTGCCTCAGATCGAGGCGGCGGTGGGCGATGCGGCGCTGGCACTGAATTTCCGCGTCCTGGCGGCGCCGAATGATGAGGACAAGGCCCGGCTTGCTGCGTTCGGTCAACGCCATGACATCCAGATCTATCTGCAATCCAAGGGTCCCGAGACCACCGCGTTGCTGTGGCCAGAGCAGGGTAGGTTAAGCTACCGCTTGCCCGCTCAGAACCTGGAGTTGGAATTCCAGCCTTCTCACTTCATCCAAATCAACGCCGCGATCAACCAGCAGATGGTGGAACAGGCCATCACCCTATTGGATTTGCAAGCGGATGAGACAGTATTGGATTTGTTCTGTGGCCTTGGCAATTTTACCCTGGCCATGGCGCGCTACGTTCGTTTGGCGGTGGGCGTGGAAGGTGAGCAGAGCCTGGTGCACTGGGCGCAGCGCAACGCCGCCCGCAACGGCATCGATAATGCGCGTTTCTTCGCCGCTGACCTGACTGCGGAGGCGACGGCGCAACCCTGGCTGCGGCAGGGTTACGACAAGGTTCTGCTGGACCCGCCGCGCTCGGGCGCGCTGGCGATGATGGCCTCGGTGGCCGCCTTGGCGCCACGGCGGGTGGTCTATGTATCCTGTCATCCCGCCACCCTGGCCCGCGATGCCGGAGAGTTGGTACACCGCTTCGGCTACAAGCTCCTCAGCGCGGGGGTCATGGACATGTTTCCTCATACCGCCCATGTGGAATCCATCGCCTTGTTTGAACGGCAGCAAACCATGCCTTAGGAATTGGGCTGCACCGGCTTCATGCGGGTCTTCATGGAGCCGTCGCTGGATTGGCCCAAGCGCTGCTGGTAGATGGTGGCGTATTCCATGACCCGCTTGACGTAAGTGCGGGTTTCCTCGTAGGGAATGGTTTCCGCCCATAGATCGGCTTCCTGATCCCCCTGGTTGGGCAGCCATTGCGTGACGGCCTCGAGTCCCGCGTTGTAGGCGGCGGTCGCCAGCAGAGGGTTACCTTGCAGTTTGTCCAGGGCATAGCGTAAATAGTGTGCGCCCAACAGAATATTGGTATCGGCTTGGAGCAGGGCGTAGTTGTCGGGCAGACTGAGTTGCAGATCCCTGGCGATGCGCTGCCCGGTCGCCGGCATGAGCTGCATGAGCCCAAGAGCGCCGGCCGGGGATTTGACATCGCTCTGGAAAATGCTTTCTTGCCGCATGACGGCGTAGATCCAGGCGGGATCGATATTTTCGCCCTGCGCCCGGGTAAATACCTGGTCGCGGTGTGGCAGTGGGAAACGCAGCTCCAGATCATCCCAATAACCGGTGCGAGCCAGCGTGAGAATGGACTGGTCGTGCCAGCCCCAACGGTGGGCGAGTTTGGCGGCCGTCTTGAGATCGTCGTCAGCCAGGTTGCGGATGGCATAGCCCCATTCCACGCGAGCCTCCCAGCCACGGCCGAGCAGATAGAGTTCCCGTGCCCGCTGCAGGCCAGGCAGGCGTTCCTCCAGAGCATCCAGTTCCTGCGCCGGTACCTGCAAGGGGACATGGTTGATTTGGTAGGGCCGAGCCAACCGGTCCGCCGCGAGGAAACCATGGTAGTCACGTTTGCCGGCCAGTTGCGAGTAGATGGCCTGAGCCCCGCTTTTATTGCCGAGGGCTTCCAGGGTTCGGGCTCGCCAGTATTGCCATTGTGCCACCTCGCTTTCCTCGGGTGACAAGGCATCCAGCCACTTGAGCGCCAGGTTCCAATCGCCCCGTCGCAGGCTGGCCCGCACCCGCCATTCCCGCACCGCCGCATTCACCTGTTGCGGTGGCAAGGCGGTCAATCGGGTTAGGCCATCCGGTTGACCGCGACTGGCCACGAACAGGGCAAGTGTGCGCTCCAACTGGGCCACCTGGTTTTCAGGCAGGCGGTAACGCTGCTTGAGGGTATCCAGGACAGCGGCCGCGGTCACGGAATCACTGCGGCTCCAGCGCTGCAAGCCATGGATCAGGATGTCCGACGTGTGCGGGTTATTGTTGGCAAAGCGGCCAGTTTCCAGGATAAGCCGGGGATTTTCGTCGACCTGCAGCCAGAGTTCGGCCATGGCCCGATCGGCGGCGGCTGGCAACAGACCTTGCAGATAGCGGGCCAGGCGGCGCTCGCCCTTGCCCATGGCCAAGTCGAAGCGCTGCCAGGTCCGCTCGACGGTCAAGCCGCCCCGCTCTTGCCACAGCTTGAACAGGGGATCGCAGGCATCCGGCAGTGCGGTAGCGCTCATCCAGAGTTGCTCAATCGCCTGCAGCGCTTCATCCACCCGATCGGTGTTGAGCAGGGCCTGGCGACGCCAACATTCGATCGCCACATCCCCGCCGGGTTGATAGTCCTGCAGAAATTCAACCCAGCGTTGCGCCGATGCCAATTGTCGCAGCCAGGCGGGGCGCAGGCGCCTGGCCGGGGGGGAATCCGCGTAGGTTTGGAGAAACGCCCGCACGTCGGCGGCAGGCAACTGGTCGAGGCGCTGATCGAGATCCCGAAAGATCAGATAAGGATAGAGCGGATAATCCCTGAATTCGCTGATAGAGACCGAATCACCGCGTTGTAAGGCGTTATCGGCGGCTTGAAAAGCCAGTCGCTGGATGCTGAGATCCGCACCCTGAGCGATGCTGGCATGGAAGGTCATGATGGCCAAAAGCAGGGCTGGCCAGCAAACTCTTGGGAAAGCCATCCGCTATACCGGTAACTCGGCACCCACAGCGAAAGGGCAGGAAATGCTGGCAAGTGGCATCAGGTAATCAATTGATCCGCCGATAGGAATTGTAATAATTCAGCACCCGGGTGACGTAGGTCTGGGTTTCCTCATAGGGAGGGATGCTGTTACCGTAACGTTCCACGGCGCCCTCGCCGGCATTGTAGGCAGCCACCGCCAGATAGGTATTGTTAAATCTGTCGATAAGCCAGCGCAGGTAGCGGGCCCCGCCGTGCATGTTGGCGATGGGATCGAAGGGATCTTGCACACCAAAGCGCCTGGCTGTGGCTGGCATAAGTTGCATGAGCCCCATGGCGCCTTTGTTGGAGACCGCCGACGGGTTATAGGCCGACTCGGCACTGATCACCGCGTGCATCAAGGCTGGGTCCAGGCTGTATTGCGCTGCGATCTGGGTGATGTCCTGGGTATAGCGGTTGCGATTCACCTGATTGATGACGGATGACCGGGTCCATTGCCGGTTGCCGTAGCGGGCGCCATACAGGATCGAGTTAGCCCCTAAATTGATAGGCCCGGCTGGCGCATAGCTCGAGGGGGGCGGTTTTGGCGCGCTGTATTTGGGGGTGGCCATGACCCGTGTGAGCTTATAGCGGGGGTCATTCGTGGGAATGTTGGTGAGATAAAGGCTGCCTCCTTTTAGATCTTTGTAGTAGTAAATATCGGCGTTACAGGGAACAGAGAAGGGTAACAACGCCGCTAGCATTAACAGATGTCGTTTCATGAAAGAATGCATACCTTTGCGAGCCTCATGGTGAGATCTGAATGTGTTTGCACAGGCCTGACAAGATCGTGCGCCAGCCTTGGTTTCTGGAAGGCTGCACAGCCGTGAACCTTAGATATTTTTCCAGTGTCTTATGAGCTTGTCGTCTATCCAAAGATTTTCTCCGGATGATGGAGGATTTTCTGGATTATTCCTGGTAGATCGGAGCCCGGGTATTTAAAAAGCCTTTCGCAATAATTCTCCTGACCAGCCCTGGCGGCTTACCCAAGCGGGTCTTGTCATGCAATCAAGACCCGGAAACCATGCGCTTTTGCTATAATTTTTGCAATTAATACTGCTATTTTCAAAACAATTATAGGTAATAATATAATGACGGGAATACCTGAACAGCAAGCCTCCGTAACTGCGGATATCCCGGCCGCCAGATTCAGGGCTGGCCAAGGCCGCGGTAACCCCCCTGAATCCACTGAAAATTCAGATCTTGCAGAGGGAGATGACGCCCGCGCCAAAGCCGCGGTCCCAACCTTCGATCTGGACTCACCGGAGTGGTATCTCAACCGAGAGTTGACCTGGCTGGCGTTCAACCGCCGGGTTCTCCATGAGGCTCAGGATGAGCGTGTGCCCCTGCTGGAACGCGTGAAGTTCCTGGCCATCGTCAGTTCCAACCTCGATGAGTTTTTCATGAAGCGCATCGGTGGCCTCAAGCAGCAAGCGGGGGCCGGCGTGCGGGAACTCACCGTGGATGGGCGTACCCCTCGGCAGCAGCTCAGCGAGTGCCATGCAGTAGTGCGGGCACTGGAGGAACAGCAGCGGCTGCTGGCGCGCGAACTGCACGTCCTGCTCATCAAACAGGGTATTCGCATCAGCAGTTATCGGCGCTTGACCCCAGAGCAGCAGTCCGTGATGCGGGAGTATTACCTGAAGAACATCTTTCCCCTGGTAACTCCCCTGTCCATGGACCCCGCGCATCCCTTCCCGTTCATCTCCAATCTGTCTCTCAATCTGTTGGCAACGGTGCGTTACGCCAATGATGATCACAGCGCCTTGGTGCGTATCAAGGTGCCTATCGGCTCGGGGATATCGCGCTTCCTGCGGGTAAGTGAAGATGCGCTGTTCGTGCCGCTGGAAGATGTGATCGCGAATAATCTGGATCTGCTATTTCCTGGCATGGTGATAGAGGCTTGCGAACTGTTTCGGGTGACTCGAAACGCCATTACCGACAAGTCCGAAGAGCAGGCCAACGATCTTCTGGTGATGATCGAGTCGGAACTGCGGGACCGTAAGTTCGCACCCATCGTGCGCCTGGAAGTGATCAAGGGCATGGATCCAGTGCATCGGGGCATGCTGGCCGCCGAACTGGGGCTGGATGAGGAAGCCGACGTCTTCGAAGTGGAAGGGATGCTGGGGTTGCGGGATCTCTTTCAGATTGCCGCCATTGACCGGCCGGATCTCCACGATCCGCCGCACCATCCTCTGGATCACCCAAAACTCATCGGTGCCCCCAACATCTTTCACATGATCCGGGAAAGTGGGTCCATCCTCTTGCAACACCCCTATGAATCCTTCGTCACCTCGGTGGAACGCTTCCTTAAAGAGGCCAGCCGCGATCCCAAGGTGCTGGCTATCAAGATGACCCTGTACCGGACTTCGGCGGATTCCAAGATCATCCAGTATCTGGTCGATGCCGCGCGCAACGGCAAGCAGGTGGCGGTGGCGGTGGAACTCAAGGCCCGCTTCGATGAATTCGCCAATATCCAGTGGGCGAACCGCATGGAAGAAGCCGGTATCCACGTGAGTTACGGGGTGCTGGGGCTGAAGACCCACAGCAAGGTGATTTTCGTGGTGCGTCAGGATTATAACGGTCTGCGCCGTTACGCCCACATCGGCACCGGCAATTACCATTCCGGCACCGCCCGGCTATACAGCGACCTGGGAATGCTGACCTGCGATCCCGTGCTCGGCGAGGACCTCACCGAGTTTTTCAATTACGTCACCACAGGCTATGTGCCCAAACGCAATTACCGCAAGCTATTACCGGCACCCAAGCATTTCAAACCCGCGTTACTGGCTAAGATCGAGCGGGAAATCGCTGTGCACAAAGCATCATCGCCGGGTCTCATTCAGTTCAAGATGAACGCTCTGGAAGACAAGGAAATCACCGCTGCCCTCTACCGGGCTTCCCAGGCGGGCGTAAGAGTGGATCTAATCGTGCGTGATACCTGTCGCTTGCGTCCCGGTATCCCTGGACTCTCGGACAATGTCCGGGTCGTCAGCATCGTTGGGCGCTTCCTGGAACATAGCCGCATTTATTATTTCCGCAATGGCGGCAACGAGGAGTATTGCATCGGTTCCGCCGACTGCATGAAGCGCAACCTGGAAAGCCGCGTGGAAGTGGTGGCGCCGGTGGAGGCCCCCGAATTGCGTGAGAACCTGCGGCAAATCCTGGATGTGCAGTTGAACAGTCAGCGCAGCGCCTGGGATATGCAGCCGGATGGCGACTATCGCCAGCGCATGCCCGGTGAGGGTCAGGATAGCCGGGGTGTCCAGGAGATCATGATCGATCTGGCGCAAAAGCGCCAAGAGGTGGCCCGGCGGCTCAAGAAGCGCAAGCCTAAAGGGACGACCCCCCGCCGCTCAAGCGGCGGCTGATCCTTGCTCCCCGTAATAGCTCCAGGATCCGCAAGCGCGTATAGGGAGACGGCGCTACGCTTATGCCTGGTACCTGTGGATGTCCCGGGTCTCCTGGCCGAGCTGCGGCTATGTGGTTCGGTCGGCGCGCCTGCGCGCCTGCTGGCTATTTATTATGATACCGACGAACTGGCGCTGTGGCGGCATGGTTACTCACTCAGCACGCGCCGGGTGGGTGGGGCTTGGGTGCAGGCAGTCAACAGTGACGGTCGTGCGTGTTTGCAACACCCCGAGACGGTGCAGGAAATCGAGAGTCGGGCGGTAGACCGCAGCAAGCTGCCCGCCCATGGCAGGTTTGGCAAGCAACTGGCTAAGCTGCTTGCAAAGCGAGCCGTCCAACCGATCTTCGAGGTGGAGCTGCAGCGTTCCGAGTGGGGCTGTGTCCTCGCCCATGGAACCCGGGCAGCGGTGACCCTGGACCAGGGAGAGATAAGATCCGCCGGGGGGTTGGAGCCGGTCCATGTGGTGGAACTGCGGCTCGCGGAAGGCGCGTTGAGTGATTTTTATGCCTGGGTGCTGACCTTGGCGCAGCACCGAGCGCTGCCATGGGAAACCATCGATCCGGTGACCCGCGGCTATGAATTGGCGGCGGCTACGCCCGTCATGCACCATAAAGCCATCGCCATTGTCCTTGCAGATGACAGCAGTGGTGAGGATGCGTTTACGGCCATCGTGCATGCCTGCCTGCTGCAATTACGGTTGAATCTGGCCGCTACCCGCGCGGGCCAGAGTGAAGGGGTCCATCAAATGCGGGTGGCGCTGCGGCGGCTGCGTTCCTGTCTGAAAGTGTTTCGCCCGCTCATCCCACGGGAGGCCAGTGTCAACCTGCTGGAAGATTTGCGCTGGCTGAATGGCGTGCTGGGTCCGGCCCGGGATTGGGATGTCTTCATGGAGGAGGGCATGGCGCCTGTCTTCGCCCGCTTTGCTGACCGGCGTGGTTTGCAGTCCCTGCAGCGGCACGCGGACGCTATCCGCCAGGCCCGTCGCCAGGCTCTGTATCAGGGGCTGGCGGAGCCGCGTTACCATCGCCTGATCCTGCGTCTACAGGGTTGGCTTGCTTGCAGGGACTGGCGGCAAAGCCTGTCCGCAGCTCAGCAGGAGGCGCTCACCCGTCCGGTTGTCGAATTTGCTACCCAGTTGCTGACCCGCGACCATCGCCGGGTTGTCAAGCGCGGCGCGGACTTCGTCCGTCTCGGCCGCGAAGAACGCCATACTTTGCGCATCCGCATCAAGCAGTTGCGCTATGCACTGGAGTTCTTCGCCAGCCTCTACCCGGGTCCCACGGTGGATGCCTATGTGAAAGCGGCTGCCAGCTTGCAGGATAGCCTGGGCGCGTTGAATGACGCGGCAGTGGCGGAACGCCTGCTGGACGAGGCCGGGCTGGGGCGGGCAACCCCTACCCGGCACCTGATCGAAGGCTGGTATGCCTGCAATGTGCACCTTCATGAGCGGCAGTTTATGGACCTCTGGAGAGGGTTCATGACTTGTAAACCGGCCTGGCAAGCGGATTGAGAAACGGCTTGTTGCGCCAGCCAGCCGGGGGACCCGCTTCGGAAAGTGCCCGTGCAGGTTTCGTTTTGTTGACATCATTTTGTAATTTACTTCATTATCTCAGCCCTTTCAGACCAAGTATTGGCGGCAGGTTATGAAGTTGGCTTATATCGATACTCCTCTCGATAAGGGTGGAATGATGTCAATGGTGGACCGTGTGGTGCAAATCCTGTCGGCGATCCTGCAACTGGATGAAAGTGTGACTGCCGGCATGACCGAGTCATCGCCTATTCTTGGCAGTATTCCTGAATTTGATTCGATTGCCGTTGTCATCCTGATTGCCGCCCTGGAGGATCAATTTGGCTTTGCCGTGGATGACGATGAGATCAGTGCCGAACTGTTTGACACGGTTGGTAGCCTGAGCCGGTTCATCGAGCGTAAGCTACAACTATCAGGTTGTTAGCAATTCCATGAGTTGGCCCGGTTCTGGCTGAGTAGCCGGCTTTAGATGCGGGGCCAGGAAACCGGGAATGCGCTGTTCCAGCCAATACCCGGCCTGCCATGGAGAGGGCCCGCTTACAAAGCCTACATGACCGCCGTAACGGCTTAGCTCCAGGACAACGCTAGGGGACAGTTCCGACGCCGTGGGTATGGCGGCGGGCAGCAGGAAGGGATCATCGAAGGCGTGCAGGATCAGCGTGGGTACTCCGATGCCGTTAAGATACTGGCGGCAACTGGCGCGGGCGTAGTAGTCCGTGACACCGGCATAATCGTGCAAGGGAGCGGTAATGCTGTCGTCGAAGACATAAAAGTCCCGCAGCCTGGCCACGTCTTGGAGGGGAACTGGCGGATTTTTCTGGGTTTTGAACTTACGCCGGTAGCTTGCCTGTAGATTGCGCAGCAAATAGGCCTGATAGAACCGGGAAAATCCTTGCTGCATGCGCTGGGCCGCCGCGTCCAGCAGAAAAGGCACCGACACCGCCGCCGCTGCTTGCAGAGGCGCCGCCGCACCTGCCTCCCCCAGCCACTTGAGCAGGACGTTGCCGCCTATGGAATAACCCACGCAGGCCAGCGGGGTAGTGGGTTCGCGCTGGCGCAGCAAGCTGATGACGTAGGCTAGATCGCCGGTGCCCCCGGCGTCGTAACTGTGGCGCAAGCGGTTGGGTTCGCCGCCGCAG
>Ga0209253_10006269_pt1 | contig 10304 bp, 6 predicted proteins | sample FrelakmetBRP12BR_FD_187145 | JGI IMG/M metagenome (GOLD analysis project Ga0209253, IMG submission 187145) | Freshwater lake sediment microbial communities from the University of Notre Dame, USA, for methane emissions studies - BRP12 BR (SPAdes)... | ecosystem: Environmental > Aquatic >...
GCACCCCGGGACTGCTCCTGCGCCTTTTTCCGATCCGATACGGCCCGGGACACCCCGGACTCCCTCCGCAGGCCGTCGAAGAGGTTCCACTTCAGCCCCACCCCGATCTTCCAGCTCCGGTTGTCGATGGAAAACGGGCTGTTCTCGGCGTCCAGCTGGTACACCCCGAGGATCCCCACGTTCGGCAGGTACTCCGACTTCCGGAGCTCCTCCCCGACGCCCGCGTTTTCCACCCGCATCGAGACGGCCCGCAGGTCGGCCCGTTTCGACGCCGCGGCCTGGAGCTCCTCGAGGCTCCCCGGCTCGGGCAACTCCGGGAGGGGACCCGCGACGTCCACCGGCTCAGTTCCCCGATCCCCCATCGCCAGGGAGAGTCCGCGCCGGGCGAGCTCGAGCCGGTTCTCCGCCGTCACCTTGCCGGCCTCCGCGGAGGCGATGAAGACCTTCGCCCGCAGGACGTCGGAGGAAAGGCCCATCCCGGCCCCTTCGAGCGACACCGCCGTGCGAAGGTGCTCCCGGGCGTCCGAAAGCGCCTGCTCCGCCACCGCGGCGAACGACTTCGCGCTCGCCACGTCGAGGTACGCGGCGAGGACCCGGTACACCGTCTCCTCCCTCGCGCGGGACAGCTCGAGGCCCTTCGCGTCCGCCTCGGCCTTCGCCATCTTGTGGCCCAGGTACACCCGGGGAACGAAGAGGGGCTGCTCGAGGGCGAAGGTCGTGATGAAGTCGTTGCGCGGCGCGGGATTGTTGAAGTTGTTCACGTCCTGGAAGTCTGCCGACGTGAGCGCCCCCTCGTTGATCGTGAGGGCGAACGCCTCGGCGGGGATGTTGGTGCGCACGAAGTTGTGGGAGAAGGTCACCCCCGGGAGGTATTGCCCCCACGCGGTCTCGACGTCGCTCCGGGAGGCGGCGTGGTCATGCTCCGCGGCGGCGAGGAAAGGGTTCCCCGCGAGCGCGCGGGCCACCGCCTGGGGGAAATCGACCGTCTCCATCGCCCCGGCGGGTCCGGGGAATGCCGACAGGAGCGTCAGGAGAGGGATCGCCGCCCCGAGGAGGGCGTAGATGCGCGGCAGGCGGGCGAGCACGGCCATCTTCGTCTCCTTATGTGGCAGGAATCGCAACGAGATGTTGCAGGCTGTGCAACGTCCCCGCCTCTCCCGCAGGGAGAGCATATCCCGTGCCGATGCGGGGGCGGTGCGGGGGTCACTTCCCCCGAAGGATGGCGATGGTGTATTTCTCCGGGTCGAGCACGGACGCCGCGAGCCGGTTCACGTCGGCCAGGCTGACGGCGGCGATCTTCTCGGGGGCCCGGAACGTCTCCTCGTACCCCACCCCGTACAGTTCGTTGGTGACCATCTTGTCCGCGTACGAGGAGTTGCTCTGAAGCCCGATCTCGTAGGTGCCGACCATCCACTTCTTCGCCCGGTCGAGCTCCTCCTGCGTGACGCCTCCCCCCTTCACCTCCCCGATCTCTTTCAGCGTGTCCCCGATCGCCACGTCGAGCTTGTCGCCGCTCGTCCCCATGTAGAAGGCGAAGAAGCCGGGGTCCACCTGCTCGGAGGAGAAGGAGGTGACCGAGTACGCCAGCGACTTCTTGTCGCGCAGGTTGACGAAGAGCCGCCCCCCCATTCCGGCCAGGGCGGAGCCCAGCACGTCGAGGGCGTACCGGTCCGGGTCCGTGAAGCGCGCGCCGGGGTATCCGATGACGAAGTGGGCCTGCTGCTTATCCCGTTGTTCCTCCGCCTTCCGGACCGCTGCGAGGGGCGGGACCGGGAGGGACCCCGGCGGCTCGTATCCCGGACGCTGCGGGAAATCCCCGAACGCCTTCCGCACGGCGGCCAGCGCCTCCTGCGCCGCGATGTCCCCGGAAACGGCGATCACCATGTTCCGCGGGTCCGCCCACCGCTCGTAATACCCCTTCAGGTCCTCCGCGCGCATGGCGCGGACCGAATTCTCCGTGCCGAGGGGGTTCCGCCCGTACGGGTGGTCGCCGTAATGGGCGGCGAGGAAGAGGAGGAACGTCGCCTGGGTCAGCTGGTCCTTCTGCTGCTTGAGGGCCCCCAGCGTCTCGCGCCGCTTCTTCTCCAGCTCCTCCGCGGGGAACGTCGGCTCGCGCAGCGACTCGGCGAAGAGGCGGAAACCCGGCTCGAAGTCCCGCCGCAGGAACTTCCCCTGCAGGCCGAACGAGTTGCGGCCCGAGTACCCGCCGAGCCCGGCGCCCATGTTCTCGATCGCCTCGGAAATCTCGCGCGCCGTCCGATGTTTCGTGCCCTTCGTCAGCATCGACGCGGTCAGCCCCGAGACGCCGGCCTTGTCCGCCGGTTCGCCGCGCACCCCCGCGAGGAACCCCGCCTCCACGGCCACGACGGGGACGGCGTGATTCTCCCGCACGATCACGCGGATCCCGTTCGGAAGGAGCTCCTTCACCACCGGGCTTCCCTTCTCCGCCGCGCCGGGCGACACGGTCGCCTCCCGGTATTTCTCCCGGGCGATCTTCCGGATCTCTTCCGCCGGCAGGGCGGCTGCCTGCCCCGCGGGCAGCACCATCGCGACCGTCAGGTTCTCCGGCACGAGGTACTTCTTCGCCACTGCGAGGATGTCGGCGGCGGTGACCGCGCGGATCTTCTGCAGGTAGACCTGCTCGAAGGCGGCGTCGTTCAGGGTGGTCTCGTAGAACCCCACGTGGCGGGCGAGGGCGGACTGGGACTCCAGCGAGTAGAGGAAGTCGGTCTCCGTCGCGGTCTTGGCGCGCGCCAGCTCCGGCCCTTCCGGAGGGGCCGCGGCGAGGCGGAACGTTTCGAGGAGGATCTCCGAAAGCGCCGCCCGCGCCTTTTCCGGCGCGAGGGTCCCGCCCACGAACAGCACCCCGGGGTCCTTCGGGGTGTACGAGGAGGCGTACACCGTGTCGACGAGCCCTTTCTGGTCCTTCACGACGTGATGCAGCCGCGACGTTTCGCCGCTCCCCAGGATCATCGACAGGAGGTCCCACGCGTAGACGTCCGGGTCCTTCATCGAGGGGCCGTGGAACCCCATGTCGAGGTAGACCCGCCGGGCGTCCTTCTCCTTGAGGATGACCCGGGTATCGGCCTGCGGGGGCTCCGCCGGGGTCGTTTCCTCGCTCACCGGGCGCGGGTCCAGCTGGCCGAACGTCTTCTCGATCAAAGGTCGCGACGCCTTCGGGTCCACGTCTCCCGCGATCACAAGCACCATGTTCCCGGGAACGTAGCGGGACCCGAAGTAGGCGAGGAGGTCGTCCCGGGTGGTCTTCCGGATCGTGTCCACGTAGCCGATGACCGGGCGGCCGTACGGGTGGACCTTGTACGCCTCGCGGAAGAACGCCTTGGATACGACCCGCCCCGGGTCGTCCTCCCCCATGCGCACCTCCTCGAGGATCACCTCGAGCTCCCGGGATAGCTCCCCGGCGTCGAAGACCGAGTTGGCGAGCGTGTCGGCGAGGATGTCGAGGGCGTTCTCGAGGAACCGCTTCGAGATGGTGATGTGGTACACGGTCTGGTCGAAGCTGGTGTAGGCGTTGATCTCGCCCCCCACCGACTCGACCTCGCGGGCGATCTCCCCGGGCCCCCTGCGCTTCGTCCCCTTGAACGCCATGTGCTCGAGGATGTGGGACATCCCCGCGCGCGCCTCCGGCTCCGTCGTGCTCCCCGCCTTGACCCACGCCTGCACCGCCACCACCGGCGAAGACGGGTTCTGCCGGATCACCACCGTCAGCCCGTTCGCAAGCCTGTACTTTTCGACCAACGATTCCCCCCCGGCGGAGGGAGTCGCTCCCCCCGTCCACGCGGCGATCGCCGCGGCAACGGCCACCAGCAAAACGGATCGGACTCTCATCGGTTGCTCCCGGAAGACCTCGACATCGTTCCCTTCAATGGATGACTTCTGTCCGCGGGACGGTTCAGGCCGGCTTCCAGACCCGGGCCATCAGGCCGGTCAGCAGGACCGCAAGCCCCAGCCGCACCCCCAGCATCGCGACGCCGCTGCCGCCGATCACCACGAAGATGAGGATGTCCTCGATCACCGAATGGCAGGTGGCGAGGAACAACCCCATCAGGAACAGCTCCCGGTCGGGGAGTTTCTTCTGCTGCGCAACGCGGATGATGATCCCCGCGCCGTAGGCGATGCCCAGGAAGATCCCGGTGAACAGGGGGATCGCCGCGTCCCGCGAGAGGCCAACCCCCCGCATCACCGGCTCCACGAGGTTCCCCGCCCTCCGGAAAAGGGAGACGTGGCGAAGCACCTCGAAGACCGTCACCAGCGGGACGATGATGAGGATGAGCTTGGCGGAGAGCTTTACCGCCCCGGCCAGCGCCGCGAGGAGGACGTCCATCACCACGCCCCGAGGAGCGACAGCCCCCGAAGCAGCAGCCCCGCGGCGCAGGCGATCACGAGGCGGCAGACGGTGAGGACCCAACCGCGCGCGCCGGTGGTGGAGAGCACCCCCCCCTCCACGACGAGGTTGTGCGCGATCCCCATCATGAGGCCGCACTGCGTCACCTGGAACGGGGTGAGGTGCAGCGGCACGATCACCGCGATGGCGGCGTACAGGTTCAGCAGGAAGGCGGCGACGAAGGCGAACGCCGCCTCCCCCGGCAGACCGAAAAGCCCCATCACGGGTGCGAAAATCCTGCCCAGGAGGTCGAGGACCGGCGTCCCCTTCAGGAGCGTGACCGCCACGTACAGCGGGATCGACACCTTGATGATCTTGAGGGCCGTGCGGAAGCCCGCGGAGAGGCCGGTCCGGATCCGGGTCGGGATGTCGGGCACCGGCTCCCCGGCTGCGCCGCGCGCGCCGGGATCGCTCATCCGTCCTCCTTCGCAAGGCATGACAGGTACGATACCATGGTCGGACCTTTCCGGATTCCGGGCGAGGAGGATGCGATGCCGGGCGAGCCGTCACACCGCGCGAGCCGTAAGATCTCCCCCGGGAGGCGCTACCCCCTCGGGGCCACGCTCGCGCCGAGCGGCGTGAACTTCTCGCTGTACTCCCAGAATGCCTCGGAGGTCTTCCTCCTCCTCTTCGACCGGGAGGACGGCGACCCGACCGACGTCATCCGCGTCGAGACCCGGGACCGGCACACGTGGCACGTCTTCGTCCACGGGGTCGGCCCCGGCCAGCTCTACGGCTACAAGGTGCGGGGGCCCTTCGACCCCGCGCGGGGACTGCGCTTCAACGGGAACAGGCTCCTCGCCGACCCGTACGCCAGGGCGCTCACCGGAAAGCTCGTCAACCCGGACAACCTGCTCCTCGCCTACGACCCGGACGATCCTGCGCGCGACCTCTCCCTCGACCCGCGGGACAACACGCGCATCGTCCCGAAATCGATCGTCGTGGACGACCGGTTCGACTGGCGGGGGGATGTCCCCCCGGACATCCCGTTCGAGCGGCTCGTGATCTACGAGACCCACCTGAAGGGGTTCACCGCACACCCCTCCTCGGGGGTCGCGCACCCGGGCACGTACCTGGGGTTCGTGGAGAAGATCCCGTACCTTCGATCCCTCGGCGTGAACGCCGTCGAGCTCCTCCCCGTGCACGAGTTCCACGTGGAGGATTTCCTCCGCGGGAAGGGGCTGACCAACTACTGGGGGTACAACACCGCGGGATTCTTCGCGCCGGAGTCGTCGTACGGAACCGGGCGGTACCCGGGGTGCCAGGTGGAGGAGTTCAAGACGCTGGTCCGAGAGCTCCACCGCGCCGGGATCGAGGTGATCCTCGACGTGGTGTACAACCACACGGGGGAGGGGAACGAGCTGGGGCCCACCTTCTCCCTCAAGGGGATCGACAACCCGTCGTACTACGCATTGACCGGCGGGCCCCACGAACCCGCCCGGTACTACATGAACTGGACCGGCTGCGGAAACTCCCTGAACCTCGCGAGCCCCCCGGCGATCCGCCTGGTGACGGATTCGCTGCGGTACTGGGTCGAGACGATGCACGTGGACGGGTTCCGGTTCGACCTCGCCTCGGTGCTGGGCCGCGAGGGCGGCATGTACCGGAAGGCCGCCTCCTTCTTCGACGCCGTTTCGCAGGACCCCGTGCTGCAGAAGGTGAAGCTCATCGCGGAGCCGTGGGACCTGGGCACGTACGAGGTGGGGAACTTCCCGGTGGACTGGTCGGAGTGGAACGGCCGGTTCCGCGACACCGTGCGCAAATTCGTCAAGGGGGACGGCGGGCATCTCCGGGAGCTCGGGTTCCGGCTGACGGGGTCCGCCGACCTGTACGGGGACGACGGGCGGTCCGCCTACAACAGCGTGAACTTCGTCACCTGCCACGACGGGTTCACGCTGCACGACATGGTCTCCTACAACGAAAAGCACAACGAGGCGAACCTCGAGGGGAACCGGGACGGGACGGACGACAACAACTCCTGGAACTGCGGCGCGGAGGGGGAGACCGCCGACGCGGAAATCGTGCGCCTGCGGAAGAGGCTTGCGAAGAACCACGCCTGCATCCTGCTCTTCTCCTCGGGGACGCCGATGATCCTGGGCGGCGACGAGTTCCTCCGGACGCAGCGGGGGAACAACAACGCCTATTGCCAGGACAACGAAATCGCCTGGTTCGACTGGGGAGAGGCGGAGCGGAACGCGGAGACGGTCGCCTTCTTCCGGAAGGCGATCGCGTTCACGAGGAAGCACACCATCCTCCAGCGGAGGAAATTCTTCACGGGGACCGACCGGGACGGGAACGCCGTGCCCGACATCCAGTGGTTCGGCGAGGACCTTTCGCCGCCGCGCTGGGACGACCCGGATGCCCGCCTCCTCTGCTACCTGCTCGACGGAAACGAGGAGCCGTCCGAGGCGGGCGACTACTTCCTCTTCGTGATCCTGAACTCGGATTACCGCGAGCGCGAGGTGCGGGTGCCGCGGCTGCCCGGGGGGAAACGGTGGCGGCGGGCGGTCGACACGAGCCTCGCCGCGGGGGAAGATTTCGCGGAGGACGGGGACGGCCCAGTCCCCGATCCCGACGATCGATACCTCGTCCACCCCCGGACGGTCGTGGTTCTGCTGGGGAAGTGATGCGGACCTTTTTCCGTAACCTCCCCCGCCGGGCATTGTATTGAGTGATACGAAGACAGGCGGCACCGTCCCCCGGTCATCCCATTTCCGTGGAGGCCTTCCCATGCGAGTCGACAGGCGGCATCCCGTCATTCTTCTCTCCCTCTCACTGCTCTGCCTCGCATATCCGTTCCTCCCCCCGGCGGCCCGCGCCGCGGATGCGCCGCCCCCGTTGTGGGAGGTCTCGTTCGACTCCCGTCCCGATGCGGGGGGAAACGGATACGAAGTGATGCACGATGTGGTGCCCACAGCGGACGGAGGCGCCGTCGCGGGAGGGTACGCCATCCCGTCCGGCTACGCCATCGGCGGCACTCCGAAGCAGGGTTTCCTGGTGCGTCTCGACGCCTTCGGCGCGGAAGTGTGGCGCACCTTCCTCGGCGATCTCGCCGGCGAGGGATACGAGATCCGCCGGATCCGGCGGACCGGCGACGGTGGCTTCGTGGTGTCGTGCGTCGCGTGGACCCCCTTCGGTCCCGACAGCGCGGGGAACATGTACTACAACACCTCGTTCGTGGCGAAGCTCGACGGCAACGGAATCGAGCAGTGGCGGTACCCCTTCGACCCGCTGCTCCTGGACGAGGTCGGCGACGTGGACGTCCTTTCGGACGGTTCGGTCGTGGCGGCGGGACGGGCATGGACCCCAGGCGGCGGCACCATCACGGCCGTGGCGAAGATCTCCCCGACGGGTTCCCTCCAGTGGCTGCGCAAGGAACTTCCGGACTACATCCAGGATATCGGGAAGATCGCGGCGACCCCGGACGGGGGGTTCTTCGCCACCTCCGGGTCGGGGGTCGCGCTGACGCTGTCCCGGTACGCCTCCAACGGCCGTCACCTCTGGAGCGTGGGCCTCCGGGGGCTCGACGGGGAAACCTACGCGAGCGAAAAGAGCGTCCACGGCATCACCGTACTTGCGGACGGGGGATGCGTCGTCGCCGGCGCCACCCGGTACACCTACGCGGGCAGCTACGGCCCGTTCTGCCCGTTCCTGGCCACCTTCGACGCCCGGGGTCGCCAGACGGACACGCTCGTGGCGCACACCGTGTCCAATTGGGTGCACGCGGTGGAGCGGCTCGCCGACGGCGGGCTCGTGGCCGTGGAAGGGGTGGAGGGGTCGGACGCGGGCCTCGTGTTCGTGCGGTACGACCGGACGGGGAACGAATCGTGGCGGACCGACTTCGGCGTGGCCCCCGCCGAACGGTACATCGACGCCGTCCGCGTGACCGGCGAAGGCGGGCTCGTGGCGGCAGGCGGCATCCGGGGCGCCGGGTCCCTGGATCCGCTTGACGGATACGTCCTGATGACCGGGGCGATGGCCTCCCCGTGCGCCGCCGTGAAGATCGACGTCCTGCCGGGCTCGAGGGAGAATCCCGTGAATTATCGCGCCCAGGGTCTCCTTCCGGTGGCGCTGCTCTCCTCGGCCGACTTCGACGCCACCCGGGTGAATCCCGCGACGGTCGCCCTCGAAGGAGCCCCCGCGCACCGGATCGGCAGGGGACGGCTCCACGAGACCCGCAAGGACGTGAACGGCGACGGCCGCCCGGACCTGCTCCTCTTCTTCTCCATTCCGTCGCTCCACCTGTCGCCCGAAACGACCCGGGTGACGATGACCGGCACCGCGCCGGACGGCTCGACGTTCTCGGCCACCGACAAGATCCGCGTGGTGGGCCGTCCCCACGGAGGGCAGTGCCGGGATTGACCGGTCAGCGGGACCCCGGCGGGAGGCTTTCGAGGTACCGGAGGTGTTCCCGGGCCAGCGCGTTTCCCTGGCCCGCCGCCTGCCGGAACCGGCGCGCGGCCTCGTCGAGGTCCCTGGGCACCCCGCGGCCGGCTTCGTGCATCCAGCCCAACATCGCCTGCGCCTCCGCGCTCCCGCTTTCCGCCGCGCGGAGGTACCAGCCGGCCGCCGCGTTGTCGTCCGCCGGCACGCCGCGCCCCGCGAGGAACATCCCGGCGAGCTGCAGCTGGGCGTCGACGTCCCCCTCCTCCGCGGCACGCCGGAACCAGGAGAGCGCCTCGCCCTCGTCCTGCGGCACGGTTCGGCCGTACGCGTACAGGATTCCGAGGAGAAACTGCCCTTCCGGGACACCCCGGTCGGCGGCCTTCCGGATCCACGTCGCGGCGGCCTCCGGGTCCGGCTGCGTCCCCCGGCCGTACAGGAGCATGCGGCCCAACCCGGCGAACGCCTCGGCGTTTCCACCCTTCGCGGCGAGGGTATACCACCGAAACGCCTCGACGTCGTCCCTTTGGACGCCCGTCCCCGCACGGAGCAGCGCGGCCAGCCTCCCCTGGGCATCGGCATCCCCGGCCTCGGCCGCCCTCCGGTACCAGAACGCCGCCGAGACCGGATCCCTCGGGGCGCCTTTCCCCTCGAGATACCGCCACGCGATGAGCTTCTGCGACGCCACGTCGCCGCTGTCCGCCGCGCGCCGGTACCAGGCGAGCGCCTCCGTCCCGTCCATCGGAACGCCCATCCCGCGCTCGTAGAGGAATCCCAGGAGGGACTCCGCCTGCGGGTGCCCCTGCCCCGCCGCGAGGCGGCACCACCGCGCCGCCTCCGCGTAATCCCGCTCCATCCCCCGGCCGCTCGCGTACCGGGAGGCGAGGGCGTACCGGCCCTGGGGGCTCCCGGCATCCGCGGCTTTCCGGTACCAGGCGATCGCCTCGGCCTCGTCCTTCGCCACGCCGCGCCCCGAGGCGTAGGCGTCCGCGAGGCCGATCATGGCGGCCGTGTCCCCCGGGCTCGCGCGGAGCGCGTCCCGGTACCCCTGCACCGCCCGGCGTTCCTCGCTTTCCGCCTTCGCCTTAGCCTGTTCCCGGCGCGCACGCTCCGCCCGGGCCTGTTCCTGGCGCGCACGCTCCGCCCGGGCCTTCCGGCTTTCCGCCGGGAACGCGGCCCCGCCGGACCCGCCGGAGAGCAGCGCGGCGAGGAGCAGGAGGAGAGCAGCCCGCCTCATATGCCCCGCTTCTTCATCCCCTTCGGGGTCGCCCCGAACAGGGCTCCCGTCCGCAGGACCGGTTTCCCGTCGAGGTACAGTTCCCCCTGCGTCCGCAGATCCTTGATCATGTCCCAGTGGACCGCGGAATCGTTCCTCCCCCCCGACTCCGGATAGGAGCGGCCGATCGCCAGGTGGATCGTCCCGCCCATCTTCTCGTCGAGGAGGATGTCGCGGGTGAAGGAGGTCACCCCGGCGTTCGCCCCGATCCCGAACTCCCCCAGCACGGCGGCGCCCCGG
>Ga0209253_10006270_pt1 | contig 10304 bp, 7 predicted proteins | sample FrelakmetBRP12BR_FD_187145 | JGI IMG/M metagenome (GOLD analysis project Ga0209253, IMG submission 187145) | Freshwater lake sediment microbial communities from the University of Notre Dame, USA, for methane emissions studies - BRP12 BR (SPAdes)... | ecosystem: Environmental > Aquatic >...
AATCAAAGCCTCCATCCTTGCTTCACATGTCACCGAAAAATATATTGGTTCGGGTGTAAAACTACCAGCAGATAGAACCTTTAGTTTGACCTTAGCGAACAAAAACGACCTGTATGTCATGGTCAGCCAGGAGGGGTTTATCTTCAGCCTGCAAGTAGACCGGCTGCCAGTTGCTATTGAGGAAGTGATCCGCCTGGGAATCACAGACCACATCGTGGCAGCATTTGTGGCAGGTGAAAAGCCGTCCATAATTTTTATCACCCAAAATGGAAAAGCAGTCAACCGGGATGCAGGCTGGCTCCTTCAAGCCAGCTCCTTCAAATCGAAGGGACAGCCACTGCTCTCAAAGGAAAGACTCGAAGCCGGCACCCGGATCGTCGGGGCTGCTCCTGTGGGTGATGGCGATTGGGGTGTATTCCTTCATAGTGATGGCGAACTCACCGCCTATCAATTACACGAGCTCTTAGCAGCCGGTTCAATCCCTGTTGGCAATCCAGGCACACCGATTCTCAGCTTCGCAAGCTTTCACATGCCTGAGATAAAAAAATAACCGATAAGCAGTAACGCCTAAAGGGTATCCAAACCATGGGACTGCACGTAGGAATAGATTTCGGCACCTCAAATTCAGGGGTGGGCATTTACCAAAACAACCAGGTTTACATTCTACCCATTGATTCCAAGAATATCGACCCTGAAGTGGTCAAGTCGATTTTATACATCACCAGTGACTATAAACATTTCATCGGGCAGGAAGCAATCGAGCTGTATTACAAACATAATATCAACCGGCAAAGGCGCTTTGTAAAAAAATGGTCAGGTGAGATAGACTATCACGGCGCAGACATGCATTACGTGAGGGATGTTTACGTTTATGTGGATGAATTACAACCGGGTCGGTTGATGCAGTTTATCAAGACTGCACTGCGCTCAGAAAAATACGTTGGCACCCAGGTGTTTGATCGATATTACAGCTTGAGCGATATCATATCGACCTACTTACAAGCGCTGAAACGACGCGCTGAAGCCTTGCTCCATGAGGAGATCAGCAGGGTCACCCTGGGAAGGCCGGTAAAATTCTCTCAAGATGCCGGGTTGGACCAGAAAGCTGAGACCACACTCCGACAGGCAGCCTTGGAAGCAGGCTTTTCACAGGTCGATTTTGAGCTTGAGCCGGTTGCAGCTGCGCTTTATTATGAATTATCACTCACAAAACCACAAAATGTGCTGATTTTTGACTTTGGCGGAGGCACATTGGACCTGACCATCATGCGATTGGGTGATCCTCACCAGCGCGTGGTGTATGCCAGCGGTGGCATTAGTGTTGCAGGAAGCGATTTTGATCGTGCCATCATCCAAAAACGCATGCTGACACACTTCGGGCAAGGACTTGAGCAACATAACCCGGAGATAGTAAACCTGATCAAAACCATCCCCGATTGGGCTGCCCTGCCTGAGCTCTCCACTCCACAAGCCCGGGCGGAATTGGAACGGGCAATCCAGGCGGGGCAGGCGCCGGTGAGGTTGAAGAGGCTCGAATCCCTGATCTTTAATGACCTGGCATTTTCTTTTTACAATATGGTCGAATCAGCCAAGATCGAATTGTCTGACAGGGGAGTGGTGGTTGCCAGCATGAAAGAGAAAAACCTGGATATCTGGGAGTTGTACACACGCGCACAATTTGATAAGGATATCCAGGAATACCGGGGGCAGATCCAGCAAATCTTGATGGAGACGGTATCTGCTTCAGGGATGGAGCCGGGTCAGATCGATGCGGTGGTCAAGACTGGCGGATCATCGAATATCCCGGTATTTTCTGAAATGCTAGGTGGGATCTTTGGATCCGATAAGGTGAGATCATCGGATGTGTTCAACAGCGTGACTGCCGGGTTGGCGATCAAAGCTGATCAGTACTCATAGACCGTTGTTGCAGAGAAACCATTCGCTATTGTCTAATAAAATTCTCATCCGCATTGTGACATATAAAGATATAATCTCAATCGCACCTTTTTTATCCGGAAAAATAACTCGACAATCACTCTTTATTCAATAAATGGATGGAAAATATGGCGAAAAAACCAGATTTTGACCTATCGGCAGCACATAAATATTTTTCAGCAGACTGCTTCAACAAAACATGGGATTACATTGACAAACCGATCCGAAAAACCAGCGAAGAGGATGCCATGCTCCGCTTGAGCCTGGCATCGCTATGGCATTGGACCCAACGGGAGGATTGCACAGACACGAATTTATCCGTTGGATATTGGCAGGTAGCGCGCGTATTTGCCCACCTGCGACAGGCAGATAACGCCAGGCATTATGGGGAATTATGCCTGGAGGTATCCCAAAAGGAAGGTGTCCAGCCATTTTATTTAGGTTACGCATACGAAGCCCTCGCCCGAGCAGAACACATGGCAGGCAACCTGGATAAGATGGAGGATTTCCTGGTCCAGGCACATCAGGCAGCTACTTTGGTTTCAGATGCCGAAGAAAAAAGGATGCTACTGAAAGACCTGGCAACCATCCGCTGACCTGATCGTGGTTTTACGGCTTCGCCCCATGGTTTAATTCCCAGATACAGGATTTATCCTATCCATCATCCTAAGCAAGGTTACAATCCCAATATGGGTTTCATACACCTGCGCTCCCATTCCTGCTATTCTTTCCTGCGGGGTATTCCCTCACCGCAAGAATTAGCTCAAAAAGCGGCTGAGATGGAGATGCCGGCATTGGGATTAACGGATACACGCACTCTGAGTGGAGCCATCGAATTCCAAGATGCCTGCCAGCAATTCGGGATAAAGCCCATCCTCGGACTGGAGGTGGAGGCAGCCCTCCCCCCTGACTTGGATAAAGCCCAGGCGGGTACCATAATCCTCCTGGCGCTTGATCTAAATGGGTGGCGCAGCCTTTGCAGGATCAGCAGCTCGCTCTCCGGAGATGAGGACAAGCTCCCGTTCGACCGGCTGGCGGATGAGAATCCAGGCTTGCTGTGCCTGACTGGCGGGAGGCGGGGGATCCTGGCAAAGCTGATTGCTTCCAGGCAAAGAAAAATGGAGGAAGGCTGGGCGTCACGCCTGAAGGAACTATTTGGTGATCGCCTATATTTGGAGCTGCAGAGGCATTCAGTGGAGGATGACGAGCTGTGTATAAGCCTGACAACACTAGGTCGCCGACTTGGTATACCGACTGCTGCAACGCACGATATCCACTACCTGGTGCCAGACCAGGCTCACCTTCAGCAGGTACAAACGGCAATCAGGCTGAACCGTCCGCTCAAAGAATTAAATTCCAACGATTGCGCACCTCCTGAAGCATCCTTCCTACCAGCTCATGAAATGGCTGAGCGGATGCCGAATTTTCCACGTGCGCTGGCCTCCACGCAAGAGATTGCCGATCGCTGCAGTCTACAGCTGCCCTTAGGTGTCCTGCATTTTCCGGATATCCAATTATCAGAGGGTGTGACGAGCCAGGAGCTGTTACGCCAGAAAGCACTGGCTGGTGTGGCTAGGCTGTACGGTCAAATCTCTCCAGAACTGCAAGCCCGCATTGAACATGAATTATCGGTCATCGTAGAGTATGGTTACACTTCCCTGTTCCTGATCGTCGAAGAAATTCTCAACTATGCCCGACAGCAGGGTATTCCATTCTCTTCGCGTGGTTCAGCTGCTTCTTCCCTGGTGGCGCATTGCCTGGGAATCACCTCTCCAGATCCCATCCGGTTAAGCCTGTATTTTGAGCGATTTCTGAACCCTGCGCGTGCCACGCCTCCCGATATCGATACAGACCTGTGCTCTCGCCGCCGGGAGGAAGTGATCCGCTTCGTATACCAGCGCTTTGGAGAAGACCGGGTGGCAACCGTGAGCACGATCAACCGCTTCCGCAGCCGCTCTGCATTGCGTGAAGTGGCAAAAGCATACGGTTTACTTGCCGAGGAAGTGAGCTTGCTGGCGGATAGCCTGCCTTACCGCTGGTTTGGGCCATCCAACCGAAAGACTGGCAATGAGGATCCATTTGCCGTGCTAGCCGAGCGATACCGGACCCCAACCCACCAATCCATTTTTAAAGACGCCGCAGCACTGATTGGTTTACCTCACCATTTATCCGTGCACCCGGGTGGAGTGGTCATCAGCCCTGGTCCGCTCACCGACCTGGCACCCACCCTGATGGCTTCAAAAGGTGTAACCATCACGCAATTCGACCTGGATTCGATCGAAAGGTTAGGACTGGTAAAGATCGACCTGTTGGGCATCCGTGGATTGACGGTTTTGGGTGATGTGGTTGAAATCATTGCCAGGGAAAGACCAGGCGAGGACCCACAGCCTAGGAAATCTAGGCTGACCGAGATACTGGAGACTATCCCGGAAAGCGATCCGGCGGTCAGCCTAATGATCAGCCAGGGACGGACGATTGGCTGCTTCCAGATTGAAAGCCCAGGCATGCGGGCTACATTGAAGGAAGTGAAAGCGAAAAGCATAGACGATATCATGGTAGCATTGTCACTCTACCGTCCAGGTCCACTCACGGGTGGGCTGAAAGACTCGTTCGTGAAACGCTACCTGGGCAAGGAAGCCACCGAGCAGCTGCATCCTGCACTGAGCAGCTTGCTGGCTGATACCTATGGGGTAATCCTGTATCAGGAACAGGTATTGAGAATCGCGCACGAGCTGGGAGGTTTAACGCTGGCAGATGCCGATTTATTACGCAGGGCGATGTCGCACTTTGATCCAGGCAAACAGATGCAAACTTTACAGGAGCGATTCGTGGAGGGTGCCTGGGAGAGAAACCAGGTTCCGGAGGAGGTAGCCAAACGCATCTGGGAGCTGATGGCGGCTTTTGCGGGGTATGGTTTCCCAAAAGCGCATGCGGCTTCCTATGCCCAGATAAGCTGGCGCTCTGCCTGGTGTAAGAGCCATTACCCGGCATTTTTCATGGCGGCAGTGCTGGCGAACTGGGGGGGATACTATAGCCAGCGTGTGTACATGAATGAAGCCCGCCGCCTGGGGCTTAAGCTGCGTCCACCGCAGATCAACCATGCTGGGCGCGAGTTTAGCGTCAAAATCCTGGAAGGGGACCCCGTGTTGTTCATGGGATTAGACCAGGTACGTGAACTGACCCAGCGCACACAAAAAGCCATTCTCCACAATCGACCTTTCAGCTCATTGTCTGATTTCCTGGATTGCGTCGATCCACGCCCGGTCGAAGCTGAAAACCTGGTGAAGGTAGGCGCACTGGATGATATCGGTACGATCCCTGACTTACTTTACCAGCTCAAACATAGTGGCAGGCGTGGAGGGCAGCTTTCGTTATTCTCATTGGATCACAGCAGTCATGAGGATTGGAGCCTGGCTGAAAAGGTTGCTGCCCAGGAGGAACTGCTTGGGACAGGTGTCATAGCCCACCCCTTGGAGCAGGTGCAGGCGAAAATTACCGCAGCCGGGGCGCTGACCACCGTGGAAGCAGCCTCTAGGCTGGAACAGCAAGTGCGCGTGGCTGGTATGCGTCAGATCTGGCGCCGCAGCCGTACCACGCGCGGGGATACTATATACTTCATGTCGTTAGAAGACCTGGAAGGCATGTTGGATGTGGTAATTACTTCGGATGTGTATAAGCGTTCCAGGGCAGCTTTATCTACAGCGGGTCCATACGTGGTCGAAGGGCGGGTGGCCTTAGATAGCCAGCGGGGTGAACCGCGCATCCATGCAGAAAAAATCTGGGTACTTAAGTAATCCTCGACTTATATCTATCTGAGAGGGCTTCTGGATCGACCTAAGATGACTAAATACTCAAATAAACCTGCCTGACTTGGTCCAATCTTTCAAGAGAGATATTTAATAAATCCCAGGAAATGGCCAATCCTGCAGGTTTGGCTTGCTTCACAGCAGTTAGGTCAACCTTTATCTGATAGGGACTCAATTGTGTCACCCCCTCAAGCTCAACCAGCTCAATACCAGCCAGGAGTGGCGATGAACATAATTCAATCCCATGCTTAACCTCACGTTCAAGTGCTAACGAGGAGAGTCCATCTTGTATCAGCGACACCCGGTCATTGGGCAATGGCAAGCCGATGGATTGGCTTATTAAATCAAGGGTTTGTTTTTCATTGAGTTTTGTGGAGCTGTTGAGGTAACTAAGAAAACCTGATAATTCATACGGTAGGCCGGCTGGACCAAGCGTGTGAGCATAAGTCATTAGCTTGATCCAATCAACCAGCTCACTTAATGCATGGAGATCCTGACCGACCATATGCGTCAGGCTGGGTGAGAAACAATCCAAACCAATCTCCATCTGCGCATCTCTCAGTGGTTGAACGATCAATGCAAGAAAATCCCGCACACTCCTTTTTCGAAAGGCAAGAAATTGACTGACAACAAGACCTTGATCTGAATCTTCGGGATTTGTCTGCCCTGATAACAAAGAATTCGTCAAGGATATGCGTCCCTTCTCATCCTGTATTTGCTGAAGAATTCTCCGCTGAACATTTCTCAGATCCAGTCCAACCTCAACCGATTTTCGCTGGCAATGCTCACAAAAGCAGCCCAGGTCACTAACCGGGTGGGTAGATGGAGATGGAAAACGCACCCGGTCTAAGAAAAATCCCTGATATATCCCTTGGCGGACCAATACGAGTAGATGTTTGTAAACCGCTTCTTGAACAGCCGGGTGATTGGGGCAGAAGAATGTAAATTCCGGCATCCCATGATACCCCACCAGTTTATCACCCATCAAACCTTCTGTTTGCCATGTAGGGTTAGGTCGAAAACGTTTGTCAGTGGTGAGAAGTGGATGCCAGCGCAGAAAATGTATCCCCAAGCGTTCTGCTTCAGAACGACAGGCGTCCAGGAGAAACAGAGGCACATTCCAGCCGATAAGAAGGTGAGTGATGGGAAGACGCTCAGCAGCTGCACATAATTTATTGACCACAGCCTTCAAATCCAATTGGTCCAGGGTGGGCGAATCTTCCAAGTATTGAATAGTGAGCATAGGTGATGATTTCATAATCCTGCCGTAAACTTATGCCAGCTCCAACAGCCTTTACTCAAACACCTTTTCACCCTCAGCATCTGCGTTCTGAGCGTCCCCTTCCACATCTCTGACCGCGGGAGTAGTCAATAGGATTTCCTTAAAATACTCATGCTGGATTACAAGGTTCATGATCTCGTTGGTACCCGTCCAGATGGTCATCAGGCGTGCATCCCGTAAAAGTCGCTCGATGGGGTAAACATTAGTATAGCCAATCCCACCCATGATTTGCATGGCATCATTGACCACTGCCCAGGCGGTTTCAGTGGCAAATTTCTTGGCTTCAGAGACCATGCGCCGTACATAACCCGAGTTGCCGATGGTATCAATGATGCGCGCGGTCTCATGTACCAGGGCACGCGCTGCATCCAGGCGTGTCAGGCTTTCGGCAATCTTAAAACTGACCCCTTCAAACTCACGGACTTTCTGTCCAAAGGCTTTGCGACGATCGGCATAGCGCGTCGATATCTCCAATGCGGCTCGGGCAAGCCCGATCGCTCCAGCCGCGCTGGTCATCCTCTCGGGGAGCATCATCTGATTGAAAACCTCATATGCCCCATTTTCCTGACCGATCAGATTCCTGACCGGCACTTGGACATCTCTAAAGTACACCCGACCCGTTCCTCCACCACGCGTGCCCATGAGGCCGTAAACATGTTGGACTTCCACCCCTTCACTGCGTTCCACCAACAACGCGCTGATCGCCTTATGGCTCGATACATCTGGATTCGAACGGGCATATACAAGGAAGAGATCGGCACCCTCCGCCCCAACGATGAATCTCTTTTGGCCGTTCAGGATATAAACATCGCCCTCTTGTTTCAGGGTGGCTGTTGCACCGAAGAAGTCTGACCCACCACGCGGCTCGGTCAGCGCTTCAGCCACAGTCATCTTACCTGCAGTGATGGATTTGAGATACCTTTCTTTCAACTCGCCTGAGCCAAAGCAGTTAATCGCTTCTCCAACAATGGAAGGCAGTGAGTACAGACATGCCAGACTGGCACCCAAGACACCAATTTCCTCCAGCACTAGGACTTCATGAGCCCAGTTAAGTCCACGTCCGCCCCATTCAGGAGGGAAACGCAGACCGAGCAAGTGCTTGGCAGCAAGATCCTCGATATACTGGCGCGGGTAATGGATTTTCTCAGCATCCATATCGAGCAGGAGCTGGCGGCTCACGTCTTCTCGGACAAAGTTACGGACTTCCTCGCGCAAGCTGCGCTGTCCCGGCGTCATCAGATAATCAGACATGATTCACCTCCTGATATATATTATATAGTTTAGTCATCAATCATGTGACATTAGATCAGCAGTATCTCGTATGATTGGTTTTGGGAAAGAACATACCCGTTGTTTATATTATTTGCTTGACAAATAAGAAAATCTAATTTATAATAATTATAATATTATAATTATTATAAATAATTCTTATGCCTGCCTTTGATGATATCCTATCTACCTTGCAACATTCCAAGATGCGCCTTACGCCTCAAAGGATCGCAATCTGTAAGTATTTGTGCGAAACCCATGAGCATCCCACATCCAACATGATCTATGAGCGCATTAAGGCTCAATACCCGTCACTCTCCCTGATGACAGTCTACAATACGCTGGAAAAATTAGTTAATCTTGGCCTGGTGAATTCGTTAGGTAATGCAGGAGATGGCAATATTCACTATGATGGAGATACATCGTCCCACATCAATCTGGCCTGTATTTCCTGCCACAAGATTGTGGATTTTGACTTCCCACAAATTGCATACCTAGATCATAAAGTCAGCGATACCTCTGGGTATAAACTACTTGGAGTGCGCATGATGTATTACGGGCTCTGCCCCGAATGTCAAAAATCAACCATCCAATAAATATATAAATAGGAGAAAAACATGATATCTAAAGCTATTCAAAACGCGATCAATGAACAGATCAATAAAGAACTATTCTCATCCTACCTTTACCTCTCGATGGCAGCTTATTTTGAGGATAAAAATCTACCTGGTTTTGCCAAGTGGATGTATGTACAGGCGGAAGAGGAACGCGGTCATGGGATGAAGTTCTTTGAACAGCTTGTGGAACGCAGTGGGAAGGTAGAACTCAAACCTATTGCCGGTCCTCAAACAGCGTGGAATACAAGCCTGGAAGTCTTCAAGCAGGTCCAGGAGCATGAAGCTTTCATTACGGCTTCCATCAATACCCTGTACGAGTTAGCGCTCAAGGAAAAGGATTATCCATTACAGGTCCTGCTGCAGTGGTTCATTACTGAACAGGTGGAAGAGGAAAAGAATGCTGCTGACATCGTCCAACAGATCGAGCTGATCGATGCCAAAGGAACAGCCGTGCTGATGCTTGACCATCAGCTTGGTAAGCGCGGAAAAGAGTAGGGAATTTCAACCCGGAGGAAAATCTCCGGGTTTTTATTTTTATAATTATCTAAATCATGGGTTGAATCGCAATAACTGATTAAATCAGCATCACATCGTGTGAGCGCGACTCTTGCATGCCTGAAGACGTGATGCGGATGAACTCGGCTGCCTGCCAAAGCTCATCAATCGAACAGGCACCTGCATAGCTCATCCCAGAGCGTAATCCGCCGACGAGCTGGTAGATAACATCCACCACCGCCCCTTTATAAGGCACCGTGGCTTCCACCCCCTCTGGAACCACCTCACCCCACTCTTCGATTGCCAATTCACCGTTATTAAGCATCCTTCGATCCACATTGGCTGACAGTGACGCCATGCCACGCACAATTTTAAAACGCTGTCCATCCCGGATGACAGTCGCGCCGGGACTTTCGTCCGTGCCAGCTAACAGGGACCCAATCATGACTGTGCTTGCACCGGCAGCCAGGGATTTTGTCAAATCCCCTGAGTTGCGGATACCACCATCCGCAATAATGGGCACATTCAGTACACTTCCAGCTTCAGAACATTCAAGGATCGCACTTAGCTGCGGCACCCCAAAACCAGTCACAATTCGGGTGGTGCAGATCGAGCCAGATCCCACCCCAACTTTTACTGCATCTGCACCTGCATCAGCCAGGTCCCTTACCCCTTGGGCTGTGGCAACATTTCCTGCGATAATCGGTAAACTGGGGAAGCGTTGCTTTAGATTTCGTACCATTTGGATCACGTGGTCGGAATGCCCGTGGGCAATATCCACAACCAACACATCGACTCCAGATGCCTGGCAGCTGACTGCCCGTTCCATATCCTCCAGGCGCACCCCGATCGCGGCACCAACCCGCAGACGACCCCTGGAATCTTTGGTAGCGTCAGGGT
>Ga0209253_10006271_pt1 | contig 10303 bp, 9 predicted proteins | sample FrelakmetBRP12BR_FD_187145 | JGI IMG/M metagenome (GOLD analysis project Ga0209253, IMG submission 187145) | Freshwater lake sediment microbial communities from the University of Notre Dame, USA, for methane emissions studies - BRP12 BR (SPAdes)... | ecosystem: Environmental > Aquatic >...
GATCTATGGGAAGCTTCTGGTCTGGATGAAGGATCAAGAAGGAAATGATAGTCTGGTGAATCTTAATGAACAAGATGTTGGAGCTTTGTACCTTGGTAACTTAGAATCGAAGTTTGATATCAAAAACTCTGAAAACCAAACGCAGGGCGAAGTCAAACGCTTTGGCCTCTATCTCACCGAATCCAACCCCACCGCAGGCGTAATCCAGCAAATAGATCTCGTGGTCTGAGATACTCCCTGTATCCACACATAATAAATCTACCACTATCTATATAAATCAATTGCATGGATATAAAATGCGAAGGTAGGACATGCTATTTCCCTACCTTCAGCCATTATTTCTCATAATAAACGGCATAGCTGTTGGTATAACGAGGCTGTAGAAAAAGTCCTTTTACGGAAAGGTAGTTTCCTGATCAGCTCAGATTTTTTTGGCCGTAAGTTTAACTGATCAGTTTTTTCTCCTCCCGCTGACTATTATTACCTTTATGAAGTTGGATATGGTTGCTTTGTTCAGCTGCCTTCTGTATTGTTACTATGCTGCAAAAAGAACTACCTTCAGCAATATGCTTTCCTACCGCCTCAACGAAAAAGATCAGCTGCGCGCTTTAGCGCGTCGGCTGGAACGGCTTGTTAGGCGTTGAGTTGAACGAGTAAAATCAAGAAGTGATCTCAACGCTTCATTCACCGCTCCAGAATTACTAAAAGCTTTGGCAACATCTGATTCTAGGACAACGATATTCGCTCCTTCCTCAAATAATCGTTTGTAATATTTACCACGAACAGCTTTAGAATAGTCAAAATCGTATTCGGGGCGTAACTCATCTCTGACTTTTTGTGTTTTAGCTTTCATGTCGTTTCCTTTCGTGCGCGGTTGCAGGTCGCGCGCTGATAATACGTATGCTTTTTACTCTTTCAGTATGTGAGACTACAAGCAAACGACCGCGAGAGGAGTAACCCACAGTGATTAGCCTTAGCTCACCAACTGAGTGATCCGGATCATCAAAAGTTGCTGATAAAGGATCATAAAACACCGTTGCGGCTTCTTCAAAAGAAACGCCGTGCTTTCTATGATTTCGTTTTGCTTTTTTATTATCCCATTCAAACTGTATCATGTATGTTACTATCCTTACATTATTATATACACAGCGCATAACATTATTTTTATGTCACTGCGATAAACTATAAGATTTTTATATAAGAGAAACTATTAAATGTCAATTTCTCTCCAGAAAATATCAACATCTTATGATTAGGTGCACTATAAGAGTAGGGTATTTGGTAGGATGGCCGGACTTCATCGTCTCATGGCTATCTTATCTACAGCTGCGGACTCCGCCTGAGAGAGTGTCTGAATCTACGGGTCATACAAGTAACGTGATGGGGCCTTGATGTTTGATCTATAGTTTTAGAGAACCAATACTACTATCAAAATTCAAGACCCCATTACTTTAGAAGCCCAACTTTACTTCGAGGTACATGGTATCTCGGTTGTTAAACTCTCCGTACAGCTGACTGCTGTGACCGTTGAAGATGTGCATGCCCCAGGCGAGGGTAAGATAATCTCTCAACTCATACTCAATCCTGGGATTGATTTGCCAGTCATTATCATCACCCCATCCTATGAGCACATCTGGCTTTAACCGCTCGTGCATAAAATCAGTCGAGACTTTAAGGCTCAAGATGGTTTCACACTGATCAAGGATATCAGAGGTAGGACCAAAGAGGTACTGGTAGCCATGCTCCTTCTTTCTCTCCAACCAGTATTGAATGAGCTGGAAGCTGAAAAGCCAGTTGGTCCAATAGTATTTATCAAACCCTAATACGTAATTATACTGATCAACCTTACCCACATCAACCTGATTGTCTTTGGTGCCATAGCCATTGGTGTGATTCTTGTTATAGGCAAACTCGCCCCTGATATTGAGCCCTCTAAAGAAACCTGCGGTGAGCGCTTTGGAAAATGAAAAGCCGAAAAGCTCTGTCTGCGCATAGCGGTCTTCAAAATAGGCAACAGAACCGGGGAAAAAGGGCACACCCAAAGGCTTAATCCCCATGAAGTACCTGGAAATGGACAAATCATACCCATGGAGGTAATTGAGGGTATACTCAAACCCCTTGATCACATCGAGCCACCTTACCCCGATCCTGGCATTTTCTATACTCTGGCCAGGCTTTTTGTTGTTGATGCTCACCCGAGCTCCCAAATTCCTTAAGGTATTCAGTCTCTCCTCTCCCGCATTTTTTGCCCGCACCGCATAGGGGGCGTATGCAGGTGCCATAAAATTTGGTTCAAAATCAGGTATAAAAAGAAACTGGAGCGTCCCGTTTACGGTCGGTGCGTACTCGAGCTTTAACATCCAGAGAGGAATCCTGCTATCAGCATCAAGCTTTCTGGTCCACTCCAGGTTAAACTCTCTCATATCGAACGGGTTCACCACATCCAGAATCTTCACCCCATCGGCCGTGCCCCACACCACCTGTTGCTTGCCTATGCGGACATCCAGATTTTGAGAGTAGTAATCGATATAGCACTCCCTCAGCCAGTCAGTGTCTTTAGTACGGCTTAAGTGTTTCCTATTTTTTCTTCGCTCCCAGGTATCCTCAGTATCATACACACTGTCATAGAATTCGCGAAAGATGGTAAAGAGGTGAAAATTCTCCGTTAACCGATACTCCGCCTCGAACTGAGCAGTGCTTCTAATTTTAAGAAATTCATCCAAATCATCAAGATTCACCGAGGTTGCATTCTTCAAGAACCCCGAGATGGTCAACTTGTCTGTAGCAATCGCTGAAGCATAAACCGGATGCTGGATACTCCAGATCAAAAGAAAGGTTATACAACCGATGATACAGTGAAGATGGCACTTCTTCATTCTACACCTCCTTTACCACTTGGAACGCATTAATGTCTTCTCCGTAAAAAACCCCTCATCCAGATTAGTGTTGAACTTTATATCCTTTTTATCAAATTCAATTGAGGTGACGTGACCGGAGAACTGGTCTTCCCCTTCTAAAAACATCTGCGGGATACAGCCATTCTCCCAAAGGTCATACTCCTTGATAAAGGTCTTCCATCGCCTGCCCGCGGAATCATAGACTTCATCAAAAAGAAGGGCTCCAAAACCCTTATCCAGCCACATGATACGCTTAGAATAGTACCAGTCCTTTCTCTTCGGTACTGCTTCTACTACGTAGCAGTCAGTATCCTTATAGTAGGTTTTACCGTTTACCCTGGAAATTTTTCCTTCCAGCTTCTTCTCTCCTATCATCCGATAGGTTTCATCCTCCCATTTCCTTGTAGACATCTCTTCGGTGGTAAATTCTGACCCCATGAAGGGATCGTCTGCCTCTGACTGGGAAACCCGACGCACTTTTCTCAAACTGGGAAGCCAGAGCCAGATCTCCTGGTCTTTCTGCGGATCAAGGTAGTTCCAGGTTAACACCGACAGGCCTTTAATATTCTGTGGCCCTAGGATGACTACCAGATCCTTATAGTCAAAGAGGGGGCTGCGCTTGTTGAGCACAATGCGGTAGCGCCCCCAGTCCCTGGTTCTGGTGAAACCCTTTTTATCTATCAGCTTAATGAAACCAATCCCGGTGTAGTCCTGGGCAAATTTGGTAAACTTGATATAGTAGTCAAGCTTCATCAAGTCATCAGCTGAGAGACCAGGAGAGGGTTTCATGGTTTCACAGCAGGTAGGACAAGATGGTGGAGCAGGAGTAAGCGAAGCGCCTTCACTCCACTCCGCAGTAAACATGACCGTACTCATCAAAAAACCTATTGCGTATAGTATCACTCTCTTCATCATCTCACTCCTTTCCTTTTACTTTGGTAGCTGACACGATTCCAGCCTTTTCTAAATAAGTTTTTTACATCCCCCCTTCCTTGTTCAATTCCCATTTCTTTATCACACTCACCAATGATTAAATTCCAAACTCCAAGTACCACATTACAAACACTCTCAAAATTCCAATTTTCAAAATAAGTCACTACAAATTAAACTTGTTTGGAATTTGGATTTTGGTATTTGGAATTTATTGTTAAATCCCATACCACTTGGTAATCAATGATCTGCCGTCGGGTGAGAGATCCAGGGTAATGCTCTTTAACTCTGTATATTCCTTAAGTCCTGCCTTCCCCAGTTCTCTTCCCACACCACTCTCCTTATAACCACCAAAGGGAACTTCATTGAAAAAAGCCCCATAGGTATTAATCCAGACGGTTCCTGCCCTTATCCGCTGAGCAATAGAGTGTGCCTGGTAGAAGTCTTTAGTCCAGATGCTCGCCGCCAACCCATAGCGGGTGTCGTTTGCCAACTGGATGGCTTCATCCACTGTTGAGAAGGTAATGATCGACAATACCGGTCCAAAAATTTCTTCCTGCGCAATTTCCATGCAGTTACTAACCTTATCAAAAATAGTCGGCTCAACAAAAAACCCTTTGGTGAATTCCTCACCCTCAGGTACCCTGCCACCTGCCACCAGCGTTGCCCCCTCTTTGACACCTGAAGAAATAAAACGCAACACTTTCTCCTGATGCTCACGGGAAATCAGGGGACCCATCATAGTTTCTGGATTAAGACCATTGCCTATTCTAATCTTTTTAGTCTTCTCAACCAATTTTTTGACGAATTCATCATGGAGATCTTGGTGGATAAGTAACCTCGACCCCGCAACACACATCTGTCCCTGATTGAGAAAAATGGTTGCCAGCGTTCCATTGAGCGCTGCTTCCAGATCAGCACTTTCTAACACGATGGTGGGAGATTTTCCTCCCAGCTCCAAGGTAACCTTTTTTATGTGAGTAGCAGCATTCCCCATGACCTCCCGTCCGGTCTCAGTGCTCCCGGTGAGAGCAATCTTATCCACTAGTGTGCTCGTGGTTAATGCCCTCCCTATCGCAGATCCAAGACCTGTCACTATGTTTACTACTCCCCGGGGCAGGTCAGTTTTTTCCATTAGCTTAGCCAACTCCAGTGCGGTAAGCGAGGTGAGTGCGGAGGGTTTAAGTACCACGGTATTCCCCGTAAGGAGTGCAGGTGCCAGTTTCCAGGCTGCCATCAGCAGTGGATAATTCCAGGGGATAATCTGGGCAACTACCCCTACTGGTTCATAAAGGGTATAGCTCATTACCGGTGCATTTACCGGAATAGTCTCTCCCTTAAGCTCTCCTGCCATACTGGCAAAATTTTCAAAGGTGTCAGCAGCAGTGGGAATATCTATCAGCGTAGTTTCTTTGATAGGTTTTCCGTTATCCAGAGTCTCAAGCCTGGCCAGTGCACTCGCCTGTTCTCTAATGAGCTGGGCAATCTGCCGAAGTATATCTCCCCGTTCCTGGTAGCTCATCCTAGGCCACTCACCCTGATCAAAGGCAGTTCGTGCAGCCTGGATGGCCTTTTTGGCATCAGCCTCATTGCCGCGGGGGATACAACCATTTACCTCGGAGGTCGCAGGATTGATGCTCTCAAGCAACTCCTTAGATGCACTCTCACACCACTCTCCACCAATCCACATTCTACACACCTTACCAGCCAAGATACTCTCCTTCTTTACTCCACAGGAGCATACTCCCACAATTTGAATACCCTATAGAAGGGCGGATACCATTTGGATAAATCCCCTACGTTTCCCTTTTGCAATTTGAGTTTCTTCTGGGTGGTAGCAGCAAAAGGATCAATCTGTCCGTTGAGTACTGCTACCCACTGCTCCCTTTTCCCTGCGATTACAAAATCGGCGTCCTCATCATTGCTCACTTTGATAATCTTTCCTTCCTGGAAATGGAAGTTGTATACCTGATTAGTGTCAAGCAACTTGATGGCATACCTCACCGTGAGGTGCGTGGATACCCCTAATCGTTGAACCTCCTCATCTGAATTAACCAGCTCTATCACCTTTGCAATATGCTCTTTTGAAAAAACTGGGTATTGTATCAGCCCCTCCCTTTTTGAAGATGCCGCTTGTTCTTCTTTTGCTGCGGGCGCTCCCAGGCTCTCACTCAGGTACGCCATCATCGCTGCTTCTTCTAAAATTTCCGTGAGGAAAAACGCCTCCCAGAGACTACCCCCCACTGCTACCGTACCATGCTCTTTAAGGATAATGATGTTACTCAGTTTTAACGTCTCAATTACCTTCTCCGGATGGGTCACGGAGGGACTCTCCTGAGCAATAACGGGGGTGGTACCCAGAAAGAGCGAGGATTCAAAGGTCATCGGCGTTATTTTTACTCCCTTCGCCGCTAACACATTAGTATAGGGAGGATGGAGATGAACTACCGCCTCTGCCTCAGTGTTTTGATAAATCGCACTATGGAGTTTGGTTTCCGTTGACGGTTTACCTTCTCCACTGACTATAGTTCCTTTAAGATCCATTACCAAAAAATCTTTTGACGAAAGGAAACCGAGGGCAGCTTGATGGGCAGTCATTAAAAACTCTGAAGGGTTCAATCGCACACTGATATTGCCTCCCCAGGCAACGACCAAACCCTTACGGTAGGCCTCTTTGCCAATGGTGATGATCTGCTCACGGTAAGATTCTAACTGCGTTAAAGCCATAAAATCCTCAGTAATAAATTCCAAATTACAAGCACCAAATCCTCGCCAAAGATATTTGAAATTTCCCCTCACCCCCTCCCTCTCCCCACGGGGAGAGGGGAAGGGAGAGGGGGCAAAATTTGTGAGAGATTTACCAGCCCGAGGCTGGTAAATCCTCAAATTTACATGCGTATCTAAACAAATCAAAAATTCAAATTATCAAAAAAGTCTTTTATATATTTAACTTTATCACTTGGAATTACCATTTCTTAGAGATATAGCTCAGAGGAATCTCATCTGTCTCTTGAACAAAGCTTTTCACCCCGCGGGGAACTATTGCACTACCAGCAAAAGTGAGCGAGCGAGTACCGACATCTACTTTTGGGACAAACTCAGTAGGAGAAAGATTACAGGGAACTCCCAGTTCCTTAGCTAAAACCGCAATGAGCAGAGAACCTCCCTGACAGTAGGCACACTCTTCATCAACCCGCTGATAGAAAAGAAAAACTGTTTCCACCCCTTTCTTCGATAGGCAGAATCCCACCATGTTATCTGAAATCACAATAGTCTCATATCCGGAGGCACTCAATTCCTGCATCCTCTCGCCAAGCATAGTTTCACGTGGTCTACTCTCCGCACACAAAAGCTTCCACCCCTCTCTTGCAGGATAGTATTTCATTAAAAACTCTATAAAATTTCTTCCTGGTATGCCAAACAGGAGCAGGTGCTTCTTACCCATTCATCGCTCCCTTCACCTTTCCCCATGCGTGAGGAAGTTCCTGAGGATCTATACTACCGCCAAAGGTAATCAAGCGGGTGATATACCGAGCTGGAGTGATGTCAAAGGCAGGGTAATACCCTCTCACCCCTTCCGGATACAACCGTTTTCCCTTATAGTAGAGCAGCTCCCTTTCATCCCTTTCTTCAATGGGAAGATCATCTCCCCTTGCGGTAGTACCAGGTTCTTGCACCAATACATAAAAAGGCACCCGAAACGATTTGGCAGCAATTGCCAGCTGGAAGGTTCCTACCTTGTTCACAATATCACCATTTAAGGCAACCCGATCCGATCCCACCATCACCAATTGACAAACCCCCTTTGAAAGAAGGGTTCCCACCGCATTATCAGACACCAAGGTTACCTCAAAACCATCCTCTGCGAGTTCCCAGGAGGTGAGCCTTCCCTGAAAATAGGGCCTGGTTTCCGTTGCATAGAAACGCAGCTTTTTTCCTGCTTCCCGACAGGCCCTCCCGATTAACACCATCTCCCCACTCACATTGCAGTGAGTGAGCAGGGTATCCCCATCGTTAATAAGAGAGGCCGCATAGTGAACCCTTTGTGCCCGCAGCCGTTTAAGCCCCTCCAGGAAGAAGAGAATCTCTGTTTCCAGTGAAGAGGGAATATCCTTTCCCGTTTCTTGGGCGTGCTCAGCCCACCCTAAGATCTTTTTATTCAAATCTTTGAAGGCGAAGGTGGGACGGGCATTCTCTAATGTCCAGGCTACCTTTTTCAGTCGCGAGAGCACCACCTCATTCTTCTCTCCTCGATTATGCCGGGCAGTCAAAAGGAAGGTGTAGAATACCGTTAAGAGCTGACCAAATGCCCTGGTTTTCATCTCGGTGATAGCTCGGGCTGCTTCCAGATAATCCTTTGCCTCACTATACACCTTCTCCTCTGGGAGTCTGGTTTCATCAAGAATAAGCAGCTTATCATCTTTGATCTCAACTGACCAGGCTAAGGGAGGAAGTTCCATCTTAGGCACCTTCCATTATTTTCACCGCTTCGAGGGCAACCTCAACTATTGCCGATTCCGCCTCATAGTATTTGAAGTCAATAAAACCCATCTCCCCGGTAAGGAGGTTATCACTTACTGCAAGCACTGAACCCGCCCTCACCTCATAGAGCTGGGCAATGGTGAGAAGACTGGCTGAAACCATATCCACTGCCTTTACCTTAAGCGTACTCATTTTTTCAACCACTTCCTTAGTTTCTCGCAGCAGGGCATCGGTAGTCCAGACTACTCCTACATGATACTTGATCCCTATCTGTTGAGCAGCACTGATCAGCGCATTGGTTACCTTTATATCAGCAACAGTTGCAAAATTCTCTGGGACATAGTAAGGGGTAGTCCCCTCTCCCCTCACCACTCCGGTGACAATCACAATGTCACCTATGGCAATATCTTCTCTCAGTGCGCCACAGGAGCCGGTACGAATGATATGCCCTGCTCCCGCCGCACACACCAGTTCCCCAATAATGGCACTATCGGGGCTGTAGCGACCTCCATTGACGGCAGTAACCTTCGTTCCCCTGTAGTAACCCGTGTACATGGTGTATTCCATAAAGGAGAAATCTTTAACCGGATTTTCAAGCTTCTTTAAAATCGACTGCAATCGTTCTGCAGGCCCGGGGATAATGGTATAGTTGCCAATTACTCCCGGCTTCATCTGCACCATTTCTAGCATTTCTGTGGCACTAAAGTGCACTTCCTTCTTCATCCCCAGCTCATTTCCCATCTTCACTCCTCCTTAACCTCTTTGGCTATCATCCCCGCCACCTTTTTTGCAGTGTAAATACACGACTCATGGCAGGGAAATCTAAAGAAATCCCCTACCATAAAAACATTTTTCAGGTTGGTAGTCACCTCTACTAATTTTCTGCCAGGCTGCATTACCCCGATGGCGGGAGACCACCCCACCCGCTCTATTATTTTATAATTATCAAATACCGCCCCGATATTCCCACCGGGCCGGTAAAGAAAGATGCCGCAGATAGATCGCCCATCAGGGAGATGCCTCAACTCTCCTCCATGAACGCCGTGAGTGTTCCCCGCTTTGGGAAAAATCAGCAGCTCATAGGGACGATACCTGGGAGAAACCGTCTCCAGAATAAATCCTCTGGTCTTGGGGGCAAAGACGTCAAACTCTACTTCCGGCATAAGTGCCTTTACATTTCTCTGGCCAGTGGCAAAGATACAATACTCATAGGGACCATCAACCTGAGCCTCTCCTGCGTTCCCCTTAGCCTCTTCCAGCGTAAGCATAAATCCCTTTCCACTTTCATAGGTGACTTTCCGCACCCGGGTATGTACCTTTACCTTCCCCTTTAAGCGATGCTTTATCTGAAGCGCTACCTCTCCCATACCCTTCTTAGGAGAATAGCAAGGGGTAATGGAGTAGCTTAAAAGAAACAACCCGTGGTCGGCAGCTATCTCATCAGGATCGACATAGGCGTAACTGGTAAAGAGCTGCACAAAATAATTAATCATTGTATCACTGAGACCAAGTTCTCTCTTACAGAATTCCTCGAGCGACAGCTCATGCCATGCAAGTAACCGTTCATCAGGAGAAGTAAAATCAAAGTTAAGTGAGCCCAAGAGTTTCTTTAAGCGAAGCCACTTCAAAAAATCTGAGAAGCTGAACAAGCCGCTCTTTAAAATAGACCACTGGGTTAAGGGGATGAGGCGATCGCCATCCTGGAGGACAAACTTAGACATTGCAAGCTTTTCATACTCTATGCCCAGCTCATGCACCAGCTCAGTGAAACAGGGGTTGAATTTTTTTGAAAACATCAAGGCACCACGATTAATGTAGATGCCCTCAATCGCTCGCGTAGAAAATCTCCCCCCTACCTCAGATTCCTTCTCATAGAGAGTGAAACCAAGGTTATGTTTCTGGAGATGGTAGGCAGAAGCAAGCCCTGCAATCCCCGCCCCGATGATGGCAATGGTTGGTGTTCTGTTCCTATCCCTCACCTTTTCTACCGCAGT
>Ga0209253_10006272_pt1 | contig 10303 bp, 8 predicted proteins | sample FrelakmetBRP12BR_FD_187145 | JGI IMG/M metagenome (GOLD analysis project Ga0209253, IMG submission 187145) | Freshwater lake sediment microbial communities from the University of Notre Dame, USA, for methane emissions studies - BRP12 BR (SPAdes)... | ecosystem: Environmental > Aquatic >...
CCATCACGCTTTATTCTGGTAGGAACCATGAATCCTGAGGAAGGTGAACTCAGGTCACAGTTGCTTGACCGCATATCCTTGCATATACCCATAGAGGCCCTCCATGATGTGAACCAGCGGGTTCAGATTACTATCCTGCGCAACAGATTTGAGCGAGATCCCGAGAAATTTTTGGAAGAGTTTGAACCGGAGAATGAGAAGCTGAGAAGAAAGATCAGGAAGGCTCAAAAGCTGCTCAGTACCGTTTCTGTGAGTGAACGAATACAGATGCTCATTTGCAAAATGTGCAAGGAGCTGGATGTGGAAGGTCACCGTCCTGATATCATGCTGGCGAAGACTGCTATGACCCTGGCGGCCTATAATGGTAAAAAAGAGATGGGAGAAAGTGAAATAAAGGAAGCCGCTGAGTTTATCCTGCCCTTCAGGATACGCAAAAATCCTTTTGGCGCTGAGGAAAAGCGGGAAAACATGTTCGATGAAATCATTGATCGCCTGGCGGAAGAACTGGATAAGGAACCGCCGCCCCTGGATAATCAAAATAATAAAGAGCTTGAGGATACAAAAGAAGCGCAGGAGGTTGAGGGAAGGGTACATAAACTAGGCAAACCGGTCGAGATTCCGAAGGAAATAAATAAAAGGAAAAGAGATCGAAAACTGCGTGCCGGGTCAGGGAAAAGGATGAAAACCCTTGCCAGCGGCAGAAAAGGACGGTATCTCAAACCGAGAATACCCACCGAGGATACCTCTGATATTGCTTTCGATGCCACCGTGAGGGCGTCAGCTGTTCATCAAAAACAGAGAAAAAAAAAAGCTCACCTCAATCACGCGCTCATCATACACAAAGAGGACCTGCGGGAAAAGGTCCGCCAAAGTAAAGTCTCCACGCTGATAGTGCTCACCGTTGATGCCAGCGGATCAATGGGTGTGATGGACAGGATGGAGGCCGCAAAAGGGACAGTTCTTTCACTCTTGATGGATGCCTATCAGCACCGGGACCGGGTTGCTATGGTAGCCTTCAGGGGGAAGGGGGGGTATGTTTTGCTACCCCCTACCTCCGGGGTAGAGCTTGCAAAAAAGCTGCTGGTGAACCTTCCCACGGGAGGAAAGACCCCCCTGGGTGCAGGTATCATGAAAGCTCTATCAGTCATTAAAAATGAGCGCAAAAAGGATCCAACGATCATCCCTATGTTGGTTCTGCTTTCCGATGGGCGTTCGAATATCTCTATTGTCGAGGGGACAGATCCCATGGGGGAGATTGAACAACTGGGGAGAATGGTTCAGGAAGAGGGTATCTACTCGATTGTGATTGATTCCGAAGTAACTCGGAAAAATAAATTTGTTAGTTTTACCTTTGAGTTTGCCAAGGATATTGCCGACCATATGGGTGCGCGGTATTATCGTCTTGATCAGCTGAATGCGATGAGCATAGGCAATGTAATAAGTATGGAGAAAGATTTGCTGCGAAAAGGATGGTAGATACCCTCGTGTCATGGTGAGGAAGATCTATGTTGGGAGCAGAAACGGCTTCCCCGGTTGGTGGGGGTGAATTGATAATGACGTGCATAGGGTAAAATTTTTTATTTAATCATTGAGATTGAGTCTTAGTAATGTTATAGTAAAGAACATAATCAATAGTCAGTTAGACTGTATCATTGCAGTGCAGTATCAAGGAAAGAATTTTATTGTCTGCTGCTCCTTCATAGGCAACCCGGGAAATAAATATGATGCGTCATACGACAGTACATCAGAATAAAATAGTTATTGTCGGTAATTCGAATGTGGGGAAAAGCTCTTTGTTTAATCACCTGACCAAGGAGTATTCTATAGTTGCCAACTATCCTTACACCACCATAGAAGTAGCACGAGGTGTGATTTCACTGGGCGGTAAAACATTTGAGCTGATTGATACCCCGGGTATTTATTCTCTGGAAATACAGTCGGAAGATGAGATTGTTACCCGGGACATCCTGATTACAGAACATCCAGAATATATCATTCAATGCATAGACGCAGCTAATGTAAAAATGTCACTATTGCTCACCTCCCAATTACTGGAACTGGGTGTACCGCTCATCATCTGTCTTAATAATATTGATGGTGCCAAGCAGAAAGGCATAGCAATCAACAGCACTCAACTGAGCCAGCTCTTAGGTATACCCATCATTGAGACTATTGCAATCGAAGGCAAGGGGGTGCCTGATTTGCGAAAAACTATTCTCGAAACGAAACCGCCTGTCAATGGATTTAAGCATAAAGAATTTATTGAAACCAGTATTGATAAAATAACCCGTCACTTTCCTTCTGACAACAAACCATCAACCGCTATCGCGCTTCTTCTATTATTAGGTGATAAGGCGATTGAGGAGTGGATCCGAAAACAGTATGGGGAGTCCATCTGCCGCGAAGTTAAAAAAGCAGCACAACAGATAAGAACACGCATTTCAACACCCTTCGGCAGAATCGTTTTTAACCGGAGAAACGAATGGGCTGATAACATTGTGCGACTCGTTTCAGGTGCAACAAAGTTTACCACTGCTCGATTATTAGAACGTTTTGGAGAATTAGCCCGTCACCCCCTATACGGATGGTTTATTTTAGGAGGGATTATTTATATAACCTATCTCCTCGTTGGGAAACTGGGCGCTATTGTTCTGGTTGATTATTTTAACACTCACCTCTTTCATCCCTTAACGTCATTTATAGGCACCATTATTCCCTGGGAGTTTTTAAGGGATTTCCTGGTTGGTGATTACGGAATATTGACCTTGGGTTTTGCCAATACCTTAGGTACTATTTTGCCCATTCTTGCTCTCTTTTTTATTGTGCTCAACACACTTGAAGATATTGGTTATCTTCCTCATTTGTGCATTTTGAGTAACCGTTTTTTTCAACAGATCGGATTAAGTGGTAAATCGGTACTGCCTATTATTTTAGGGTTCGGTTGTAAAACAGCAGCAACATTAGCGACAAGGATACTTGACTCAAGAAAGGAACGTTACATTGCGATATTTCTTCTTGCATTTGCCATTCCCTGTTCAGCCCAGCTCGGCATAAACATTGCTGTTTTAGCCTTTTTCCCTATCAGTGCTTTTATCTTTGTTTTTGGTATACTCGCTCTGGTTGAGATTATTGCAGGGGTTATATTAAACAGGAGTATTAAAGAACAAACCTGTACGGATTTTATAATGGAAATTCCTGTTATTCGGATACCCAATATTAAGAATCTATTAGTTAAAACATACTATCGCCTTAAATGGTTTGTGATTGAAGCATTGCCGCTTTTTGTTATGGGGGCACTTCTGCTCTTCATTATGGAACGGTTGCTCGTTCTTCGTTTTTTGGAAATTCTCCTGTCACCGGTTATTGTTTCGTTTTTAGGGCTGCCCATAAAATGTGTTGAGGTTTTTCTGCTTTGCATTGCCCGTCGTGAAGCTGGTGCGGTGATATTATTGCAATTGCTCAAATCAGGACAGCTCGACTTTGTTCAAGCCTGCGTTGGCACTATTACCATAACCCTTTTTATGCCATGTTTTTCGAACATCATGGCGATGATCAGAGAGCTCGGAATGAAAGCAGCACTCTTTATGGCACTTGTCATAACAGTTTCTTCAATCATTGTAGGTGGAGTGGTAAATTATCTGATGCGCCTGTTTATCTGAACGCCAACCTTTCTGACCCTTTTACCACCATGAAGATACAGCTTAAGAAAGTTGAAAAGCTCCTGAGCGGGCATCTCAAACAAAAGCACCTTAAATATACACCTGAGAGAAAAACAATCCTTGAAGAGGTGTGCGCCATGCATAGTCACTTTGAGGCAGATGAGTTATATTTCAGATTACGGCAGAAAGGCGATCGCAGGATATCGAGGGCAACAGTATACAGAACACTCCCCCTGCTGGAAGAAAGCGGGTTAATCAGAAGGGTGGTTTTTATCGATAAACATACCCACTATGAACATGTATACGGTCACATGCACCATGAACATCTCATCTGTCTTAACTGCGGTAAGGTGATAGAATTTTATAAGCAGTCTTTAGAAGATACCCTTGAAGACATTGCACGCGAGAACCAATTCAAATCAATGGCCCACAAACTTGAGATTACCGGTTTCTGTGACCAGTGCGCCAAAAACATTCGATAACCTAAGGAGTATGATCTCATGAAAAACCATGAAAGAGATGAACACTTGGAAACCTTATGGCACCTGCAGGAAAACAATGAATCAGATATAGATGGCTTCAGGCGTCACAGCAGCGGTACCTTTGATGAGGGGATGTTAGAGAAGCTGCGTGCTGATGGATACATTACCCTGCAGGGTGATAATATTGTGCTGACGGAAAAGGGAGGTGTGGAGGCTCAACAGATTATACGGCGGCACAGGCTGGCAGAAAGATTACTGACAGACGTGCTCGGTATGCCCTTAAGTGACATTGAACCCGGGGCGTGTGAATTCGAGCATGTTCTCGCACAGGAGCTGGTGGAAAGTATCTGTACCCTGTTAGGACACCCCCGGGAATGCCCCCACGGAGGAGCAATTCCGGAAGGTGAATGTTGCCGGCAGGCTGTAAAAACTCTCTCGAGTGTGGTCAGAGCTCTTTCCGAGGTGAAAGTTGGAGAAGAGGTAAAAGTTGCCTATGTTAATACCAGATCAAACAGCAGAATGCATAAGTTGTCGCACTTTGGGATTATGCCGGGGGCAGTGGTATCCATTCACCAGCGTTATCCATCATTTGTGATTGTATGTGGGAACAATCAGATCGCCCTTGAGGAAGCAATTGCCAAGGAAATTTATGTGTGGCAAAAAGAAAAAACTGCTCCAAACCCCGAACCACCTCCAGAGGAGCGTAAAAGATGGCGCTTCAGGAAAGGAAAAGAGATGGTATGATTACTGATTTTACTTGTGGTTGTGCAGCGTAACCTTTTTTGGAGTGAGCAACTTCATCCTGAAGTTGTGTGTCTAGAATCAGGTAGGTATGGCACTGGTATTGACAATTAAACTCTTGTAGGTAAGTTGATCAAGCTCCATGCCGCCCTTAAATAGCTTCCCCCTGGCGGTAACATATCCGCCTTCGTGTTTTGCCCACCGGGCCAGGTATACGGCATCCGGGGGCACATAGCCCAAAAAATCATCTTCGTATGCGCGCAGTTTTTTCCCTTCCTTTTCCAGGATAAGGTGCCAAACCATTGAATCCCTTTCTTCAAAGTGTGATATAGGGGCGGTTATTTCTATTCTCCTACCTTCAAATACCTCATAGTTATCTAAGACCTGTGCAATATCAGCGGCAATAATAACCTCCTCATTCTTATAGAGGGCTTGATTCTGCAAATAGGTGTTTGAATCAATCCTGGTTATGTGTGTGCTGCAGGCAAACAGAATGGTCAACAGTATCGTGATTACATAATATCTATACATATGGTATTAACCTCCTTCATTTACTTAAACATGAACATATTTTTACCGGCAAAGCAAATTAAGAGAGCAGGTGAAGATATAATGCAATAAATTACCCCGGCAATGGAAAGGTGGTCAGAAAGATTTTCCGCTGCATAATAAACAAGGGTTCAGCTTTGCTTATTGTTGAATATATTTTTGAATGGTTGGAAAGCATGGTAAAAATATGGGGAGAAAAATGTTAATACTATTGACAAAAAAATTAAATCCTGTTATATAATTATCTCATAAGTTTGTAGAAGTTGGCATTTGGTTTTGGTGAAACCGGTTTGCCTACTGCAGAACTGATGGAATGCAAATCGGTTTTTTTGCATTCTCAAATTGAAGTCACCTGAATAAGGTGGAGTTTTAAACTAATGTTATAGAAAGGAGTGTTTCATGATTTGCCAAACTGTAAAAGCTGGAACTGATTGTTTTTTTATGACAAAGAAGGGGTGCAATTTTAATGGTGGTACCTGTTACACCATTGTATCGAATTGTGAGGGGTGCGGCCGGGTAAAGGAATATTCAGAGGGGAAATACTGTTCTTCATATCCTCAGCCTGAGATCAAGTGGAAAACGGGCAAGTGCAATTTTGCAACTCATATTGAACTTGATACCCCCAAAGACGATAAAAAGGTCAATGCCTTAAAGGCATCAAAAAGAAAAGCAGCGGGTAAAATGTAAAGTTTGCATTCCCGTGGTGGTACTGCGTTTTTTTGTTGATAGTTTTTATAATTACCACTTGATCTTTGCCTGGTACGCAAGCCCGTATATAAAAAGCCCATTAAACCTGTTCTGTTAAGGCTGGTTGACGGAAGGGGAATAGTATCCTTCTCAAAGAGGGATGGTAGTTCCCCTTCTTTTTCTTATTAACTTCCTCTTTACAATGATTGGATAAATTGTTAACCTGCCATAAGTAAAGTCTGTTAGGTGCCCCTGAGATCTCACCCCGCCAAACCACAATGTACATCTCGCAGATTTTTAAGAATAATGATTTTTTCTTATCAAGCATCCTGATTGACGTACCTGTTAATGTATGAATCGCATAAGATACTACAGCACGAATAATAAGTCTGAGTGTGTTTCCTTTGAGACAGCGTTACTGCGGGGTCTCGCCTCACAGTACGGTCTCTATATGATTAAACGTGCTGATATCCCCAAGCTTTCAGCTTCTTCCATAAAAGCAATGCATGGTTTCACCTATGCCCAGATTGCTTTTGCCGTTCTCAATCCATTCTTGCAAGATGAGATTGCTCAAGAGGATTTGGAAAAGATGCTCGATGACGCCTATGACGATTCAGTGATCCCGACCACGGTTCAGCAGGTTACCGGCAGAACTTTTATCATGTGGCTGTCCAAAGGGCCAACCTACTCATTTAAGGATTATGCAGCCCGTTTTTTTGCGCGGGTACTTAATTATTTTCTTAAAAGATCTGGGTGCAAGCGGGTGGTTGCGGTAGCCACCAGTGGTGATACAGGTGGGGCTGTTGCTGATGCTCTCCATAACCAGGATAGTGTTGATAATCTGGTTTTTTTCCCAAGGGGATCAATTACCGAAAGGCAGAGAAGGCAGATGACAACACTTCGTGATAACATACATGCCTTTGAAGTGAATGGGGATTTCGATGTGTGCCAGGCGCTGGCGAAACAGCTGCTCGGCGACAGCACATTTGCCTATGAGGTGTTCAAGGATGCTGATAGATTTACCTCAGCAAATTCAATCAGTCTGGGCAGGCTTTTGCCTCAGGCCGTCTACCCCTTTTTTGCCTATTCACGCATTGCACACTACGGAGAACCACTGATTGCAAGTGTACCGTCAGGAAACTTTGGGGATATGATGGGAACGGTAATTGCGAAGGAGATGGGGCTCCCTGTTGAGAAAATACTGTGCGGTGTCAATGAAAATAGAGAATTCCCCCACTTCCTGGAAACGGGAGAGTATGTTGTAAAACCGTCAGTCCAATCTCCATCCTCCGCAATGATTGTTTCTAATCCGAGTAATTTTGCCAGGCTGATTGATCTTTATGGTGGCCATGTGTATGATAGGCGCAATGCCCAGGGGAAGATTATCCGGGAAGGCGTTATAGACATTCAGCCTGACCTCAGCGCCATGCGGAAAGATCTCTACTCGATAAGTGTAAGCAATCCCGATCATTATCACGCCATGAGGGATGTGTATGAGCGTTTTGGCATAATAATAGAACCGCATGGTGCGGTGGGTTGGAGGACACTGGAAACTTTTCTTGCGGGGAAGCATGACCGCCCTGCTGTTGTTTATGAAACTGCCGACCCGGGCAAATTCCCGGATGACATTCAGAAGGCCATAGGCATAGTGCCACCCATTCCGGAGAAAATAGCCCAACAGTCTGCACTGCATGAAAGGGTTTATCTCATAGATGATCCACCCCACATCAATAAGGATGGGTCAATGGCCTTAAGTGATGCACAATATGAAAAGGCAAAGGAGATAGTGCGGGGAATTTTCCTCCCCTAGTATAAAAGAGGCGCTTTTGAGGCAGCTTCGAGCTCAGAAGTAAACAGTACATGTTTGTTCACCATGAGTATAGTAAGGAGGTACAGGGATGAGTGAGCCAAAAAGCAAAAACATAACCTGGCATCACGGATTAGTGGAAAGGAAAGAGCGTGAAAAGACAAACAGGAACAGGGGGGTGATACTGTGGTATACCGGTCTTTCCGGCTCCGGGAAATCCACCATTGCCAACGCGGTGGAAAAAAAGGTTTTTGACGGAGGATACCATACTTATGTTTTGGACGGAGATAATATCCGTTTTGGATTAAACAGCAATGTGGGTTTTTCCCCTGAAGACAGAACCGAGAATATCAGGCGCATAGGCGAGGTTGCAAAGCTCTTTGTTGACGCGGGGATAATAGTCTCTACCGCGTTCATCTCTCCCTATAAGAAAGACCGGGATCGGGTGAGAAGCATCGTAGATGAAGGCGATATGATAGAGATTTATGTAAAATGCGCTCTTGAGATTTGCGAACAAAGAGACGCCAAGGGACTCTATCAAAAGGCGCGTGCCGGAGAAATAGCAGAATTCACAGGGATTTCAGCCCCTTACGAGGAACCGGACAATCCAGAAATAACTGTAGATTCCGGCAAGCTTTCTTTGCATGAGTGTAGGGATGTGGTAATGAACTATCTCAAAAAAAATAAATATATATTTTAAACAATAACAGACAGCAGGAAGATAATGCGCATACAATCAAGTGCTGCTGATGTGGATCAAAGAGAAACGGTCTTAACGCTGAAAGAAAACAGAAAAGAAACCGCAGAAACCATGGCGGCACGCCAGCGGGATATCTCGGTATCGGAATTTTTCGCCAAGAACCGACACCTGTTGGGATTTGATAATCCGCGCAAATCGCTTCTCACGGCGATTAAAGAGGCGGTGGATAATTCCCTGGATGCGTGCGAGGAAGCGGCTCTATTACCTGATATTTTTGTCGGCATCACAGATCTCGGAAGTGACCGTTTCCGCATAGTGATAGAGGATAATGGCCCCGGCATTGTCAAACGCCAGATTCCCAATATTTTTGGGAAGCTCCTCTACGGTTCGAAATTCCATCGCCTTAAGATGAGCCGGGGCCAGCAGGGGATCGGGATAAGTGCGGCCGGTATGTATGGTATGCTTACTACCGGCAAGCCGGTTGAGATTATCAGTCGCACGGATCCGGAAAAACCTGCACACCATTTTCTTCTGCAGATTGATACCAAGAAAAACAAGCCGGAAATTATAAGTGATAAGCAAGTTGAGTGGGAGGTGCCGCACGGCACGCGCGTCGCTATTGAGCTTGAAGGCAAACATACGAGAGGCAAGCAGTCAGTAGACGAGTATGTGCGCCAGACCGTCATCGCCAACCCTCACGTACGGGTGCGGTACCAGGAGCCGTCAGGAGAGCTCATTACCTATGAAAGGTCCAGCAATCAACTCCCCGGGCATACCAGTGAGATTAAACCTCATCCCTATGGTGTGGAGCTGGGGGTGCTCCAGGCAATGCTTAAGGAAACCAGGGCGCGGAATATAGCCGGTTTCTTGCAGAGCGAATTTTCCAGGGTATCGCAGCGCATCGCTGAGGAAATTTGCAGCAATGCCGGTATTACACCCACTTTCCCTTCCTCGCGCGTCGGACATCAGGAAGTGGAAAAACTGATGCAGGGGATTGCCAAAACCAAAATCATGAATCCACCCACCAATTGTGTTGCCCCCATCGGTGAAGAGCAGCTTAAAAGGGGCCTTGAGTCGACCATTCCAGCTGATTTTTACACCTGTACTACCAGGCCTCCTGCAGTTTACCGGGGCAATCCTTTTATCATTGAAGCCGCTCTTGTTTATGGCGGTGAAGGGCAGGAAGCAGATGCCCCCGCCCGGGTGCTCCGATTTGCCAATCGAGTCCCACTGCTTTACCAGCAGGGTGGCTGCTGTGCCTACCAATCAGTGATACAGACGAACTGGCGCCAGTATGGTTTGAACCAGCCTCGTGCTGCACTTCCCGTGGGCCCTCTTACTATTGTAGTGCACATGGCCTCGGTATGGGTTCCCTTCACCAGTGAATCAAAGGAAGCCATTGCCGGATACCCTGAGATTGAGGAGCAGATTGTGCTCGCCCTACAGGAATGTGGCCGCAGGTTGAAGCTTTTTCTCTCCAAGCGCAGGCGGGACGCTGAAGCACAACGCAAACACGACTATCTTGAAATATATATACCTCATATCGGCATTGGTCTGCGTGAGCTGCTCAACTTCCCGGAGCAGGAAGAGAAGAATATAACAGAGAAATTGAAGATATTACTGGAGCGGCACCGGGGTTGAATTGTGAGGATTCATTGAGCATGACCACAGTCAGGTA
>Ga0209253_10006273_pt1 | contig 10303 bp, 9 predicted proteins | sample FrelakmetBRP12BR_FD_187145 | JGI IMG/M metagenome (GOLD analysis project Ga0209253, IMG submission 187145) | Freshwater lake sediment microbial communities from the University of Notre Dame, USA, for methane emissions studies - BRP12 BR (SPAdes)... | ecosystem: Environmental > Aquatic >...
GCAGGGCCCCGCAGCGAAGGGCGCTCGCCTGCGATCCACGCGATCTCCCGTTGACGCACGGGGAGATGAAGCCCTTGCGGGGACTTACAGGCGCTACTTCGGTTCCTGCGCCGGCATCGACTGCACCGCCTGCCCTGTTGCGTCCTTCGCCGGCGCGGGTTTCTGTGCCGAGGGCGGGTCGCCGATCACGACGGGAATTGCAAAGGCGCGCGTCTCCGTCTGTACTTTCGTCGACATCTTGGCGATCACGCCGAGGTAATAGAGACCCGGGTTGTCGCCCTGGACCAGCACCTTGCTCGCATACGACTGCCCGTGTTCGACCGGCGCAAACGCTGCGGTCTTCGCGCCGACGATCGTCAGGCCGGGCGCTTCGGTGATCTCCACCTCGAGCTTGTCCGCCGGCAGCCGCGCGGAGAATGTCATCTCGACCTCGAACGGCTGGCCCAATTCGGGCTTCGCCAGCAGGTCGTACTGCATGTCGACTGGCGCCGTGGTCTTGCTGTCCACCACCGCCGCCGCCAGGCGCGCGTGCTTTTCGTCCGCGTTGGCGGGCGGCGCGGCCGGAGCGGTCTTGTCCGCCTTAGCCTTCTCGCTCTTCGCTGCCGCAGCCTGTTCGTCCTTGCCGCCACCGCAACCCGTCACCAGCGCAATCGCCAGCAGCGTGACAGCTCCGGTGCCGGCCAAACGCCGGAAGCCGGTGATCCGGACATCGTCATTCAACATCGTGCGCATGCCTGCCTCTGGGTTCCGTGGGACCGTGTCAGCCCGTGACCGATACATTGAAACACGTATCGCCGCGGCGTTCCGCTGCCGAGTATGTCGGATCGAGATGACTCCACTCGTAGACCTCGATCACGTATTCGCCCGGCTGCAGCGTGCGCGCGAGCGTCTCGTCGCCGCTGGTGGTGGACTCCGCGATGTCGAGGAAGCCGTTCCCGTACAGCACGATATCCGGATCGGACTCCGGGGAAAACGGGGCTGTCGACCCGGCCGCCGAGTACTGCGCCCGGACCGTGACCGCACGCGCGGCTGCAAGCGAGAATCGCAGGAATAACCGGTTACCGATCTTGTTGTACGTCCCGACCGCCGTCGTGCCGCAAACGGGCTGCGCCCCGCCATTCAGCGTGAGTTGCGCGTAGAGCGGCAGCCCCCCCGGCACCGAGCCGTCGTTCGTCTCATTCGTACCCCACTCGTCCACCACGAGAATGTTCTGCGAGGTGACGAGCGTATCGATGGCCGTGACTGGCGCGCCTGCGCGTCCCTTCAGGTCGGTGACGAACGGGTAGACGCTGGTGAGCGCCGGACCGGTGCGTAGCCCGCCCGTGAACGCTTCGTACAGCGGCTTGTAGCCGAGTGCAACGATATCCGAGCCATCCGACGCCGCGTCGTACAGATCCCAGGTGACGGACTGGATCGAGGCTTCGTTGTACCAGCCCGCCGGCGACGCCGCGTTGCTCTCCATGTTCAAGGAGAAGCGCCGAGACTGCTGCGCACCCAGGGAGTCGCTGTAGAGCGGGTCGTTCAGCACCATCGCCGAGAACGCGTTGGCAAAACCCTCGCTGAAGGCAACCCGCAAGTCGAGCCGATCGTTCGGCGCATGCGGGCCGCCCGGCGATTCGGTGCGACTGATCGTGTCTTCGAGGAAATGCTGGAACTCGTGTGCCAGCACATGCTGGTCGTATTCGTCCGTGTCGACGTTTTCCGCGCCGAGCACATAAATGCCCGGCTCACGCCCGTCGGACGCTGCGTTGCTGTAAAGCGTGGAATCGATCTGCCCCAGCGTCACATCACCCGACGACGAGTTGTTCTGCGGGCTCCAATAGACATCGAGCGACGGAAGATCGAGCGTCGCGTTGCCGTTGGCGACGACGAATTCCGCCGCCGCCAGCAGCGTGTCGAGGATCGCGAACGGGGCCGCGCTGCGGGCGCCGGTGTAGCTCGTGCCGCCCCAGCCCGAGCCGGCGAGCAGGTTCTTCGTCTGGTTCGTCGCCCCGGAATTGAAAACCGCACTGTCGAGCACATACAGCGCGTTGCCGTTGGTGTTGTTGAGCACCCGAATGCTGCGCGCCGGAGTCGTCGTCTTGCGCAACTGCGCCTGTACGCGTACGAACACGCTGGTGTTCGCGGGCGCAGTGAGCGCGTAGTTGCCATTGCTGTCGGTCGTGGTCGTCGCAAGCGTGTTGCCGCCCGACTGAATCAGTTCGACGATCGCCTCGCGTATCGGCTGTTCCGCGGCGCTGGCATAGCTCAGCCCGAGATTCGCATTGGTGGAGAACGGCACGCGCTGGTAGGTGGCCTTGCCACTGATCGTCACGCTGGTGGGGCTGGGGCCGCCACCGCCACCACCGCCGCCGCCACCGCAGGCGACCAGCAAGGTCGACGCCAGCGCCAGCACGGCGCAACGCCAGATCGTGCGCAGGCTTCGGGACCAGGGCACAGCCACAGATTCGTCAGCGCAAAGGGTCACGAAGGCACCGGGCAGGTCTGCAGGGTCGGGCCTTGAAGAATATCACGCGTCCCCTGCCGTGCGCCCGGCGCTTGCCGGCCTGCGGCGAGCAGTGAACCTAATTGCGCGTCAGGCCCGGTTCGCGCTGCAGCCGGTATTCCCAGTCCAGTTGATTGCGGACGATCGTCTCGAGGTCGTCGAACCGCGGCGTCCACCCCAGCACCTGACGGATTCGTTCAGCTCGGGCGACGAGGGACGGCGGATCACCGGCCCGGCGCGGGCTCTCGACGACAGGCAGCGACCGGCCGTCATTGACGTGCTCCACCATCTTCACGACTTCGCGCACGCTGTAGCCATGGCCGTACCCGCAATTCAGCGTGGTCGAAGTACCGCCCCTGTCCAGGTAATCAAGCGCGCTCAGGTGCGCCGAGGCGAGGTCCTCGACATGGATGTAGTCGCGCACCCCGGTGCCGTCCGGCGTCGGATAGTCGGTGCCGAAGATCGCCAGCGAGGGCCGGACGCCGGCGGCCACCTGGCACGCCACCTTGACCAGCAGCGTCGCCGTCGGCGCGCTGTGCCCGATGCGCCCGCCCGGGTCGCTGCCCGCAACGTTGAAATAGCGCAGCACCACGTACCGCAGTTTCGCGGACGCCGCAGCGAGGTCGCGCAGCATCCACTCGCTCATCAGCTTCGACGTGCCATACGGATTGATCGGCACGGTCGGTGATTCTTCGCGCGCGAGACCCTCGGCGGGAATGCCGTAGACCGCTGCCGTCGACGAGAACACGAAGCGGCCCACGCCGGCGGAGTTGCATTGTTCGAGCAGGTTGCGCGTCGCGCAGGTGTTGTTGCGGTAGTACTTGAGCGGGTCGGACACCGACTCCGGCACGATCGTGTGCGCCGCGAAGTGCAGCACGGTGTCGATGGCGTGCTCCTGCAGGATTCGCGCCACGAGATCGCGATCGCTGGTGTCGCCGACGATCAGCGGCGCGCCAAGCACGGCGCTGCGGTAACCCGTCGAGAGGTTGTCGAGGACCACGACACGCTCGCCGCGCTCGACGAGCTGGCGGACCGTGTGGCTGCCGATGTAACCGGCGCCGCCGGTGACGAGTATGGACGCAGACGACACGTGCTGACCCTTCTTACAGACTCAATACCGTAACGCCTGATCTCGAAAGCACAGGCACAGGCCAGCACCTCGGCGATCGGGTGATGGCTCCTATTGTAGCGAAGCTCATTCTGCGCAGGCGGCGGTGCCCATTCTGTGCGCAAGCTCGCAAAGTGCCCGGCTACGAAAACGGCTCTTCCATGGCCGAAACCTGCTCCCGCAGGTTCAGCACGTGTTGCTCCCAGTATTTCGGCTCCTGGAACCAGGGGAATGCGCGCGGGAAGGCCGGGTCGTCCCAGCGCCGGGCCAGCCATCCGGCGTAGTGCATGATGCGCAGGGTGCGCAGGGGCTCGATCAGCGTAGCCTCATGCTGATCGAAGTCGGCGAACTCCTGGTAGCCCTCGACGATGTCGTCCAGCTGGGCGCGCATTTCCTCCGGCCGCCCCGACAGCAGCATCCACAGGTCCTGCACCGCGGGTCCGGTCATGCAGTCGTCGAGGTCGACGAAATGCGGGCCCTTCTCGGTCCACAGCACGTTGCCCGGGTGGCAGTCGCCGTGGAGGCGCAGCGTGCGCAGCGGCATCGCCTCCTCGAAGCGCTGCTCGACCAGGCTCAACACGTCCTCGGCCAGCGATTCGTAGGCCACTTCGAGGTGCGACGGAATCCATCCGGAGTCGAGCAGATAATCGGCCGTCTCCTGCCCCAGCACGCGCCAGTCCAGGCGCGGTCGATGGCGAAACGTGCGCGTACGCCCGATCGCGTGGATGCGCGCCAGGAAGCGACCCATCCACTGGCGGTCGTCCCTGGTGCCGAGTTCGGGCCAGCGCCCGCCCGCCCGGGGATATACGGCGTAGCGGAATCCTTCGTGTTTGAAGAGACTGCGTCCATCGTGGACGTCCGGCGCGATGACCGGGATCTCCGCGCGCGCGAGTTCGAGCGCGAACTCGTGCTCCTCGAGGATCGCAGCATCTGGCCAGCGTTCGGGGCGATAGAATTTCACGACGACCGGGGTGCTGTCCTCCCGGCCAACCTGGTAGACGCGGTTCTCGTAACTGTTGAGCGCCAGGATGCGGCCGTCGCAGCGGTGCCCGAGCGCCTCGACCGCACTGACGACGACGTCGGGGGTCAGCGCGGAGTACGGGTGCGGGGCATTCATTGCTTCGATTGTACGGGGTCACGTACCCTTCCCGGCACTTCGCCATGACACGCTTCCCCTTCCGCCCCCGCTCCCTCACCGGCCTGATTCTGCTCGGCTTCGTCATCGTTGCCCTGCCCGCCCTGCTCGGCACCATCAGCGCCGCCATCGAAATGCGCAATTTGTCGGCCGCGAGCGAACGCCTGGTGGTCAATGGCGTGGCCGCCACGCAGTACACGCAGGCCCTCGTGCGACAGGTTTCGTCGCTCGAAAGGACAGCGCGGCTCTACCAGATCATTCCGCGCCCGACCCTGCTCGACACCTTCCGGCAGAACCGCGACCTGCTTCTCAGGACGCTGGACGATTTCTCGGCGCTGACGGGCGGCAACGACGAGCGCGCACGAGTCATCGAGAGGATGCGCGGCACTATCGACCTGATCGCGCGTGCCCTCGAGTCGCAGTCATCCGCGGGCATCTCGCGCACGCTGCGCGAATTCACCGCGCTGGCACGCGATGCCGGGCAGCTCTCGAACCTGGCAAGCGCACAGACTGACCGGGAACTGAAACAGCTCCAGGCCGAGACCGAGAAGGTTCGGCGCCGCCTGTACTGGCAGTCGCTCGCTCTGGTCCCGATCACCGTCGCGCTGATCGTGATGTTCGCGCTGGTCCTGGCGCGACCGATCCGCCAGATCGACGCGGTGATCAGTTCGATCGGGCACGGGCAGCTGAGCGAACCCGTCAGGGTGCAGGGACCTTCCGACCTGCAGGCACTCGGTCGGCAACTCGAGTGGCTCAGGGTACGGCTGCAGGACATCGCCGAGGAGCGCAACCGATTCCTGCGCCACATGTCGCACGAGCTGAAGACGCCGCTCGCCAACATCCGCGAAGGCACCGAACTGCTGATGGAGGGCGCGGTCGGCTCGCTCAATGGCGAGCAGCGCGAAGTAGCTGGGATCCTGCGCGACAACAGCCTGCGGCTGCAGCGCCTGATCGAGAACCTGCTGTCCTACAGCGAGTGGCAGGCGAAGCGCAGCGACCTGGAGGTCGGTGAGATTCGCCTGTTGCCGCTCGTGAAGTCCGCGATCGAGACCTACCAGTTGCCGCTCAATGCGCACCGCCTGCGACTCGACCTGCAAGTGCCGGATCTCACGCTGGCCGCGGACCGCGAAAAACTGCAGCTGATCCTCGACAACCTGATCTCGAACGCCGTCAAGTTCACGCCGGACGGCGGTACGATCACATTGCGCGCGGCCTATGACGGGGCAGGCAAGAACCTCGTGCTGGACGTTGCCGATACGGGGCCGGGAGTACCGCTGGAAGAACGTCCGCGGATCTTCGCGGCGTTCTACCAGGGTGCCACACCTCAGGGTGGACTCGTCCGAGGCACGGGCATCGGACTGTCCGTGGTGCAGGAATTCGTGCTTGCGCATGGCGGCAGCGTCGAGATCGTCGACGGTGAGTTTCCGGGTGCCCACTTCCGCGTGCGGTTACCTCTTACCCCCACTCCGGCGGTGGGCGGGACAAGGCTGGGGTGAGGACGAGCGCCGTGCCCGGCCGTTCCTGATTCGGACTATCATTCAGGGCTTGCACCGCGCGGGTACTTCCATTCTCCGGCAGCTTTGCCACGCAATGACACTCATCCTGCAACCGACCCTCCGTAAAGCGCTCGTAACCATTGCCGCGATCGCCCTGACCGCATGCGCGGGCCTGCAATCTGCCAGCAGGCAAGGCGCGCCCGGCCAGCCCGCTGCAGCGCCTGCGCCCAAGCCGCCCGGTGCCGCTTCGTATTTCGAAGTGCTCGACCTCATGGCGCCCGGCGACGCCGTCCGCCAGTCGACCGAACTGGCTTCGACGCTGACCCAGGCACAGCAGAATCCGACCTCATCGAATCGCCTGCGTCATGCAATTGCGCTCGGCGCAGCCGGTCACTCGTCGAGCAATCCTGTCGAGGCCCGGCGACTCATTACCGAACTGCTCGCCGGCGAGCACGACTTGACGCCGCAGGAGGTCTCGCTTGCCAACGCTTTCCTGCGTGAATTCGATGCGCGGGTTGCGCTGTATGCCGACCTGGCGCGGCAGCGCGAGGAATCGGAGCGCCAGATGAAATCGATGGGCGCGGACGAAGACCGCCGCTACAGCGCGCTGAATGCCGAGACGCAGCGGTTGAAGAAGGCGCTGGCAGAAGCCGAGCGCAAGCTCGAGGCCGTCGCGGAAATGGAGCGTACCCTCACACCGGAAAGCCAGTGAGCACCTGACCTTGGCCATGTCGCGGACCAGCAAGCGCACGCCAAAAATCCTCGTCGTCGACGACGATCCTGGACTGCTGCGCCTGCTCACGATCCGGCTGCGCTCGCAGAAATACGAAGTCGAGCCCGCCGAGAATGCCGCCAAGGCGCTCTCCGTCATCGCACGTTTCCGTCCCGATCTCGTCATCACCGACCTGCGCATGGCCGAAATGGACGGGATCGCACTGCTGCGTGAACTGCAGCGTCGCTGGCCCGGCCTCAACGTCATCATGCTCACCGCGCACGGCACCATCCCGGATGCGGTGAAGGCCACCCAGTCGGGCGCCTTTGCGTTCCTGACCAAGCCGGTAGAGAAGGAACAACTGCTCGAGGAAGTGCGGCGCGCGCTCAAGACATCGGGTTTCGCGGACGCGGCAGAGGAATGGCGGACGGAGTTCGCCACCCGCAGCCCTCTGGTCGAGGACCGGTTGGCAAAGGCCCACCTGGTCGCGGGGACGGATTCGTCGGTCCTGATCACGGGCGAGCCCGGCACCGGCAAGGAACTGCTGGCCCGGGCGATCCATCGGGCCAGCGGTCGCCGCGAGGGAGCCTTCGTATCCGTTGACTGCAGTTCCCTGGACGGTGGCGCAGAGCACCTGGCGGCCTGTGAGCAGGAACTGGCTCGAGCCGCACAGGAAGCCACGGGCGGGACGATCTTCCTGCGCAGCGTCGACGACCTCGCCCTGAGCCTCCAGACGCGCCTCGCGAGCCTGCTGCGCGGTCCGCGGGATGTGAGGGTGCTGGCGACCAGCGATCGCCGTCCCGAGGAACTCGCGGCCGATGGGCGTTACTCCACCGAATTGCTGGAAAGGGTGAGTGCCGTCCATATCGACCTGCCGCCACTCAGCCGGCGCCGGGAGGACGTGCCACTGCTGGCCGCGCAGTGCCTCGAAGATCTGGCGGCCGAAACCGGGCAGACCAAGCGCACGCTGTCGCCGGAAGCCATGGAAGCCCTGGCGAGCGCCAAGTGGCCGGGCAATGTCCGTCAGCTGCGCATGGTCGTACGCCAGGTCGCGTCGCTGGGTGCCGGTCCGGTAATCACGGTCGAACAGGTGCAGGAGGCACAGGGACAGGCCACGCAACTGCCGAGCTTCGACCAGGCTCGTGATGAGTTCACACGGAACTATCTCGTGCAACTCCTTCAAATTACTCAAGGAAACGTCAGTCAGGCGGCACGGATGGCGAAGCGGAATCGCACCGACTTCTACAAGCTGCTGACGAAGCACGATCTGAAACCGGAAGAGTTCAAGGACTGAATTCCAGCCTCTCCCGCGCGCAGGGGAGCCTTGAATGAATGGCAGGGGCTGGCCGGTGCCCGGCCCGTGACGCCATTTGGCGACATTCTTGCGGCCCTTTTGTCACTGCCGTTGACCATAATCTGGGGAGCCGAGAACGGCGACCGGTTTCCCAACCGCGTCCCACGCAGAGACCTTCCAGAACCCTGCACGGCATCACGTAGCGAACCCAGTGACCGCCCTGCAGCGGCGGTCGGCGCTCGCCCGCCGTTTCACGCAAGCACACTGCCGAGGTTTCGATTTGTCGATCAGCAGCCTGACCAAGGCGGCCGGGCACCCCGCTCGTTTTGCCGTCGCCTGCCTCGTTTGTTGTACCAGCATCACGCAGACCGGCTGCGGCGGCGGATCGCATTCCGCCTCTGCGACAGACCGCGTCGAGACCACCCTGCCCCCTTCCGGCACTGGCGCCAACGACGCCCCGGTCATCAGCGGCAAGCCGCATCCGACCGCCGTCGTGAACGTTCCCTATTCCTTCCGACCGGATGTGCACGATCCGGACGGCGACGTACTCGTATTCCAGGTCGCCCGGAAGCCCGCGTGGGCCAACTTCGATCCCGCGACGGGTCAGTTGTCTGGAACACCGCCTGCCGGCACCACCGGCACGTACGCCGACATTGCCATCTTCGTCAGTGACGGCGAACTGCAAACCGCACTGCCGCCATTCTCGATCGAAGTGACGACATCATCCGCGACCGGGTCGACGTCGTCTGCATCGCTGTCCTGGTCCGCACCGACTGAGAACGAGGATGGCTCGCCACTCACCGACCTGGCCGGCTATCGCATTTACTACGGCACGTCGCCCAGCGACCTGAGCCAACGGGTCGATGTCGGCAACCCGGCGACGACCAGCACGGTGGTCCAGAACCTGACGCCGGGAACATGGTTTTTCGCGATCAGCGCATACACGCAGACGGGCGTGGAAAGTTCCCGCAGTCAGGTCGCCTCGAAGGTCATCGGCTGACCGCAGCGGCACGGCGTTTCGAAACGCGAACCACTGCACGTTTCGGAACTCTACCGTTGCGGCGCGCGCGTCCCGGGACGACACTCGCCCTTGGTTAGTAAACGGCAAACCCGTCGCGAGACGGGGACGCAAAGCCTCCGGTCCACGGCTGCAAAGCACAGGGATAGCGGGGTTGCCAGCCAGGCGACGGACGTCGCGCGCGGAACACCGCGCGGACATGCGAGTCGCCGCTGCCAGCCCAACCGCATTCCCACCGCTCCATCCGTCGGGCCACCAAACTGCTCGGTGGAGTTGTGGAATGACGATGATCAATGCCAGGACACGCGCGCTCGCACTCTCGTTCCTGATCTCGCTTTCACTGACGGCATGCTTTGACGGCGACAACAAGCGCGCCGTCGGCGCCGACCCTGTTGCGACGCCGACACCACCGCCGACCACACCACCGGTCACGCCACCGACGACTCCGCCGATCAGTGCGCCCAACCAGGCGCCGACGATTTCCGGCACGCCGCTGACTTCGGCCAAGACCAATCAGCCTTACGCTTTCCAGCCGACCGCCAGCGACCCGGACGGTGACAAGGTCACGTTCAATATCAACAACAAGCCTGCCTGGGCGACGTTCGATACGACGACCGGCAGGCTCGCGGGTACGCCGTCCAGTTCGTCGACCGGGAAGTTCAGCAACATCACGATCGTCGCCTCCGACGGCACGAACAGCGCTCAACTCGGGCCGTTCGAGATCACCGTCGCCTCGACGGCCACGACCGGCTCGGCGACTCTGAGCTGGCAACCCCCGACCGAAAACGCCGACGGGTCGCCGCTCACCAACCTGGCGGGATTCGTGATCCGCTATGGCACGCGGTCCGATGCCCTCACGACGGAAGTGAAAATCAGCAATCCCGGCATCACGACGGCGATGATCGAAGATCTCGCGCCGGCCACGTGGTATTTCACCGTCAGCGCCTTCACATCGACAGGCGTAGAGAGCGCTCCGTCGGCCGTGGGATCGAAGACCGTCACGTAATGGCGTCCCCACGGGGATTCGAACCCCGGTCGCGACCGTGAAAGGGTCG
>Ga0209253_10006274_pt1 | contig 10301 bp, 5 predicted proteins | sample FrelakmetBRP12BR_FD_187145 | JGI IMG/M metagenome (GOLD analysis project Ga0209253, IMG submission 187145) | Freshwater lake sediment microbial communities from the University of Notre Dame, USA, for methane emissions studies - BRP12 BR (SPAdes)... | ecosystem: Environmental > Aquatic >...
GCCACGACCGGGTCGAGCCGGCGCAGCTGGGCCGGCAGGAAGTCGCCCGCGGCAAGGGCCTCAATATGATCCCGTGGTGCTGTCTGGCCCAGGCCGTGGTCAAGTTTGAGGTATTCGTGTCGGGCAGGTCGAGGCAGATGTGCCATTGACTCCTCGAACTCGAGTAGCGCAGCCGACTGTTCCCCGCGCTTCCAAAGGCGAAGCGCCAACAGATCCCGCAGGCGCGCCTTGTCGGGGCTCAATCGGATCGCGCGGCCATAGGCAGCGTCACCGGCTTCTGGGTCCTGGAGGCCGCGGCCGAGCGCCTCGTGTGTTTCGGGCGCGAGAGGTGCCAGCTCTACGGCGCTGCGCGCCATCGCGACCGCCAGTTCCTGTTCGATCCCCGGCGCATCGGCGGCTTCGATCTGCCTCCAGGCTGACACGCTGCCGCCTGCGGTGAATGGCGCGAGCCCTAGCGCAGGACCTGCGGCCGCGAACCCGATCACCGCCATGATCATTATGGGTGCCCGGAGCAAGCGGCGGGCGCCATGGGTGTCCTCGGTCGCGCTTAAGACCAGCAAGCCAAGTAGGGTCATGAAGATGAGTGCATTGGCCGGGATGCGCAGGTTGTAATCAGAGAGGCCATGGACCATTAGCGCGCCCGCACCGGCAACGAGGCCGATGCGGAGAAGCTCCCAGTTGCAGAAGGCGGCCTTCCACTCGTAGCCCCAGTCCAGGTGGTAGGCACCGATCCCGCTCGTGGGTTCGACAGCAGCGACCAACTCTCTCCCATTGTCTTTCTTAGTTGACAATACCTTGGGTGAGCCGCGCGCCGCCCGGATCACTCCCCATGCGAACCAGAGAAGTATCACTGCTCCGAGCACCCCTGTTTCTACCGCTAGCTGCAGGTAGTCGTTATGCGCATAGTTCCACGGCATCGTATCGATCGGCGGGGCCTGGTGGAGGCGAAACGCATGCACCCACGAGCCGAGGCCAACCCCGAGTAGGGGAAACTCGCGGAGGAGCGGAGCAGCTTGCAAGATCACGAGAAGGCGGTTCCTCAGGTGGCCCTCGATCGAGAGGCTGGTGGCCGGATTCTCTACCGCGTCGAGGATCCACTGTCCGAGGAGGACGGGTACGAGTGCCACAGCGACAAGCACAGCAGCAACCGCACGTTGCTTCCCGAGCCACTCTGGTCCAAAGGCGCTTCGGCGAAGGAAGCCTACAGCGCAGATCATCCCGGCAACGCCGAGCGAGATCAACCCACCGCGTGAGTCAGTTGCCCGGTGAGCGATCAACATGAGAGCGAGGGCCGCAAGCCCCACGAGCGGGCCGACGAGGTGCTGTTGCAGATCCACGAGGGTGGCAATCCGGTTTCGACGCAGCAGACTTGCACCCCGCGTGGCCCCGTCGGTTCGGTGTGCGAACCGCCCCCACAATCCTGTGCCGAGTACACCGACGTAGACGGCGCCCATCGGTATCAACATTTCGAGGTAGCCAGCCAGGTGGTTGGGGCTGGCGTAGGGGCTATGTGAGCGGAATTCATCCTGCACGACTGCCACCACGGCAACCAGCGTGGCGCTAAGTAGCAGGGTAGCCACCAAGCGACCGAACACGAGACGGCGGGCTTCCACATCGGCTGGCCCGCTCCCCCAAGGGTAGCCGGCGAGGATGGCGAACACGGCAAAAGGTGCGCTGAATGCTAGCAGACCAACCTGTCCCGCAAAGGGCTCAAATGCGAGTGGTCGCCACGCTGCCCAGCCGCCAGTCCCCGGCCATCCGGGCAGCAGCTCTGGAAAGAGGGCGTGTGCACGTGGCGAGATCGTGCCCAGCAGCCACGGAGGCAGCGGCACCGTCTGGAAGATCACCAGGGCCGAGAAAGCGATGAGAGCCAAGATGGGCGCTCCGGCTCCGCGGGTTTTCAAGACCTCTGGCGCGAAGCTTGCCTTGCACAGCCAAAGGCCGAGGAGTGCAGCCGCAACGATGGAGGCAGCAATCTGGACCGTGAGATCGATTCCGCCGAGGGCCAGGGGCATGACCACGAGCAGGCCCTGCAGCCCGAGGAGCATCAATGTATCACACCACGCTGCGGCCGTGAGATTTGCGTTCATCTGCCGATAATCGATCCACGATCGCCCCATCCCCAACCGCTTGTCACTGGAAAGCCCTTGACTATGCCGGCCGTACGCCAGCTTGACCTGACACATGCAATTGTGGATAGCCTGGGCCGACGGCTCGGACTCTTGCGTCGATTCCTCGGAGGTGTGCCCGGTTCGCGCCGACCCGCCCATCCGTCGCCCAGAGTCCAACTGGCGCCGTCGGCCTACCTTGCTCATTATCGTGGACTCCTCCTTGAAGGCCTGTCGCAGACGGTCTACGTCGCCGGCCAGCGCTGGGAACTGCTGCCGCACCGCACCGAGCCACGCCAGGCTGTCTTCTCCGAAGCTCCGGTGCTCGACCATCAGGGCTTACTACTGACAGCGAAGCTTGAACCCCCACATCCAGGGTGTGGAACCCTGAGAGCTGCGGCGGAAATCTCCCGCTCACGCCTTCGCCTCCGTCGTGCCTGTCCCGCGCGAGACGTAGTCGGAGTACTCGCTGTAGTAGTAAGGTGCGAACTCACCGGAGCGGAGATCTACGTTGTTTACGACTACACCAAGGAAGCACGCGCCGACACTCATGAGCCGGTCGCGCGCGCCGCAGACGAGTTCGCGGGGCGTACCCCGCCCCTTGACGACGAAGAGCACCCCGTCGGCCTCGCGAGCCAGCACCAGGGCGTCGGTCACGGCCAGCGCAGGCGGGCTGTCCAGCAGTATGAAGTCATAGCGCTCGCGAGCCCACGCGAGCAGGGCGCGCATGCGCTCTGAACCCAGCAGTTCCGCAGGGTTTGGCGGGACGGGGCCCGCCAAGAGGAAGGTGACGTTGGCGATGCCCTCGACGGACCGAATGAAATCCTCCGCTTTCCCGGGGCCGATGAGATAGCTCGAAAGACCCGTCGTGTTTTCGACTCCCAGTTCGCGGTGACAGGTGGGCTGCCTCAAGTCGGCGTCGATCAGAAGGACGCGGGCACCTGAGAGTCCAAGCGCCAGAGCGAGATTGAGCGTGGTAACGGTCTTTCCCTCGTGGGCCCGAGTGCTCGTGACAAGGATGACCTGGCAGGGCTTTGCCCGAAGAGCAGGGTAGAGGATCGCTGTGCGGATCACCCGGAAGGCCTCGGAGGCGATCGACGCCGGGTGGTGGTAGACGACGAGGTCGGGCGAGGCCAGGGTGCCGTCGCTCTGGTTGCGATTCTCGGGTGTGATCTCCAAGGGTGGCCGGTTGGCCCCGTCGATCGCAAAGTTCGGCACGATGGCGAGCGCCGGAACGTGGAAGAGTCCCTCCACCTCGTCGCTGTCCCTTAGGCTGTCATCGAGGTGCTCGCAGAGAAACGCCACCGCGACAGCGAAGACCAGCCCCACCGAGAGGCCGAGGGCCAGGTTAAGTGGAACATTCGGCTTCGCCGGGCGTGTGGGCACCTCGGCACGTTCAACGACTCGGATGTTGTCCGCCATCAGCTGCGAGGTTACGAGAGTTTCCTTCTGTTGCTTGACCAGCAACTCATGGAGAGCTCGGCTCGAGTCGACCTCTCCTTTGAGCAAATTGTAGACAACCTGCACCTCACGCAGCTCGATGGCGTCCGCCTCTTGTTCCGCCAGCTTCTTTCTGAGTGACTCCTCGTTGAGGCGGGCAGCTCGCAACTGCGCTTCGAGCGAGGAAACCTGTTTGGCAACCTCTGCGCCGAGCCGTTCCTCCAGCGCCTCCTCCTGTGTTGCCAGCTCGCGCACCTCGGGGTGGTTGGGCCCGAGCCGGGTGCCTAGGGTGGCCTGCTCGGTGGCCACCTGAAGGAGAGCTACGCGCAGCTTCTGGACTACTGGCTGGTCAAGAAAGTATTCCGCTGCCACGCCGCCTGGCTGGGCCAGGAACTGGTGCCGGGTCTCGAGTGCGATCCGTTGTCCCTGGGCACTGGTCAGCAGCGAGGAGTGTTCCGCCATCCGCTGGGCAATGATCTTCTCCTCCTGATTAAGCGTGACGCTGGGGTTTTCTGCCGCGAAGCGGTTGAGCGCCGCTTCGGCTGCCTCGAGCTTGGCCTGCGCCTCGCGAACGTGGCGCTGCAGGAACTCGCGGGCGGTTACCTCCGTGGCGAGCCGTGCCTCCTCCTCCGCTTCCTTGTGGGTTTCCACGTGCGCGCTAGCAAGGAAGGCCGAGAGCCGCGCGCTGGGCGTGGTGAAACCCACCTCGATCAGGTCCGTGCTGCGAATGTCACGCACGCTAAGATAGCTCATGTAACGGTTGACCAGGTTGGCCGGCACCTCGAGTGCAGCCGGCTCGTCCTTCGCTGCGGTCTGTACGGGATCAGCATTCCGGCGGCGCGGGCGGAACAGTTTGACCAACCCGCTGGCCACCTCGAGCAAGCCGGGGCGGCCCGAACCACCGCGATGCATGAATGCTGCATCCTCGCTGAGATGGTGCGAGCGGATCACGCGCTCGGCAAGATCGCGGCTCTTGAGCATGGCTACGCGTGTGGATGTGAAGACGGAGGCACCGTTTAGTACCTGGTCGGGCTGCTCTTCCCTAAGCACGTTCTCGGTCAGCTGGAGCTGAATCGGAGCCTGGCTCGGAACCCGGATCTTGACCGCTGCGCTGTACTGGCGCGGCTGGAGCATAGTAACGGTGAGGGTTAGGCCAAAGACAAGTCCGAAGGCGGTAACGCAGAGCCAGCGGTACTTCCAGAGGACCCGGAAATGTTCGCGGAGGTGACGCGGCTCCGCGTCGGCGCCCTCGTAGATATCGTCGTAGGCGGAGGCCGGTTTTCGCCCGTCCTGGGGTGGTGCACCGGCGATGAATTCGGCTGGGACGTTGGGATTCAGAGGCTCCATCGATGCGTGATGTCGGTAGTTAGTTTCTTGTCGAAATAGCCCTGCAAGTACACTAGAAGAAGACCAGGCTGCCTCCTATGCGCACCATGGCGGCGGTGGCTCTCCAGACACCCCAGGGTACAAGCCGGATCGGGTCCGCGGGCACGCGAACGACGTCGCCGTCTTTCAACGGCATGTCGTTGGCCTTCCCGCTCCGGATGGCCGCAATGTCCACCGTGAAACGTTCCTGCTCGCCCGCCCCGAACGTCCGTAGGACCTCCACCGCCCCTAGCTTTGCCGGAAACAGTGGGCCGCCCGCACTCGCGATAACCCCGGCGACCGTGAGACCGCGCGTAATCCCGTACGAACCTGGTTTTGCGATCCACCCGTCGATGCTCAGGGTGCCGGCCGGCAGTACATTTATCATGTCTCCGGGCCACGCGGGTGGGTCGTTGGCAAGGTCGCCCTGCCGCTGCATTAGGGTCTCGAGATCTATCCATATAGGATCCGTCGGATCCGTGCCGTCGCCAGACTCCACCTCTGGTGAGCCTGCGCCGGCCGGCACGAACGCTATGATACGCCCCGCCAGGGCTGTAGGACCGCCTGCCGCCCAGAGCATCTCGCTGATCTTCGCGGACGAGCCGGTAACGGGGTACAGCCCGGGCCGCTGGACCTCGCCGACAACGGACACCACGCGACTCCTGTATTCGACGACAAGCACGCTGACTTGTGGTCGCCGCAGGATACCGCCCTCAACCAGCAGACCTTCGATCAAGTGCTCGATCTGGCGGGGAGTGCGCCCGGCCGCTCGCACGGATCCGAGGATCGGCAACGTGATGTAGCCACTTCCCGACACGCGAAGACCGGTGAGGTAGCTAGGTGCAGGCGCAATCGGTGCAGGACCAAGCTCGGTTAGTTGCGGAAAGGCGCGCCTTGGGGCCTGATCGGTGAGGTCGGGAACCGTGACCTCGAGGAGGTCGTCGGCGCCTATGATGTAGTCCTCGCTAGGGTTGCTCGTGCGACGGGCGGCGGCAACCTGCCGCAGCCGCTCCTGGTCGCGGGTGGTTACAAGCAGGGGCTCCAGATCTTGCCGCAAGGATGCAATCGGCTCGGGAGAGAGCGCATCCGCTGCTCCGTTGCGGCTTGCCGTTGAGGTCCTCTCGGGCGTCTCCGAGTTCAGCTGTGCCGTGACGGTCATTACGCTCACCGGGCCGAAAAGGAGTGCGAGGGTCGCAGCGACGACTAACCTTGCAGCTTTTTGCATGACGGATACTCTCTGCATGACGTCCTCACAAGGCAGAACCGGCGATGGTGATGAGCTCACCTGTGCTTGAGCTCCTGGCATGGGATAGTGGGAGGCATCAAGCGTGTGTCAGATCGGGACGCTTGTAGAAAGGTGTGAGCACGCGCACTGGTCAGATTATGTCGAGGAGCTGCGAACGAGCACGTCCATATTTGATGCCGAATTCGTGATTGCAGCGGAGAACTCATGAATAGTCGGTGCTGGGAGAAGCCAGCGGCGCTCGCCGGATTCGATCATCGAGGCGTTGAGCGAGTAGCTCGATGACATCACGCTCGACCGTGCGCAGGGCGGCCAACTCGATCCGTGTCAACTGTAGCCCGAGTTGCCGCAACGCCCTTTCTGGCGCCCCGTAGAAATCGTTGCGGAAGGCGTCGTCACAAATCAGCCTGCCCAGCACCTGTTCTATTGATATCTGGCTCACAGCTGTCTCCTCACAAGGGACGTGCGCGCGTTTGGGCACGGACCCTGCTCCGTGTCTGGACGGTGACTCGGACTGGGCCTGGCCTCTCCAGGCCCATCGAGGGGTGTCAATGCCCGGCGATCCCTGGGGTGGCACTGAACGCTGATGAAAGGTGGCACGCTTGCGTGCCTCGGGATCCTGCCCCCTGATCTATTGAAGGGTCCTGTGAGTCGGGGGAAGTCAATCCTTACGTGGAAAGCGGATCTTTCTACTTGCCTCGCAGCTTCACGGCCCGGGAGCCACCCGCTCTGTCTCTCAGTTCTTTCCCTTCCTTTGCCAAGCCGTATTTCTTTATTCGGTGCCGCAGGGCGGGGCGTGTGATTCCCAGAAGGCGAGACGCACCCGAGACGTTGAAGCCGCTCCGCCCGAGTGCTGTGGCAATGAGCGTTCGGTTGAGCTCTGGCAGATCGATCCCTTCCTCAGGAAACTCCCATTCGCCCAAGCCGAGGCGAGTTACAGGTTCGACCTGGGCCTCCAGCGTGCGAAAGTCTGCGGAGGTTAGCAGGTTACCGTTGCTGACTATGACGGCGCGCTCGACCGCGTTCCGCAGCTCGCGTGCATTACCGTGCCAGCTCCGTGACCTGAGGTAGCGAACCGCTTCGCGGGAGAGGCCGGGAACGCTTTTCCCGACCTCGTGGCCGAGGTGCGCCAGGAAATGCTGAGCCAGGGGCAGTATATCCTCCGGGCGTTCACGGAGCGGTGGGATATGCAGAGGAAAAACCGACAGTCGGTAATATAGGTCACGACGGAAGCCTCCACTCGCGATTCGTTTAGGAAGCGCAGCGTTGGTGGCAGCAAGTAGCCGGACATCCGTTGTGAGTGGCTGCACGCTTCCCAGCGGGAAATACGTGCCGTCCTCGAGAAACCGCAGCAGCTTGGTCTGCGTTGCGAGCGGGAGCTCCGCGACCTCGTCGAGAAAAAGGGTGCCGCCGCCGGCCGTCTTGAGAAGGCCAGGTTTATCGCTGTTGGCTCCTGTGAAGGCTCCGCGTTGGTAGCCGAAGAGCTCACTTTCCACGAGGGGCTCCGGAATCGCTGCGCAGTTGAGGGCCACCATCGGTCTCTCGGCCCTTGGGCTGTTGACGTGGATCGCACGGGCGATGAGCTCCTTGCCGACTCCGCTTTCGCCGGTGATCAGGACCGGCGTGTCGTGCGAGGCCACTCTGCCGAGCAGCGATAACACTCGGCGCATATGCGGCGAGTTCCCCGCGATCTGAGAGAAGTCGTAGCGCCGGCGGAGTCTCCACCCCGCGACGTCTGGGCCCTCGATTTGGGCCTGAAAACCGCTCATTCGGCCGATGCCTGCGAGAAGTGTTGCCCGGCTTACCGGTCTGACCAAGACGCCGTCAGCACCAGCCTCCATCGCAGCCACCGCCGCCCCTGCCCGGTCACTGTTACTCAGCAAGACGATCACCTCGGCTTGGGCGTTGATGGCACGAACCGATTTGATAAGCTGGGCAGCATCTACACAGGGTGACGCCAGTTCGGAGAGCGTCAGCGCGAAAGGGTGACGTTCATGCTGGGTCAGGGCCTCAACAAGAGAGCCTGCCTCGACAGCCCGACAACCCTCTGACCGCAGCCAACCCGCGTACGTGGCGCGCTCGGAAGGATTGTTGCATACGACAAGCGCAGCAGGTTGCACCTACGACTCCCGGGGGTTACCTAAGCCAGCCTACGCAGTCGCGCCGCGCCACCGGATAGCCGCACCGGCTAGCCCCGGTTAGGTTTTCACCGCGGCGGATCCCTCTGAATACAAGCATCCCTGCACTAACCGCCCGCGTGACTCGGTGGGCCCTATACCGCTAATTGCGGCACGACCTCGCGTGTTCATAGATAGACACGCAGGGCAAGCACCAACATCGGCGTGCCTGCGACACCGGCAGCTGTACTTAAGTTGGCAGCTATGCATTGCACGAACCCGCACGAATGTCAACAAAAAAAATTAAGAAAAAACAGCGGCTTCTGGTAGGCAAAGAAATCCTGGGAACCCCTAGGAAAGCTTTGTGTCACAAGAGCTGGATGCATGAGGCAGTGTGACGTCGATTCTCTTGGTTCCGGCTAGTCGGGTCAGGCCTATCAGGTCCAGCTTCCGACCAGCTCAGCTGGGATTTATCGGCGCAGCGTGTCAGGCAGCAGGTGCACGGGATCGCGGGCGCGGAGCCGCCGCTCGATGATTCCTGCCAGGGCCTTGAACGGGGCAGCGACTATCCAAAGGCGGTGGCCGGGCGGTGGCGGCTCACAGTGAATGGTTCCCCATAGCTCCGCCCGTCAGGCGCGACTGGCTTGCCGCACCGGGTGAATGATTCCGCATAGCTCCGCCCGTTAGGTCCGGCTAGCTTGCCGCACCGCGGGAAGGAAGCTCTCCACCCTGGACCCGGCAACCGATCAGTCGAAGTGGGCCGGCAGGTACGACTGCAGGGTCCTTCGAACCGGGCTTGGCACCTGCTCCCGTACGATAGCTGTCCCACTCACACCCCCTCGCCCTGGGAATCGACTCGACGGGCACATTGCAGGGGGGACACCTCTTTCAAAAGGATCCCCCGTGCGTAAGGGCGAGTGGACATGCTTGTTCCCGGACGGCCATCCGGGCAAGGGCCGTCCCCGTAAGCCCATCGACTGGTCATTAGCTAGGGGGAGCAATCCCCGTGCCACGTTTTGGGCCCGCAAATGAGCCATTTCGTTGCCCGGGGCGTGTCGTCGCTTGATCAGGAGGTCACGAGAGTTGACGAAAAGATCAATCCCCGCCGGAGAAGCGGCCCCTCCGATTCTGGTCAAGATCTTTCTGGGCGGTGGCCGTCGGCGCACCCAGAGAGCCACGACAAGAATTGCACGCGTCCGCTCCCTAATTAGTCTTGACGCCTCAGAAATCCGGCCAAAGTGGAGCACGACTGATTGCGGTGACCAGGGCGTAATTCTTGGCAGAGAGTTGCAGCGTTTGCCATGAGCTCCACGGTACGTGGGGCGGTGCGCTTCGGCGCCATCTCATCGCTCCCGCTCATCACCGCTCCTGCTTTGGCAGAATAACAGCGAGAGACAATACGACTATGATAAGGCGTGCTCTGTTCGGGAGATGATGTCGTCTTGTATCGCCCTATCCAGCTGGACGAAGTGCGCGCTATATCCCACCACCCTGATGAGTAGATCTCCGTATCGTTCAGGGTGCCTCTGAGCCTCTCGCAGCGTTTTGGCATCAACGGTGTTGAACTGCAGCTCCCATCCTCCAAGATCGAAATAGGTTCTTATGAGGTCTGACCACTTTGCCATACCTGCTCTGTCCCGCACGGTGGCAGGGTGCAGCCTCAGGTTGAACACTGATCCGCAGGCACAATTGATGTGCTCGATCTTGGCCACTGACTTGACTGCCGCGGTCGGCCCGGCCAGATCCGTTCCCTGCGAGGGGGAACAGGCGTCGGCCAGCGGTGTGCCTGCCTTTCTTCCGTCCGGCGTAGCTCCGCACGCCAGGGCAGCCTGGATATGGGCCGTTGTCGGAGCGATGACAGCCCTGTACCTGCCCCCCGTCAGTGTCTTGTATCCGCGGATCTCCTTTACCATGATGTTGAAGCAGTCTTTGGTAATCCTGTCCACGTAATCGTCGTCATTTCCGAACTTGGGCGCAGCGAGGCAGAGCTGCCGGACTTCCGGACCGGTCGGGTCGGTTGACGTGTCC
>Ga0209253_10006276_pt1 | contig 10300 bp, 15 predicted proteins | sample FrelakmetBRP12BR_FD_187145 | JGI IMG/M metagenome (GOLD analysis project Ga0209253, IMG submission 187145) | Freshwater lake sediment microbial communities from the University of Notre Dame, USA, for methane emissions studies - BRP12 BR (SPAdes)... | ecosystem: Environmental > Aquatic >...
CTCAGACCGGCGAGGCGATCAAGATACCTGCCAAGAAAGTCGTGAAATTCAGAGTCGCAAAAGCTGCAAAAGACGCTATCCTCGGCAAGAAATAAGTTTCGTATCAATCCAGGAAAGACTCTGATAAAAGGCATCCCTTGCGGGATGCCTTTTATGTCATGAGACGATAGCGTACATAACTGAATGCACAAAAAAGAGGTTCGTATTATGATATTCTATATTTTTATGAATCCAAATGAGGAATTCCTCTCTCATTAACGCTGATACAAAAAGGATTCCTTGAGCGTGGTCTGTCCATCCTGGCTTTCCTTTATCCTCTATAATCCGTTCAGAAAAGCGTTTACCCGCAGAGAGGCTATTCTGAATGAATCGGGAGTTACGGGAAATTCAGTTGTGCTTGAGGTCGGCGCGGGGAATGGATTTCTCACCGAAGCACTGGCAGAAGGTTCAGGGAAGGTCTATGCAGTGGAGCTTCAGGACGGAATGATCAGAAAGCTGAGAAAACGCGTTGCCAGGTTCGGAGATAGGGTTTCCATCATCAAAGGCGATATTTCCCTGATATCTCTCGATGAGGAACTCGCCGACGTCTGCATCCTCTATTACAGTTTCCATGAATTCGGCGATAAAGAAAAGGCTGCGGATACTATCAGCAGAGCGATAAAATACGGCGGCCTCATATCGATTTACGAACCAACGTTCGAGGTGGGGAAGCAGTCTATGCAAAGGACTGCGATGTTATTCGAACAGAGAGGATTTGTACAAGCACAGGAGAAAGAGGGTCTTTTCACACGATTCATGAGCTTCAAAAAAATTCCGATTACCGATATCGCGCAGTAGCTCCTGCACAGGTACGATTCTTAGTTCTGCTGCGCCAATTTCTCCCCGCCCTTTCCAGCATGCTTCCCGCCTGCCATATGTTTCGCTGATCGGCATGATTGTCCGCTCTTGGTGGAATAGTATATCATCATGGTTTTCTGTATACTTGAATAAACACAGGGAGAGGATAAGACGACAGTGAGAAAAGTTCTTTGCAGTATTATGATGATGCTTTCCGTGATCTTCATGAATGCATGCGCTACGACCGCTTTGACGTCGGTATGGAAGAATGAAACATATGAGGGAGGCCCGCTCAGGAAGATACTCATTATCGGGGTCGACAGAAAGCAGGAGACGAAAATACTTCTCGAAAACGAATTCGCCCTTCAATTGAAAGCCAAAGGGATAGACGCTGTGCCGAGCCATACTGTTCTGCCTGAAGATACCATCCTTGAGAAGGAGATGATCACTGCAAAAATTAGCGAGCTCCGGATAGATTCAGTGCTTATCACAACACTGGTCGACGTTAAGGAAACTGAAGCATATGAGTCGCCCACCTTCTTCGCTCCAACCGGGTTCTATGGTTACTATATGCAATGTTGCTACAACGTGATGTCCGGATATAATGTGGAGATTGAAACGAGGATATTTGATGCGCACTATGACACATTGATATGGTCGGCTCTCTCAGCTACAGTCCTCGATCCTGCTCCGGGGAAAACCATTCAATCGTATATCGCCGCCATTGTCAGTGAGCTGCAGAACCAGAAATTGCTCGATAACTAGGCGGAGATTGCGAATGAAAGGTCCGAAAGGATTCACACGTTTTTTGACCCTTGCGGGGGTGTACCTGAAAGACCCGCACACACGGTTGCGCCTTCTTTCAGCGGTCAAAGAGTATGCGCACAATAAAGGGCATCTGATAAAAGGCTTTCAGGGAGACCTCCGGACACTCGTCAGTCTCATTAAAGACTGGAACAGGGGGATCTATACGGACGTATCAAAAAAAACCATTCTCCTTGCGATTGCGGCCCTTCTCTATTTCATCTCGCCATTGGATACCATTCCCGATTTCCTGGGCGCGGTGGGCTTCACCGACGACGCTGCGGTCATTCTTTTTGTTCTCAATTCCATGAGGAATGAATTGGAGCGGTATCGGGAATGGCGCGGGCATGATAAGAAATGAGGGAAGGTTACGCTCTTTCCGACTTCTATCATCGAAATTCATGAATAATTCAGGGGAGAATGGTTTTCCACTCAAACATGGAGGAAGGCTCCATTCCCTGTTACCTTCCTCCGTATATAAATCAGTTGTTCAGCGTCTCCCATTCCATAAGGGTCTTGCAGACAGGACATCGTACGATGACAGCAGGGATGCCAGAGGCGTCTTCAGTCATATGCATCACATTGTTGAGTAATTTATCCATATTAAGCGATACGCGGCAATTACTGCACATTTGCTTATTCGCAACGGGGAATATCATCAGCGGTTTCATTCTTTTCGTACCCCTTCCTGTTTATATAGTATTATATTAATATATTATGGACATATTTGCCAGTCTCCCTTCTCTCTTGGTCATCCCTTTCTTCTCTCCCATGACAGCGCCTTTGCATAATCTTTATACAACTTTTCCCTTCTTCGAAATTCAGGGGTATGCATCGCTCTCCTGTTGTTTTTTCTCTCCTCTTTTACCACACTATGAAGCATCTCGTGGTAAACAACAAAGCGAATAAAGTAATGCGGGACATTTCTTCTGTCCAGAACGGGGTTTATTCTTATGGTGTTGGTAGCACTGCAGTAAGTTCCCAGCGTACGCTTCCTGACTACACGCCGTGAGTTTCCTTTTCCCCATCCTATTGCAGCAGAGATACTCTCTTCGAAATACTCCCTGTTGATGGTATCGAAAATCTCCCTCAGATGGTAAACGTTCCCCTGTTCGCAGAGGCTGGGAGGTCTGACCTTTCGTTCCTTTTTATTCAGGCATGCCCGGTTATCCCTGATAAATTGCCTGATAAGGGGTATTTGGCCTTTCCATTTTTTGATGAATCCGGCTATTTCTTTGATGACCTCCTCCCCGGCAGTGAGAAACATCCGGTGCAGCCTGACAGCAACGGAACCATCCTTTTTTCGTATTGAAAGCATGCTGGTCGCATTGTCCGTAAGAGTCAGCCAAACGGTTTTCCCAGTCATCTTCGCCAGAGAATCCCGCAAGGTATCCTCGCTGTGTGAAAACAGCAATCTCATTTGGAGCATAGAACCACCATCGCAAAATATAGTTTAGTATATTTTTGACGTTGAAGATCCATCTCTGTTTTGCATAAAGGGCCCGGCATCATTGTACTATTCGATTTGCACGTTGTATCCCGAAAACGCTGAGATGGAAAGAATTTTCTCCTTCAGCCCCTGCCCGTTGAATTTTCCGTACGCCATCGAGTCATCATAGAGGCGGAGTTGCTTTTTCATCCTGTCTATCGCGAACTTTCCACCACCAACAACAGTCCATTCAGGGTCATGGATATCAAAGCGTTTGTGCGCATTGTTATACACGCCGGGTATCCTGCGTTCGGTGCAGAACCGTCCGACGATATCGGCATGGTAGCGGGAACCCTCTTTGGGCGAAAAAACAAGATACTGTGTAACGTCGTGTTGTATCTGAACAAACTTTCCCTCGTTTTTGCCAGGCAAAGCCACTCCGATATCTCTGTAATATATCCGGGAATAATCCCGATAAATAAGTTTCATCCCTCACCATCCTTCACTGGTACAAGAGTAAAATATTTCGCATGAAACGTAAAAAGGTGCATGCGCACACCTCTGCAGGTTCAGTATATTGTAATTTACATTTCTTTTTATGATAGAATCTACCCGTGCAGTCCTCGCATGAAAGGAAGGATAGACAGCGGTCACTCAGAAGATGACGATTTATGATCCAAATAAGCGGTCTCTTGGAGAAGTCGATCGGATTGTAAAGACCGACGAAGACTGGAAGAAATGCCTGACGCCCGAGCAGTTCAAGATCACCCGGCAGAAGGGAATGGAAAGGGAGTTTACCGGGAAATATCATAACCATAAGGAAAAAGGGATGTATCAGTGTATCTGCTGCGAGACGGGTCTCTTTAGTGCAGATGCCAAATTTGATTCAGGGAAGGGCTGGCCGTGTTTCTATGAGCCTGTATCAAAATATAATGTCAGAACCGAGAGGGATAAAACCTTCTTCATGAAAAGGATTGAAGTATTATGCGCTCGTTGCGATGCCCATCTCGGTTATGTTTTTAATGACGGTCCTTCTCCGACAGGCCTTCGCTTCTGTATCAACTCTGCAGCGCTGCTGTTTGTGAAACGGTAACCTGTCTCCGAAGGCCTCACAGTTCCTTAAAGACCTTCGCAAGGCTTTCGCCTCCGACATGCATCTTAAATTCATTGAAATAGCCAAACGGCGTACACATGACCGTATACCCGGCGTTTTGCAACTTTTCCGCAGCCTGCTTTATGATCTGCTCCGAGAATTCAGGAGACGCCTTGCTTGATGAGAGATGATTGAATGAATGGATCACAACGCTCTTCGTCCCAAACTTTCCTGCAAGCCACTTGATATTCTTCACTACCTTGTCGAGCAGGCTTTTGCCTTTCTCCTCGTCCTCTGCCTCTGCATGAAAAAATACCACGACCGTCTTCTCAATGGCATCCTCCTTCTCAATATCCGGCGCCTGCGGAAGGCTCTTCGAAGCAGTTTTAAACCACCAGGTATGGGCGTAAAAAAGGAGTAGTTTCATTTTGTATAGCTATGCAATCCTCATCCTCTTTATCGCGTCCGCTACCTTTGCCACCTTTGCCATCTCTTTCACATCGTGCACGCGGACGATATCTGCCCCGTTAAAAATGGATACCGCGACTGCTGCTGCAGTCCCTTCAAACCTCTCCCCCGGAGGTACATCTCCAAGGATATTTCCGATAAACGCCTTACGCGATGGACCGACAAGCAACGGTTTTTCCAATAAGGCAAATTCACTGAGGGCATGAATAATCTCAAGGTTATGTTCGAATCTCTTCCCGAACCCGATTCCCGGATCGATAATAATGTTATTTTCAGGTATACCCGCTTCCATCGCTATCCGTATCCCTTCCCGAAGGTAATCCATAATCTCCGGCAACAACGCCTCATACACAGGGTTTTTCTGCATGTCTTTCGGCGAACCTTTTATGTGCATGATTACTACAGGAACCTTATATTCCGCAACAACCTTAGGCATCAGGGGGTCATATCTCAATCCGCTTATGTCGTTCACCATTTCCGCGCCGGCATCAAGAGCTCTCTTCGCAACTCCCGCTTTATAGGTATCTATTGAGATTGGGATATTGACTTCCTCTGCGAGCGCTTCGATCACAGGGATTGTTCTCCGTAACTCTTCTTCGATAGTGACTGGTTCTGACCCTGGCCGTGTTGACTCCCCTCCGATGTCGATGATATCGGCACCGTCTTCGGCCATCTTAATCCCTTGTCTTATTGCTGCAGATTTGTCAAAAAAAATACCGCCGTCGGAAAAAGAATCAGGCGTCACATTCAGGATTCCCATAATATAGGTTTTCCTGCTGAAGTCAAAAGAATAATGTGACCAAAAAAGTTTCATCACGCAGACAATAATAAATAGGGTCGGGGCAGAGACACTGAACCCGTGAGAAAAACGCTACACCTGAACAGTTCTTTTTGCTTCCTCTTCCTGGATGAGCGCTTCGATCTCAGGTCCATCCATGGTCTCGCGTTCAAGAAGCGCTTTTGCGAATATATCGAGAAGCTCGCTGTTTTCCAAAAGGAGGGTTTTAGCGGTAGCGTATGCATCAAGCACAATTCTTTTCACCTCTTCGTCGATATCGACCGCTGTCTTTTCGCTGTAGTCCTTATGCCGTGCAATCTCTCTGCCGAGGAATATCTGTTCTTCCTTTTTCCCGAAGGTAAGCGGCCCGAGTTTATCTGACATTCCCCACTCGGTGACCATCTTCCGTGCGAGATCAGTCGCCCGCTCGAGGTCATTGCCTGCTCCTGTAGTCGTATGCTTCAGCGCTATTTCCTCAGCTGCCCTTCCCCCGAGGAGTATTGTCAGTGCCTTCATGAGATAGTCTTTTGAATAGGTATATTTGTCATCAATGGGCAACTGCTGTGTAACGCCGAGCGCACGGCCTCTCGGAATGATGCTGACTTTATGCAGGGGATCCGTTCCCGGCGTCAGCTTTGCGACAAGTGCATGGCCTGCCTCATGAAAAGCGGTATTCTTCTTTTCCTCTTCGCTGATGATCATGCTCTTTCTCTCCACGCCCATCAGCACTTTGTCCTTTGCCGCCTCGAAGTCTGATTTTTCTACCTTGGTTTTCCCCTTCCTCGCCGCCAGCAAAGCAGCCTCGTTCGCGAGGTTTTCGAGGTCAGCGCCGGTAAACCCCGGTGTTCCGCGGGCGATTTCTTCAAGGTTCACATTCTCATCAACCGGGATGTTCTTCGTATGGACTTTGATGATCTCGAGCCTTCCTTTCACATCCGGCTGTGGTACAATTACCTGCCGGTCAAACCTCCCGGGCCTTAAAAGCGCAGGGTCGAGGACATCAGGCCTGTTGGTGGCTGCTATGATAATAACCCCCTGATTCGCCTCGAAACCATCCATTTCAACGAGGAGCTGGTTTAAGGTCTGTTCACGCTCATCGTGCCCGCCGCCGAGACCGGCTCCCCTGTGACGGCCGACAGCGTCAATCTCGTCGATAAAAATAATGCACGGCGCAGTTTTCTTTGCCTGTTCAAAGAGGTCTCTGACCCTTGAAGCGCCGACTCCGACGAACATCTCGACAAAATCAGAGCCTGATATCGAGAAGAACGGTACCCCGGCCTCACCCGCTATAGCTCTCGCGAGAAGGGTTTTTCCTGTACCCGGCGCCCCGACAAGGAGAACGCCTTTCGGTATTTTCCCGCCGAGTTTCTGGAACTTCTGCGGGTCCTTGAGAAAATCGATAATCTCCTGGACCTCTGCCTTCGCCTCTTCAATGCCGGCAACATCTGCAAATGTCACCTTAACGGCCTTTTCAGAAACCATCTTCGTCTTCGCCTTACCGAACGATAAAGCCTTATTCCCGCCTGTCTGCATCTGCCGCATGAACAAAACCCAGAGCACAATGAGCAGGATTATAGGACCGTATGAAAAGAAAAGATTCCAGTACCAGGGGTTCTGCTCTTCCGGCTTTACGGTAATCTTAACGTTCTTTTCCCGCAACGTCCTGACCAGTTCGGGATATTCCGCAGCGTATGTCTTGAACTTCTTGGCTTCCTTTAACTGCCCGGTTATGACGCTGCCTTTCATCGTTACCTCTTCGACTTCCCCTGCATTAAGTCTGTCCATAAACTCGGAGAAGATGATCTCGGTCTCGCCTTTTTTCTGTGTGCCGAGGAGGTTAAAGAGGAGTATCATCATTACACCGATTAACAGCCAGATGAATAAGCTTCTATATGCGCTCAATTTATTCACTTCCCAAAACCATCCTTGTTTCTATATTTTTTGCGGGCATACCCCGTGTAATAAACGATGAGAGTAGTCGCTAAGCCCTTCGTGATTTGTGTATCGTTTATTTTAGCACATCAATCCGTCTTTTTTAGAAATTGATCTTTTGTTCTTCCAATATTTTTTTCTGAATACCCGTGAGATGATGGATCCCTTCCTCGGCAAGTTTCAGGAGAACGTCGAGCGTCTCCCGGGAAAAGGGGGCACCCTCTGCAGTGCCCTGTACCTCGACATACTTTCCGCTCCCTGTCATAACGATGTTCATATCCACATCTGCAGCGTAATCTTCCGTATAACACAAGTCGATGACAGGCTCGCCTTTCACAACGCCGACGCTGACGGCGGCAAGATAGTCCTTCAGCGGTGTCTTCTCGATGAGACCGTTTCGCAGTGCGTATTTCAATGCATCCGCAAGGCATATGAACGCTCCTGTGATAGCAGCTGTCCTCGTTCCTCCATCCGCCTGGAGAACATCACAGTCTATCCATATCGTCCTTTCGCCTATTGCTGTAAGGTCGACAACAGACCTGAGAGCCCTCCCGATAAGCCGCTGTATCTCGTGGGTCCTGCCGCTGATCCTCCCCGTGGCGGATTCCCGGGCCGATCTCGTCTTTGTGGACCTCGGGAGCATCGAGTATTCAGCCGTCACCCAGCCCTTTTTCTGGTCCTTTAAAAACGGGGGCACCCGCTCTTCTATGGAAGCGGTACAGATCACCCGGGTTTTCCCCATAGAGATCAGCACCGATCCTTCCGCTGTATCGACGAAATTTTGTTGTATTTTTACTTCCCGCATCTGATCATTCTTCCTGCCGTCAGGTCTCATTTATCCTCCATCCTTTATATAATCACAATACACTGCCACCGATGCTGCTAACTGCCGACTGCTATCTGTTCAAGGTGCTCTATTTTTTGTCCGAGAAAATGCTCGCCGACTTTCAAAAACCGTTCCGTAGAATCGGTTACAAAGAACTCCCTTACCGGAGCCTTTTTCTGCTCATTATTGAGGCTGTGAATGTCGAGGATCTTTTTAATTTCCTGAGAAGTCTCTACTGCCGAGTCTATAAGCCTGACATCTTCTCCCATAATATCGGCTATTACTCTTTTCAGGAGCGGGTAATGGGTACATCCCAGCACAATCGTATCGATGCCCTTATCCTTCAGACTATCGAGATACTTCCTGGCAATCAATGATGCGATTTCCCCTTCTATCCATCCCTCTTCCACCAGTGGCACGAATAAGGGGCAGGGGAATCCGAAAACCTCTATGCCGGCGTCAATCCCCTTAATTGCCTTTGTATACGAGTTGCTTCTTATGGTCGCCTCCGTCCCGATCACCCCGATCTTTTTGTTCTTCGTTGCCTTGACAGCGGCCTTTGCCCCGGGGTCGATCACACCGATCACCGGGATCGAGATCTGCTCTTTGATCGCATCGAGGCTTACCGACGACGCCGTATTGCAGGCGACTACAAGAAGTTTAATATCTTTTGAGGAAAGAAACTGTGTGTTTTCGAATGAATACCGTATGACCGTTTCCGGCGACCGTATACCGTACGGTACCCTTGCGGTATCTCCGAGATAGATGGTGTTCTCATGCGGCAGCTCCCGCAAGATCTCCTTTAACACGGTAAGCCCGCCTACTCCTGAGTCGAAAACACCGATCGGTCTGTCTTTTTTTTCAATACCCATAGGTCACGATATCTTTGAGAGGATACAACAGATAGAGATGTCCTCCGAGCGTCTCCGCTTCTTTTCCCTCGATAAGGACTTTAACGTCCTGAATATCTTCCACGTTCGAAATAAGGCTTTCATAGAGGCTTTTCAACAGGAGGAATTCTGCAAAAGCGTCCCCCTGAAAATTGCGCCTGAATTCACCGGAGAGATCAATATACAGTATTCTGTCAGCCCCTTTATACACACCTAACAGTCTCGCATTTTTCGGCAGAGAAGTCGCTTTGCCGCCCGAAGGTCCCTTGAGGTATTCCTCCATGGTGGCTTCTGCGACAGCCAACAACCCTGCTGTTCGGGGAGGCCTTCTCTCTTCGATCTGAATCTGGTTGTCTGCCGGATAGTATACCCTTAAAAAAAATTGCTCTCCTGCTGACCGGACGGCTTCTTCAGGGGTTTTCTCTTTGGGGAACATTGTTGAAAAGTAGAAATACCCCCCTGCAATCCCGCCGATGAAAAGCAGCATAATCAAGACAATCCCTGATACTTTTTTAATATTCATGATGCCCTGCGTGTTTTGCCTCAAACTGTCTGCCGCGTCTATTGTCCATACGCTGCAAGCCCTGTGAGCAATGCGTTAATGAGCCGTGTTTTCGTCTGTTGGTCATACGTCAGGAATTGCGGGGAAGGGTATTCCATAAAAACCGCAGGCGCACCGGCTGCGTCGAGGAGCGGCAGGGGCAATTCCCTTCGTTGAATATTCATCTTAAACTCATTCTTCAGCGCTTTTTCGATACTTTCTGATAACACTTTGCTTTTCCCGACATATTTTCTCTGCTTCGCAGAAATGCTGTACAGCTCAACAGGTTCATTTGATGCCTGTTCTTCCAATTTAGCACTGTAGAGAACAAAATTCTCAGAGGTTGAAGCGTGCAGACCGATAAAGATATCGGCGTTCTTCTGGTTCACAAAATGAATCCGTTCGGAGAGCGACAGATACTGGTCAGCCTGACGGACGAGAAAAACTTTCTTGCCTTTTCTGGACAGGGCCGCATTCAATTCCTTCGCGAGCCTAAGGCTGATCTCCTTTTCACTCGTATTCCCGAACGTTATTCCAAAATCGTAGCCGCCGTGTCCTGCATCGATGATAAAAACCCTGGGAATAATAGTTGCCGGCTGCTTCTCGGTCTGTTTTACTAACGGTTTTTCCGCTGGCTTTTCCGGCTGTTTTTCTGTTTGCTCCCCCTTTTTCTGGATATCGAATACAAGACGAGCAGGAGAG
>Ga0209253_10006277_pt1 | contig 10299 bp, 11 predicted proteins | sample FrelakmetBRP12BR_FD_187145 | JGI IMG/M metagenome (GOLD analysis project Ga0209253, IMG submission 187145) | Freshwater lake sediment microbial communities from the University of Notre Dame, USA, for methane emissions studies - BRP12 BR (SPAdes)... | ecosystem: Environmental > Aquatic >...
GCGCCCCAAGAAGCGTGTCTCAAGCATGTTTATCACTCGCCCCTCCACACCGTGATGCCGAAGTAAAGCCATCCCAAGTTCAACCAGATGTCCAGCCCGTCCAGCAGCCAGCCGCCGAACCCAAGTTCCCAGTGGTCCCAGCGGCGCCAGCCGACGTAGACCTCTGCTCTTGTCCTTCCCAGCGTGACGGTTTTGACCTTATGTGTCATTATATCCCCATTCCTGTCGGCACAGCGCCGATGCGTTTGCGCGCCAGTTCCAGGTACTCGGCGCTCATGTCCAGCCCTACGAACTGGCGGCCCAGCCTCTGCGCCACCGCTCCTGTCGTGCCGCTACCGCAGAAGGGGTCGAGGACGAGGTCGCCTGCGTTGGTGGAGGCGAGCAGGCAGCGTTCGACCAGGGCAACGGGCTTCTGGGTGGGGTGTTCTTTATCTGCCTGGGTGAGACTGATGGTGATGGAGGGACTGCCCGCTGATTGGATGAAGTATTGAGCGCCACGGGCTTCCAGACCCTGCACCAGGTCGACCGGCTCGCTCAGATCGATGACCGGGGTATCGGGTCCGGCAGTGCCGAAGCCGCCTGGGAAGCCCTCCCAGACCGAAATTTTGGAACCGATCAGGAATTTCTCGTCCGGAACGGCTTTGCGGATGCGCTCGTACAAATCGAAGGCAAACTGGCGGCGGTTTTCCCACGCACCGCCATACTTCCACTGGCGGGTATTGTACGGGCGCAAAATCTGCGAACCCAGGTAGCCGTGGCAGAACTTCATGTCGATCCCGTCGGCGCCGACGTCATAGGTGATCTTGGCTGCCAGGACGAAGTCATCCATGATCTTGTCAAACTCAGCCTCGCTGAAGACCTCCGCCTTGAAACCGGGCAGCGGTCTGACCGACAGGCGCTTTGAGAACTCAGGGTTGCTCAGCTCGCCCGAGTGGGTCAGCTGGAAGATGAACAGCGGTTTGGGGTTTACCTCACGCATGCGCTTAACAAATGTTGCCAGCGCAGGCTGGTTCTTGGGCATGATGAAAAGCTGGTTCATGCGCGAGCGATTCTTGTCTGTGATGGTAATCGCCTCCAGGCTGATTAAACCCGCTTCGCCTTTGAATAGATTCTGGTAGCGTTGGTAGGTTAGATCAGTCGGATTGCCATCCGCGTCTGCATCATTACATTCCATCGCCTGGCTGAAGAAGCGATTCTGGCAATCGGATTTGCCGATCTTGATATGTGAAAGCAGGATCTCTCTCTTATCCATTATTCGATGCCTCCTGGCATATTACAGCCTGTCAAAATATGATATTCCACACCAATACAGATTTCAGGTGCAAGGCACTTAAAAAGTGCCTTGCACCTGGACGTTTAGCCCGGGATTTTTTCGCAAAATTCGATCGTAACGCCATTGGGGTCCAAAAACAGCAACACGCGCGCCCCAAGGTTTGGCAAATCGCAGGTTGAAAGCGTGATCTCGACGCCCTCCGCTTTCAAAAGCTGCTCGTGCGCGGCCACATCATCCACCTGGAAGGCGATATGGCGCAATCCGGCTTCGCTTTCGGCGCGGACATAGCTGTAGCCGGGATCGGCGATCCCGGCTACAAAAACGCGGTTCTTACCGTGGTAATCGAACAGCTCCAGGCGCGCGCCACCGGGCAGCGCGAAATAGAGGATGTCAAAATCGCCACAATCAACCGTCTGAAGCTTTTTCAATCCAAGAATGCGCCCGTAGAAATCGAGCGATTTCTGGATATCGAGACAATTGACCGCGATATGGTCGATATGCCTGATTTTCACAAAACTTCCCGTTTCGAGACCTCGGGAGAAACAAAGATCTTGAACAGATTGGGGTCCCTGCGCAGCTCGTGCAGCGACCATTCCAGGTCTTCCAGCGGGACCTTCATAGAGAAGAGCGGTTTCGGATTGATCCGTCCGGCGGCGAGCAAAGTAATGGCATCCGGCCAGTCGTCGCCGATGCCGGCGCATGAGCCAGTGATCTTCTTCTCGCCCAGCACGAACTCGAAGGGACGGATGTGCATGGTATCCTGCTCGCCGGTGATCCCGAAGGCAGACAGCACGCCTCCTTTGCGCAGCATGGCGAAAGCCTGCTCGTAGGTCTTGGTGGTGCCAACCGCTTCAATTGCGTAATCCACGCCTCGCCCACCGGTCAGTCTCAGCACTTCGGCCACCGGGTCGGCTACCTCATGTATGTCAATGGTGTAATCGGCGCCCATTTCCTTGGCAATGCGCAGGCGTTTTTTATTATCACCGATAATAATAACCGGCGCGCAGGCGCGCAAGACAGCCATGCGAGCGTGCAGCACACCCAGACCGCAGCCGACAATGGCGACGCTACCGCCGATACGGGCATTCATCGCTTTTGCGGCATGGATGCAGCAGGACAAAGGCTCGATGAAGGCGCCCTCCTCGAAACTTAAACTATCGGGCAGGTGGTGGACGAGCGAGGCGCGAGCTTTTACGTATTCGGCAAAAGTGCCGTCGGTATGGATGCCGAGCTGGGTAAAACTGTCGCATAAGAGTTGGTCGCCACGCATGCAGTAGTAGCAGTTGCCGCAAGCCATATTGATATCCGCGGTGACGCGGTCGCCTTCTTTCAAGCCCCCGGCTTTCAAGCTCGCGGCATGCTTACCGACTTTGGCGATCACGCCCGAGAACTCATGCCCGGGGATCATCGGCAGTTTATCGGCAGAATACCAGCCGTTGTAGATGCTCCAGTCTGTACCGCAAATACCGGTATTTTTAACTTTAATCAATACCTCTTCGTCGCCAATCTCTGGAATGGGCACTTCCTTGACTTTGATAACTTTGACTGCCTCGAATACAGCCGCTTTCATCATGTTTGCCATAGCTTGAACTCCTTTTCCTTGTCATTACTCCAAACCGCACAGTTTATCCGCAGATTATCACTAAAAAAACCTCACCACAGAGTTCACAGAGATTCACTCGATTACCTAGTTGAATAACACGTCATGCCGCCCTTCGTAGGGTTTGTCAATCAAGAGCGGTTTCAGATAGGCGATGGTCTTGGTGATGCCATCCTGACGGCTCATGGTCACATCTTCGTGCTCGTAGCTCATCACATAGTCGTAACCGATCATGGAGAGCTCGGTGATGACCTTCTTCCAGGGCACCGAACCCCAGCCGGGGATGCGGAAGCGGAAGCCGCGGTCGAGCCGCTGCCAATCGCCCTGTGGGATCAAACCGGAGCGGCGCACGTTGTGAGCCACGATCTCACCATCTTTGGCATGCACATGGAAGATGCGCCCAGCCAGGGAGTCGATGAAGTTCTCCACATCGATGCCCAGGTAGATGAGGTTGGCGGGGTCAAAGTTGAAACCGAATTCCTTGCGCCCACCCACCAGCTCGACTGCCCGGAGAGCGGTTTCTACGTTGTATACCAGCTCATTGGGGTGAGGTTCGTGGGCAAATTTAACCCCGTATTCGGCAAACTTGTCGAGGATCTTGCTCCAGCGCTCGACAAATTCCTGCTCCATATCCGCCCAGCCCTTCGAATACGGCCAGGGGAAGAAGCGACCAAAGTTCTCACAGCCAATGAAACCGGTCACCACCGGCACTTCGAGGGCGTTGGCTGCCTGGGCAGTCTTGATCATGCGCTGAGTGCCAAATTTGATCTTCTCTTCCTTGGTGCCCGGGCAAATTGCGTCGGTATCTTTGCCATACGGGCCGAGCACGATCTGCCCCTCAGGGTGGTTTGCCAGCGCCGAGATGATCAACCCGTAGGATTTGACCATCTGCTTAAGCTTATCTGCATGGCTACCTTTAACGATCTCTTCGATATCCAGGTGTGGGTTGTTGGCGAAGGCGGGCATTTCCACGGCCTGATAGCCGAGGCTGGAAGCCATTTTAAAGACTTCTTCCACATTCATATCAAGAAAAGTGGCTGTAAACAAACCGATTTTCATATTGTTTTACCCTTTCGTAAGATAGTATAGGAGTTGGGTCTTAATTTCAACGGAAAAGTCTTGTAATCCTGTTATTACAGCTAATTATAGAAGACCGCCACATGCCTGTCAATAAGCAGATTGGCACAATTTTCCTTCCTGCAGCCGGGACCGGCAGTTCCCCTGCCGCTGGTGATCCCGGCTACAGCTCAACCTCTCGCAAAGCAGCGCTGACTTTGGCCAAATACCCATTGGCCAGATCGAAGACCGGCAAAAGTTTTTCGTATTTACGGTTATTTTCCTGATCCGGTTCGACCAGCTCAACAACCTGGTGGATTTCATCGATGCGGCTGAAATCCTTCCATAGTCCAGAGCCGACTGCGGCAAGGGCAGCCGCGCCCAGCGCCCCGGCATCCTGGTCGATGGTCGTCTTGAGAATGCGAGTGTTGAAAACATCGGCGAAGATACCCAGGTAGAAGCGGCTTTTAGCGCCGCCGCCCACGAATAGGATCTCATCCTCCAGGCGGGTGTATTTGCGCAGCAGATCCAGCCGCAGGCGCAGGTTCAGGGCTATGCCCTCCATGGCAGCCCGCAGCAGCTCGGGACGGCCGTGTTTCAGATCGAGCCCGATGTACGCCCCACGGATATGCACGCTGTCGTCCTGCGAAGTGCCGCCGGCCAGGCTGGGATTGAAAAGCAATTTGTTCGCTCCCAGCGGCGCCTTTTCGGCCTCACGGTTCATCAATGAATAAACGTCCAGGCCCGTTCTGTCGGCTTCTTCGATCAGGTCGCGGCACAGGTTGTCTTTCAACCAGCCGAAGGAGGTTCCCGCAGAAAAGATGCTGACCGCCGAGGTAAACATTTTCGGCAGCACATGCGCGAAAACATAGGGCTTGAGTTTCTTATCCAAAACCGGCTGCTCGGATGAAACTGCGATCCAGGCCGAGGAACCCAAAGAGGTGTAGACGCGCCCGTCGCGAATATTCTTGGCGCCCAGCGCCATGCAAGAGTTATCTACCCCGCCGCAGACCACCTGCACGCCCGCGGACAGGCCGAGCGCCTGGGCGACCTCGGGCAGGATCTGGCCCAGAATATGGGTGGAGGGGACGATCTCAGGCCACAGCTCGGCCGGGATGCCGCTGGCGGCAATAAAAGCAGGCTCATATCTCCAGCCCTTGAGGTTATATACACCTGTGCCCGAAGCGTTGGAGTAATCCGTCATGAACTTGCCGGTGAGCCGGTAATTGATGTAATCCTTGGTGCCCAGGATCTTATAGACCTTTTGCCACATCTCCGGCTCGTGTTTCTTGTACCACATGACCTTGAAGATGGTGTAGCAGGCGGCCGGGAAACCATTGCCGGTGGTCAGATACCAATCGTCAGGGTCCACCTTTTCAAAGAACTCTGCTACCTCCTGCTGAGCGCGGATATCGGACCAGATGGGCGTAGCCACGCGCAGCAGATGACCGTCTTTATCCACCGGTACCGCGCCCAGGCTGTGACCGGAGATCGCCAACGCGACGATGCTGTCCTGCTCCACCTGGCTGGAATGGAGCAACCGACGGGTGCTTTCGAGCACTGCGTTCCACCAATCGGCGGGCTTCTGCTCGTGCCAACCCACCTGCGGGTAGTCCGTGCTGTATGGGACAAAGGCAGTCGCCAGGCAGTTCCCCTGCACATCGTACAAGGAGGCTTTGTTCCCACCGGTTCCCAGGTCGAAGGAAATGATTTTTTGATCCATGATCCATCCTTTCGGTTAAGAAAAGCCTCACCACAGAGAGCACAGAATATTCACAGAGTTCACGGAGTTTTCATTAAGGTAAAACGCTTTATTTTTTTATCTTAGTGTTTCACAGATCTTCTCTCTGGTTTCTTTTTTTTATTAGCTCTGTGATCTCCGTGTCTCTGTGAACTCTGTGGCTCAGTCTTTTTGCGCCATACAGCTCTCCAGGATCTCGATCCCGCTCTTCAGGTTGATGCCAAAGCGCCGCGCGCCGGCGTGGTACATAGCTAGCAGACCTTCCAGGTCGCGGATGCCCCCCGAGGCTTTGATCTGGATCCGCTCGCCGACGATGCTTTTGATCAGGCGCACATCTTCGAGCGTGGTGCCCCGGTTCGCCCAACCGGAGCCAGTCTTGACGAAAGCAGCGCCTGTTCGCAGGCAAATGTTGCAAGCCTGTTCCAGCTCTGCGCGGGTAAGGTACATGACCTCGATGATGACTTTGACCGGCAACGGGCGCGCCGTTTCGACCACTGCCCGGACGTCGTCCTCCACTTCCTGCAGCCCACCAGAGCGCAGCATGCCGATGTTCATGACCATATCGATCTCGTCACAGCCCGCCGCCAGCATCTCTTGCGCCTGAAAGACCTTCAGCGTGGTGCTGTCGGATCCAGAAGGAAAGCTGACGTTGCCGATCAGGTGGATATGCGGCGCACCGGCCAATAACTGTCTGGTATAGGGGATGAAACATTGCAACACCGAAACCTGCCCGAAAGCGTATTTACGGGCGGCGGCGACCATTTCATCGATATCGGATTTGCTGGAAGTGGTACGCACGCACGATAGGTCGATCATTTTGGCGATATCTTTGGCGGTCAGAAGCATCCATTCACCTCAGTAAACCGGATTGTAGACCGGATGGCGGACCGGATGACCCATCCGGTCTACAGAGTTGCAGGGCTTATTTTCCCCTGACGGTTGAAGCAGCCTTATTCAACTCTTCGAAGACTGCCGGGGTCAGGTCAAAGTGCAGCACCTGGGCGACCACCTGCGTCCAACCATGGACAAAATAAAGCCAGCCGTCTTCAACAAAAACTTGGCGGCTTTCCACCTGAGCGAGCGCCTGGTGCATGAAATCCAGCTCGCCGCGGTAATTGAACTCCCAGGCAATGCTTTCCAGCGGGAATTTACCCTGCCAGGTGATCGGCGAACCGGGCGTATCTTTGCCCATTCCGGTAGCATTGATGATGACGCTGTGGGGCGGGAATTTTTCCATGATCTTATCATTGACCGCCGGGTCAGAATTCTGGATATATTCGACCTCGATATCGGTTTTTAGCCCGCCAACCATCTCTTTGGCGTGGTCAAGACGACCTTGAGAGCGATTCACAAATGTAAAGCGTTTCGGGCGGTCGCCTTTATCTTTCTTGTTGATCAAGTGTAACAATGTGGCGATGGCTGATCCACCAGCGCCAAAACTGAGCACATCGCCGCCCGTGCGCCCGAAATAACCCTGGTCGATGATCGCGTCCAGGCTCAGACCGGAGGTGATCGGGTCTTTGGCATGACCCTCCAGACGCCCCTCAAGCTTGGAAATACTGGAGATTTCGTCCGTAATCTGGGCGTAGGGGTCCAGATAATCGAACATATCGCGCGCGGCAGTCAATAGATCGATCTTATGCGTCGTGACCAGAGCGCCGAGGGATAACGGATCGTACTTCATCTGCGCCACAGCCTGGCGGTAAACTTCAGGGTCGGCATGGATGGCGCAGTCAATCCCCTCAATGACCACCTCTTCGCGTCCCAGCACTTTCATCCACAGCGGAAAGACCTTCATAATGGATGATTTGGAGGTGGTCACCCCGACAAAATAAAAGGTCGGTACTTTTTTTGTGATGACTTGATAGTTGTCCTTGGTGTCAGTACCCATATTGCTCTCCTTGATTGGGATTTCGTCGTTTTGCGCGTCCAAGATCTGACAGGTTGGGATGCAAGCCTACTTCAAAACCTGTCAGGCCCAGCACGCAATTCATTTCAAACCAATCTCATGCCCTGGACGATTGGATGATCTTGACAAATTCGGCGGCTTTCTGGGTGATCTCAGCGAACTTGCCGGCTTTTGCCAGCTCAGGCGGGCATAATTCGCTGCCCGCCCCCACAGCCACCACCCCGGCTTTAAACCAATCCGCGACGTTATTGGCGCTCACACCGCCAGTAGGCATCATGGGGATATATGGGAATGGACCTTTCAAAGCCTTGATATAAGCCGGGCCTCCCAATGAGCCGGGGAAGATCTTGACCACATCCGTGCCCAGGCTGTAAACCTGGTAGACCTCAGTGGGCGTCAGCGCGCCGGCCATGTTGAGCAGCCCGGTGTCCACCATGGTCTTGATCAGAACCGGCTCGCTGATCGGGCTGACCAGAAAATTGGCGCCCGCCTGGATGGCGCTTTCTGCCTGCTCGGGTTTGGTGAGCGTACCCATGCCCAGCACGATCTGGTCGCCGTAATGCGCTGCCAGCGTTTTCACCACCTCTTCCGCATTCGGCGTGCTGTAAGTAATCTCGATCCCGAGCACGCCGCCTTTTATTAGTGCACCAACCATTTGGACCGTCAGGTCGACGGAGGGGCCCCGGATCACTGCCAGAAGCCCTAATTGCTTAATTTTTTCAAGAACATCCTGTTTTTTCATGTTTATCTCCAATAATTTAACCTAGACCACTCGATATTTCGGTTCTTCACCGCGCAAGACCGCCAGGCAATCTCGCATCGCAAACCAGCCCATATTGCTGGTGGCGCCGTCGGTTTGCGCTCCCAGGTGCGGGGTGGCAATCACCTGCGGCAGGTGCAGCAGCGGATTAGAGGTCTCTGGCGGTTCGACAGTAAAGGCGTCCAGACCCACCCCGCGCAGATGGCCGCTTTCCAGGGCCCGCAGCAGTGCGGCCTCATCGATCACTTCACCTCTGGTGGTGTTGATCAAGAAAGCTCCCTTTTTCATCCTGGCCAGGAAAGCATCATTTACCAGGCCGCGTGTTTCGGGTAAGAGCGGCAGGTGCAGGCTGACAAAATCGGACCTGGCGATCAGCATATCCATCGGCGCCAGCTCAATCCTGTACTCTTCCACGAAGTTTTCATCGGCAAATGGATCGTAAGCCAGGATGGTGCAGTCGAAGCCCGCTAACCGGCGGGCCAGTTGTTTGCCGATGGCGCCCAGGCCGAGGATACCGACCGTTTTTCCTTCCAGCGAGACACCCGCATAGCGCGGCCATTTTCCCTGTTGGACGCTTTGCACCGCTTCCGGGATCTGCCTGGCAAGCGCCAGCATCAAACCCAAAGCCAGCTCCGCCACAGAGACGGAATTGGCGCCGGGAGTGTTCGTGACGATAATGCCTTTCTCCCTGGCCGCTTCCAGGTCGACCTGATCCACCCCTACGCCGTACCTGGCGATCACTTTCAGACGGTCGGCTTTTTCAAGCGCGGCCCGGTCGATGATATCCAATCCGGCAATATAGCCGTCCACACCCGCAATAAGTGCTGCCACCTCTGGCGAGGAGAGCGGTTTGCCGGTCGGGTTATAGGTAACCGAGCCAGCCAGCTGCTCTAATTCCGTTTTCAGGCGCGGTTCGTTCTTGCCATAAGAGGTGGGGGTAACCAGCAAACGAGCTTTTTTCAAGTCCATAGCTGCCTCAGCGAGACTGATAACGCGGATTATCGATAATTTCTATGCCGTTTTCCCCTTCGATCACCAATTTGCGAAAACCCAGCTGTTCGATGGTCCCATAATCATGCCCGGCATTGCCGGGATAGATGAAAAAGGTGATCAGGTCCTGCTGTCTCGAGCTACACACCGAGCGGTGAGCCCAACGCGGCGGCACATAAAGAACTTTGCCCGGCGACAAGGGTTCGACAGAGGTTTCCCCTGCGGGGGTTTCCATGACCATATAACCCTCACCCTGCAGGCAGTAGTACACCTCGGAAGTCTCGAGCACGGTATGAAAATGACCTTTGGTCATGTAGAATTCCTGCCCAACTTTGCCCGGATGGACGATCGAAATACCCATTAATAATTCGCCTTCGATCTGAGGACGTTGGATCTCATAGACTTCATAAATCAGGCGGTCACTTTCTGAAAGCATTTTGGCATAGGCGACCTGATCGAGAAATTGCCCCTGCAAGGCAGATAAGCGCCTTTGAATGTGGTTATCCACCCTGGATGGGATGGCGCCTGGGACAGGAATTACGAAAGAAAAGGGTGAATCTGGCATTTTTATCTCCTGGATGAAATTAATCTAGTCCTGCCAGACGCCGGGCGATATTACCCCCCAGCATCTGCTGGATTGAACTATCGGATATTCCCATTTTTACCAATCGCATTTTGATCTCGGTTGGCAGGCTCGCCAGGCCAGGCCCGTCCCCGATGGTCTTGTACATACCGGCTTCAGCCATATCGGTAGCCAGGGCGACATGCTTGCTCAACCCCGCCTCAACCATGTTCTCGATCAAGGTCCACAACCTGGATTCAGGCTCATATTTTGGCCGGTAGAAAGTGTCATATTCCAATAGGACGCCGAATCTGGCCAGTTCCACGTGCAGACCAGGGTCCGGTCGCTTATCCATATGACATAGCACCAGTTGACCTGGACCTACCCCGTGATCTTCGAAATAAATGG
>Ga0209253_10006278_pt1 | contig 10299 bp, 12 predicted proteins | sample FrelakmetBRP12BR_FD_187145 | JGI IMG/M metagenome (GOLD analysis project Ga0209253, IMG submission 187145) | Freshwater lake sediment microbial communities from the University of Notre Dame, USA, for methane emissions studies - BRP12 BR (SPAdes)... | ecosystem: Environmental > Aquatic >...
ATGGCGTTCTTGTTCACCGTCATGTGCGCCTGGCCGAGCGCCGCCTCGGCCGCCTTGCCGGTGATGCCCTTGGCGCGCAGGTCGACCAGCATCAGGTGGCTCTGCGTGCCGCCGGAGACGATGCGCAGCCCGCGCCTGCCGAGCGTCTCGGCCATCACCCGAGCGTTGGCCAGCACCTGCCGCTGGTATGCCTTGAACTCCGGCGCCAGCGCCTCCTTGAACGCCACCGCCTTGGCGGCGATCACGTGCATCAGCGGCCCACCCTGCAGTCCCGGGAACACGGCGCTGTTGATCGCCTTCTCATACTGCGGCTTCATCAGGATCAGCCCCCCGCGCGGGCCGCGCAGGGTCTTGTGCGTGGTCGACGTGATGACGTCGGCGTGCGGCACCGGGCTCGGGTAGACGCCGGCGGCAATCAGCCCCGCGTAATGCGCCATGTCGACCATGAACAGCGCGTCAACGTCGCGGGCGATCTGCGCCACGCGCTTGAAGTCGATGTGCAGGCTGTAGGCGGAGGCGCCGGCGATGATCAGCTTGGGCCGGTGCGTGTGCGCCAGGGTCTCCATCGCGTCGTAGTCGATTTCCTCGCGCGCGTTCAACCCGTAGCTGACCACCTTGAACCACTTGCCGCTGATGTTCAGCGCCATGCCGTGCGTCAGGTGCCCGCCCTCGGCGAGGCTCATGCCCATGATCGTGTCGCCGGGGTTCAGCATGGCCAGGAACACCGCCTCGTTGGCTTGGGCGCCGGCATGCGGCTGCACGTTGGCGGCGAGTTCGACGTTCGGCAGGCCAAAGAGCTGCTTGACGCGGTCCAGGGCCAGCGTCTCGGCCACGTCGACGTGCTCGCAGCCGCCGTAGTAGCGCTTGCCCGGGTAGCCCTCGGCGTACTTGTTGGTCATCTGTCCGCCCTGCGCCGCCATCACGGCCGGGCTGGCGTAGTTCTCCGAGGCGATCAGCTCGATGTGCTCTTCCTGCCGGCGGTTCTCCGCCAGCATCGCGGCCCACAGCTCCGGGTCGACCGCTTCGATGGTGTGCGTGGCTCGCTTGAACATGGCAGCTCCTGGCAGCAAGTGCAGAGGGGACGGTCACTTGCCATCGATGCCCAGGCGAACGGCGAGACTCGGACCTCGCGCTCCCTGGTGGTGATCCACCTGGACGCCAGTCGCGCGAGGAAGATGGCGGGCGAAATTATGCCAGCGCGTCCAGTGCGAGCAGCCCACCCGCGATGGCCGCCAGCGGCAGCGCAAAGGCGATTGCCACCAGTCGGCCAAAGGTGCGGCCGCCCACCACGACCGATACCGCAGCCTTGAAGAGCATGTTGGCGGCAACCGCCAGGGTGATGGCGGTGGCGGACTCGGCCAGGCTGATGTTGCCCTGGTCAGCCAGCCTCGCCGACGACAGCGTGATCGCGTCGACGTCGGCCAGGCCGGAGACGAACGAAAGCACGAACAAGCCGCCGCTGCCGACGATCTCGGACAGCCACGCCGCGGCGAGCAGGACCAGTGCGTAGAAAGCTGCGAACAGCAGCGCCGTGCCCAGTTGTGTCGGGTTCTGCAACCGGTCGGTGTCTTCTCCCTTCTCCCCGCCCACACGACGGAAGTGCCACCACAGCGCGGGAACGCTCATCACCAGCGCCGGCAGCAACGTCAGCAGAAGCAAGGGCAGCACCGGTGGCGCGATCACCAGCGCCAGCAGGAACACCCGCATCAGCTTGGCGACGTTGGCAAGCTGGATCACGACCAGCGAGGCCGACGGCGTGTGTGTGGCGTCGCGCGCATGGCGCGCGTAGGCGAACGTGGTCGCGGTGCTCGATATCACGCCGCCGAGCAGCCCGGTCAGCAGCAGCCCCTTCCGTTCCAGGGTCAGGCGCCAGGCCACGTAGCCGGCCAGGCTGACCCCGGAGATCAGCACCACCATCAGCCAGATGTGGAACGGATTGAGGACTCCATAAGGGCCGTAGCCACGGTCCGGCAGCAGCGGCAGCACGATCGCGCTAATCGCGCCGAACTGCAGCATCGAACGGATGTCGGTCGGCGTCAGCCGCGTCGCCACGCCTTCCAGTTCGGTCTTGAAGTACAGCAGCGCCGTCATGCCGATGCCGAGCGCAACGGCCAGCGTGCGTTCGCCCTGGAAGTTCAACGCGCCGAGCACGTACACCAGCAGCGCGGCAACCACGGTGGTGGTACCGGAATCCTCGGCCCGGGTCGCCGGATCAACGAGGTGGGCACCCGCGATCGTCAGTCCAACCAGCGCGAAACCGACCGGCACCAGCCAGGGGCTATCAAGCGACTGCGCGACAAACGCGCAAGCCGTGCCCAGCATGGCGATCAGGGTGAAAGTGCGCAAACCGGCCTTGGCGGTCGCTTTGCGTTCCCGCTCGGTGCCGACCAGCAGGCCGATGGCAGCGCTGACGGCGAAGGTCAGCGCCAGATCGAGCGTATCGTCCACGCGCCCAGTCTAGAGACGCCGCGCCGGCGGGCATTGCGCCGGATCAGTCGCGCAGCGCCCCGCAGGCGGCAACGCCTTCAATCACGGCGCCGCCAGTTCGTCCCGCGCCTGCTCCAGGTGCGCCACATCGGCCCAGTCGATGATCTGCAGCCGCAGCGGTTCCGGCTGTGCCTGCAGCCGGTTGATGCTGGCGTTGAGCATCAGGTGCTCGCGCGGCGAATCCCAGGCCAGCGCGCGCGCGTTGCGATAGACGACGTCGAGCACTCCGCCGTGAGTGACCACGGCAACCGTCCGACCCACGTACGACACGACGATCTCCTGCATCGCGTCGAGCACGCGGCCGATGAACTCGGTCCCCGACTCGCCGCCCGGCATGCGCCAGTCGACGTCGCGCGCGCGCCAGGCCGCGAATTCCTCCGGATGCCCGGCGGCGATCTCGTCGAGAGTCTTGCCCTCGAAGATGCCGAAGACGCGCTCGCGCAGGCGCGGTTCGCGCACCATCGTCAGTCCGCGCGCGTCGGCCAGCGGCGCGCCGGTCATCCAGGCGCGCGCGAGGTCGCTGGAGATGATCGCGTCGATCGTCTCGTTGGCGAGCCGCTCGGCCAGCCGGCCCGATTGCCACATACCGGTCGTCGAGAGCGGCACATCGAGCCGGCCCTGGATCCGGTGCTCGGCGTTCCACGCCGTTTCGCCGTGGCGGATCAACAGCAGCGTCGTCACTGCGCCCGATCCCATCATCCCCCCTGCCCGGCGAGCCGCGGATTCAGCGTGTACGTGCCCGTGATCGACGCCGACGCCAGCACGTGGCCCTCGATCGCCGTGCGCACCTCGGCGCCGGTGAAGCGCCCGTCGAGCGGCACCGCGTCGACGTCGAGCGCGTGGATCGTGAACACGTAGTGATGGACGATCGAGTCGTTCCACGGCGGGCACGGTCCGTCGTAGCCGTAGTAGTCGCCTTCCATGTCGTGGTCGCCCTTGAACCACGCGGTGTAGTCGTTGATGCCCTGGCGGGTGCCGCCCGCCGCCGCCGGCCCGCCCTTGCCGCGCGGCCTCACATCGTGCGAATAGGCGCCGGCGTCGATCTTCGTCGTCGATGCCGCGATGTCCACCAGCACCCAGTGGAAGAAGTCGACCCGCGGCAGGCTGGCCGGAATCTCCTGCCCTTCCTGGTTGACGTCGTCGGGCCTGCTCGGCACGTCGTAGTCGTGGCAGACCAGCACAAAGGACTTCGTGCCGGCCGGTGCGTCGCTCCACGCCAGGTGGGGGTTGCGGTTCTCGGACAGCCTGACGTGGTGCGCCTTGTCGATCACCGCGAACGCGTATTCGCCCGGAATGCGGCCGCCATCGGCAAACGAATCGCTCCACAGTCTCATCAGTTCAACTCCTTGGGCTTGACCTGCAGCCAGAACGTCACCGGCCCGTCGTTGGTCAACTCTACCTGCATGTATGCACCGAAGATACCCGTCGCGACCTGCGCATGGCGGGCCCGTGCCTGCTCGACGAAATGAGCGAACAGACGCGCGCCTTCGGCCGCAGGCGCCGCGGGCGTGAAGCTCGGTCTCGTGCCGCTCGCCGTGTCGGCAGCCAGCGTGAACTGCGGCACCAGCAGCAGGCCGCCGGCAACGTCGACCACGCTGAGGTTCATCTTGCCCTGGGCATCGGCAAACAGGCGAAACGCAAGCATCTTGGCGAGCAATGCGTCGGCCTCGCGCTCGGTGTCGCCACGCTGTGCACAGACCAGTGCCAGCACGCCGCGATCGATGGCACCGACTTCCGCGCCGTCGACCCGCACCCGGGCCTGCGTGACCCGCTGGATCAGCGCGATCATGTGACCAGGGTCGGGTGATTGCCGAACACGGTGCGACAAAGGTGGCCTGAGGCTCAGGCCACCGTCACCCGCGCCCACTTGCGCTTGCCGACCTGCACCACGTAGGTGCCGGCGCCGAGCTGCAGCGCGCGGTCGCCGACCTTCTGCCCGTCGACCTTCACACCACCCTGTTCGACGTTGCGCACGGCTTCCGAGGTCGACGGCGCCAGGCCCGCCTGCTTCAGCAGCGCGGCAATTCCAATGACACCGCCGGCAGCCGCCAGGATGACCTCAGGCATGTCCTCGGGCGCAGCACCGCCGCGGAAGCGGGCCTCGAACTCGGCGAGCGCCTCCTCGGCCGCGCGGGCAGAATGAAAGCGGGTGACGATCTCCTGCGCCAGCAGCACCTTGATGTCGCGCGGATTGCGCCCGCCCTGCGCCTCGCGCCTGAGCTGCGCGATCTCCTCGTTCGACCGCATCGACAGCAGGTCGTACCAGCGCCACATCTGCTCGTCGGAGACCGACATCACCTTGCCGAACATATCGAAGGGCGGCTCGGTGATGCCGACGTAGTTGCCCTTGCTCTTGCTCATCTTCTCGACGCCGTCGAGACCTTCGAGCAGCGGCATGGTCAGGATGCACTGCGGCTCCTGGCCATAGTGGCGCTGCAGTTCGCGGCCGACCAGCAGGTTGAACTTCTGGTCGGTGCCGCCGAGTTCGAGATCGGCGTGCAGCGCCACCGAGTCGTAGCCCTGCATCAGCGGATACAGCAGTTCGTGCATGGCGATCGGCAGGTTCTCGCGCATGCGCTTGGCGAAATCGTCGCGCTCGAGCAGGCGCGCCAGCGTGTACTTGGCCGCCAGCTTGATCATTCCGGCGCTGCCTAACGGCTCCGACCACTCCGAGTTGTAGCGGATCTCGGTCTTCGCCCGGTCGAGCACCAGCGACGCCTGGTCGAAGTAAGTCTCGGCGTTGGCGTCGATCTCCTCGCGGGACAGCGGCGGCCGCAGCGTGTTGCGCCCCGACGGGTCGCCGATCATCGAAGTGAAGTCGCCGATGAGGAAGATCACCGTGTGGCCGAGATCCTGCAGTTGGCGCAGCTTGTTGAGCACCACCGTGTGGCCGAGGTGGATGTCCGGCGCAGTCGGATCCAGGCCCAGCTTGCAGCGCAGGGGCTTGCCGGTGGCGCGGCTGCGCGCCAGTTTCTGCGCGAACTCGGACTCGATCAGCAGTTCGTCGCAGCCGCGCTTGACCAGCGCGAGCGCGGCCTCGATTTCGCCGGTGATCGGATGGGTCTTTGCTTCGGAAGTCGACATGGGATTGGCCGCCAGCGCCGCAGCGACGCCGCGCAGATGGCACGCGTTGCCGGGCCGCAGTCTATATTGACGCACCACGCCTCGCCGAACCTGCAACGTGTCGCGAACCCATCTCTTTGTCGGCCTGATGACCGGCACCAGCCTTGACGGCATCGATGCCGTGCTGGTCGATTTCTCGTCCGCCAAGCCGCAGCTGCGCGGCCACGTTCACCACGAACTGGCAGCCGAACTGCGCGATGCACTGCTGCAACTCAACCAACCCGGCGAGAACGAACTGCACCGCGCCGCGGTCACCGCCCAGCACCTGGCGCACGCATACGCCGCAGCCGTCGGCGACCTGCTGCTGGAGGCCGGCGTCGAGGCACAGGCCGTGTGCGCCATCGGCGCACACGGCCAGACCGTCCGCCATCAGCCGGAGAGCGGCTACACGATCCAGGTCAATGCGCCGGCGACGCTCGCCGAATTGACGCGCATCGACGTGGTGGCGGACTTCCGCAGCCGCGACATCGCCGCCGGCGGCCAGGGCGCACCACTGGCACCGGCCTTCCACGCGGCCGTGTTCCGCGGCGATGCGCCGCGCGCGGTGGTCAACATCGGCGGCATCAGCAACCTGACCGGGCTGCCGGCCGCCGGCGTCGACTCGCCGGTGCTCGGTCTCGACTGCGGGCCGGGCAACGTGCTGATCGACGCCTGGGCGCTGGAGCACCTCGGCGAACCGGTCGACCGTGATGGCCGCTGGGCTGCCGGCGGCCGCGTGCACACCCCGCTGCTGGCGGCGCTGCTCGATGAACCGTTCTTCACGCTGGCGCCGCCGAAGAGCAGCGGCCGCGACCGCTTCAATCGCGACTGGCTGGGCAGGAAGCTGGCCCACTTCAGCGTCGAGCCGCGCGACGTGCAGGCAACGCTGACGCAACTGACCGCCACCGTGATCGGCAACACGATCGGCCAGTACTTCGCCGAAGCCACGGAAGTCGTCGTCTGTGGCGGCGGCGCCTTCAATGCGACGCTGATGCGAATGCTGGCCGAGGCCTGCGCGCCGCGTCGCGTCTTCGGCTCCGACGCCGTCGGCGTCGCGCCCGACCAGATGGAGGCGCTGGCCTTCGCCTGGCTGGCGCGAGAGTTCGTGGAGCACCGTTGCGCGAACCTGCCCGCGGTCACCGGGGCCCGCGGACTGCGACTGCTCGGCGCGCTTTATCCGCGTTGAGACGGAACGGGGCGCCCAGGGCGCCCCGTCCGGGTGAAAAGCTGCTGCGTCAGACGGAGAACGACGATCCGCAGCCGCAGGTCGTGGTGGCGTTCGGATTCTTGATCACGAACTGCGCCCCCTCGAGGTCCTCTTTGTAGTCGATCTCGGCGCCGACCAGGTACTGGTAGCTCATCGAGTCGATCAGCAGCGTCACGCCGTTCTTCTCCATCGTCGTGTCGTCCTCGTTGACGACCTCGTCGAACGTGAAGCCGTACTGGAAGCCCGAGCAGCCGCCGCCCTGGACGAACACGCGCAGCTTCAGTTCGGGATTGCCCTCTTCGTCGATCAACTGCCGGACCTTGGAGGCGGCGGAATCGGAAAAGTGCAGCGGGGCGGGCATTTCGATGGCGGCGTTCATGGACGGCACTCCGGGAAGATCGACACTGTGACGAAATTATAGGCAGGGGACCCGTTGTACAAGCCCACTTCACCCTCTGGGCGACTAGGTCTTGGCAACGGGGCCCGATGCCCCGACCGCGAGCTTCAGGTTGCCCTTCATCGTGTCCTGCTCGCCGGACTCATGCACCAGCCTGCCTTCGACAACGGCGCCGTGGTGAATCTCCAGTGCCCGGTAACGGACGTCACCGTTGACCTTCGCCGTCGGCTGCAGTTCGACCACCTCGGTCGTGTAGACGGGGCCCGTGATCCGGCCGGCGACGACCAGGTGCGCGGCGCGCACCTCGCCTTCGACGACGCCCTTTTCGCTGATCACCAGCATGCCCGAGCCTTCGCCGCCGACGCAGCGCACGGAACCCTGCACCGTGCCGTCGATGCGCAGGCCGCCGGCAAAGGTCAGGTCGCCGACAAAAGTCGAGCCCGAACCGATCAGGCTGGCAATGTGCTTATCGCCGTTGCTCTTCCTGCCGAACATCGGACACCTCCCCTTGGACGGTCATAGTTGGAATGTCTGCTGCGCGAGTGTCTGCCCGGCGGCCATGATGCGAACCACCACCGACCGCGCCGCCGCCCCTTCGGGCAGGGTAATCGTCCCCTCGACACGTTGATAGTGCCGGAAACTCAGTTCCAGCGCGCGCCGCGATTCCGCTACCGCCGGGTCCGGCACCTGCAGCGACTGGTTGCGTCCGTCGCGGACGTAGTTCACCTGCATCTGCACGACGCCGACGAAATCGCGCTCCGGCTTGCCCGCCTGCTGCACCAGCAGCCGATACCGCATTGCCTCCGGCGCGCCGTCGGCCTGCATGCGGAAACTGCGGATCTGGATGCCGCTGGCGCTGGCCTTGGTCGGCAGCAGGCTCTCGAAGAAGGCGAGGTCCTCGCGCAGGCGGTTCGCCTCCGTTTCCAGCTCGCCGGCCCGCTTGGCCAGCTGCTCCTGCGCCGAACGCTCGACCTTCATCTGGGCCTCGAGCGCGGTGACATTCGCGGTCAGCCGGCTGCGCTCCGCCTCGGCCTCGCGCAGCTTCGATTCGAGACGATCGATCTCGGCCGCCAGCGCCCGCCGGTCCGGGCCGCCGAAGCCGCGCCCGTATTCGTAGATGGCGACGCCGACCGCCGCCGCCAGGGCGAGCGTCAGGAACACCAGCAGGCGCCGAATCGGCACCGGCAGGCGCGAACGCACCGAAACCTCAGGAGAACTGATCGACAGCTTGCGCAGCAGGAGCTTCCACTTCATCTCTGTCGCGTCCCGCTATCCGTGGTACTGCGCCAGGGGTGCGCCGTCCAAGCAGCGCCGCCCGGGTCGGGAGCAGTCGAGTATAGGAGGCAGAGACGGGCGCGGCACCCATAGGTGCCGCGCATCGATGCCGCCGGGCAAAGCGCCGGTCGTCAGCGCTTCGAGAACTGCTTGCGCCGGCGTGCCTTGCGCAGGCCGACTTTCTTGCGCTCGACTTCGCGCGCGTCACGGGTGATCAGCCCGCCCTTGGACAGCACCGGTTTAAGCGTCGCGTCATAGTCGACCAGCGCGCGGGCGATGCCGTGGCGCACCGCGCCGGCCTGGCCGGACTCGCCGCCGCCATCGACGTTGACCTGGATGTCGAAGGTCGTCGCGTGGTTGGTCAGCTCGAGCGGCTGACGCGCGATCATGCGGCCGGTTTCGCGGTTGAAGTACTGGTCGATCGAGCGGCCGTTGATGACGATCTTGCCGGTGCCGCGCTTGATGAACACCCGCGCGACCGAACTCTTGCGGCGGCCGGTGCCGTAGTTATAGCTTCCAATCATGGCGTCCTCAGATCTCGAGCGGCTTGGGTTGCTGGGCTGAATGGGGGTGCTCGCCGCCCGCGTAGATCTTCAGCTTCTTGATCATCGCGTAGCCGAGCGGGCCCTTGGGCAGCATGCCCTTGACCGCGATCTGCAGCGCCCGGCCCGGGAAACGGCCCTGCATCTTGTCGAACGAGGTCTCGTAGATGCCGCCGGGATAGGTCGAGTGACGGTAGTACGTCTTGTCGGTGCCCTTGGCGCCCGTCACTTTCAGCTTGCCGGCGTTGACGACGACGATGAAATCGCCGGTGTCGACGTGCGGCGTGTACTCCGGCTTGTGCTTGCCGCGCAGGCGCAGCGCGATCTCGGCGGCAAGGCGGCCGAGCACCTTGTCGTTGGCGTCGACGACATACCAGTCGTGGCGCACGTCCTGCGGCTTGGCGGAAAAGGTCTTCATCGTCTTCAATTCCAGTGGACAGGGTCGGCGCGCCTCACGCACGCCGATGCCTTGCTGCGCGGTTCCGGCAACCGCAGCGGCTGCCAACCGCGGAAAGCCGAGTATTGTATTTCCTCACGGCGGTCATTCGCAAGTTGCCGGCCGGCCAGAGGAAAACGGCCCTCATCGGGCCCCGTGGGAGCAAGAATCGCAATGCAAGCCACCGTACGCTGGAGCGGGCCGGACGGCATGAGTTTCCTGGCCGAAACCGGCAGCGGCCACCGGGTCGCCATGGACGGCGCCGCCGACGGCGGCGGCCGCAACCTGGCGCCGCGGCCGATGGAAATGGTGCTCCTGGGCGCGGGCGGCTGCACCGCCTACGACGTCGTGCTGATCCTGAAGCGAGGCCGGCACAACGTCAGCGGCTGCGAGGTCCGGCTTCAGGCCGAGCGGGCGGCGACCGACCCGAAGGTGTTCACCCGCATCGCCCTGCATTTCGTCGTCCGCGGCAAGGGCCTGCCGCGGGAGGCGGTCGAGCGGGCCGTCCAGTTGTCGCACGACAAGTACTGCTCGGCCACCGCCATGCTGGGCCGGACCGCCGAAATCGTCACCCACGTCGAGATGATGGAAGACGCCTGATCGCGCCCGCCCAGCGCGGGCTCAGACGTAGTGCGCCGTCGTCGTCATCACCTTCGCGGCGATGCGCATCGCCAGCCGGGCCGGCAGCGGCAGATCCACGCCTCCCAGCGTCGTCGCCGCCTGGCCATGGCGCACCTCGTCGACGCGCATCTGCTCGACCACCGCCCGTGAAGCCTCGTCGGCCGGCGGCAGGCGGTCGAGGTGCCCCTGCAGGTGCTGCTCGACCTGTTTCTCGGTCTCGGCCATGAAGCCG
>Ga0209253_10006280_pt1 | contig 10297 bp, 7 predicted proteins | sample FrelakmetBRP12BR_FD_187145 | JGI IMG/M metagenome (GOLD analysis project Ga0209253, IMG submission 187145) | Freshwater lake sediment microbial communities from the University of Notre Dame, USA, for methane emissions studies - BRP12 BR (SPAdes)... | ecosystem: Environmental > Aquatic >...
CCCAGCTGAAGCCGAGCCAGCGCACGGCGTCGAGGATGCCGTCGACGAACTCCTGGTCTTCCTTCACCGGATTGGTGTCGTCGAAGCGCATGTGGCAGCGCCCGCCGAAGTCGCGCGCCAGGCCGAAGTTCAGGCAGATGCTCTTGGCGTGGCCGATGTGCAGGTAGCCGTTGGGCTCGGGCGGGAAGCGGGTGCGGATCTTCGCCGGATCGGTGGGCGCCTTCTCGTGGACGTCGTAGGCGCCCGGGTGTCCCGCCCAGTGGCGCGGCTCGTACGTGCCGCGCGCGAGGTCCGCCGCGATGATGTTGCGGATGAAGTTGGTCGCGGGCGCGGGCGTCTTGTCCTTGCCCGCGTCCCTGCCTTTGCTCTTGCCGGCGTCGCCTTTGCCGGCGGCCTTGTCCATGATGGGTCGGCTGCTTCGGTAATCGTTGTGTCATCGATTGTAGCGAGCGGGCGCTGCGCCGCAGCACGACAACGCGGATCTGGTGCGCGCTAACAACGGAAAAAGGGCGCCTCGCGGCGCCCGTGGACGAAGATCGGCGGATCGCCGACGCGGAGGCGGCGCCGTCCGCGCGCTGGCGGCGTCAGTCCTCGGCAAAGCTGTACGGTCCGCCGCGCTCGAGCGCCTTCTTGTAGGCGGGCCGTGCATGGATGCGCTTGAGGAGACCCATCAGCTTCGGCCGGGATGCGTCGAGACCGGCGCGCTGCGCCGCGGCTTCGAGCGGGAAGCTCATCTGGATGTCCGCCGCGCTGAACTCGCCGCCGGCGAACCACTTGTGGTGCGTGAGCTCCGCTTCCATGAAGTCGAGCTGACGTTTCAGGTTCGGCTCGACCATCATCGCCTTCACCTTCGCCGAGATCATGCGCGCGATCGGCTTGGCGAAGAACGGCATCGGCGCGGCCGCGACCTTGTCGCAGATGAGCTTGATCAGCAGCGGCGGCATGGCGGAGCCTTCCGCGAAGTGCATCCAGTAGGTCCAGCGCAACCGCTCCGGGGTGCCGCGGGCCGGCGCGAGGCGTCCGTCGTCGTACCGCTCGACGAGGTACTCGAGGATCGCGCCCGACTCGGCCACGGTGACCTCGCCATCGGTGATCACCGGCGACTTGCCGAGCGGATGCACCTCGCGCAGTTCGGGCGGCGCGAGCATCGTCTTGCGGTTGCGCTCGTACTTCCTGATCTCGTACGGGACGCCGAGCTCTTCGAGCAGCCAGAGCACGCGCTGCGAGCGCGAGTTGTTCAGGTGATGGACGGTGATCATCGGCAAGGCTCGCGGGAAGGGAAGCGGGATTGTCCTCCACGCCGCGCGCTGCGCCAGGCGCGGACCGCGCCCAGCCTCAGCGCGGCGCCGCGTCCTGCAGGGCGTTCCAGGCGCGCTCGACGTCGGCCTGCGTCGTGCGCCAGTTGCTGAAGGCCGCCCTCAGGCCCCAGTGGCGCTTGTGGACGGTCGGCGTGATGAACAACTCGCCGCCGTCGCGGACTCGCCGCACGAAGTCCTGCACCGCAGGCTCGCCGGCCGGCCCGGGCGCGACGTCGCGCAAGGTGAAGCACACGACATTCATGCGGACCGGCGCGAGCAGGCGGAAGCGGTCCGATCCGGTGATGTGGCGGCCGAGGCTGGCCGCGTGCCTGCAGCAACTGCGCACGATTTCCCTTACGCCGGCACGCCCGTAGGCGCGCAGTGCGAACCAGGTCGGCAGCGCGCGCAGGCGGCGCGAGTTCTCGGGCGTCAGGTGCACGAAGTCCGGTCGTTCGCCCGGATCGCCGAGGTAAGCCGCGCTGTTCATGAAGACCCGCAGCTGCAGGTCGGGCCGGCGGGTGAACTGCACCGCCGCGTCGTACGGCACGTTGAGCCACTTGTGCGCGTCGATGCAGATGGAGTCGGCCAGATCGAGGCCGTCGACGCGCGCGGCGTGCTCCGGCAGCACGGCCGCGAACGCGCCGAACGCGGCATCGGCGTGCAGCCAGAACGGGTGGCGCTCGCGCAACGCGGCAATCGCCGGCAGGTCGTCGAAGTCGGCCGTGTTCACGGTTCCAGCGTTGGCAACGACGATGCAGGGAGCCCCGTTCAGCGCCGCCAGGCGCGCTTCCAGCGCCGCGACGTCCACGGCTTCACGCTCGGGCAGGACCGGAAGGGTCGCGACCGCGGATCGGCCGAGCCCGAGCATCGAGGCGGCCTTGTGGATGCTGGAGTGCGGAGCCCCGGACAGGATCAGAAGCGGTCCGAGCGCGGCGGCGCCTTGTTCCGAGACCCGCACGCCGAGTTGCTCGCCAACCCATTCGCGACCGAGGGCGAGACCGACGAAGTTGGCCATCGTCGCGCCCGTGACGAAGGCTCCGCTGTGAGCGTCCGTCAGGCCGAAGAGGGAGCGCAGGCAGTCGACTGTCTCGCGCTCGAGGTCCGGTGCTGCCGAGTCCAGGCCCGAGGTCGGATTCTGGTCCCAGGCGGAGGTCAGCCAGTCGCCGGCCAGTGCCGCGGGCGTCGCGCCACCGGTCACGAAGCCGAGGTAGCGCGGCCCGGCGGACGCCGAGAACCTGGCGGCGAACCGCGCGTTGAACCGGTCGAGCGCGGCCGCGAAGCCCGCGCCCGTCTCGTCGAGTGCCTCGGTCGTCGGCGCGGCCGGGGCGACCGCGACGGGCCGCTCGTCTAGCGAAGCGAGAATGGCCATGGCCTGGTCCACGGCGCGGCGGAGAACGGCGTCCAGGTGCTTCAGGTCATCGGCGAGTGCTGGCGTCACGGTTGGCTTTCGAACGAGTTCGCTGGCGGGGCGGGCAGACACTACCTGACGGCGTTCGCCTTCCGTCGCCGCGATGCGTCTCGCGCGGGACTCCGGGCCATCTCGCGCGACGCGCATGCAATGGGCGCCGGGCGCGCGGTCCTGCGGCACACTACGGGCCGCCCCCGCCCCGGAGCCCGTGCCCATGTGGAGAAACCTGCTCAAGCTGCTGCACTTCGCCAGCCTCGCCGGGCTCGGCGGAGGCATCGTCGTGATCCTCGTGCTGCTCGACACGATCGACGCCACGTCGCCGAGTGCCGTCGCGGGCATGCACGCGGCCATCGCGCTGATCTGCAGCGGCCTGGTGGTGCCTTCGCTGGTCGTCCTGCTGCTCACCGGCATGCTGCTGGTGGTGGCGCGACCGCAGTTGATCAACGCGCGCTGGGTCTGGGCGAAGGCGTTCGTCGGCGTGATCGTCGCCGCGACGATCCTGGCCGGATTCCAGCCGCTGGTGAACGCGCTCGCGTCGATGGCGGTGACCGGCGCCCTGGGGGATGCGCCGCCAGGCCCGCTCGCGGACACGGTTGAGACGGAACGCTGGGCCGCCTACCTCGTGCTGGCCAACGTCGTCGCCGCGATGCTCATCGCCGTGTGGCGCCCGCGGCTGGGCCGCCCGGCCTCCGAGCGGGACAGCGCCAGCTAGCTCCGCGCGATCGGCTGCGTCCGCGCTTCCAGCCAGGCCAGCGCGGCGCCGGCGACGTGCGGGCCGACGCGGCGTCGCACTTCGGCGTGGTAGTCGTCGAGCCACTGCAGTTCGTCGGTGGCCATCATCGACGTGTCGACGAGGCGCGTGTCGATCGGACACAGCGTCAGCGTCTCGAACTGAAGGAACTCGCCGAACTCGGTGGTGATCGCCGGCACGTTGAGCACCAGGTTCTCGATCCGCACGCCCCACTTGCCGGGGCGGTAGAGCCCGGGTTCGTTCGACGTCACCATCCCCGGCTCCATCGCGGTCTGCGGCTCGGGCGGAAGGTGCGGCGTGATGCCGTGCGGTCCCTCGTGCACGTTGAGGAAGTAGCCGACCCCGTGGCCCGTGCCGTGGCCGAAGTCCGCGTACTCGGCCCAGATCGGCGCGCGCGCGATCGTGTCGAGCATCGGGCTCTTCGTGCCGCGGGGAAACTTCACGCGCGACAGCGCGATCATGCCCTTCAGCACGAGCGTGAAGTCGCGGCGCTGCTCGGCCGTGGCGTGGCCCACCGGCACCACGCGCGTGATGTCCGTCGTGCCGTACTCGTACTGGCCGCCGGAGTCGATCAGCAGCAGGCCGTCGCCGATCGTGCCGCGCATGCAGATCGTGGCGTGCGACTCCTCGGTCGCGCGGTAGTGCGGCAGCGCGCCGTTGGCGTTGAAGCCGGCGATCGTCGAGAAGCTCGGGCAGACGTAACCTGGACGGCGCGCCCGCGCCGCCGTGACGTGCTCGTCGATCGTCAGTTCGGTGATCGTCTCGTGCCCGAGCGCCCCTTCGAACCACGCGAAGAATTCGGCGAGCGCCGCGCCGTCCTGCTCCATGGCCTGGCGGATGTGGTGCGCCTCGGATCCGGTCTTGCGGCTCTTCGCGAGCGTCGACGGGTTGATTGCCTCGACCACGCGGACGTCGCTCGCCACCGATTGCCGCAGTCCGTGCGTGATGCGGCGCGGGTCGATCAGCAGCGTGGCGCCCGAGGGCAGGCTGGCGAGCGTGGCGGCGGCCCTCGCGTACGGCGCGAGCGCGATGCCGTCGGCGGCCAGCCGCGCCTTCAATGCCGCGCCGATCTTGCCTTCGCCGATGAACAGCGTCGCCCCCTCCGCCTCGATCAGCAGGTGCGCGAGGAAGACCGGGTTGTACTGGACGTCGGCGCCGCGCAGGTTGGTCAGCCACGCGATGTCGTCGAGCGTCGACACGAAGTGATGCGTCGCGCCGAGCGCTTTCATTTCAACGCGCACCGTGGCGAGCTTGGCCGCGCGCGGCGTCGGCGCGAAAGGCGCCAGGTGCTCGAACACGGCGGCCGCCGGCAGCGCCGGGCGCTCGGTCCACACGTCGTTCAGCAGGTCGTGATCCGTGACGAGATCGATCGCGCGCGCCGTCAGCGCCGACTGCAGTTGCCGCGCGGCCGCGAGCCCGAGCACGTTGCCGTCGACCGCCACCGCGTCGCCGCGCTTCAGGCGCGCGGCCAGCCACTCGACGTGCGCGGTTGCGCCGACGCCGGAGAGCTTCATCAGTTCGACGCCGGTGCCGGCCAGCTGTCCCTCGGCCTGCGTCCAGTAGCGGCTGTCGACCCACACGCCCGCGAAGTCCGCGGTGACGATCAGCGTTCCCGCCGAACCCGTGAAGCCGGAGAAATGCTCGCGGGCCTTCCAGTGGTCAGGAAGGTACTCGGACAGGTGAGGATCGCTCGACGGCACGACGAGGGCGGCCACGCCACGGGACGCGAGCGCCAGTCGGATCGATTCGATGCGGGAGCGAATGCTGGCGCGGCGGGCGTCGAGGATGTCCATGGCGGGAGGGGTGCGGCGGAGACGTTCAGGCAATCAGTGTAGGCGAGACGCGCGTCCCGCGGCGGGCGTCTCGGCTCCGAAAACGGGATGGGGTTTACCTCGGTGGACCGGAGATTCTGGCGGTCCACCCGGGCACGCGGCGTTCCATCGTGCGGCCGATGTTTTCGTGCACGCGCTGCCGGAACTCGGCGCTCGGTTCGAACGCCGCCGGCGCGGCCCGCGCCACGCGGGCGGTGCTTTCGCTCGACGCCGGCGCGGCAAGCGATCGCGTCGCCACGGCGAACACGTCGGTGCGGTTCGCGTTGTCGCCGCTGTTCGTCCGCACGTACACGGGGATGAACACGTTGTCGGCGCTCGCGAGGCCCTGGTAGTCGCCGAGGAAGTAGCCGCGCGCGACCGGAGCGGTCGCCAGGTCGAACGTCGCGCTGACTCGGTGCTCGGTCCATCGCGTGCCGTCGAGCGAGCGCGCGAGGATCAGCTCGGTCGGCAGCGTCGTCGCGCCGCCGGTGTTGCTGCGCAGGTCGTAGTAGGTGACGCCGATCGTGCCGTTCGCCGTCACGTGAACGCTCGGCGTGAAGGCCTGCGCGGATGGCGCGGAGTTCACCTGCACCGGCGCGCTCCAGGTCCGTCCGCCGTCCATCGAGCGCGCGAGCGCGATGCCGTCGTGCGCGCCGCCCGAGAAGCGCGCATCCTGCCACGCGACCCACAGGTGGCCGTTCGGTGCAACGGCGACCTGCGGCAGGTTGGCGCCGTCGCGAATCGGCGCGCCGGTGTCCGGGTCGCGCGCTCCGACGGCGAGGGCATCGGCGATCCGGAAGGGCTCGCTCCAGCTGCCGCCCTTGTCGGCCGAAATGAGCACGTTCAGGCTCGCGTTCGACGGCGCATTGGTGACGTAGTCGATCCGCGTGAACACATCGACGACCGTGCCGTTCGGCAGGACCGCGATGACATTGCCGATGGTCTGGCTGCGCTGGCCCGGGTCGTGGATCGGTCGCGCGCCTTCCCACGTCGCGCCGCCGTCGGTGGAGCGCGCGAGCATCGCCGGCCCGCCGCCGGTCGCGGCGAGGCGATCCCATACCGCGTAGACGTAGCGCGGGTCGATCGGGTCGGCCGTGACGGAGTTCTTGTCGTTAAAGAACTGGCTCTCGTCGCGGATCAGCGTCGAGACCGGTCCCCAGGTGCGGCCGCCGTCGGTCGAGCGGCTGACGAGCATCGCGTTCGCCGAGCCCGCGGTGAACGACCCGCCGGTGGAGGCCAGCGCCATCTGGAATGCCGCGCCGTCGGGCGCGAAGGTGACCCACGGGTCGGTGGCGCGCTGGTAGTCGCCGCCATTGCCTGCGTTTCCGCCGGCGCAGTGCGAAAACGGGATCGCCGTCCGCGTCCACGTCGCGCCGCCGTCGAAGGTGGTGGCGGTGATCAGTCCGTTCGCCGAGCCGCCCGACCAGCGATCCTGCTGCCACGTGGCGACCCAGTTGTTGGGGTCGCGTGGGTTCACCGTCACGTACGGCTCGACTTCGGCGTTCAGGTACACGACGTCGCCCGATGCCGCGCCGGTGCAGGTCGCATCGAACGGTGTCGCCGCCGAGATGCGCGCCGGCGCATCCGCGACCAGGGCAGGCAGCGTGACCGACGGCGGCGCGGGGATGGGAACGGGCGCGGGCGGTGCAGGCGCAGGGTCATCGCCGCCGCCCCCGCACGCGGACAGCACCGCACCGGAAGCGATCGCGCATGCGAAGAGCCGGCGTCGTGCGGTCATGTCTTCACTCCGGAGTCAGCCTGCGCGGATTGTGCAGGGGACACGTGATGAGCGGTCGGCATGCGACGGCTTTGCGATTCCGCGACGCGAATGCGTCGATTGCGGCGACGGATTCCGACGAACGGCGGCAGGTTCGTGCGCGGCAGCGCCGAGTCGTCGACCGGACTGCGCTGCGCGCACGCGCGCCGCGACTTCGACGTGCGCGCGCGGTCACACGCGCAAGCGATCGCTTCCTCGCATGCGTGTTCGAACGCCGTTGACCAAGGTCAACGGCCCACTGGCGGCTTTGCGTAGCCTCACTTCCGCATGTTCCTCTTTGTGCGGCGGCGCAAGGGAGGGGCGCTTCGGGTACGCTGGCGCGGTTCCGATGCGTTTTGCGGCCGCCGCATTTTCCCTTTCATGTCTTCTGACCTGATACGCAAGGCCAAGGTGTCTGCGTTGGCGGGCGCGCCTGCAGACGACTCCGCGGGCGTGTGCGACCACTGCGGCGACTCGCTCGCGGGCTTGCGCGTGGTGCGCCGGTCGCTGGGTCCGGCGATGAAGTCGTTCTGCTGCAACGGCTGCTCGTTCATCGCCGAGCAGTTGTTCCTGGCCCAGGCCGGCAGTAAGGACCGCGAGGCGCTGGCATCGATCGTCAATGCTGCCTCGGACGAGACGACGGTCGTCCCGGGCGGCGGCTACGCGCAGGCGCAATTGCCGATCCGCGGCATGGTGTGCAGCGCCTGCGCCCTCCTGATCGAGCACACGCTGCGGAAGCAGCCCGGCGTGGCGCGCGCCAACGTCGACTTCGGCGCGCAGCTCGCCTACATCACCTTCGACCAGCAGCTCGTCACGCGCGTCGAACTGCAGCGTTCGATCGAGCGCGCCGGCTACGACGCCGGGCGCGTCCCCGTCGACGAGCGCCGCGTGCGTCGCATCGAGCTGCTGCGCGTCGCCATCGCCTGGCTCGGCATGATGCAGGTGATGATGCTGGCCGTGCCGCTGTACTTCGCCGGGCCGGGCGAGGTGCCGGCCGACATCGAGCAGCTGATGCGAATCGCCAGCCTGGTGCTGACGCTGCCGGTGATCCTCTTCTCGGCGCAGCCTCTGTTTCGCGCGGCGTGGACCCAGTTGCGGATGGGGTCGATCGGGATGGACCTGCCGGTCGTGCTCGGTATCACCGCGGCCTTCGTCGCCAGCACCGGAGCCACCATCGCAGCGCGTGGCGCCGTCTACTTCGACTCGGTGACGATGTTCATCGCCCTCGTGCTGGCGTCGCGCTGGGTGCTCGCGCGCGGACTCGCGTCGGCCCGGGAGCACATCGACGCGGCGCGCCGGGGCTCGACGATCTCGGCGCTGCGGCTGGTCGCCTTCCCGTCGTCGCTGGCGACCGAGGCGATCCACGCGGAGCAACTGAAGATCGGCGATCGCGTGCTGGTGCCGCCGGGGGAGACCGTGCCCGCGGACGGCGTGGTCGTGCATGGCCGCTCGAGCTGCTCGCAGGCGTGGCTCACCGGGGAGTCGACCCCGATCGACAAGACCAGCGGCGCGCCGATCCTCGCCGGCTCGATCAACCTCGACCAGCCGCTGGTCGTCGAAGTGACGCGCATCGGCGCATCCACCTCGCTCGCCGCCCTGCAGCGGCTGGTCGACGAGGCGGGCCGGGAACGGCCGCACATCGTCGAGAGCGCCAACCGGATCGCCGGCTGGTTCCTGTGGGCCGTGCTCGGCATCACGGTCGCGACGGTGGTCGGCTGGTGGTTCGTCGATCCGTCGCAGGCGCTGCCCAACGCGATCGCGGTGCTCGTTGCCACGTGCCCGTGCGCGCTGTCGCTGGCGGCTCCCGCGGCGGTCGCGGCGGCGCAGTCGGCCCTCGCGCAGCGGCGCATCCTGCTGGCGCGCACCATTGCCATCGAAACGATGGCGCGGGCCGACGTGCTCGCCTGCGACAAGACGGGAACGCTGACCACTGGCGAGCCGGCGCTGCTGCGCCAGCTCGTGGTGCGCGAAGGCGATCCCGAAGAGATCCTCGCCGTCGCGGCGGCGCTGGAGACGATGTCGACGCACCCGTACGCGCGTGCGCTGATCGCGGCGGCGCAGTCCCTCCGCAAGTCGTTGCCGAGCATCGTCGACGGGCGCGTCGAGCCTTCGGCCGGCATCGAGGGCATCGTCGGCGGCCGGCGGCATCGGCTCGGCAAGCTGGAGTTCGCGCTGCCGGACAAGCTGGCCTCGCACCGCGCCGACATCGCGGCGGTCGTGCAGAAGGAAGGCCTGAGCGCCGCGAGCTACGTCCTGCTCGCCGACGAGCAGGGCTCGATCGCGGTCTTCGTGTTCGGCGAGCGGCTGCGCGAAGACGCGGCGACGCTGGCCGAACGCGCGGGCGAGCGCGGCATCGACGTGGTGGTCCTTTCCGGCGACCGGCGGGAACCGGTGCAGGCCGTGGCGGCGTCGCTCGGGATCGAGCGAGCGCTCGCGCACCAGACGCCGGACAGCAAGCGCTTGTGGGTGGCCGGGCAGCAGCGCGCCGGTCGCGTCGTCGCGATGCTGGGTGACGGCATGAACGACGCGCCGGTGATCGCGCAGGCCGACGTGTCGCTCGCGCTCGCCAGCGGCTCGACGCTGGCGCAGGCGCGCGCCGACCTCATCGTCCTGTCGTCGCGGCTCGGGGACGTCGACTTCGCGTTCGCCATTGCACGCCGCGCGATGCGGATCGTCCGGCAGAACCTGGCGTGGGCCTTCGGCTACAACGTCCTGATCATTCCGCTCGCTGCGTTCGGCTATGTGTCGCCTGCCGTCGCCGCGGCCGGGATGGCGGCCAGTTCCCTGCTCGTCGTCGGCAATGCGCTGCGTGCAAAGCGCCTGCCGAAGGCCTGAGGGCCCGCCAAGGCCCGGCGCATGCGCGAGCCAAGCGTTGACAGGCCCTCGTGGAATCGCTCTATCTCCTGATCCCGCTGTCCGTCGTTCTCGTGCTGCTGATCGGCGGCATCCTCGTGTGGGCCGTGATGTCTGGCCAGTTCGAGGAACTCGACGACGTCGGCAAGAAGGTGCTCGACGACGACGAGAAGGCCGGCCACGGCTGACGTCTCAGCACCACTCCGGCGCATCGGGTTCTTTCAGTGACGCGCTTCACGTTGCAGCGCTTCCGGGCGGTTGACCTGTGTCAACCACGACCTGCGTACGAACCCTAGCATCCCCTCCCGGATGAGGAGATTTTCTCTTCCGGTGAGCGGAGTAGACGGGCTGCAAGCAGGCCCGTGATCCCGGTCTCCGCTTCGACAACCGGCCAAGGCCACGCGCCAACGCTCTGCCGCA
>Ga0209253_10006281_pt1 | contig 10297 bp, 6 predicted proteins | sample FrelakmetBRP12BR_FD_187145 | JGI IMG/M metagenome (GOLD analysis project Ga0209253, IMG submission 187145) | Freshwater lake sediment microbial communities from the University of Notre Dame, USA, for methane emissions studies - BRP12 BR (SPAdes)... | ecosystem: Environmental > Aquatic >...
TACGCCCCCGCCGCCCTGCTCCGGCAGGGGGACCTCTACGGGGCGTACTACCGGAACTTCCCCGCCGCGCTGGAGGCGTACGACTCCCTCGTCTTCAACTACCCGAGGGCGTCGGAGGCCCCGAAGGCGCTGCTGCGGAGCGCCGAGGTCCACCTGTTCCAGTACCTCGACCCGGCGTCCGCCGCCGCGGATCTCGAACGGCTGCGGAAGGAGTTCCCCCGGTTCGACGGGATGGACGAGGCGCTCTTCCTGCTGGCGCGGGCGTACGGCGCGGCGCGGGACGGGGAGCGGCAGGAGGCGGCGGTCCAGGAGCTGATGCGGCGGTACCCCGATTCGGCCCGGGCGGGGGAAGGGCGGTGGATGCTGGCGTACGCCCTGCTGGGGCAGCGCCGGTACGCGGAGGCCGACCGGGAGTTCCGGAAGCTCCTCTACCTCGCGTCCGACCGGAAAACCACGGTGCAGGCGCGCTGGGGGATGGCGCAGTCCCTCGAGGGGAAGGGGGACCTGGAAGGGGCGCTGGCCCAGTACGAGGCGCTGCGGGGGGAGTGGGACGACCCGGAATACATCGAGGGGAAGATCGAGCGGCTGAAAAACCGGATGAAGAGTCCATGATCGCGGGGAACACTAACCGGTGAGCGGGGAGCGGAAGGAGTCGGTCGCCGTCGTCGGGGCGGGGGCGTGGGGAACCGCCTTCGCGGCCATGCTGGCGGAGCGTCACGATGACGTCTCCCTCTGGGCGTTCGAGACGGAGGTCTGCGAGGACATCCGCAGACGCCGCGAGAACCGCGCGTTCCTTCCCGGGGTCCCTCTTCCCGCCGGCGTGCGGCCGACGAACGACCTGGACGCGGCGATCGCGGGGAAGTCGGTGGTGGCCTTCGCGGTCCCCTCCCACCACCTGCGGGACGTCGCGCGCCGCGCCGCGCCGCACCTGTCCCGGGAGGCGTGCCTCGTCTCCCTGGCCAAGGGGGTGGAGAACGGGACGCTGCGAAGGATGACGGAGCTCATCGCGGAGGCGTCCCCGGCCCACGCCTCGCGGGTGGCCGCGCTGTCGGGCCCGACCTTCGCGCGGGAGGTGGCGGAGGGGAAGCCCACCGGAGCCACGGTGGCGGCGGCGGACCTCTCCCTCGCGCGGCGGCTGCAGCACGTCCTGTCCGGCGCGCGCTTCCGGGTCTACGCGGACGACGACGTGGTGGGGATCGAGATCGGGGGTGCGCTCAAGAACGTGATGGCCATCGCCGCCGGGATGTGCGACGGGCTGGGGTTCGGGCACAACGGCCGGGCGCTCCTCATTTCCCGGGGGCTGGCGGAGATCGCCCGGCTGGGGGTCCACCTGGGGGCCCAACGGCAGACCTTCGCGGGACTGTCCGGGATGGGGGACCTGGTCCTCACCTGCACCGGAGACCTCTCCCGGAACCGGACCGTGGGGGTTCGGGTGGGACGGGGGGAGCCGCTCCGGGCGGTCCTCGCGGGGATGACGGCGGTGGCGGAGGGGGTGCGCACCGCCCGCTCGGCGGTGGATCTGTCGCGCCGCACGGGCGTGCCGATGCCGATCTCGGAGCAGGTGGACGGCATCCTGCATGAAGGAAAAGACGCCCGGGAGGTGGTGACGGAGCTGTTCGCCCGGGCGCTGAAGCGGGAGAAGGAGTAGGAAGGGACATGGAAAAGGGCCAGGCCGCGCTCAAGGCGGAGATCCGGGAGCTGCTCGCGCGACGCAACGCCATCCTGCTGGCGCACAACTACCAGCGGGACGAGGTGCAGGAGATCGCGGACATCACCGGCGACTCCCTGGGGCTCTCGCAGGAGGCGGCGAAGACCCCGGCGGACGTGATCGTCTTCTGCGGCGTCCACTTCATGGCGGAGAGCGCCTCGATCCTTTCCCCCGGCAAGACCGTTCTGCTGCCGCGGCAGGACGCGGGGTGCCCGATGGCGGACATGATCACGGGGCCCGACCTCGCGGCGTATCGCAAGGCGCACCCGGACTCCGTCGTGGTCACGTACGTCAACTCCTCCGCGGATGTGAAGGCGCTCTCCGACGTCTGCTGCACCTCGGGCAACGCGGTGAACGTGGTGAAATCGATCCCGCCGGGCAAGGAGATCTTCATGGTTCCCGACCGGAACCTGGCGCACTGGGTCCGGAAGATCTCGGGCCGGCCCCTCTCCTGGTGGGACGGCTACTGCCCCACCCACGAGCGGCTGACCCTCGCCGCGGTGACGCAGGCGAAGGAGGCGCACCCCGAGGCGCTGCTGGTCGTACACCCCGAGTGCCCCCCGGAGGTGGTGGAGATGGCGGACGCGGTCCTCTCCACCGCGGGGATGTACGGCTACTGCCGGCGCTCCCCCGCGACGGAGTTCATCGTCGGCACGGAGATGGGGATCCTCTACCGGCTGCGCAAGGAGAATCCCGGGAAGCGGTTTCACATCGCCTCGCGGACGCTCATCTGCCCCAACATGAAGCTCACGACCCTCGAGGACATCCGGGACTCCCTCGCGTCGATGTCGCCGGTGATCCGCGTGCCGGAGGACATCCGCCTCAAGGCGAAGGCGGCGCTCGACGCGATGCTCGCCGTCCCCCGCGACGCGGCGTAGGTGTTGCTCCACGGCGAATCGATCGCGCGGTCCGCTTTCCTCCGCGCGAGACCCTCCCCTGAGGGGACGCCTCGTTCACCGTCCATGGTTCACTTCGTCTGCGGGTTTTCCTCGCTCCCGCCCTCCATGGCTGCGCTCGGAAAACACGCCCCCTCAGGGGAGGTCTCGCGCTCCGGGCGTCCCGCAGGGCCAATCCGTAAGGGGGGACACTCTTGATCTGTCGGGGGAGGAAGGGGAAGAGTGTCCTCCGCCATTAGGCTTTCGTTCGAGCACGTGGCGCTCGCACTCGCGGTGCGCGAGCCGCCCCCCGGCGTCCAGTGGATGCGGGTGCCGCCCGGTGCCCGGGCGTTCCTGACCGCGCAGCTGTTCCGCCGCCTCGCGAAGCCCGTGCTGTACCTGTGCGCCGACGAGAAGGAGGCGGAGGAGGCGTCCCGCGAACTGGCGGCGTACCTGGGGCCCGACGCGGTGGCCGCGTTCCCTTCCGTCGAGGTGGCGCCGTACGAGCCGATCTCCCCGTACCTTCCCGCGGTGCACGACCGGATGCGCGCGCTCCACCGCCTGTTCGACGGCCCCCCGGCCGTCGTGGTGGCTCCCGTCGCGGCGGCGCTGGAGAAGACGATGCCGCCGGAGGCGTTCCGCGAGGCGTCGGCGTCCGTTGCGGCGGGAGACGCCCTCGACGTCGACGCCTTCGCCGCCCGCCTCGTCGCCCTCGGCTACGCCCGGCTCCCCGCGGTGACCGACCCGGGGGATTTCGCGGTACGCGGCGGCATCGTGGACGTCTACAGCCCCGCCCACCCCCTTCCTGCGCGCCTCCTGCTCGACGAGGACCGGGTCGAGTCGGTGCGGTGGTTCCACCCCCAGACGCAACGCACCGTGCCGGCGGGAGCACGGGTCGACGGGGAGCCGGGGTCCGAGGAGCGGCTCCTGGTCCTGCCGTGCTCCCAGGTGATCACCCGGGAGGAGTACCTCCAGGCCGCCTGCGGCGGGCAGGAGGAGCGCCCCTGGAAGGAGGCCCTTCGGCAAGGGATCCGGTTCCACGGCGTGGAGGCCCTTCTCCCCCGCCTGTACGGCCGTGCCGCCCCGGTCTTCTCCTACCTGCCGGGGGATGCGGTCGTCGTCGCCATCGACTCCGTGGCGTGTCTTGCCGCGGTCCGGAACGCCTTCGCGGAAAGCCAGGAGAACTTCGCCCTCGCGGGGGAGGAGGCGGGGTACCCGCCACCGGAAGAGCTGCTGGTCCCGGAACAGGAGCTCCGGGCGGCCCTCGCCGGGGCGCCGCTCCTCGCCTTCGACGGCATCGAAGTCCCCCCCTTCGGGCGGAAGGATCCACTTCGCGGCGACGCGGCGGTGGACGGGAACGAGGACATCCGCCGCAGCACGGCCACGGCCTCTTCCGAAGGGCTCCTCTACCCCCTCGCGGGGGAGGCGAAGGCGTGGTGGAAGCGGGGGGAGCGGTTCGTCGTCACCTCCCTGTCCCCCTCCCAGGTGGACCGGATGGAGGACCTCCTCTCCCGATACACCCTCCCGCTGACGCGGGTCGACACCCTCCGCGAGGCCCTCGCCCGGGACCGCGGGGTGATCCTGTGCGGGTCCGGGGTGACGCGGGGGTTCCGGGCGCCGGAATTCGGGACGGCGGTGGTGACGGAGAGCGAGATCTTCGGGGAGAAGACCCGGGCGCGTCGGGCGCGCAAGGACGCCGCGGCCGTCCCGGACGAGTTCTCCCTCGCGGACCTGCGGGTGAACGACCCGGCGGTCCACGTCGACCACGGCATCGGTATCTACCGGGGGCTGTTGCGCCGCAGGGCCGCGGGGCTGGAGGGGGATTTCCTGGTCCTCGAGTACGCCGGGGGCGACCGGCTCTTCGTTCCGGTGGACAAGATGTCCCGGGTGCAGCGGTACGTGGCTTCCGGGGACGGCGGCGCGCAGCTCTCGCGCCTCGGGGGGACGGCGTGGCAGCGCGCGAAGAAGAAGGTGCGGGACGAGCTGCTCGCGATGGCGCAGGAGCTGGTGGACATTCAGGCGAAGCGACTGATCGCGGAGAAGGCCCCCGCCTCCCCTCCCGACGCGGTCTTCCGCGAGTTCGAGGCGGCGTTCCCCCACGAGGAGACGCCCGACCAGGAGCAGGTGATCCGGGAAGTGCTGGCGGACCTCTCCTCCCCGCGCCCGATGGACCGGCTGGTGTGCGGGGACGTGGGGTACGGAAAGACGGAGGTGGCCCTCCGGGCGGCGTTCCGCGTGGTGATGGAGGGGCGGCAGGCCGCGGTGCTGGTCCCCACGACCATCCTCGCGGAGCAGCATCACCACACCTTCACGAAGCGGCTCGCCGGATACCCCGTGCGGGTGGAGAACCTCTCCCGCTTCCGCGCGCGGAGGGAGCAGGCGGAGGTGCTGAAGGGGCTTGCGAAGGGGGAGGTGGACATCGTCATCGGCACGCACCGGCTGCTGCAGAAGGACGTGAGGTTCTCGAGCCTGGGGCTGGTGGTGATCGACGAGGAGCAGCGGTTCGGCGTGGCGCACAAGGAGCGCCTGAAGCGGATGCGCGCCACGGTGGACGTGCTGACCCTGTCGGCCACGCCGATCCCCCGCACCCTGCACATGGCCTTCTCGGGGATCCGGGACATCAGCCTCATCGCCACGCCGCCGGAGGACCGCCTCTCCATCCGCACCTTCGTCCTCCCCTTCGCGGGGGAGACGATCCGGGAGGCGGTGGAGCGGGAGATCCGCCGGGGAGGGCAGGTCTTCTTCGTCCACAACCGGGTCATGACCCTGCCGGCGATGGAGCGGTATCTCCGGGAGATGCTCCCCGAGGCCCGGATCGCCGTGGGGCACGGGCAGATGGACGAGGGGACCCTCTCCCGGGCGATGGACGACTTCGCCGCCCGCCGCGCCGACATCCTGCTGTGCACCGCCATCATCGAGGCGGGGCTGGACCTGCCCAACGCGAACACGATCCTGGTGAACCACGCGCACCGGTTCGGGCTGGCGCAGCTGTACCAGCTCCGGGGCCGCGTCGGGCGCGACCGGCACCGGGCATACGCGTACTTCCTCGTGCCGAAGGACGTGGCGCTGACACGGGACGCCGCGAAGCGCCTCTCCGTGCTCGAGGAGCTCACGGAGCTGGGGTCGGGGTTCAAGGTCGCCTCCCACGACCTGGAGATCCGCGGGGCGGGGAACCTGCTGGGGAAGGACCAGTCGGGACAGATCCACCAGGTGGGGTACGAGCTGTACACGCAGCTCCTCTCCGAGGCGGTGGCGGAGATCTCGGGGAAGGCGGCGGCGCAGGAGGAGGAGCCGGAGCTGGAACTGCGCGTCCCGGCGTTCCTTCCCGACGACTACATCCCCGAGGCGGGAGTGCGGCTGGAGTTCTACCGGAAGCTCTCCCTCGCGAAGACGGTGGAGGCCGCGGACGAGGTCGAGATGGCGATGCTGGACCGGTTCGGGCGTCTTCCTCCCCCCGCGCGGGGGTTGTGCGATCTCGCCCGGCTGCGCGCGGCGATGCGGACGGCGGGGGTGGCGGAGCTCAAGCGGGGGGACGGCTCCCTTTTCCTGACCCTGTCGCCCCATTCCTCCTTCGACCGGGGGCGGCTGGTGACGTGGGTGACGCGGGACCGGAAGAACTTCTCCTTCGTGCGCGGCGAGGTGCTGGCGATGCGCCTGCCCGGCGAGGGGCCGGAGGACGTGCTCCAGGCGGCCAAAAACCTGTTGAACCGCTTCGGTACGGGCAGTAGCATATGAATCTTGCGTTCCATTTCCCTTCGACACTCTTTGGCCAAGGAGAGCGATTTCATGCGTAAGGCGCTGGTTTTGTGCGTGATCTGCGGGATCGTCGCCGGGTGCGGAGCCCCTTCCGGGAAGGGGAGGCAGGGGAGGGTGTACGCGTTGGTCAACGGCGAGCCCATCACGGAGGCGACGCTCCAGAAGGAGGTGGAGGCCCTTCCCCCGTACGTGCGCCCGATCCTCGAGACTCCGGGGGGGCGGGTCCAGTTCCTCGAGAGCGTGATCACGCGGGACCTGCTGCTGCGGGAGGCGCTGCGCCGCGGCGTGGACCGTCGCCCCGACGTGGCCGACCGCGTGTCGATGGCCCGCAGGTCGATCCTGCTGGAAGCGCTCCTGCGCGACGTGGCGGAAAAGGCGCCGGGCCTGAGCGATGAGGCGCTGCGCAAGCAGTACGCCGCCAACCTCGACCAGTACCGGGTGGGGGAGCGGGCGAAGGTGAGCCACATGCTCTTCCGCGACAAGGGGCGCGCGGAGGAAATGCTGCGGCGCGCGAAGGCGGGAACTCCTTTCGAGGCGCTGATGAAGGAGGTGGGAACCCGGGATGGAGAGGTCGCCGCGGACCTGGGGGACATCGAGCGGGGGAGTTTCGTGAAGGAGTTCGAGACGGCGGCCTTCTCCGCCGAGCCCGGCAGCGTGGTGGGTCCCGTGAGGACCACCTACGGCTGGCACGTGATCAAGGTGTACGAGAGGAAGCCCGCGGGGCTCCGTCCCTTCGAGGAGGTGAAGCCCCAGCTCCTGGCCGACCAGAGGGAGCGGGCGCAGCGGGACGCCTTCGAGGGGCTCATCGGCGACCTGCGGAAAGCGTCCAGCGTCCGCATTCTCGTCAAGACGGAGGAAGGAGCCGGGAAGCCGGCGCCCGCCCCCGGCGCGCCGGAAGGACCCCCGAAGGGGGAGCCGCAGGGGAAGCCGGCGCCCCCCCCGCCGGGCAAATGACCCGACGCCCGTGTCGGAGGGGGGCATTCCCGCCAGGGGAGACATTCCTCCTGAGGGGGACATTCCTGGTTCAACCCCGGGGCTGAGGGAAGGAGTGTCCCCCACCATGCGCGATTCCGACGGGTCCAGGTAGAGGGGGACATTCTTGATCTTTTGGGGGACGGAGGGGAAGAGTGTCCCCCGCCAGGGAATTGCTCTGGCCGCGGTCCTCGCCGCGCTGTTCTGGGGCTGCTCCCGGGGGCCGGAAAAGCGGCCCGACGCGCAAGTCGTGGTGGCCGAGGTCGATGGCGCCCTCATCGTCCTGTCGGACGTGAAGAGCGAGATCCTGTCGCGGCGCGGCTACACGCCTTCCCTCGAGACGAAGGGACCCACCCGCGCGGAGGTTTCCGAAGCCATGCGGCGACTGGTCGAGCGCACCATCGTCCTGCGGGAGGGGGAACGTCGCGGGGTGGCGGTCCCCGAGGCGGCCCTCGAGGAGGAGGTGATGCGGATCCGGGGCGACTTCCCGCCCGGAGGGCTCGAGAAGGCGCTCCTGCAGGTCGGGCTGGACACGGACGCCTGGCGGGAGCAGCTCCGGCGATCCATGCTCTACCGGAAGTCCGCCGATGCGATCGCCGCATCCCTCGTCACGGTGACCCCGGAGGAGGTGGAGGCGGTGTTCCGGAAAGAGGGGAAGCCAGGCACGCGCCCGGAGCGGATCCAGGTCCGGCAGTACCTCTTCGACTCCATGGAGCCTGCCCGGTCCGCGCGGGAGACGCTCGCCCGGGGGGACGCGATCGACGGGGGCGGCGACACCCGGGCCGCCGGGGTGGACCTCGGGTTCTTTTCGCGGGAGGAGCTGCCCCCGGAACTTCCGCAGGATCTGTTCCGTCTCAAGGAGGGCGAGATGAGCGAGCCGGTGCCCCGGGACGGCTCGGTGAGCCTGTTCCAGGTCACGCGGCGGGAGCCGACGCGGACGCAGACGCTGCAGACGGAAGCCGACCGGATCCGGGAGTCGATCCTCGCCCCCCGGAGGGAGGAGGCGTTTCGCGACTGGCTCTCGCACGCCCTGGGGAAGTCGGGCGTGAAGGTCCGGGAGGAGCTGCTGGACAGGTTGGCCGAAGGGAAGGCGTGATGCGGTGGAATCGCGACATCCTGGCGGCGGTGGCGGGACTCGCGCTGCTCCTCGCCGCGGTTCCCTCCCGGGGCCGCGTGATCGACGGCGTGGTCGCCCGGGTCAACGAGGAGCCGGTGACCTTCTCCGAGGTGCGCGAGGCGATGGCGGAGGGATTGGGAATCCCCGCGGGCGACGCGGACGGGTTCCTGCGGGAGGAGCGGGACGCCCGCGTGGTGCTGCGCTGGATCGAGGTCCTCGTCGAGTCGGTCCTGGTGCGGAAGGAGCTGGAGAAGCTGGGGCAGCCGATCTCGGACGGCGAGATCGACAAGGCGGTGGAATCCGTCCGCAAGGGAAACGGCATGACCGAGGGGCAGTTCGCCGAAGCTCTCTCCAGGGAAGGGATCACTCTTGCCGCGTACCGGCGACGGATCCGCTGGCAGATGGAGCGGGGGGCGATCGTCCGGGCCAGGAAGTTCAAGGAAGTGTCCGTGACCGAGCAGGAGGTCCGGGACCACTTCCTCAAGAACGCGGAGCGGTTCCTCGTCGGGGCGGAAGTCCGCCAGGAGACCCTCTTCCTTCCGTTCCCTCTCCCGGACGCGGTCGTGGGGGGGGACCCGACCTCGCCGGTGCGGTTCGCGGCGCAGCAGGCCGCCGAGGCCATCCGGGCGGGCCGCCCGCTCCAGGAAATCCACGGACTGACGCGCGCCACCCTTCCCGCGGCGCAGTGGGTCGAGGGCGACTTCTGCCCGGCGGAAGACCTGATTCCGGAGGTGCAGCGGGAGATCCGCAAGCTCCGCTCCGGGGAGACGTCCATGCCGTTCTTCACCGAGTCCGGCGCCTACATCATCCGCGTCGTCGCCCGCCGCGGGGGGAAGCCCGGGGATTTCGCCGCCTTGAAGGACTCCCTGACCGAGGAGCTCACCGACCACCGCAGCGAGAAGGCGTACGCCGACATCCTGGCGGAGCTGAAGAAGTCGGCGTCCATCGACGTTCGCCTCTGAAATGAAGCCCAGGCTCGCCATCACGATGGGGGACCCCGCCGGGGTCGGACCGGAGATCGTCGTCCTGGCGCACGCGCGGGAAGAGATCTTTTCCCGATGCCGGCCGGTGGTGTACGGAGATCCGGGAATCCTGCGGCGCGCCGCGAAGGTCGTCGGGCTCTCCGTGCCGGTCGTGGGGGAGGAGGAGGGCGGGCCGGGGAGGATCGCCGTTGCCGCGCGCTCCCGCCTCGACCCCGCGGAGATCCCCTTCGGCCGCCCCTCCCTTCCCGGTTCCGTGGCGATGGCCGGCTACATCCGTTCCGCGGCGGCGGACGTCCTCTCCGGCAAGGCCTCCGCGATCGTCACCTGTCCCGTCACCAAGGAGGGGTTGAAAGCCGCGGGCGTCCCCTTCCCGGGGCACACGGAGTTCCTCGCCCACCTGTGCGGCGGGGCCGACGTCGTGATGATGCTGGCGGGAGACCGGCTGCGGGTGGCCCTCGCGACGATCCACGTGGGGCTGCGCCGGGCGCTGGAGCTTCTCACCCCCGCCCTCATAGAAAAGACCGTGCGCATCACGGACGCCTTCTTCCGGAAATTCATGGGCACTCCCGCCCCGCGGATCGCCGTGGCGGCGGTCAACCCGCACGCGGGGGAGGGGGGGATGTTCGGGGACGAGGAGTCGACCGTGGTGGCTCCCGCGGTTTCGGCCTGCAGGGCGGCGGGGATCGACGCCACCGGGCCGTACCCCCCCGACACGGTCTTCCACCGCGCGTACCACGGCGCCTTCGACGTGGTCGTGGCGATGACCCACGACCAGGGGTTGATCCCCCTGAAGCTCGTCCACTTCGAGGACGGGGTCAACGTGACGATGGGGCTCCCCATCATCCGCACCTCCGTGGACCACGGCACCGCCTACGACATCGCCGGG
>Ga0209253_10006282_pt1 | contig 10296 bp, 6 predicted proteins | sample FrelakmetBRP12BR_FD_187145 | JGI IMG/M metagenome (GOLD analysis project Ga0209253, IMG submission 187145) | Freshwater lake sediment microbial communities from the University of Notre Dame, USA, for methane emissions studies - BRP12 BR (SPAdes)... | ecosystem: Environmental > Aquatic >...
GGCTACGACGAGAAGAACCTCTACGTCGCCTTCCGGGCCTATGATTCCCAGCCCTCCAGGGTCCGCTGCTCCGTCACCAACCGCGACGGCTGCCTCGAGGACGACTGGGTCTTCGTCATGCTCGACACGTTCAACGAGAAGCGCCGGGCCTTCTCCTTCCTCCTCAATCCGATCGGCGTCCAGATGGACTTGATGCGGGTCGAAGAGGGCGGCAGCGACAACATGGACTCCAGCTGGGACACGGTCTTCTTCTCGGACGGCAAGGTCGACGCCGAGGGCTATACCGTCGAGGCGGCCATCCCCTTCAAGAGCCTGCGCTTCCCCGACGTCGAGCTCAAGACCTGGAACATCGTCCTCGGCCGCAACCTCCCGCGAACCGGGGAGATCATCATGTACCCCCAGTACTCCCGCGACATCCCGGGGCTCCTGTCGAACGGCCAGCCTTACATCATCCAGGGCGCGGTCGAGCGCAGCCGTAACGTCGAGGTCATGCCCTTCGTGACCTCGCTCAAGAGGGGAGGGGAGGCCGTCGAGGGGAAGAGCTTCGCCTTCGAGCCCGGCGCCAACTTCAAGCTCGGCCTGAGCTCCAACACGACCCTCGACATGACGGCCAATCCGGATTTCAGCCAGATCGAGGCCGACGAGCCCCGGATCGATTACAACCTCCGCTACGCCCTGCGCTACAACGAGAAGCGGCCGTTCTTCCTCGAGGGCATGGAGATCTTCAGTTCGCCCGAGATCGAGACGGTCTACACCCGCCAGATCAACGATCCGATCTTCGGGGCCAAGGCCTCGGGGAAGGCGGGCCGCTTCACCTACGGCCTGCTCTCCGCCTACGACATGCATCCCTCCGAAAGCCTTTGGGACATCTCGAACGGCGGCGGGGCGGCGGACACCAAGGCCTTCTCCAACGTCCTCCGGACCAAGGCCGACGTCGGCTCCGGCTCCTATGTCGGCTTCACCCTGACCGACAAGGAGCTCGGCGGCGGGAGCTGGAACCGCTTGGGCGGCGTCGACGGCCAGCTCCGCTTCAAGGACCGGGTCTTCTTCAGTTTCCAGGCCGTGGCCTCGAAGTCGAGCGACGACGGCGAACGGACCGCTCTCGCCCCCGGCCTCCACGGCGAGCTCTACTACACGACCAAGCATTGGACGCTCGGCGGCTTTTACAAGGCCATGCATCCCGAGTTCCAGGCCTCCCTCGGCTTCGTCAACCGGACCGACTACAGGAGCGTCGGCGGGTTCGCCTCGTACCGTCTCTACCCCGACAAGAAGTACCTCAACCAGGTCCAATTCCGGCTCCAGGCCGGCAAGCGCATCGGATACGCCGACAGCGTGACCCAGGACACCTGGATCCGGCCTCAGATTCAGTTCCGCCTGACCGAGTTCAACCAGGTCATCGTCATGTACGAGGCCGGGCTGGAGCGGTACGCGGGCGTCGACTTCAAGAAGCAGAGCCTGTCGATCCAGTCCCAGATCATGTTCATCAGCTGGATGCCCTTCGTCTTCTTCTTCGAGACCGGCGACAGCATCAACTACGATCCCGACAACCCGTTCCTCGGCGCCAGCAACACGTACGGCGTGTCCGTCACCTTCAAGCCCAGCAAGCGGCTCCAGCTCGGCGCCGACTTCAGCAAGCAGACCTTCTGGGACCGGGCGGACGGCGCCGGGAACTGGGACTACAACGTCATCCGCCAGAAGACGACCTACCAGTTCAGCAAGACTCTCTCGTTCCGGGCCATCATCGATTACAACTTCTTTGAAAAACAGGCCTTCGGCAGCCTCCTCGCGAGCTGGGTCCTGCGCCCCGGCACGGTCTTCTTCCTCGGCTTCGACAACAACTACCTCCGCGACGAGCTCGGCCATCTCGTCCAGGACAGCTACAACGTCTTCCTCAAGTTCTCCTACTGGTGGCGCCTGTAATAGTTGGTTCTTCTCCCATTTCCGGGACCCCTCTCGAGGCGGCGAGGGATGTTGCCTCGAAGATCCCCGTCCGTGGCGGGGGGGCCCTTGGGGGGAACCGGACGACTGGTTCCCGGGGGGCCGGGGAGCTAGAGGCATATCCCGAGCCAAGCCGGAGAGGGGATCTTCCCGGAATCGGGAGAAGAACCTAAAAGTTTGACCCTCTCTTTCTCAGGTGCTAAGATACCCGGGCCCGGGGTGAATGTCGTGGCCAAATACCGCTGCCGCTTCTGCTCTTACATCTACAACGAGAAGACCGAAGGCATCTTCTTCGACGACCTTTTTCCCGATTGGACCTGCCCCGTCTGCAACGCGGCCAAGTCGGAGTTCGAGCGGCTCGAGGACGAGCCCTTGCCGCCGGCCCCCGCGGAGCCGGTCCGGGAGAAGACGTCCATCGACGACTTCCGCCGTCCCTCCGACGAGCTCGAGACCCACATGGCCGACATCCACCGCATGGCCCTCGTCGGCGAATCGGTCGTCGAGCCGATGCGCACGCGCAAGCCCGTCGTGTCCTGGGACGACATCCTCATCAAGGGCGCCCAGCTGGCCCGCTTCCCGCTCAACCGCGACGAGACCGTCGGCACGAAGACCGTCATCGGCCCGAGAGCGCTGAAGCCGCTCGTCATCGCCACGCCGATCATCGTCAGCCACATGTCGTTCGGGGCCCTGTCCAAGGAGGCCCAGTCGGCCCTGGCCCTCGGCAGCGGGGCCGCGGCGACGGCCATGAGCTCGGGGGAGGGCGGCATCCTGGCCGAGGCGCTGGGCATGGCCCACAAGTTCATCTTCGAATATGTCCCCCACCGCTACAGCGTGACCGAGGAGAACCTCCGCAAGGTCGACGCCGTCGAGATCAAGTTCGGCCAGTCAGCCAAGCCCGGCATGGGCGGCCATCTCCCGGCCTCCAAGGTGACGGCTGAGATCGCCGCCGTCCGGGGTTTCCCCGAGGGGACGGACATCGTCAGTCCCTCGCGCTTCCCCGACATCGCCAGCCGCAAGGACCTCCGGCGCAAAGTCGACGAGCTGCGGCGTCTCTCCATGGGCCGCCCCATCGGTATCAAGATCGCCGCCGGCGACATCGAGGCCGACCTCGAGTTCGCCCTCTCGGCCGGGCCCGACTTCATCACCCTCGACGGCCGGGCCGGGGCGACCGGCGCGGCCGTCAAGCTCATCAAGGACGCGACCTCGATCCCGACGATCTTTGCCCTCGACCGGGCCCGACGCTTCCTCGACGGGCACGGCGTCAAGGACGTCACCCTCATCGTGACCGGGGGCCTGCGGGTCTCGTCCGATTTCGCCAAGGCCCTGGCGTTGGGGGCGGACGCCCTGGCCATCGGCACGGCCGCCCTCATGGCCATCGGCTGCCAGCAATACCGCATCTGCGACAGCGGGCGCTGTCCGGTCGGCATCGCCACGCAGGACCCGGGCCTGAGGGCCCGGCTCGACATTGACGAGTCCGCCCGCTGGCTGGCCAATTTCCTGCGCGTCTCGACGGAAGAGCTCAAGGACTTCGCCCGTCTCACGGGCAACGACAACGTCCACAAGCTCTCGGTCCGCGACCTCGTCACGACGAATTCCGAGATCTCCTCCTACACCTCGATCCTGCACGCGTAAGTGTTTGACCGCGCCCGGGCCCGCCGCTAGAATACCCCGGTGAGCCTCGATTTCCTCCTCCGGACCGACGAGTTCAAGGCCCTGGCCTCGGCCGTGGCCTCGCCGGAGCGGCCGCTCTCGGTCAACGGTATTATCGAGCCGGCCAAGCCTTATCTCCTGGCCTGCCTGGCCCGGCGAGCCGGGCGTCCGATCGTCTTCGTCCGCCCCGAGTCCGCCCCTCTCGCCCAACTCGAACAGGATTGCCGGTTCTTCCTTTCGCGCCTCGCTCCCGAGGCCGGGCTGGCGACGCTCGCCCCGCTCTCGGAAAACCCCTATTTCGAGGTCCCCCCGCCCCTGGACGTCGTCTCCTCGCGGATGAAGCTTTTCCGCCGGCTCCTCGGCGTCCCTCCCGCGGTCATCGTCACGTCCCTCCGCGGGCTCCTCAAGCCGGTGCCGGGCCCCGAGGACATGGCCCGTCTCTTCGTCTCCCTCGAGGTCGGCGCCGAGGCCGACCACGACGCCCTCCTCGAAACGCTCGCGTGCTTCGGTTACACCCGGGAGGACCTGATCGCCTCGCACGGTGAGTACGCCTGGCGGGGCGGCATCGTCGACGTCTTCTCGCCCTGGGAGACCAACCCCTTCCGCATCGAGTTCGACGGCTCGCGCATCGCCTCCCTCCGCGAGTTCGATATCTCCAGCCAGCGCTCCCTCAGGCGGGTCGAGCGCCTGACCATCCCGGGGCTCCGGGAATTCCCGGCGACGCCCGGCTTCCTGGACCTCTGGAAGGCCGCCGCCCGGAAGAGGGCCAAGGGCGTCGCCCGCGATCTCGATTCGAAGATCGCCGCCCTCGAGCGCGGCGAATTCGGACCGAGCTTTTCCGCCCAGGCGCTCCTCCTCGCCGGCCACTTCGTCCCGCTGACGGACCACCTCCGCGATCCCGTCTTCGTCCTCGATAACCCCGAGGCCGTCGACTGCGAGTGGGACGCCCACATCGAAGAGCTCCGCGGCCAGTACGCCGACCTGCTCACCGAAGGCGTCTTCGCCATCCCGCCGGACGAGGTCTTTTCGCCACGCCTCCTCCAGCGCGTCCGCAAGGAGGCCGTGCGCCTCGAGGACCTGGGCGCGCCGACGGCCCGGCGGAAGTCCGTCTCCTTTGCGTTCCCGTTCCAGCCCGTGCCCCGCTTCGAGAACAGGATCCCCTTCTTCCTCCAATACCTGAAGAGGCTCCAGGCCGAAAGCGACCTCTCCTTCATCTATCTCCTCAACGCCGCGACGCGCCAGCGCCTGGCGACGCTTCTCCGCGAGAGCGACATCCCCGTCCTCGAGACCGACTCGCCCTTCGCCGTCCCGCCCCGGTCCGAAGTGGCCCTCCTCGTCGGCGGCCTGCCTGGCGGCTTCGGCTATCCCAAGGAGAAGCTCGGCTTCTTCGCCGAGAAGGACATCTTTACCGAGGAGAAGGTCATCGTCAGCCGGGCCGCGCGGCGCCCGTTCTTCTCCCAATTCCAGGACCTCCGGGCCGGCGACTACGTCGTCCACACCGACTACGGCATCGGCGTCTTCCGGGGCCTGCAGAGGGTCGAGGTCGAGGGCAAGGGCCGCGAATTCATCGAGCTCCATTACCGCGACGGCGACAAGCTGCTCGTCCCGGTCGAGGACCTCAATCTCGTCCAGAAGTTCGCCAAGGCCGGGCCGGAGCTCCCGCCTCTCGACAAGCTCGGCACGAACACCTGGGAGAAGACGCGGAGCCGGGCCAAAAAGGCGGTCGAGGCCGTGGCCAAGGAGCTCGTCGAACTCTATGCCCGGCGCAAGGCCGTCAAGGGCCACGCCTTCGCCTCGGGCGGGGAGTGGGACGAGGAGTTCGGCAAGACCTTCGAGTACGAGGAGACCGACGACCAGCTCCGCTCGATCCGCGAGATCCGCCAGGACATGGAGGCCGAGACCTCGATGGACCGGCTCCTCTGCGGCGACGTCGGCTACGGCAAGACCGAGGTGGCCATGCGGGCGGCCTTCCTGGCGGTCATGGACGGCAAGCAGGCCGCCGTCCTCTGTCCGACGACCGTTCTCGCCAGCCAGCACCTCAAGACCTTCCGGGACCGGATGGTCCTCTTCCCGGTCCGGATCGAGGCCCTGACCCGCCTGGAGGCGCCGCGCGAGCAGAAGGCCGTCGTCGAGGACTGCCGCAAGGGCTTCGTCGACATCCTCATCGGGACCCACCGCCTGCTCTCGAAGGACGTCGGCTTCAAGGACCTCGGCCTGCTCGTCGTCGACGAGGAGCAGCGCTTCGGCGTGGGCCACAAGGAGAGGATCAAGCAGCTCAAGGCGACGATCGACGTCCTGACCCTGACCGCGACGCCCATTCCGCGGACGCTGAACATGTCCCTCTCGGGCCTGCGCGACATCTCGCTCATCGAGACGCCGCCGCGCGACCGACTGGCCGTCCACACGGTCGTGACGCCGTTCAACGCCCAGCTCATCGCCGCGGCCGTCCGGCAGGAGCTCGGCCGGGGCGGCCAGGTCTACGTCATCCACAACCGCATCGAGGACATCGACAAGGTCACGGAGCTCATCGAGAAGCTCGTTCCGCAGGCCCGGGTCGTCACCATCCACGGCCGGATGTCGGGCCCGGCGCTCGAGAAGCGCATGCTCGACTTCGTCGCCCACAAGTCCGACGTCCTTGTCTCGACGACCATCATCGAGAACGGCATCGACATCCCCCTCGTCAACACCCTCATCGTCGACCGGGCCGACCTCTACGGCCTGGCCCAGCTCTATCAGCTCCGCGGCCGCGTCGGCCGGTCGGCGCGCCAGGCCTACGCCTACTTCCTCGTCCCGCCCTACCTCGAGCTCACGCCCCTGGCCCGGGAGCGGCTCAAGGCCCTCAAGGAGTTCAGCGAGCTCGGCTCGGGCTTCCGCCTGGCCGCCCGGGACCTCGAGATCCGCGGGGCCGGGAACCTCCTCGGCCACCGCCAGCACGGCACGATGGAGGCCATCGGCTTCGAGTACTACATGCAGCTCCTCGACCAGGCCGTCCGCGGCCTCAAGGGCGAGGCGGCCGAGGAGGAGAACCCAGAGATCAACCTCAAGGCCGATATCCGGGTCCCCGAGGACTACCTGCCGCAGGTCAACCTCCGGCTCAACCTCTACAAGCGCCTGGCTTCCGTCGAGGACCTCGGCGAGATCGACCGTATCCGCGAGGAGATCCGGGACCGTTTCGGCCCGCCGCCGGACCCGATCGAGAACCTCCTGCGCTACGGAGCGCTCAAGTTCCTGGCGAAGAAGCTCCGCGTCCGCTCGGTCGACCGGACCGAGCGCCGGGTCGTGTTCAAGTTCCGCCCGGAGACGGCCGTCGACTGGTCCCGGGTGACCCCCCTCCTCAAGAGGCACTCGGGCTCCCTTTCGCCCGAGGGCGTCATGTCGCTCGCCTTCCGGGGTACGACCGAAAGAGAGCTCCTCGATGAAACGGTCTCGGTCTTGATGGAGTTATCCAGATAGGCTACAATGAGTTGATACTAAAAAAGATGTGCGCGCACCGAAGACCCCTGAACAGGCCCGGACCGGGGGCCGCCTCCGTCGCGGCCCTCCTGGCCGGCCTGGCCCTCTTCGCCGCCGCCTGCGGGCGTGACGAGGGCCGGGGCCCGGTCTCGCGCGTCGCCGGTCTCGTCCAGTCGAAGCTCCGCGGCCGGCCGGTCCTGCGCGTCGAGTCGAGCGAGCTCTATAACGCCGACCTCCGGGCCTACCTCGAGGCGACGGGCGCCGACGCCGAGGGCCTCCCCCCCGAATCCCTGAGCCGGCTCTTCGACCGGTTCACCGACGAGATGATCCTGCTCGGGGCGGCCCGGGAGCGGGGCATCGCCCTGAGCGAAGACGAGAAGAAAGAGTACCTGGCCAAGCTCGCCGCCGAGTCCATCGCGGCGAACGGCGACGAGCGCTCCGAGCCCGTCCCACCCGAGGGCGCCTTCGACCGGCTCCTCGTCGAGAAGTACGTCTTCCTTGTCGTTCGCGACACCCGCGTCGACGAGGCCGAGGTCCGCGATTACTACGAAGAGCACAAGAAGGACTTCCTCGTGCAGGGGCGGATCCAGGTCAGCCAGATCCTCGTCGACACCGAGGAGAAGGCCGTCTCCGTCCTGCGGCGGCTCGACCGCGCGGGCGAGCCGGAGTTCCGGAAGATCGCCGTCGAGGAGTCCCTAGGGCCCGAGGCGCCCCGGGGAGGCGTCATGGGCGTCTTCCAGCAGGGCGACCTTCCGGCCGACATGGAGAAGGTCATCTTCGCGCTCGACGAGGGCCGGACGAGCCAGGTCGTCGAGTCGTCCTACGGCTTCCACGTCTTCCGGCTGGACCGGAAGTATCCGCCCGCCCTCCGGGACGAGAGCGAGGCGGCCGCCGAGATCCGGAAGCGGATCACGGCCCAGAAGATGAAGGACGCCTTGGCCGCCCATCTCGACGGGCTCAAGAACACCCTGAGCTGGCGGGCCTTTCCCGAGAACCTATTCTTCGCGTATCAGAGGATGGACGAATGAACAAGATCATCGTGGCATTGGCATTGGCCGGCCTCCTCGGTCCGGCGGCGGCGCCGGCCGCCGGCGGCCAGGAGGTCGTCGAGGAGATCGTCGCCCTCGTCAACGACGGCATCATCACCCTGTCGGATTACCGGGCCCAGTTCGAGATGACCGTGGCCCAGCTGCGGGCCGCCGGGCTGCCTCCCGAGGAGTACGATAAGCAGTACGCCCTGATCAAGAAGGAGCTTCTCGAATCGATGATCACGGAGATGCTCCTCCTCCAGAAGGGACGGGAGCTCGGCCTGAACGTCAGCGAGCAGATCAAGGGCATGATCCAGAAGATCAAGGAGGACAACAACCTGGCCACGGACGCCGACCTGCGCCGGGCCGTCGAGCAGCAGGGCCTGCCCTACGAGGTCTGGCTCAAGCAGTACGAAGAAGGGATGATGCGAGAGGGTGTCCTCTACACCGAAGTCGCGCGCGCGATCGTCCTCGACGACGCCGAGATCGTCCAGTATTACAAGAAGAATCCGGCCGAGTTCACGATGCCGACCGAGTATAAGCTCAACGCCATCTACCTGGCCGCCGAGACGCGCACCGCCGAGGAGAACGAGACTCTCAAGGCCACGGTCGACGCCAAGCTCAAAGGCGGCGCCTCCTTCGCCGACACGGCGTCCGAGCTCTCCGACCCTCCGATGAAGGACGCCAAGGGCGAGCTGGGGACGTTCAAGGCGGGCGAGCTCGACCGGACCCTCGAGACGGCCGTCGAGAAGCTCAAGGCCGGAGAGTTGAGCGCCTGGGTCAGCACCAAGAACGGCTGGTACCTCCTGCAGCTCACGGAGAAGAAGGAGAGCGCCCTGCGCACCTTCGACGAGGCCCGCAAAGAGGTCGAGGACAAGCTCTACAACCAGAAGCGGGCCGTCAAGTCCGAGGAGTACATCAAGAAGCTCCGGGAACAGAGCTACGTCAAGATCCTCAAGCCCGACCCGCTGGAAAAATAGGTTTTTCTCCCGATTCCGGAAGTTCCTCTCTCCGGCATCCCTCGCCGCCTCGAGAGGGAATCCGGTTGGATGACCTATTTTCGGGAATCGATGATGAGGACGGCGGCGGCGATGGCCGTCGTCCAAACACCCGCCTCTCCCTTCGCGGCCTGGGTAGCGCTGGTCGTCCTGAGGGACAGGCCGTTCGATATCCGGAAGGACTTCGACGGGCGCTTCGGCCCGGGCTCCTTCAGCCGTTCCCCGAGCTTGGTCGCCAGCATCTCGGCCGCGAGGTACTCCGTATGGAGGCCGGTTTCCTTGCCCGTTCTCCCCGTGTCGGAATGTTCGGCAAGATAGCCGTAGCGCGACGGGTCGTCGGGGACGGCGGCCCCGATGGAGGCGGTGATGAGGCGCCCCGGCTCGTCCGTCGCGTTCTCGCTGAGGACGACGAAAAGGATCTGGCCGGGCTCGAGGAGCCTGAGGCCGACCGCCCGGGAGACGAACCGGGCCCGCGGCGGGAAGATGCTCGAGACGCGGACGAGGTTGAAAGGGGCGATCCCGGCCTCGCGCAGGGCTTTCTCGAAGCTGACGAGCTTCTCCTTGTGCGAGCCCTGGCCGCGGGTCAGGAAGACTCTGGTCGGGACGAGAGGACCCATAACGCCCGCCGCGCCTACTTCTTGACCGCGTCCTTCTTGTCTCCCACCGGCTCCGGCTCCTTGAAGTCGATGTCGCGGGAGACGTCGTAGACGCCGAGAAGGGCGGGCGCAGAGCCCTTGGATTGGGCGAAGAGCCTGACCTCGGCCGGCCTCCACTCGGGATTGTCGCGGATGCCGGCCAGGTTCCTGCCGTCGACGCCGAAATCGCTTTTCAGGACGATGAGGTCGCTCGCCTCCCCGGGCGGGACGGCCTTGCCCCGGATGGCGGCCAAGAAGCCGTCGCCTAAGTTCTCCGGATCGCCCTTGAAGTTGTAGACGGCGTTGAAATTGATGTAGCTCAGCGGCTTCGGCCCGATGTTCTTGATGCGGAAGGAGATCTGGGGGACGAGGATGAGCCGTTCCGGCCAGGGCTGATAGTACTTGGCGACCCAGGCGGACGTGTAGTCCAGGACCTCGATCGAAGCCTTCAGCTCCTCGCTCGACATGGTTTTGCAGCCGGGCAGGACGGCCAGCGCCAGGAGGCCGAGAACGAGGATATATGGGGCGGATCTCTTCATGGGGCTCCTCCTCTCTATCGCTTTTATATTAAAGGACGGGCGGGAATTAAGCAAC
>Ga0209253_10006283_pt1 | contig 10296 bp, 7 predicted proteins | sample FrelakmetBRP12BR_FD_187145 | JGI IMG/M metagenome (GOLD analysis project Ga0209253, IMG submission 187145) | Freshwater lake sediment microbial communities from the University of Notre Dame, USA, for methane emissions studies - BRP12 BR (SPAdes)... | ecosystem: Environmental > Aquatic >...
AAAATATCCTTGAAGACGAACTTCTCGTCCTCGCCGACGAGCTTCTCCTTGGCAAAGTATTGTTCCTTGCGCTTATCGAGATTGGTGTAGATAAAGAAAAGCATAAAGCTAACGAACATGAGGACCGCGGAAACCCAGATGGCCAGGCGCCAGGAGCCGCTCCACTCCTGGACGCGGGCGGCGCTGTTGAGCGCAGCGAAAGTTCCCATCCGGGCGACCATCAGGTTGAGCCCGAAGGCCAGGGCCATTTCCCGGCCCTTGAACCACTTGGCCAGGACCTTGTTCTGGGTGATGATCAGGGATTCGGCTCCGAGTCCGTAGACCAGGCGGCCCAGCAGCATGACGGGAAAAATCTTGGTGGCCGCCGTCAAGAGCACCCCGATCGCGCAGAGGGCGGCGAAGAGCGTTCCCGCCCGGCGGATGCCGATGCGGTCGAGGAGGATCCCGCCGATGAGAACCATGATGAAGTTGGGCAGATAGTAGAAGCTGAAGAGCAGGCCGTATTGGGCCCGCGAGATGTTGATCCCCTTCATGATGAAATCGGCAATCGGGCTCAGGGCATCGTAGGCGTAGTAGACGCCAAAAATGACCAGCCCCATAACCACCAGGACGAACCAGCGCAGCCTGTAAACGGTGTCTTTCGTTTCTTCAGTCATCGCTTGCCTGTCCTCCGCTTTTTTCGCTCGCAATGCGCTTGAAAAATATGCTAATACTTACCTGTATGTCAAGTTCCATCATCCCCCCTTTGGAAAAGGGGGGCGTGGGGGGATTTAAAATCTCCCCTCACCCCTCTTTGCCAAAGAGGGAAACCAAGAGACGGAACCTTCTGACAAAAGAAGGAACCCGGGCAAAAATGGGGACGGGCTTGTTTTCAATTTTGGGAGGAACGACATGAGGCACCGGCAAAGGTCAAAAGGTTCGTCGGGACTCGGGCTGCTCCTGATCCTGGGCGCGGCGGCCGCGCTTGTCACAGGAGCAGCTTTCACCCTCCACCACTTCAAAGGCCGGAAAATCAACCTCGAAGACGCGGCCGCGGCCGAAAAGATCGCCGGCCTCCAGTTCACCCACAAGGAGCGGAAGCTCCTGCTCCAGGACCTCAGGGAAACCGCCAGTTCCTATGCCGAGCTCCGCAAGGTCACTCTCCCCAACAGCGTCCCGCCCGCCCTCCAGTTCAACCCGGTTTTGACGGAGATGAACCCTTCTGCACCCTCTCCCTTCACCCTCTCCCATCAAGGGAGAGGGGATCAAGGCGACAGCGGTGATCCGCGTTTTTCGGCCTCAAGTCAAGGCAGGGGCAAGACAATAACCGAGGCACCGCCTTATTCTGCAGAAGGACAAGCCGAGCGGACGGCCGACCTTGAGGACATTGCCTTCGCTCCCGTGACCAAGCTGGCAAGTCTCGTTCGCGCCCGCAAGGTGACCTCGACCGAGCTCACCCGGATGTATCTCGTCCGCCTCAAAAAATACGGTCCGCGCCTTGAATGCGTCATCACCCTGACCGAAGACCTTGCCCTCGCCCAGGCAAAAAGGGCCGATGAGGAGATCGCCGCCGGCCGCTACCGCGGCCCCCTCCACGGCATTCCCTACGGCGCCAAGGACCTGCTCGACACAAAAAGGATCCGCACGACCTGGGGCAGCAAGCCGTACATCGACCAGGTTCCCGACCACAACGCCACTGTCATCGAGCGCCTGGAACAGGCCGGCGCCGTGCTCGTAGCCAAACTGACTCTCGGTGAGCTCGCCTGGGGCGACGTCTGGTATGGCGGCAAAACGCGCAACCCCTGGAACTACGAGCAGGGCTCGAGCGGTTCCTCCGCTGGATCGGCCTCGGCGACGGCAGCCGGACTGGTCGGTTTCGCCATCGGCACCGAGACCTGGGGATCGATCATCTCGCCCTCAACACGTTGTGGTGTGGCCGGCCTGCGCCCGACCTACGGACGGGTGAGCCGCGCCGGAGCCATGGCCTTGAGCTGGAGCATGGACAAGATCGGTCCCATCTGCCGTTCAGTCGAGGACTGCGCCCTAGTTTTCGATGCGATCTACGGCCCGGACGGGAAAGAGCTCTCGGTCGCCGACCTCCCCTTCAACTGGGATCCCGCGGCGGACCTCAAAACCATCCGCGTCGGCTATCTCAAAAAGGCCTTCGAGGAGGATTCCGAGTCAAAGAAAAACGACCTGGCAGCGCTCGATGTCCTCCGGTCAGCCGGCATTGATCTCGTGCCGTTTGAGCTTCCCTCCGACCTCCCGATCCAACCGCTCGCCATCATCCTGAGCGCCGAGTCGGCGGCCGCCTTTGACGAACTGACCCGCACAAACCGCGACGACCTGATGGCCCGGCAGGAGCGGAATGCCTGGCCGAACGCCTTCCGCGCCGCCCGGTTCATCCCGGCCGTGGAATACATCCAGGCCAACCGGGTACGGACCCTGCTGATGAAAGAAATGGCGGAGAAGATGAAGGCGGTCGATGTCTATGTCGCTCCTACCTCCGATGACGACAACGAACTCCTCACGAACCTCACCGGCCATCCCGCCGTTGTCGTCCCCAACGGGTTCAATGAAAAGGGTTCGCCCACGAGCATCGTGCTTATCGGCGGGCTCTACGAGGAGGCCAAGACCCTGCGAGTCGCCCTCGCCTACGAGCAGGCGACGGATTTCCACACCAAGCACCCGGTGCTTAAGGAATAGGAGAGAATCCAATGGGAAAACAATATGACCTCCTCCCCCTGTGGGAAGAGGTTGGGAGGAGAGAGCTTATGTCGCCAGATTCTATTGAGAAAAGGGATGAGCACCCAAAGAGAGATCGTAGGGAAAAAACACACCGGGTAGCGATTCGGATGCTTGCAGCGGTCGCGGCAATCATTTTCTGGACCCTTCTGGTCCTCCCCGCGAGCGCCGGGAGGCAGGGCCGCAAGTTCGACGCGCCCTCGCCGCCCGTCTTTGACGTGGCGCTCGAGGAAGCCTGGATTCCTATGGCCGACGGAGTCCGTCTTGCCGCCGACCTGTGGCGGCCTAAGGGCCCGGGCGACCGCGGGAAGTTCCCGGTCCTGCTCGAGTATCTCCCCTATCGCAAGACCGAGAGCCGTGGCGGTAGCTACAGCCTCTACTCCTGGTTCGTCCGCCGCGGCTATGTCGTCGCCCGCGTCGATATCCGCGGCACCGGAAACAGCGAGGGCATCCTCATCCCCTACGAATACAGCGAGATCGAGCAGCGGGACGGCGAGGAGGTCATCGCCTGGCTGGCCCGCCAGCCTTTTTCGAACGGCAACGTCGGGATGTTCGGGATCTCCTGGGGTGGTTTCAACTCCATCCACATGGCCATGCGGAACCCGCCCGCGCTCAAGGCCATCATCGCGGCCTGCGCGACCGACGACCTCTACCAGGACGACGTCCACTTCATAGACGGCATGCTCCATGTCGACACTTGGGAGATGAGCCAGGACCTGGACAACGCCAGGCCGGGCGCGCCCGACTACCGTATCGACGAGCGCTACTTCGCCGAACGCTTCGACACGCCGCCCTGGATGCTCACCTACAAGGCGCAGCAGCGCGACGGGCCGTTCTGGGACCGGACCGCCCTGAAGACGCGCTATGACTCGATCCGTATCCCCACATTCCTCATCGGAGGGTGGTACGACGGCTACCGGGACAGCATCCCGAGGATGCTCGAGCACATGAAGGCCCCGGTGAAGGCGCTCCTCGGCCCCTGGAACCATACCTATCCGAACCATCCTTACCCGAAGCCGGGAATCGAGTGGCGGGACCAGGCGGTTCGCTGGTATGACCAGTGGCTTAAAGGGCGCAACACTGGGATCATGGACGAGCCGCGCTTCGCGGTCTATGTCCAAAAATGGCACCCGCCCGGACCTTATCTCGAGGAAGCGCCCGGAGAATGGCGGTACGAAGACGGCTGGCCCATCAAGAGAATCCAGGAGAAGATCCTCTATCCGCGTTCGAACAGAACGCTTGGGGAAGCGCCGGCCGGGGAAGGCGTTGACCTCCTCCGGTATGTTCCCACGACAGGAATCGAGCCGGGAGGACCTGTCCTGTGGTTCGGTGATGTTGCCGCCGACCAGCGTCCCGCCGACGCTTTCAGCCTGGTCTATGAAACGCAACCCCTCGACCGGGACGTGGAAATCCTCGGCCTGCCCCTGGCCAGGCTCCGGGTTTCGACGGATGCTCCCCTAGCCCAATGGTTCGTCCGCCTCAACGACGTTGCTCCCAACGGAACGGTGACGCTCGTGGCGAGCGCGGGATTTAACGGCGCTCACCGGGAGTCCGCCCGCGACCCGAAGGCCATCGAGCCCAACCAGCCGTTTGACCTGGACATCGAAATGCACTTCATGTCCTGGATCTTTCCGAAGGGACACCGCATGAGACTCGCCGTCGGGAACACCCAATGGCCGATGATCTGGACAACGCCCTACCCCATGACGACGTCTCTTTACCTTGGAGGAGCCGACGCGACGCGGATCGTGCTTCCGGTCGTACCTCCGGGTGAACGCCCCCGGCCTTCTTTCCTCCCGCCTCAGCCCGACGGCCCACGCTTCCCGGGATATGAATCGCTGGAGACCGGAACACCCTCTGGCTACGGGGAGGTCTCCTCAATCGACCGGAACCCCCAGCTGCATACGACCCTGGTCACCGCCACGAACGCCTACGCTACGCGGTATCCCTGGGGAGAAGAGCGCTACAGCGAGAAGTTCGTCCATGAGGCGGAGGATCTGCATCCGGAGAATACCTCTGTTCGCGGCGAGTACTCGACGCTAGTCACTCTTCCGGACCGGGTTCTCCGCTGGGAAATGAGCGTTCACTTCCGAAGCGACCGTGAGAATTTCCATTACACCGGCGTGCGGCGACTTTTAAGGGATGGAGTGCTTCTGCGCGAAAAGCAATGGGACAAGACTATCCCTCGGGATTTCCAATAAGGACAAAGAGCGGTCTTGTCTGAAGGCCAAACGCGAATAGGTGGTCTGTACTCAAATTGAGTACAATTAGATCTATATATAAAACAATTTAAAGCGCAATACGAATTGATTGGGAATTACGGTTAGTGTCCCCGGAATTCCCGGAATTCTTTGCTCCCCCCTTTGAAAAAGGGGGGCAGCGGGGGGATTTAAAATCTCCCCTAACCCCTCTTTGCAAAAGAGGGGAAACCGTTTAACTCTGCCGGATCGCCGAGGCGTCGGCGATGACATCCAGGTCGGGGACGGTGATGGTACCTTCCATCTTGTCCTCTCCGACCTTGAAATCGGCTTTGACCGTCCTCGACATTCCGTCCGGAGGGGTGGGCGCTACAAAATCGAAGCGGAAGGCCACGGAGTCGTAATGAATATCGCTGATAGCGACGTCCGTGAACGAGCCCATGGATTCGCTGACCGTTCCCGCCAGCTGACCGCTCGCTTCGGTAACGCTAAGGTCGATATAATACGCCGCATTCCCGGCATAGACCTCGACCTTCCAGGTGCCGACAACTTTGCTGAGGTCGGGTTTTTCCTGGGCCAGCGCCGATCCAGCAACCAGCACGACAGTAACCGCAACTCCCAGCCCGAACAGGCAACTCGTTTTCTTCATAACTGGCCTCCATCCGATATTCGAGCCTATATATGCCACGACTGACGCCGTTAATCAAGCGCGCCGGAATAGGCTGCCCGTTTCGAGTATTTGACAGTGGAAGTTCTTCTTGACAGATATGCCTATTATGTTAATATACATTCATACAATTTACTTATGTTAATAATGATAAAATCGATTAACATAGCCAAATGATATGAAGACAAGAGGAATCGTCAAATGAAAAATAAAGGATACTTGAGCATCCCTCAGTTGGCGGCGATCTTGGGTCTCTCCAGGATAGCCGTTTACAAAAGGGTTAAAAAGGGCGATATCAGGGCCATCCGGATCGGAAGGAACTACGCCGTACCCAAGGGCGGACTGGCCGGCATCCTGGGCAAGACTCTCAGCGAGGAGACTAAAAACGAAATCGACAGGGCGGTCAAAAAGACGGTCAAAGATTACGGAGAAGTCCTGAGATTGTTGGGCAACGAATGATGAAGACGATTTCCGTCAAAGAGGTGGAATACATCGCCTTCCGGCTGGCCCGGGAATGGCTTTCCTTCAACGAGCCGATCCCGGATTTCTCAACCCGGTTTCCCAATATTCTCGAAAGCTGTCTGGCGACGCCCTTTCAGAGCTTTGCCGGAAAATCGCTTTATCCAACCCTCATCTCTAAGGCCGGGATGCTGTTTTATCTCCTCATCAAGAACCACCCCTTCCAGAATGGAAATAAGAGGATCGCCATCACGACTCTGCTCGTCTTGCTCTATCAAAACAAAAAGTGGATCAAGGCAGACCCTCAGGAGTTTTTCAATTTCACAGTCTGGATCGCTCAAAGCCCGGCACGATACAAAACGGAAGCGGTCCTGGCAATCGAGAGGTTCCTAAAAGATCACATCCAACCCCTGGCTGACTGAACAGACCTGATAAGGCCGTGAGGCTTGACAAACAGGCGGAATATCGACATATATTTGGGCACGATGGCCCGCTGCGCCCCGTTGATCGAAACCGCCAACCTTCAGGATTATGAAAAGGCGATCGCCTCCGGCCTGGCCGATCTCGCCCGCCGGAAAATCATCAGCCGCATCTGGAAAAAGGACTGGACGGTGTGGCGGGATAATCCGAGTGAAATCCGCAACCGCCTGGGCTGGCTCACCTCCCCCCGCGCTATGGAAAAACGCCTCGGCGGGATGAGACTCTATACTCAACGGATTCGCCAAAAAGGATACACCCAGGCTCTGCTTTTGGGCATGGGAGGGTCCAGTCTCGCCCCGCTTGTTTTGGCCGACGTCTTCAAGACGCGGCCAGGCTATCTTGACCTTGACGTCCTGGACCTGACCGACCCGGCGGCCGTGCTGGCCTGGCGGAAAAAACTCAACCCGGCGAAAACGCTCTTCCTTGTCTCCTCCAAGTCGGGGACGACTGTAGAGACCAACTCCTTCTTCCGGTATTACTGGAACTGGATGTCCGACCGTCTCGGCTCAAAAAAGACGGGCGAACACTTCGCGGCCATCACCGACCCGGGCACTCCGCTCGAAGAAGAAGCCCGCCGACTCGGCTTCTCCGCCGTCTTTGCCGGTGACCCGGAGATCGGGGGCCGCTTTTCCGCCCTCTCCCCTTTCTGCCTTCTCCCGGCCTTGCTCAAGGGGATACGAGCGGAAACCCTCCTCCAAACGGCGGTCATGATGTCCGCCCAATGCCGCCGCGAGCCCGACCTCATGGCCAACCCGGGCGCCCTTCTGGGCACGATTTTCGGCGTCCTTGCCAAAGGAGGCCGGGACAAGCTGACTCTTCTTCTCTCCCCGGAACTCCGGAGCTTCGGCCTCTGGCTGGAACAGCTCATCGCCGAGAGCACGGGCAAGGAGGGCAAGGGGATCGTTCCAGTGGACGGCGAGATCGCCGCCCCCGGCGAAGACTACGGAAACGACCGCCTGTTTGTCCGGATTAGGGAAAAAGGAGAAGCTGCGGGGGACGCCGCAGCCCGGCGTCTCGAGGCCGCCGGTTATCCACTTCTCTCCCTCGTCATCCCCGGCCCGTCCTGTCTCGGAAGCCAGTTCTTCCTCTGGGAGTTTGCCACCGCCGTGGCCGGATTTTTCCTCGGCATCAATCCGTTCGACCAGCCCGACGTGGATTCGGCCAAAAAAAAGACCCAGGAATTCGTCCACTTCTATCTCGAGCATGGCTCGCTTCCTGAGGAAAATCCGCGTTTCCGGAGGTCCGGCCTCTCTCTCTATTCGGACATCAGCGCTCCCTCGTTCGTCCGGGCTCTAGAGCGCTTCCTCTCCCTGGCCGCGCCGGGCGACTATCTGGCCGTCCAGGCGTTCCTGGCTCCGACGCGGGAGACGGAGACCTCGCTCCAGCGCCTGCGGCGACGGCTCCGCGACCGGACCCGTCTGGCCACGACCGTCGGCTACGGCCCTCGCTTCCTCCACTCGACCGGACAACTCCACAAGGGCGACCGGGGCAACGGCCTTTTCATCCAGTTCACGGCGGACGACCGGCATGACGCGAGCATCCCCGACTCGCCGGGAGACGCGGGCTCCTCCATCACTTTCGGCGTGCTCAAGGCCGCCCAGGCCCGCGGGGATTATGAGACTCTGAGGGCGAGAGGCCGCCGCATTATTCGTATCCACCTGGGAAAGGACGCCGCCTCCGGCCTCAAGCGCCTGCTTGCCTTCTGGCCTTGACGGTGAATTAGGGACCAAAGAAAATGACCTCCAAGGAACGCGTCCTCGCCAGCCTCAATCACCGCGAGCCCGACGCCGTGCCCGTCGATTTCGGGTCGACTGCAGTGACCGGGATCCACGTCAACGCCATCGCCGCCCTGCGGGAGCGCTACGGGCTCGAAAAACAGCCGGTCAAGGTCTATGAGCCCTACCAGATGCTCGGCCTCATCGAGGAGGATCTCAAAAAGATCATGGGCATCGATGTCGAAGGGATTCCCGCCCCGGAAACGCTCTTCGGCTTCCGGAACGAGCGCTGGAAGCCCTACACCCTGGACAGCGGGCTCGAAGTCCTCGTCTCCGGGCATTTCCAGACGACCAAGGCTGCAAACGGCGACACCCTCATCTATCCCAAGGGCGACCTGTCCGCTCCGCCGAGCGGCCGGATGCCCAGGAACGGCTTCTACTTCGACACCATCGTCCGCCAGGAACCGATCGACGAGGCCAAGCTCAATCCCGAGGACAACCTCGAAGAGTTCGGCCCGATCACACAGCCGGACCTTGACTATTTCGTTTCCGAGGCCCGGCAGGCCGCGGCCACCGGAAGGGCCGTTATGGCGACTTTCGGGGGCACGGCCTTCGGCGACATCGCGCTCGTTCCCGCGCCCTTCCTCAAACACCCCAAGGGCATCCGCGACATCGAGGAATGGTATGTCTCCACGGTCACCCGGCAGGACTACATCCATCGCGTCTTCGCCAAGCAGGCCGAGATCGCCCTCAGCAACCTGGGGAAGATCAAGGCGGCGGTCGGCGGCCGGGTGGACGCCGTCTTCGTCTGCGGGACCGACCTGGGCACACAGCAGTCACAGTTCTGCTCGGTCGACTCTTTCCGCGAGCTTTACTTCCCCTATTACAAAATGGTCAACGACTGGGTCCATGCCAACACAAAATGGAAGACTTTCAAGCATTCCTGCGGTGCGGTCGAGCCGCTGATCGAGGCCTTCATCGAGGCCGGGTTCGACATCCTCAACCCGGTCCAGGTCACGGCCGCCGGGATGGATGCAGTCCACCTCAAAAAAACATACGGTGACCGCCTCGTCTTCTGGGGGGGCGGCGTCGACACCCAAACGACATTCGCCTTCGGGACGCCGGCCCGGGTGCGCGAACAGGTGCTCCGCCGGATGGAGGTCCTGGCCCCCGGCGGCGGGTTCATTTTCAACGCCGTCCACAACATCCAGGCCAGCACACCGGTGGCCAACATCGTCGCCATGATCGAAGCCATCAAGGAATTCAACGGGACAAAATAGAGGGGAATATCCGAAATGCCCTTGCTCCCGCTCAGGTTTTTCACGCCGTTGCCGCAATGCTCTTCTCGGCGCTGCGGAACTGCGCACTCGAGATCTCGCCTTACTCCCTTCGTTTCTTGGCCCCTTTCTTCTCTCCGCAAGATCTTTTCGTGCTCAAACAGTCCTCCCGCCCGCCAGTTCGGGTGCCCTCGAAGAGCATTGCGGCAAGGCTAAACCTTCGATGGTCGCTGCGGGCACTTCGGATATTCACCTTTAGCGATGAAAGGAAGGTAAATGAAAAATAAAAGGATTCTCATCGCTATCTTTGCGGGAATTCTGCTCCTTCTTTCGTCCTGTGGCCTGAAAACAGGTCCATCCATTATAGTCTCCAAGGACGCCTCGCCGCTTGAAGAACTGGCCTCGAAAGAGGTCCGGCGATATCTTTACCTTCGCACCGGAAAACTTGTCCCCGTCGAGCCGCGGGCTGATGCGGCCGAGGCGAAGGGCGATGCCGTCATCATCATGGAGAAGGGCCGCTTCCTGGCCTCCGGGTTCGCCGACTCCGGCCTCAGGCAGAAGGTCGAAGCACTGGGAGCCGAGGAGTTCCTCCTGAAATCCTTTCCACACCGGAGGGGCACCGTCCTCGTCGTGGCCGGCGGTGACGGCGTCGGCACACTCTACGGCGCCTATCGCCTGGCCGAAAAACTGGGGGTGCGCTTCTACCTCCACGGGGATGTCATCCCCGACACGCCGATCGCCCTGGAGATCCCCGACGTCGAGGAAACCGGGAAACC
>Ga0209253_10006284_pt1 | contig 10294 bp, 11 predicted proteins | sample FrelakmetBRP12BR_FD_187145 | JGI IMG/M metagenome (GOLD analysis project Ga0209253, IMG submission 187145) | Freshwater lake sediment microbial communities from the University of Notre Dame, USA, for methane emissions studies - BRP12 BR (SPAdes)... | ecosystem: Environmental > Aquatic >...
CAATTTAGGCAGCATGCTGCGTACTGCGCTGGGTGCGGGTGTGGATGCAGTGTGTTTAAGCAAAGGCTGTACAGACGCGTGGTCACCCAAAGCCTTGCGCGGCGGGCAGGGGGCGCAGTTTCACCTGCCTATTGTTGAAGGCGTAGATTTAGTAGAAACGATACAAAATTTTAAAGGTAATACTTATGCCACAACAATGGATGGTGAATCACTTTACGCGCAAGACTTATCCAAACCAAGCGCATTTATCATTGGCAACGAGGGCGCAGGTTTGAGCGATAAAGTCGTGAAAGCCGCCAGCCACCAAATCAGCATTCCAATGCATCCAAATCTGGAATCGCTCAATGCCGCTGCCGCTGCAGCCGTGTGCTTGTTCGAGCGTGTGCGTCAATTGGCTAAATAGGCTTTTTGCGATTTAATATCATAAATATTGAGATAATTTCGCAAGTTTTTATACAGCCATTTATTTGCAAGCACAAAATAGTTCGGTTAAGCTTTGTACGCCATCGCTAAATTTAAATATATAAGTAGGCACATCTTATGAAACTTGCAAGCACAAATTTTTTAACAAAAAAACCGCTAGCCATCAAGGATGTGGTGATTAGAATTGTATGCATTGAGTTGCTGATGGAGTTTTTAATCATGCTGCTATTCAGCGTGGTTCCTTACGAATTTAGCACTGTCACGGGCGCCATAATGGATGCCGTCTTATTGGTGGCTTTGACGACGCCAGCCATTTATTTTTTTGTAATCAAGCCATTTGTGGAAGCTCGCAATGAAGCCATTGTCCATATTAACCATTTGGCGCATACCGATTCCTTAACAAAATTAGCCAATCGCCGGCTAGTTGTAGAGTACCTTGAGTTGATGGTAGCGGCAAATGCGCGGCATAAGGACCATGGCGCGGTGTTGTATATTGATCTGGATGGTTTTAAACCTATTAATGATAATTATGGCCATGACGCTGGTGATGCCTTACTTGTAAACATTGCCGAGCGTTTAAAAAATTGTGTGCGTGGTGAAGATATTGTAGGGCGCTTGGGCGGCGATGAATATATTGTCCTGCTGCGCAGGCTTGGCGCTGATGAAAAAGTCGCGCGCTATGTGGCTCAGTTTGTTGCATATAAATTGATTAAACAAGTGATGGAGCCGGTGGATTTTAACGGCAATATTTTGCTGGTTGGTGCAAGCGTCGGCATACGGCTTTTTGGCGTAGAATCGGACGTACATAAAATTATGAGTGATGCGGATGCTGCAATGTATCGCGCTAAAGACAGCGGCAAAGGCTGTGCAGTGTTTTATGATGAATAAGTTTGAATCAAATTTACTAGGCTGTTTTTATTTTTCGTAGTTTCGGAATCTTTAATAAATCCCAATTTGCAATTGCACAGCGCCATATCTCAGTTAGTGTGGCGCTTTTCAATTCTGGCGGTGGACGTTGTCCTAAAAAGCTTAAAGCTTCAAATAATTGATGCTCCGGAAGGCGCATGGATATTGGCTGTGCGAGTGTCTGTTTGCTAAGTTTTTCATCTGCAACATTAACTGCAATTGGAATGTGTGCATAACCGGGTGTAGCAAAACCTAATAGCTGCTGCAAATAAATCTGGCGCGGAGTGGAATCGAGCAAATCCGCGCCGCGTACAACGTGCGTCACGCCCTGCGCGGCGTCATCCACGACTACTGCGAGCTGATAAGCGAACAAACCATCGGCGCGTTTTAAAATAAAGTCGCCAACATCGCGCGCCAAATTTTGTGTGACTTCACCCTGAATGGCATCGAAGAAAGTAATATTCTTGTCAAAAACCATCACTCTATAAGCCGCATGGATGTTGGGTTTCAGGGCATGCTTTAAACAGGTTTTTGGATAGATTGCTCCATCAATTCCTATTGAATTGCTGGAGTCCGCAATTTCTTTGCGCGTGCAAGTGCATGGATAAATTAACTGTTTGTTTTGTAAGACATTTAATGCTTCAGTGTAATATTTGTCGCGTTGGCTTTGATACATCACTTCATCATTCCACTCAAAACCAAAGGCTTCCAGTGTCTGCAAAATATTATCTGCAGCACCTTTCACTTCGCGTGGTTTGTCTAAATCTTCCATGCGTAACAGCCATTTGCCATTGTTCGCTCTAGAATCACAATAGCTGGCGACCGCGGCAACTAGCGAACCAAAATGGAGCGGTCCGGTAGGTGAGGGCGCAAAACGTCCAACGTAGGACATAGCTAATTTACAGCTTGCGCATAAGGCGGAATATGCCAAGCCTGCAGTTGCTTGCCGAGTAGCTGCAGATTGCATTGCATGCGTTCAGCACCGCTGGAGCTGACTTCAAATTCGTAATAACGCAACAGTTGCGCGTGGCCGCGGTTATCGCGACCAAAACGTATCATATTGCAGGCAACTGTTTCATCGAGTAACTGCAAATTGCAGCGGCCCGCCAATTCACGCCCATATTGGATAGCGGTCTCACGTTTGGAAATACTATCTAACCAAAACCAAGCGGCTAAAATTAAAATAGCTAGTAGAATAGTTTCGAACATAATTTTTACTTTTTTATAAAATATAATTACACTGTAGCTGTACTATATGAGTAATTTGTTATATTTTTCAATAGATTGTGCAGTAGAATTAAAAATATTATTTAAGTGATCATTCCATGACGATTGAGCCGCGCGAACAACAGGCGTTAGAAGTGTACCTCAAGCTGCTGACCGCAAAAGGGTTTGGCCCGGATACGTTTGTGCCGCGTATCAGTTTTCTAAATAGATTGATGCCATTATTGGCAAATAAAGAGCTCAATGGCCGCGAATATCGTAACGTCATTGAAGCACTGATGGATTCTGTCGAAAAAGATGACTGGCCGGAAAGTTTGGTGATTGCGCGTGAGTATTATCCATTTTGGATCAATGACTTAAAGGCAGTTGCACTGTTAAGTAAAAATACCGCTACAGACCCACTGCCTATTGAATGGCAACCCACACATATTGAGTTAGGTAGTTTGTGGCATTCGGTGGACCAGGAAAAATTTGGTACCACCGATAGCTGGGCACTTAAAGCTTACAACAAAGCTTTGCGTGACGAAAATGCAGAACAGACGCTTATTGATACGCGTATCAAGCTTGCCAAAATTTTATTGGTGCGCTTGAGAGATGCACCAGATAAAAATAATAAAGCCTATAGAACTGTTGTGGACGCAACAGTTCCTTTGTTTGAGGTGAAGAAAAATCGTCGCTTATTCTTGGTGGTGGTGCGTGAATTCTTCCATTTTTGGGCAGGGAATCCAGAAGCGGAAAAATTTATTTTAAACAGCAATACTGTAAGTATGCTTTAATAAAAAACGATATTTTTTGTTTCATTTTGGTGCAACGCACTGCAAGTAGCACTAGAATAGTGCGTTTTCTTAGCTGCCATTTATAAAAATCCTTTAAATTCAATGAGCATGTCAATGGCTCGGATTTTGCTTAATTACCGTTGGTTTTCATAGCCAATAATTTATAAAAATAATTTAAAATTAAACATAATTTTTCGGGGAGTTGTTATCAATGGAAGCATTAGTTTCAGCCAATGATGTGTTATTTGTGTTGCTAGGCGCCATTATGGTGCTGGCTATGCATTCAGGGTTCGCTTTTTTAGAACTCGGCACAGTTCGTAGTAAAAATCAGGTCAATGCCTTAGTTAAAATTATGGTCGATTTTTCAATTTCGACCATCGCATACTTTTTTGTCGGCTACAGTATCGCATATGGCGTGAGCTTTTTCAGCGGAGCAGAAGCACTTGCGGCAAAAAATGGCTACGATTTAGTTAAATTCTTTTTCTTATTAACCTTTGCAGCGGCTGTTCCAGCGATTGTATCTGGCGGTATTGCAGAGCGCGCCAAGTTCAACCCGCAACTCGCAGCTACTTTTTTATTGGTTGGTTTTGTTTACCCATTTTTTGAAGGCATTGCTTGGAACAAACATTACGGCGCGCAAGATTGGCTATTGGCAAATTTTGGCGCAAACTTTCACGACTTTGCCGGCTCAGTAGTAGTGCATGCCATGGGTGGTTGGATTGCTCTAGCAGCGGTGATTCTGCTAGGCGCACGCACTGGGCGCTACAGCAAGGATGGCCGTCTGCATGCGTATCCGCCTTCAAACATTCCGTTTTTAGCCTTAGGCGCATGGATACTCACTGTTGGCTGGTTTGGTTTTAACGTTATGTCGGCACAATCAATTCAAGGGATTTCTGGATTGGTGGCGGTAAACTCGCTCATGGCTTTGGTTGGCGGAACTTTAGCGGCATTAATACTCGGTAAAAATGACCCGGGTTTCGTGCATAACGGGCCGCTAGCAGGGTTAGTGGCTGTGTGTGCCGGCTCTGATGTGATGCACCCGCTTGGAGCGCTGGTGACTGGCGCCGTTGCAGGCAGTATATTTGTGTGGGCGTTTACCATGACGCAAACTCGTCTAAAAATTGATGATGTGCTCGGTGTGTGGCCGTTGCATGGCCTGTGCGGCGCATGGGGCGGCATCGCCGCGGGCATTTTTGGTTTAAAAACGTTTGGTGGTCTGGGCGGTGTCAGCTTTATATCTCAACTCTTAGGCACAGGTTTGGGTGTGATCGTTGCGCTTACTGGCGGCGCACTTGTGTATGGTATGCTTAAAAAACTAGTAGGAATTCGCATGGGTGCAGAAGAAGAGTTTGAAGGTGCTGATTTGTCTTTTCATAAAATCCCAGCGCGATCCGAAGACTAATGCCTTAAATTGTAAGTTTCAAAATTTAGCTTTGAATTTAACGCCATGCTAAACTTATGCATGGCGTTTTTTCATGTAATTATCCCCGCTGCAGGCACTGGTAACCGTATGGCGAATGCGTTGCCTAAGCAGTACATACCGCTGGCAGGCAAGCCAATCATTTCACATACCGTTCAGGTTTTTTTTAATCACCCACGCATCAGCGGCATTCATCTGGCGCTTAATCCGGAGGATAATTTTTGGCGCAGCCTAGTGCTAGAGCCAGCCAGCAAACTTAAATTGCATTACACGGGTGGAGGCAGCAGAAGCGAGACTGTGTTGAATACTTTGGAAGCGATCGCGCCACAGGTGAATGAAGATGATTGGATTTTGGTACATGATGCTGCACGGCCTGGCTTAACGAATCAGTTGCTTGATGCCTTGCTAAACACACTCGAAAACGATGAGGTGGGTGGCTTGTTAGCGCTTCCGCTGGCAGATACACTCAAGCAATCGAATCAAGGTAGCCGTGTTGAAAAAACCATCCCGAGAGATAATTTATGGCAAGCGCAAACACCGCAAATGTTTCGGTACGGATTGCTGAAACAGGCTTTAAGCAGCTTTAATGGCGCACCAACGGACGAGGCTGAGGCTATTGAGGCGCTTGGTTTTCAGCCGAAACTGGTGCAGGGCGAATTGCGTAATTTGAAGATTACATATCCGCAAGATTTAGAGGTATTGGAAGCGCTTTTTAGTAAAGGAATAGCATGATACGCGTAGGCCACGGTTTTGATGTGCACGCTTTAGTAGCTGGGCGAAAATGCATTATCGGCGGTGTTGAAATAGCGCACGAAAAAGGTCTGGATGGCCATTCAGATGCAGATGTTTTGCTGCACGCCATTTGCGATGCTTTGCTGGGCGCGGCTGCGCTGGGTGATATCGGTAAACATTTTCCACCGAGTGATGCAAAGTTTAAAGGCATAGATTCACGCCAGTTGTTACGCCATGTGGTTGTATTGCTTAAGTCTAAAAAATTCGTGGTGAATAATATCGATGCGACCGTGATTTGTGAAGCGCCTAGACTTAGTTCTCATACGGCGCAAATGTGCGCCAATATTGCTGTCGATTGCAATGTTGATGTTTCACAAGTTAATATCAAAGCCACTACCACGGAGAAACTCGGATTTACTGGCCGCGGCGAAGGCATTGCCGCCGAAGCAGTTTGCACGATTAAGTAGACATGTTCAAGTGGTTTGAAAATCTAGCTAAACCTTTTCCAGAAAGCCTAATCACCACGCCACCCAAAAGCTTTTGGGCATTTGCCTGGGGCTGTACGCAAGGTTTGCGCCCATTTTTAATCTGCATGACGCTGCTTACCGTCATTATCGGCGCGTTCGAGGCATTGTTATTCGCCATGATGGGCAAGGTAGTGGATTGGCTGGCCAACATTCCGCCTGCTGAGTTATGGGCACACGAAGGCACGCACCTTATTTGGCTTGCCATCATCTTACTAGTAAGCACCGTGTTTATTGCCTTGCAGAGCATGCTCAAACACCAGACTTTGGCCGGAAACTTCCCCATGCGCATGCGCTGGAATTTCCACCGCTTGATGCTCAATCAAAGCATGAGTTTTTATCAGGATGAATTTGCCGGTCGTGTCGCGGCAAAAGTCATGCAAACCGCGCTGGCGGTGCGCGATGTGTGGTTTATCGTGGCGGATATTCTGGTGTTCGTGATTATCTACTTTGCCACTATGGTGGGCGTGGTAGGTAGTTTCAACATATTGATTATTTGGCCGTTTTTAGCTTGGCTTGTTTTATACGCGGGTGCCCTGTTTTATTTTGTACCTAAATTAAGCAAAGTCGGACAGCAGCAGGCCGATGCACGCAGCCTCATGACCGGCCGCATTACCGACGCCTATACCAATATCAGCACGGTCAAGCTGTTTAGCCATGCGGGGCGTGAGGCGGGTTATGCCAAAACGGCCATGCAGGAGTTTATCGGCACGGTGCACAAACAAATGCGCCTGCTGACGATGGTGGAAACCATCAATCACGTGCTAAATATGTCGTTATTGATTGGCGCGGGCGGCTTGGCGTTGTGGTTGTGGAGTCACGGTCAGGTCGGCGTGGGCGGCGTGGCAGCGGTCACGGCCATGTCGCTGCGGCTAAATGGCATTTCGCACTGGGTGATGTGGGAGATGACAACGCTCTACGAACAAGTAGGCACGGTGCAAGACGGCATCAATACGCTCACCACACACAATAAAATTATCGATGCGCCAGATGCAAAACCGTTGCAAGTGACAAATGGCGAAATCAAATTCGAGGCGGTGAATTTTAACTATGGCCGAGAAATGAAAGATGGGCATAAGGAATTATTAAAAGCACTCAATTTACACATTAAGCCGGGCGAGAAAGTCGGGCTAGTTGGGCGTTCCGGCGCAGGTAAATCGACGATTGTCAATTTGCTGCTGCGCTTTTTTGAGGTGGAATCCGGGCAGATTTTAATCGACAATCAAAATATTAATGCCGTGACGCAAAACAGCCTGCGTGAGCATATCGGTATGGTCACGCAAGATACGAGTTTGCTGCATCGCAGTGTACGCGATAACATTTTATATGGCCGTCCAAATGCGACTGAGGCCGAGATGATAGCCGCCGCCAAGCGCGCAGAGGCGCACGAGTTTATTCTAGGCTTACAAGATGCCAAAGGGCGCGCGGGTTACGATGCGCATGTGGGTGAGCGCGGCGTGAAACTTTCGGGCGGGCAGCGCCAGCGCATCGCCATTGCGCGCGTGATGCTGAAAGACGCACCGATTCTGTTATTGGACGAAGCCACCAGCGCGCTGGATAGCGAAGTTGAGGCGGTGATACAAAGCAGCCTATATCAGCTCATGGAAGGCAAAACCGTGATTGCGATTGCGCATCGGCTTTCTACCATTGCTGCCATGGATAGGCTGATTGTGCTGGATGAAGGTAAGATAGTGGAAGAGGGCACGCATAATCAATTACTGAAGCAAAAAGGCTTATATGCGAGTCTATGGGCGCGCCAAAGTGGCGGTTTTATCGCCGAAGATTGACAGAAGAAAACGATGAATGCCGAGATTGAAGTCCGTCCGCCCTTACCACCCTTCACCCGCGAGACCGCCATCCAAAAAGTGCGCATGGCGGAAGATGGCTGGAACAGCCGCGATCCGCAGCGCGTATCAATGGTGTATACGGTTGATTCGCAATGGCGTAACCGTGCGGAGTTTCCTAAAGGTCGTGCGCAGATTGTGGAGTTTTTAACGCGCAAATGGGCGAAAGAGCTGGATTACCGCCTGATTAAGGAGCTGTGGGCGTTTACCGATAACCGCATCGCCGTGCGCTTTGCCTACGAATGGCATGACGATGCAGGTAATTGGTTTCGCTCATACGGCAACGAGAATTGGCAGTTCGATGCCAATGGCTTGATGGGGCTGCGCTATGCCAGCATCAACGATTTGCCGATTAAAGAGAGTGAACGGAAATTCTTTTGGCCACTAGGCCGCAGACCAGATGACCACGCGAGTTTGAGTGAGCTGGAACTGTAATTTAAAGAGCATTCGTATTTCTTATTTGGCTAATTTCTCATATCAACAAGAGAGACTATTAAACGATTGAGTTAAGCAGGTAATCCGCGAAGAGGATACTCGCAAATTCATAGTATTAACGGGCTGTATCAATAAAAAACCCCGTTACCAGAACGGGGTTGATATGTTGAAACTAAATTTATAATTAGGCGTTGGTTTTTCTGCGGCGTGCCATAAAGCCAACCATACCAAGACCAGCCAGCATCAATGCGTAGGTTTCAGGTTCAGGTACGGCAGTTACGTCAAAGTTGGAAATTCTGGTTATAGCAAACCCCTTAATTGAGTCAGTAGCATTTGCTCTAAAGCCGAATACATCGCCCGCATTCACATGCTGCGAATATAAACCCGATTGAGGAGCAAAGCTACCATCAAGAGTTAACTTAGTAGAACTACCGTTTAGCAAAAAATAAAATGGGTCATAATAAGAACCATCAATATCCGAAGTTAGGTAATTCCAATTGAAACTAATAACACTTTCTGCCACAGCGGCGATAGTGAAATCTTGGTTTGAAGACCCAACAGAAAACTCGGAATCAACATCTTTACTAACTAAAGACACAAATAATGGTGCTCCGCCAGTGTTAATCGAGCCGCCATCGAGAGTTTTGGTCCAGTTACTTACGGCATAATCACCTGTAAAGTTAGTGGCAGCATTTGCAACGCCACTCGATAAGCTGAACGCAAAAGGTAATGTAACAGTTAATAACTTCATTATTTTATTCATAACTTTTCTCCTTAACTAGGTTTAACCTTACCCCTCAAATTTAACTCTTAATATTATATTTCTAATATGTATTTATATACGCTAATTTTTGAAATAATGCAATTAAATTCATGCTTAAAACTGACAACTAAATTTACTTATCATAAATTAAGTAAAAGTTAGATTCTTGTTAAACCTTTACTATTATTATCCAAGCCAACAGTAGCATTAGCCAAACAAACTGTTATAGCCCATTCGGGCTAATCTATTAGCATTAGTGAAATTAAAAGCGATTTTACTAGTATTTCTTATGCCTTTAGCAGCACAATCACCGCGCCGCTGCCGCCGTCTTCCGGTTTGGCTTGCGCGTAGGCGATGACTTCGTCGCGCTGCATCAACCAGCTACGCAGTTTGTGTTTAAGCACGGGTTCGCGGTTACGCGAGCCCAAGCCTTTGCCATGCACAATACGCACGCAGCGAATGTTGCGCTTTTTGCAGGAGTTTAGAAAATCGGCCACGTACAAACGCGCTTCATCTGAAACCAAGCCGTGTAAATCAATCTGCGCCTGCACCACCCAAAAGCCGCGGCGCAATTTGCTTAAAATACTGGGGCTTTGACCCTCGCGAAAATATAGCAGCTCTTCGCCGCTTTCCAGCTCGTGTGCGGGAATGTAGTCGTCGCTGAGTGAGTCGCGCAGGGCTTGTTTTTCATCGCGCAGAAAATGCTTGGCGACAGGTTTTGGGCGCGCTTTTGGAGTGTGAACGGGCGTTACATTCAGCGGCCGCGCGTCTTTCACCGCTTCATGGAAAAGGTGTAAATCTTCCGGTTCTTTCTCGTCCGCGCTCATGATGTGAGATATTAACCCCGCTTGCAAGAATGAAAAAGCATTGGCCTGCAGCCCAATATCTATGCGGCTTGTAGGCCAGTCGTTTTTGAATATATAGCCTGGTTATTTCAGGCCGGTTAAATAACGTTCTGCATCCAGCGCAGCCATACAGCCGGTACCCGCACTGGTGACGGCTTGGCGGTAGATGTGGTCCTGCACGTCACCCGCGGCAAATACGCCGGGTACGCTGGTGGCAGTGGCGTTGCCTGTACGACCCATTTGCGTGACGATGTAGCCGCCTTCCATCTCAAGCTGTCCGGCGAAAATGTCGGTATTCGGTTTGTGGCCAATGGCAATAAACACGCCTTTAAGCGCGATATCTTTGGTCGCGCCGGTTTGCGTGTTTTTAACGCGCATGCCGGTCACGCCGCTGTTGTCGCC
>Ga0209253_10006285_pt1 | contig 10294 bp, 7 predicted proteins | sample FrelakmetBRP12BR_FD_187145 | JGI IMG/M metagenome (GOLD analysis project Ga0209253, IMG submission 187145) | Freshwater lake sediment microbial communities from the University of Notre Dame, USA, for methane emissions studies - BRP12 BR (SPAdes)... | ecosystem: Environmental > Aquatic >...
TAGCCGATGGAGAGACACTCGAACCTATTGAGAGTTTCACACAGGATTTCGTTATCGCCAATCATTTCCTTGAACATTGCCAAAATCCAATATTAACCATTGAAAACATGTTAAGGGTCTTAAAAAGGAAAGGCATATTATTTGTGTCTATCCCTGACAAACGCTATTCATTCGATGTTAATCGACCCATAACGCCTTATGACCATTTAGTGAAGGACTACACAGAGGGCCCTAAGGTTTCGAGAAGACAGCATTTTGAAGAATGGGTAAGGGTGGTTAATAAGGCAGCAGACGATATTGAGGTCCAAAAACAAATAAAGCATCTTATGAAGATGAATTATAGTATCCACTTTCATGTATGGACAGAAACTGAAATGATAGAACTCTTTCTAAAACAAAAAAGTACAAATGACTTTGAGATTGAATTATTTTCTCGTAACATCAATGAAATGATTTTTGTTTTAAGAAAAGCCTGATCGATTAGTAGCTTGGTCATAATCATCGTATTGTCTATGAAAAATGACCTGAATCTGGGAAACCGATTTGAATTTGGAAGAAACTGGGGAAGATTTCTGAAAGTATTGGATGAAACTCGCATTTTCGAGGCGGAGAAATCGCTGAAGAAGACGTTGGAAATAGAATATTTAAATGAGAAGCGATTTCTTGATATTGGTTCGGGAAGTGGTCTCATTTCACTTGCGGCCAAAAGGCTCGGGGCAATCGTTCATTCTTTTGATTCCGATCCCCTTTCTGTCGCCTGTACTGAGGAGTTAAAGAGGCGGTACTTTCAAGGTGACCCTCTATGGACAATTGAACAAGGGGATGTTTTGAATACGAGCTATCTGAAATCCTTAGGGCAGTTCGATGTTGTCTATTCTTGGGGTGTGCTTCATCATACAGGTGCCATGTGGCGAGCGCTTGGAAATGTAACGCCGTTGGTTAATGGAGGAGGCAAGCTATTCATCTCGATCTACAATGACCAGGGCGCTTCAAGCCTGCGCTGGGCGAATTTAAAGAAGTTCTATAACCATTCTTCGCAACCTATCAGACTGATCACTATTCTGGGGGTTGGGGGATACTGGGAGTTTCGTTCAGCACTCATTCGTGTGATGCGATGTAAAAATCCCCTTCCATTCAGAGATTGGGCGATGAAGAAGAGAGATAGAGGGATGTCTGTTTGGCATGATCTTGTAGATTGGGCAGGCGGATATCCCTTTGAAGTGGCTAAGCCTGAAGAAATATTTGATTTTTGCTGGAAGAAAGGTTTTCAACTAGTGAAACTAAAAACCTGTGGGGGTGGAATAGGTTGCAATGAGTTTGTTTTCACTCGAGAGGGAAGGAGCATAACATGAAGAACCATGCTCTGCAGTTTAGACGAATAAGCGAGTGGGGTGTTTATGGACATAACCTCTCTCGGTTATTTCGGAGTCCTGTCCCGTTAGTCCCGGTGCTGGAAAGAAACGATTGTCCAGAGGAAACATTCTCTGACCGTTTCTGGATCCTTCTTAATAAGTAGCTATCCGGGTCAGAAAGAGTTCTTCAATGAAAATTTACTACGATCTTCCACATGTTAATTGTTATGTCCAAAAGAATAGTCACATAAATTTGAAAGAATACGAAGGGCAGTTTGAGAATATAATCCGTCGGATAAAAAAATTCAAAGATATCACTGAACATAGTAGGATCTTGGAAGTAGGAACTGGAACGGGTTGGTTCCCAATATTATGTAAAAAGAATGGGATATTTTGTGAAGGCATAGAAATATGCCCCGAATTTGTTGAATACGCAATTCAATATGGTCAAAGATGCGGGATCGAACCAGATATTCGATTAGGAAATATAGAAGAATCTGACATTGGTGTTTCAAAATATGATGTCATCATTGCTACTTCCACTTTTGAACACGTAGAGCATTGGGAAAAGGGCATTAATAATATTCTTAATGCCTTAAAGCCTGAAGGCTTATTCTATTTTTATTCAACCAATAAATTCAGTTTGCGGTCCGGAGAGTTCAATTTCCCATTCTATGGATGGTTGCCAGATAAATGGAGATACCGTATTCGGGTCTCAAAAGGTGGAGACCCTATCATGAAATTGGGTATCGATTTTAATCAATTTAATCATTTCCAATTGAAACGGCTTTTCTCCGAGTTGGGATTCACTCGTATTTTTGATCAATTTGAAATTATCGATACGAATGACCTAATTTACCCAAGTATTTGGAAGAAGACGATATTTAAGATGATTAAGAGATTAGAACTTCTTAAGTTATTGGCGTTGACCTTTTCCCCGGGAACTCTTTTTATTTGTGTGAAGTAGGATTTGTAAAAATACAGATTTCAGGTCTTTTTTGTATGAAGGTGCTGATGGTTATTTCCCAATTCCACCCGATCATAGGCGGAGCGGAGAAGCAAGCTCAGCTCCTGGCGCAGACATTGACGGAAAAAGGCATTCGGGTCCAGGTGGTCACTGGGTCGTGGAAAATGAGAACACCCAGGAAGGAAATAATCAATGGCGTTCAAATCTTTAGACATTTTTCATTTTGGGGGATGTTCGGAATAAAAGGGCTGCGACCTTTGGCGGCTCTCACCTACATGGTCACTCTTGGAGTTTATCTTGTTTTGCACAGAAGAGAATTTGACCTCATTCACGTCCACCAGGCGCTTCACCCTGCTTTCGTATCTACTCTGGTGGGAAAACAGATCCTTCGAAAACCCGTTATCGTTAAGACGGCCAGTTCTGGGGTGACCAGTGACATTAACCAACTGAAACAATATCCCTTAGGGAATTTTCAACTGAGGTATCTTCTAAAAAATATGCCGTATTTGGTTGCTGTCAGCAAGGTTGGAGGAAAAGAATTCAACGACATCGGATTTCCTGAATCTCAGATCGAACACATCCCAAATGGAGTGGTCTTGCCCCAAGAAGGGAAAACGACTTATGGTCAAGTGAAAAGGGTGATGACCGCAGCGAGGCTTAGCAGAGAAAAAGGAATTGATATCTTGATCAGAGCATGGGCAAATGTCGTTCAGCAAGAGAAGAATCTCAAGCTCATCATTGTAGGCAGTGGTCCGCTTGAGGGGGAGCTTAAAAAGTTGTGTAAGGCGTTAGGGGTGGCTGAGTTAGTTGAATTTGCAGGGATGGTTCAAAATGCTAAAGAACGCTTAAAAGATGCTGATCTTTTTGTGCTTCCATCGAGGGCTGAAGGTCTATCGAATGCTCTATTGGAAGCAATGAGCCACGGGTTGCCTTGTATTGCAACCAATGTGGGCGGGAACATCGAATTGATCGGGGGAGATCACCATAACAAAATTATGCTGGGAGAGTTCACGACTGCGAGGAATGGGTTACTCGTTAACCCAGATGATGTTAAGGGTATTTCCGAAGCAATGGTCTATCTTATTCGAAACAGAATAGAGAGGGAAGAAATGGGCACCAAAGGAAGGGTGTATATCGGAAAGAATTATTCTATCGATTTGATAGCCAATAAATATATCGAATTATATCAGCGTACGTTGGATAGGAAATCCTAATGTGTGGCATCTGTGGAGAGATAGACTTTAGTAACGGCGTAAGCGTCCGGCCCATTCAGAGAATGTGCAAAGTATTAGCTCATCGAGGGCCTGATGATGAAGGCGCAGTTTTCATCAAAGGTAATCAATACTTTGAGGTAAAGGATTCTTCGGAATTTTCTATGGATAAAAATGGCTTTGAAGTAGCATTGGGACATCGCCGTCTCTCCATCATTGATCTTTCACCTGCTGCTCATCAACCGATGTCAAATGAAGACGGTCGTATCTGGATCGTCTTGAACGGGGAAATCTATAATTTTCAAGAGATCAGGGAGGAATTGAAAAAGAATGGACATTCTTTCAAGTCAAAATCGGATACGGAAGTGATTCTCCATGCCTACGAAGAATGGGGGGTGGAATGTCTGAATCATTTCCGTGGAATGTTTGCCTTTGCAATATGGGACTCCAACCTTCAACGATTATTCATGGCAAGGGACCGCTTAGGGAAAAAACCGTTGGTCTATTTTAGCCAAAACGGCCGCTTTTCCTTTGCTTCCGAGATTAAAGCCCTTCTTCAAATTCCGGGGTTTGAGAGAAGGGTGAACACCTCGGCCCTCCATCATTATTTGACTTATCAATATGTTCCTTCACCGGAGACTATTATCGAAGGGATAGAGAAACTGCCTCCTGCTCACTACCTTCTTTATGATCGGTACGGGAATATGAGGATAGAACGTTATTGGAAACTCCATTTTAGTTCGAGTAAGAAAACACTTACCGACTTACAAGAGTTAGGTTATCGGCTAAGAACAGAACTCGAAGAATCGGTGAAGCTACGGTTGATCAGTGACGTCCCTTTAGGTGCTTTCCTGAGTGGTGGTATGGACTCTAGCTTGATCGTTGGAATGATGGCAAAACTCAGCGGAAAACCCATCAAAACATTTTCTATCGGATTTGAGGAAAGGGAGTTTGATGAGCTTTCCTATGCCCGGATGGTTTCAAACTATTTTGCCACGGAACATCACGAATTCATTGTCAAACCAAATGCAATTGAAATTTTGCCAAAACTCGTATGGCATTATAACGAACCATTTGCTGATTCTTCTGCGATTCCAACTTATTATGTCGCAAACTTAACAAAAGACTTTGTGAAGGTGGTTTTGACCGGGGATGCGGGCGATGAGAACTTTGCTGGCTATCCGAGGTATTTGCGCAGCAAGTGGGTAGCCTCCTTCACAAGAATCCCGGAAAAACTGAGAAGAGATCTGTTGCCATATTTTCTCCGGGTCTTTTCTTCCTTTCGTTGGAGAGAAAAGACGTTGAATCGTCTTGCCGATTTCATGGAGTCCCTATCTACTGACCAGACAAAAAATTACGCCGAGCAGATTAAGATATTTAGTGCAAAAGAAAAGACAGATATCTACACGGATGATTTTCGTAAGCAGGTTGAAGAAAACAACCCATTAGATTTTCTCATTAGCAAATTTCAAGAATCAGGGACAGAAGACCCATTGGAACAGTTGCTCTATGTTGATATGAATTCATATCTTCCTGAAGATCTCTTGGTTAAAATGGACATTGCCACCATGGCAAATTCGTTAGAGGCACGGGTACCTTTTCTTGATCATAAGTTTATAGAGTTGGTCGGTGAAATTCCGTCTCACCTAAAACTGAGGGGAACCGAAAGTAAATTCATCCTGAAAAAAGCCTTCAAGGATTTCCTCCCCGGGGCTATTCTGAAGAGGAAGAAAATGGGTTTTGGGGTTCCGCTGTCAAAATGGTTCAGAAATGAGTTAAAAGACTATACTTACCAGATCCTCTTGGACCGCAAGACGTTGAATCGGGGATATTTCAAGAGAGAGGGCATCGAGCGCCTACTCAATGATCATTTGGCGTTGCACTACGATCATTCCTCAAGGATATGGGCTTTGCTCTTCCTGGAGATGTGGTTCAGGGTCTTTATCGATAAGGAAGGAGATTCTTTCTTACATGAAACTTAAAAAGAATGAAGCCAGCCAACCTGGCACTGTCAAAGTTCAGATTGGCGGTAAACCCTTCAGGCTAATCGGCCTCTGTTTCCTTATCTCAGGACTTGTTGTAATGCTCTACATCAATTCACTGGAGAACCAATTCACAAATTGGGATGACTCGATGATTTACGCGAACCCTCAGATCAGGAGTTTAGCATGGGGAAATCTATGTAAAATATTTTCCCTCGAAAAAGCGGCCAATTTTCAACCGATTCGAATTTTAAGTTATGCGATCGATTACTATTTTTGGAAGCTGGATTCAGTCGGGTACCATATCACGAGTATTTCTTTCTACATCCTTACATGTATCATGGTTTTTTTCACACTCCGTCATCTTTCAGCCAGTTTAAGGGAGAAGTTTTCTCCTGACTCCCATGAGCGGGTTGCCCTCTTTGGTACTCTAATCTTTGCTGCTCATCCTGTGCATGTAGAGGCAGTGACCTGGCTCGCCGCCAGAAAAGAAGTTCTTCAAGGATTTTTCTTTTTTCTTGCATTCTATATTTATCTAAGGGTTCGAAACATAACGGGCCGAAAGAAGATGGTCTACCTCGGCATGGTTCTTTTTGCCATCCTTTTAGCTATCCTTTCCAAACCCTCTGCCGTAGTATTTCCTGCCGCCATTCTCGTTTATGAAATTGCGCGAAGAGAAAATAAATGGATGGACTTCATCAGGAGTCACCGGATATTTCTTGCCATTTTGATCTTGATTTCGATAATCTTTGCTTCCATTTTGATTAAAGTGATGTGGGAGGCTGGAGGTGTTAAGCCATTTCGAGGAGATTCATTTTTCAACAACCTCCTCATCAGTTTCTACATCTTTATTCATAATATTATGCTTTTAATGCTCACAATAAACTACTCAGCTTCCTACACCATCCCCTTCTCCAATCCCGTTTTGAGTCTTCAGACTTCGATCTTTGTGGGAGTCACACTTCTACTTTTTGGGTTGAGTCTTTGGTCATTGAAAAAGACGAAGGTTCTTTTCTTTTCCTTCTTCTTCTTTTTCGTCACTTTGGCCCCCTATCTCAATATCATTCCTATTAGCACCCTCCTTGCCGATCGATATATTTTTATTTCCTCCTTATCTTATTGTTTTTTGTTAGGAATCGGTTTTGATAAACTCTATCATTATAGAATGAAAAGATTTTCTGCCAGCTTTTTCAAGTTGCTTTCAATCGCGATCTTTCTTTTTTTATTAGCTGGCTATTCGTATATGACTGTGAATCAAAATAAGATATGGAGGAACAGTTATACATTGTGGGCAGATGCCGTGGAGAAGTATCCCGATAGTAATACCGCTAATGCGTTGATGGGTGTCGTCTATATGGATTCAGGAATGAACGAAAAGGCAGCAGAACATCTTGAGAAGGCTGTCCAGGTTCTTCCTTATGATTATCAATCTCGGAATAATCTTGGTATTGTATATGGAAGGTTGGAACAACCCGAGAAAGCTTTAAAGGAATTGATGACTGCCATCTGGTTAAAACCTGAAGACGACATCATCAAGGTCAACCTCTCGGCTTTCTACCAGAGAGAGAAGGAGTATAGAAAGGCAGAGGAAGTCCTGAATTATTTGCTATCGAAAAAACCCAAAGATGCTCAGCTCCATTTTCGATTAGCCATGGTTTATAAAGACGCAGGGCGATATGAACAAGCTGTCTCAGAGTTGTTGAAATCAATGGAATTAGCTCCTCATATTATAAACCCGTATGAGGAACTTGGGAATATTTATGCGAGCAAGTTTAAAGACCTGGGGAAAGCAAAATATTATTATGGTAAGGGAATTGAAGCAGTTCCCAAAGCAAGATCCAAAGTAGAAGATCTGAGGTGGATGATTCAGGATTTGGAAGCTCATTGACAAACGATGAACTATGGACAATGAACAATGGACGGTGAGCGACGAACGATGGACAAAAGACAGAACAGGTCCCTTTTTCGGTATAGGCGCTGGCCAGTGTACAAGGCGGCCAAGTCCTTTAGGAGGAGAATGAGAAGGGTGGGGAGAGATTTACCAGAGAGCGAACGGTACCTTTTAAGAAACCAGATGTCACGTGCCGCGGATTCAATCTGTTTGAATACTTGCCCTGTTAAATCGCTTGAGGTTGAACATGTATTACACGTATGTATTGCTGAGCCTAAAAGACAAGAAATTTTATACTGGCTTCACTGCTAACCTCAAGCTAAGATTTGAGCAACATAATAAAGGACTTGTTCAGTCCACCGAGGATCGAAGACCTTTTGAGCTCATATATTATGAAGCATGCCTTGATCAGAGGGATGCCATTAAACGCGAAAAGTATTTAAAAACATACCACGGGAAGATGTTTCTAAAACGGAGGCTCAAATCTTATTTAACAGGGTAAAAAGGATCGAATAAATTATCAGATATTGAGTTTAGCAAATATTTGAATACCTCGGAGACATCTTTGGAAGAGGTAGTGTGTTGCTTGGATTTAATCCTGGACGATGGTCATATTACAGAGACGGAGTTTGAGGGGTATTTGAGGGAGGCTGAGGATTTAGGGTCGCAACTAATTGCATTTGGAAAAAAGGTTCGTAAACAAGGGATTCGGCTCTAAGGTTCATAGTTTATCGTCCATTGTCCATCGTTTGAGGTATGAATGATGTGGTACATTGTTTCGATTATTTTTGGGGCCCTGATCGGTAGTTTTTTAAACGTTTGTATCTTTAGACTGCCCAAAGAAGAATCCGTTGTCTGGCCAGGCTCGCACTGTCCTCATTGTAAAACTCCGATCAAGTTTTATGATAATATCCCCTTGATCAGTTACATTTTGTTGAAGGGGAGATGCCGCCATTGCCATAGTCCAATTTCCTTTCAATATCCCTTGATTGAGGGAATCAGTGCCCTCGGTTCACTCATTCTGTTCACGAAATTCGGACCCTCCCTCAGTTATCTCTTCTATTTTCTTTTTGTTGCCGCCCTAATTGTCATCACTGTCATCGACCTTTACCACCAAATCATCCCAGATGCGATCAGCCTTCCAGGGATGGGGGTAGGTTTATTGGCCTCTCTACTGATTCCCCAAATCACTTTATTCAATTCGCTGATAGGAATCCTATTGGGAGGTGGGAGCCTATTTTTGGTAGCTACCGTATATCAAAGGCTTTTTAAAAGGGAAGGGATGGGAGGAGGGGATGTCAAATTGCTGGCGATGATTGGCGCTTTCCTGGGATGGAAAGCCGTCATCCTCACCATTCTTTTGAGTTCACTTATTGGTTCAATTACCGGTATTATCATTATGGTCTTGAAAGGAAAGGATTTTAAATACGCCATACCCTTTGGACCGTTTCTTTCCCTTGGCGCGGTGATCGCTCTTTTTTATCAAGATGAAATCATATTCTGGTACCTGCAGTACAAAGGATGACATGAAAAACAGTTTATGGATATTTAAAAAAATAAACTTAGGCCTCAGAACAGAGGTCATCACCAATATCTCCTTTCTCATGCTGGCAGCCATCCTGTTAATCGGGTTTACAATATCCAATATCAATGAGAGGAATATCGTTCAAGAAAAGACCCGAAGTGGTAGAAGAATGATCCAAGATTTTCAAACAATCATGGATTTTATTTTAAAAGATAAAAAGGAGTTCGCATTAAGTCAGCCCCTTGTCAGAAAAGAGATTCAAGATTTCGTTCATCTCTATCTAAGAGAGAAGGGTTTTTATGAGTTACTGATTGTAGATCATCAATTCAACATTATCGCCAGCAAGAAATCGGAGTGGATCAATAGACGATCTACCGATCCTCTTCTGGAAAAAGCTATCCGAGGAGGTGAATTGAGTGCTGAGATTGAAAAATCCGGAAGCTTTTTTTCAGCCAATTATCAGAAAATGAAACTCAATTCACCCTTGTGGCATCAAGGAAAGATTGTCGGTGGTATTCAAATGGAAGTTCCTATTTTGGATTTAATGACGAATTTATTAGAATCCAAGAAGATCATTTTGATCACCATTATCTCCGATGCCCTGGTCTTGATTATCTTTGGGAGTTTCTTGCTGTCCCGTGTCTTAGTGAACCCTATTAAAGACCTTGTTCGATTGACAAAAAGAATCAGTGAAGGCGATTTCAGCCAAACCATTGAAGTAACAAACAAAAACGAAATTGGGCAGCTCATGGAATCTTTCAATCGAATGATTGAGAGGTTGAAAGAAAATCAGGAAAGTTTAGGGAACTATTTGGAATCCCTTGAATCGACCAACAAGCAACTGAAGGAAGCCCAGGAAGAACTGATCCGGACTGAGAAACTCGCCTCCATTGGAAGGTTCGCCGCGGGTGTGGCCCATGAAGTGGGAAACCCTCTGGGGGCCATCCTCGGATATACCAGTATTTTGAGAAAGGAAGGAATAGGGCGTGAAGAATCTGAAGATTATATGAAGAGGATCGAAAGAGAGATAGAGCGGATCAACAAAATCGTCCGGGAACTGTTGGATTTCGCAAGGCCATCTAAATTCGAATTACGTGAGGTCGAGATCAATACGATCATCGAAAGTACCCTTTCTTTATTATCGTATCAAAAGGATTTCAAAAACATCCAGACCCAGTTAGATCTGCAATCTGACCTCCCTTTGATCAAAGGGGACGAATCTCAGCTCTCTCAAGTTTTTATTAACATCATTTTGAATGCGATCGACGCGATGCCAAACGGAGGTACTTTACAAATTCAAACACAAGGACATGTCATAGAATACTTATATGCTGATCGGTCTCAAAGGATATATGCTCCCAGACGG
>Ga0209253_10006286_pt1 | contig 10294 bp, 7 predicted proteins | sample FrelakmetBRP12BR_FD_187145 | JGI IMG/M metagenome (GOLD analysis project Ga0209253, IMG submission 187145) | Freshwater lake sediment microbial communities from the University of Notre Dame, USA, for methane emissions studies - BRP12 BR (SPAdes)... | ecosystem: Environmental > Aquatic >...
GGCAGCTCGTCGGTGCCGCAGGACCTGCTGCAGATCATCCGCGAGAACGGCGGCGAGATGAAGGAGACCTACGGCGTTCCGGTCGAGGAGATCCAGGAAGGAATCAAGCACGGCGTGCGCAAGATCAACATCGACACCGATATCCGGCTCGCGATGACGGCGGCGGTGCGCAAGTTCCTCAACCAGAACAAGAGCGCGTTCGACCCCCGCGACTATCTGAAGCCCGCACGCGAGGCGGCGAAGGCCATCTGCAAGCAGCGCTACGAGCAGTTCGGCTGCGCCGGAATGGCCTCGAAGATCAAGTCCGTCCCGCTCGACAAGGTCGCCGCCCGATACAAGAGCGGAGAGCTGGCGCAGATCGTCAACTGACAACCGCCGGCGACGGTCCCGCATCGCTCGAATGATTCCGCTCGCCGCGCTCGAGGCCGCCGCGCGCAACGTCTACGCGGCCATGGCACCGACGCCCCAATACGCGTGGCCGCTCCTCGCACGTCGTGCAGAGCGCGAAGTCTGGGTCAAGCACGAGAACCACACGCCCACAGGGGCGTTCAAGGTACGCGGCGGCCTGAATCTGCTTGCACGGCTCGCCGAGGGCCGGCCCGCGGCGCTCCCGGGAATCATCAGCGCGACCCGCGGCAACCACGGGCAGAGCCTCGCCTTCGCGGCACGGTTGCACGGCATCCGCTGCGTGATCGTGGTGCCGCACGGCAATTCGGTCGACAAAAACGAGGCGATGCGCGCCTTCGGGGCCGAGCTCCACGAGCACGGCCGCGACTTCGACGAGGCGCGCGAACACGCCGCCATCCTCGCGCAGCGGCAAGGGTTGCATTTCGTCGGCCCGTTCGCGCACGAGCTCGTGGCCGGCGTCGGCACCTACGCACTCGAGCTGTTCCGCGCCGTCGACGACATCGACACCGTGTACGTGCCGATCGGCTGCGGTTCGGGCATCTGCGGACTCATCAGCGCGCGCGATGCGCTTGGTCTTTCGACCGAGATCGTCGGCGTCGTCGCGACCGCAGCCAACGCCTACGCCCAGTCGTTCGCCGCGGGACGGCCGGTCGAGACGCAGACCGCCGACACCTTCGCCGACGGCATGGCGGTGCGCGTGCCGGTGCCGGCGGCGCTCGAGGTCATCCGGAAGGGAGCGGCACGCATCGTGGAGGTCACCGATGCGCAGATCGAGGCCGCGATGTGCGCGTATTTCAGCGACACCCATCAGATCGCGGAAGGGGCCGGTGCCGCTCCGCTCGCCGCGCTGCTGAAGGAAGGCGATCACGCGGGACGCAAGGCCGCCGTCATCCTGAGCGGCGGCAATGTCGATCGCGCGGTCTACGCGCGCGTGATCAGCGGAGGATGGACATGACCGCGAAACCCGCCGGCAACGGCGACGCCGCGGTTTGGACCGGGGCGCTGAAACACTGAAGCGCGTGACGATCCGGCGTTACAGACGGCGCACCCGCGTCTGCGACTGCTCGCGCAGATACTGCGCGACGTAGTAGAGCGACCCGCCCGCCTTGCCCGTGGAGCCGGAACCCTTCCAGCCGCCGAACGGCTGGTAGCCCGGCCACGCGCCCGTCGTGGCTCCCTGCGGGCGGTTCGCGTAACAGACGCCGGCGTCGATTTCGGCAAAGAACCGCTCGGCTTCGTCGGGCGTGCCGTAGAAGCCCGCGGTGAGACCGTAGTCGCTTGCGTTCGCGAGCGTGAACGCTTCGTCGAGATCGTCGACCGGCGCGACCAGAACGAACGGCGCGAAGAGCTCGCGTTGCCACAGCGGGTGGTCGAGCGGGGCGCGCGCGATTGTCGGCATGCAGAAGTGGCCGTGCGCGAGCTCGCCCTGATCGAGTCGCTCGCCACCGTGGACGATCGCGCCACGGTCGGCGAGGGCCTGGATCTGCGCCGCGGCGTCCTCGAAACGGGCGACCGCCGCGGCGTCGATCACCGGTCCCATCCAGTTCGCGCGCCGGGTCGGATCGCCGACCGCGATACGCGCGCTCGCCGCATGCAGCGCCGCCACGAAATCGGCGAATACGGTGTGCTCGACGTAGACGCGCGAGCACGCCGAACATTTCTGACCGGAGAGCCCGAACGCGGAGCGCATGACGCCAAGTGCGGCGTCGCCGATGTCGGCGTGCCGGCTGACGATTGCGGCGTTCTTCCCGCCCATCTCCGCGATGCACGGCCGCGGCCAGCGCCGCTGCGCGATCGTGCGGTAGAGATGCATGCCGACGTCGTACGATCCGGTGAAGGTGACACCGGCCACGTCCGGATTCCGTATCAGCGCCTCGCCGAGCGAACCGCCGGGACCCGTGACGCAATTGAAAACGCCGGCCGGCACGCCGGCATCGCGGAACGCTTCGGCCAGCACCCGACCGCTCCACGCAGTCGCGGATGCCGACTTGAACACGACGGTATTGCCGGCGGCGAGCGCCGCGCCCAAGGGCCCGCCTGCCAGTGCAAACGGGAAGTTGAAAGGGGCGATGACGAGCCACACCCCGTGGGGCTTCAGGACGCTGGCATTCGTGCTGTCGAAACCCGCGACGGGATCGCACGCCATCGGCTTCGCATAGCCTTCGTTCGCCTCCAACTGGTCGCAGTAGTATGCGATCAGGTCGGCCGTCTCCTGCGCCTCCCCCAACGCCTCCATCCGGTTCTTGCCGACTTCGAGGGCGAGTACGGCACCGATCGAGTAGACGCGCTCCTCGATCAAGCGAACCGCACGGCGCAGCAGTGCGACGCGTTCGTTCCACGGGGTCCCGGCCCATCCCGCGAATGCGCGTTGCGCGGCCGCCACGGCGGCGGCCGCGTGCCCGGCATCACCGGCCTGGAACCGTCCGAGCACGACGCGCGTGTCGGCCGGGCTCCGGATGTCGAACTGGCGTGCCGCGCGCGCATCGACGCCGTCGATCAGCATGGCGTGCTCGACGCCGAGATGGCGGCGGACGTCCGTCAGGGCCGTCTCGAAGCGCGTGTGGAGCGCCGGCGGCGGGTCGAACATCGTCGAATACGTGAGCTTGAAATCGGGCACGGCAGGCATGACGGACCTCGGGATTGCGAATACAGCGCCGGGCGAAAAGTCGGGGCGACCTCGTTCCCGCCAGCGCGGGAAGCGGCGAATCAGCGTTGCTCCAATTCCTGAACGGGACCGAGTATCCGCTCGCGCAGCTCGCGGTAGCGCGGCAGCTGGGGCGGGTAGATGCAGATGTACTTGACCTGCGCTGCCTGCAGGCAGCGCTGCATGATGATGTCGAGCTTCTGGTCGCGCGGGTTGACGACGGCGCCCGGCTCCTTGGTGTCGACGATCGCGAGGATCGTCATGTCGCGGTCGCACAGCACGAAACCCACGTGCTGATTCGCGATCTTGCGGAAGGCACGCAGGCGTTCCATCCCCTGCGGGCCGATCTTGACCTGAAGCACGTCGGAAAGGCGAACGCGGGCGAAGACTTCGTACCGCGGAAAGGCCACCTTGAGCAGCCGGTACACGAGGGTCTCGGCCTTGCTGAGGAAGCGGGGGCGCAGCAGATAGAGCCCGGGCAGCTCGGCCGACGACAGCAGCCGCGTCGTCTCACCCTCGGTCCACTGCGCGACCGTCTCCGGACCGGCGTCCCCCAGCCTGGATTCGCCCGTGCCCGCGCGGCGGCGCCGCAGCAGACCGGCCGCGATCGCTACGGCGAGCGCGGCCATCGCGACGGCAAACAGGATTCCCGAGGTCATGGGCCCTGGTCCTGCGCCGGAACGGCGCTCGCGCGCGCAGACGGCAGGCTAGCCGATGATCTTGGCATAAGCTTTGAAATTACTCGGGTTATAGTTCGCCGCGGATAGTCTAAAGCATTTTCCGAAAACAATGCTATGCGGCGACCGCGCCCCGGGAAGGCGCCCGGCGCTACGTCGTGCGGGGAAAAGCTCCCGTTTTTCGCGTTTCGACGCGACAAAACACAAAGGCCCGGCAGAACCGGGCCTTTGCTTGTTCCTCGGGACGCGTCCCGGCCACGCTTGCGCGCGGATCCGGGGATCGGTCCCCCTGTGCGCAGGGCGAATCTCACCCCGCGCCGGGAGGGGTCCGTCACATGTCCATGTCGCCCATGCCGCCCATCCCGCCCATGCCGCCCATGCCGCCGCCACCACCCATCGGCCTTTCGTCCTTCGGCATCTCCGCGACCATCGCCTCGGTCGTGAGCAACAGCGCCGCGACCGACGCCGCGTTCTGCAGCGCGAAGCGGGTGACCTTGGTCGGATCGACGACACCCATCTCGACGAGGTCGCCATATTGCGCAGTCTGGGCGTTGAAGCCGAAGTTGCCCTTGCCTTCAACGATCCTGTTCACGACCACGCTCGGCTCGTCGCCCGCATTGGCCACGATCTGGCGCAGCGGCTCTTCCAGGGCGCGCAGGACGATCTTGATGCCCGCATCCTGGTCCGCGTTGTCGCCCTTCAGGTTCTTGAGGTTGCCCCGTGCGCGCAGGTAGGCGACGCCGCCACCCGCGACGATGCCCTCTTCGACCGCCGCCCGCGTCGCGTGCAGCGCATCCTCGACGCGCGCCTTCTTTTCCTTCATCTCGACTTCGGTCGCGGCGCCGACCTTGATCACCGCCACGCCGCCGGCGAGCTTGGCCACGCGCTCCTGCAGCTTCTCCTTGTCGTAGTCGGACGTCGCTTCCTCGACCTGCTTGCGGATGTTCTTGACCCGGGCTTCGATCGCGGCCTTTTCGCCGGCACCGTCGATGATCGTCGTGTCTTCCTTGCCCACTTCGACCTTCTTCGCGCGGCCCAAGTCCTTGAGCGTCGCGTTTTCGAGCTTCAGGCCCAGCTCTTCAGCAATCACCGTGCCGCCGGTGAGGATCGCGATGTCTTCCAGCATGGCCTTGCGGCGGTCGCCGAAGCCCGGGGCCTTGACGGCCGTCGTCTTCAGAATGCCGCGGATATTGTTGACGACCAGGGTCGCCAGCGCTTCGCCGTCGACATCCTCGGCAATGATCAGCAGCGGCTTGCCCGACTTCGCCACCTGCTCGAGCAGCGGCAGCAGGTCGCGGATGTTCGAGACCTTCTTGTCGTGGAGCAGGATGTACGGATCTTCGAGCAGCGACACCTGCTTGTCCGGATTGTTGATGAAGTAGGGCGAGATGTAGCCGCGGTCGAACTGCATTCCCTCGACGAGGTCGAGCTCGTTTTCGAGGCCCTTGCCGTCCTCGACGGTGATCACGCCTTCCTTGCCGACCTTGTCCATCGCTTCGGCGATCGTCTTGCCGATCGCTTCGTCGGCGTTGGCCGAGATGGCGCCGACCTGCGCGATTTCCTTGCTCGTCGTGCACGGCTTGCTGATCTTCTTCAGCTCGTCGACGACGGCATGCACCGCCCTGTCGATGCCGCGCTTGAGGTCCATCGGGTTCATCCCGGCGGCAACGTACTTGAAGCCTTCGTTGCAGATCGCCTGGGCGAGCACCGTGGCGGTCGTCGTGCCGTCGCCGGCGACGTCCGAGGTCTTCGACGCGACTTCCTTGACCATCTGCGCGCCCATGTTCTCGAACTTGTCCTTCAATTCGATTTCCTTCGCGACCGACACGCCGTCCTTGGTGATGGTCGGGGCCCCGAAGCTGCGTTCAAGCACGACGTTGCGGCCCTTGGGGCCAAGCGTGACCTTGACCGCGTTCGCCAGGACATTCACGCCAACCATCATCCTGTTGCGCGCGCCTTCGCCGAAGCGTACGTCTTTAGCTGCCATATCTTTTCTCCTGAGTCTCGCTGTATTGGATGAGACGTCTTAATCGACGATGCCGATGATGTCGTCTTCGCGCATATGGAGCAGATCCTGCCCGTCCAGCTTGAATTCCTGACCCGAGTACTTGCCGAACAGCACCTTGTTGCCCGGCTTGACACCCATCGCGATGACCTTGCCGTGCTCGTCGGTCTTGCCCGGGCCGCAGTAGACAACTTCGCCCTGCGAAGGCTTTTCGGCCGCGGTATCGGGAATGACGATCCCTCCGGCGGTCTTCCTCTCTTCTTCGAGCCGTTTAACGATCACGCGATCGTGCAGTGGACGAATCTTCATGGTAAGCGCTCACTCCTAAGAAAGGTTTTGTTACGAATCAGTCGCTTAGAATGCGACCCCCCCGCGAACCCGAGCGGCTGGCGGGGATCATGTTCAGCGCTACAGCTCTGTTAGCACTCAGCGATAGCGAGTGCTAATAATACGGGCGCGGGCATCGGAAAGCAACCCCTTCGACGCAGGGCTTCGATCAACGGCTCGCGACCGAATCGCCCGTCGCCTGGACGCCGATCCGCGCCCGGCCCGATCGCGGCTGGTCGACAATTGCCATTTCGCCCCCGGCGCAACTGCGCCCCTGCGAACTCGTGTTACCGTAGTATCGCGGCCGGCAACTGGGCCGATCCGGTGCCCCATGGATGAACTGACCCCACCCCAGCCCCCCTCGCCCTCCACGCCGGGATTCGATCGCAACGCGCCCGGATCCCCGCCCAATCGGACCGCCGCCGTCGACGCCAGCAACGGCAAAGCCTGGTGGAGCGAGGGCTGGCGACTGTTCACGGCATCGGCCGGCGTGTGGGTCGCGATCACCGTGCTGTACGTCGTCGTGATGGTGATGCTCGCCTTGATCCCCGTGCTGGGCTCGCTGGCGACGACGCTGCTGGCGCCGGTGTTCGCCGCCGGCGTGCTGTCGGGCTGCCGTGCGCTCGACCGCGGTGGCGAGCTGACGATCGGGCACCTCTTCGCAGGATTCTCCGAACGGCTGGGACCCTTGATGATCGTCGGCCTGCTCTATCTGCTGGGTTCGTTCGTGATCGTGGTCGTCGTGGCCGGCCTCCTGTTCGCCACCGTCGGCATGACCGGCATCGGAGCGCTGCTGACGGGCGACCCGCTGCAGGCAGGGGTAGCCGCACTGGCGGCGCTGGGTATCGGCGCCATGCTCGCCGTACTGATCGGGCTGCTGCTCGGCATTCCGCTGATGATGGCCTTCTGGTTCGCGCCGGCGCTGGTCGCGCTGCGCAACGACGAGCCCGTGGCGGCGATGAAGGCGAGCTTCGACGCCTGTCTCCGCAACATGCTGCCCATGCTCGTCTACAGCCTGCTGGGACTCGTGTTCGCGATCGCCGCGTCGATCCCCTTCGGGCTGGGCTGGCTCGTGCTGGCGCCGGTGTTCGCCGCCAGCGTCTACGCGAGCTACAAGGACATCTTCGGCGCGCCCGCGTAGCAGGACCAGGGGCCACCCGCGCTCGCTTTCGTTCGCTGCCCCCCCCCCGGGGGCACTGCTCAATGCGCCTGTTCCCAGTTCGGGCCGACGCCGATGTCGACGACGAGCGGGACGGCGAGTTCCGTGACGCCCGTCATCCTCTGCGCCAGACCGCCCGTAACCGGAGCGACTTCGTCCGGCGGGACTTCGAACACGAGCTCGTCGTGAACCTGCAGCACGAGCTTCGTTGCGAGGCGCTCGCGCCGGAGCCAGTCGCGCACGGCGATCATCGCGAGCTTGACGAGGTCCGCCGCCGTGCCCTGCATCGGGGCGTTGATCGCGGCGCGCTCGGCGCCGGCGCGGCGAGGCCCGCCCGCGGCCTTGATGTCGGGAAGCCACAGCCGCCGCCCGAATACCGTCTCGACGTAGCCGTGCTCGCGCGCGAATTCGCGCGTCGCCTGCATGTAGGTGGCGACGCCCGGATATCGCTGAAAATAGCGATCGATGAACTGCTGTGCGGCGCTGCGTTCGATCCCGAGCTGCTGCGCGAGCCCGAACGCGCCCATGCCGTAGATGAGACCGAAATTGACCGCCTTGATGTAGCGCCGCTGGTCCGTCGTGACCTCGGCCACCGGCACGCCGAAGATGTCGGCGGCGGTCGCCCGGTGGATGTCCTCGCCCGCGCGAAACGCCTTCACGAGCGCCGGGTCGCCCGAGAGATGCGCCATGATCCGCAGTTCGATCTGCGAATAGTCGGCGGAGACGATCACGTGCCCGGGAGGCGCGATGAACGCCTCGCGGATGCGCCGGCCCTCCGCCGTGCGCACGGGGATGTTCTGCAGGTTCGGGTCCGACGACGCGAGCCGGCCCGTCACGGCCGTCGCCTGGCTGAAGGTCGTGTGCACGCGGCCCGTGCGCCGGTTCACCATCTGCGGCAGCTTGTCCGTGTACGTCGACTTGAGCTTCGACAGGGCGCGGTGTTCGAGCAGGACCTTCGGCAGCGGATAATCGGCAGCCAATTCCGTCAGCACCTCCTCGTCGGTCGACGGCTGTCCGCTCGCCGTCTTGCGCAGCGTCGGCAGCTTCATCTTGGCGAACAGGATCTCGCCCAGCTGCTTGGGTGATGCGAGGTTGAAGGGCTGCCCGGCGAGCTGATACGCCTGCTGTTCGAGCGCCATCACCTTCTCGCCGAGCTCCCGGCTCTGCGCGGCGAGAAGCGCCGTGTCGAGCATGACGCCCTCGCGCTCCATCTCGAACAGGATCTCGCGTACCGGCATTTCGATCGCGGCGTAGACGTGGTGCAGCTTCGCATCGGCCGCGACGCGCGGATAGAGGAACTCGTGCAACTGCAGCGTGATGTCGGCATCCTCGGCGGCGTAGGCGGTCGCGTCGTCGATGTTCACCTGGTCGAAGCCGATCTGCTTAGAACCCTTTCCCGCGACCTCCGCGTAGGTGATCGTCTTGACCTCCAGATGCCGCCACGCAAGGCTGTCCATGTCGTGGGGCCGGTGCGCCTCGAGTACGTACGACTGGAGCAGCGTGTCGTGGGCGACGCCGTCCAGGGTCAAGCCGTGGTTCGCCAGCACGTGCTGATCGTATTTGACGTTCTGGCCGAGCTTCTTCCTCGCGGGATCGGCGAACCACGGCGCGAGACGTTCGAGCGTGGCCGCGAGCGGCAGCTGGTCCGGTGCCCCGGGGCCGCGGTGCGCGAGCGGGATGTAGCACGCGTGCCCCGGCAGGACCGCGAACGACAGCCCGACGATCTTCGCTTCCAGCGGGTCGAGCCCGGTCGTCTCGGTGTCGAAGCACACGAGGTCCGCGCGATCGATGACGCGCATCCAGCGCTCGAACGCCGCTGCATCGAGGACCGTTTCGTAGTGGCGGGGGACGGCCGCCGGGGCGTCCGTGACGGCGGCGGCACCCGGCGTGTCCGACGCGGCAAAGATCCGTGCATCCTGCAGCGACGCGCGATCGTTCATCGAAGGGGCGGTGTCCTGTCGCGTCCCGGCGCCCTTGATGTCGCGCAGCCAGCTCTTGAACTCGAACCGCTCGTACAGCGACTCGAGCTTGTCCGCCTGCGGCGCACGGGGAACGAGATCGGCGGGTTGCAGCGGCAGCGCGCAATCGGTCTTCACGGTGAGGAGCCGCCTGCCCTGCGGCAGCCAGTCGAGCGTCGCTCGCAGGTTCTCGCCGACGACTCCCGGAATTTCGCTCGCATGCTCGATCACGGCATCGAGCGTTCCATACTGTGCGAGCCACTTCGCCGCAGTCTTCGGCCCGACCTTCGCCACGCCCGGCACGTTGTCGACGACATCACCGGTCAGAGCGAGCAGATCGAGCACCTGATCCGCACGAACGCCGAACTTGGCGACGACCCCCGCCGCGTCCAGGGTCTCGTTGCTCATCGTGTTGACCAGCGTGATGCCCGGCTGCACGAGTTGCGCGAGGTCCTTGTCCGATGTCGAGATCACGCAGTCGATGCCGGCGGCTGCGGCCTGCCTGGCGAGCGTGCCGATCACGTCGTCCGCTTCCACGCCATCGACCATCAGCAGCGGCCAGCCGTGCGCGCGAACGAGCTCGTGCAGCGGCTCGAGCTGCCGGACGAGATCCTCGGGCATGGGTGGCCGCTGCGCCTTGTACAGGGGGTACCAGTCGTCGCGAAACGTCTTTCCCGGAGCATCGAAGACTACGGCGAAGTAGTCGGGCTTCTCGTCTTCGGCTATTCTGCGCAGCATCGACAGCACGCCGCGCAGGGCTCCGGTGGGCTCGCCCTTCGACGTGCGCAAGTCGGGGAGCGCGTGAAACGCGCGATACAGGTACGACGACCCATCCACCAGCACGAGCGTAGGCATGTATCAGACCACCAAGATCCCGGAACTCATCGATCCGCAGGCGACGTACACGTCCAATGGGCAGGAGGCCTGGCGGGTGCTGGGGATTATGGCAGAGTTCGCCGCGGCGACCGAGCGCATGCGCGGCGTGCGCCCGGCAGTGTCGCTCTTCGGCAGCGCACGAATCAAACGGGATCATCCGTACTACGCCAAGGCCGAGCGGATCGCGCGTCTCCTGTCCGACGCGGGCTTCGCCGTGATCTCCGGCGGCGGACCCGGACT
>Ga0209253_10006287_pt1 | contig 10293 bp, 8 predicted proteins | sample FrelakmetBRP12BR_FD_187145 | JGI IMG/M metagenome (GOLD analysis project Ga0209253, IMG submission 187145) | Freshwater lake sediment microbial communities from the University of Notre Dame, USA, for methane emissions studies - BRP12 BR (SPAdes)... | ecosystem: Environmental > Aquatic >...
GAAGCTCGCTTCGGGGGGCGAGTGCGCCCGCGCCCGCCGGGCCGCCCCAAGGGCGCGGGGCCCCCTTGGGGGGAGGCGAGCGAAGCTCGCTTCGGGGGGAGACTATCCACAAGCTCGTCGTCGTCGGCGTCGGCCTGATCGGCGGCTCGTGCGCGCTCGCGCTGCGCCGCGCGGGCGTGGTCGGCGAGATCGTGGGCGTCGGGCGCACGCAGGCCAACCTCGACGTCGCGATCGAACGCGGCGTGGTCGACCGCGCGTGCACGCTCGACGATGAATGGACGCGCGAGGTGCGCGACGCCGATGTCGTGCTGGTCGCCGCGCCGGTCGCGCAGCTTCCGGCGCTGTTCGTCGCGATGGCGCCTGCCGTGGGCCCGGACACCGTGATCACCGACGCCGGCAGCACGAAGCAGGACGTGATCGACGCGGCGCGCGGCGCGTTCGGTCCGGCGTGGCCGCGCTTCGTCCCCGGGCATCCGATCGCAGGCACCGAGCACACCGGCGCCGCCGCCGCGTTCGCAACGCTGTTCGACGGGCGCAACGTGATCCTGACCCCGGGGCCCACGACCGCGCCGGAGGCGACGACGCGCATCGCGGTGATGTGGCAGGCCTGCGGGGCGCGCGTGACCACACTCGCGCCGGATCGGCACGACGCGATCTTCGCCGCCGTATCGCATCTGCCGCACATGCTGGCGTTCGCGCTGGTCGCCGAACTCGCGGCACGGCCGGATGCCGCCGCCTATTTCGACCACGCGGCCAGCGGCTTCCGCGACTTCACGCGCATTGCCGCGGGCTCGCCCGAGATGTGGCGCGACATCGCGCTCGCCAACCGCGACGCGCTGCTCGCGGAGATCGACTGCTACGGCGATGCGCTGCGCGCCACGCGCGCGCTGATCGCCGAGGGCGACGGCGACGCGCTCGCCGCGCTGTTCGGCGAAGCGTCGCGCGCCCGCCGCGCCTGGGAAGCGGCGCGCACGCAGCCGGTCGTCGAGGACAAGGGCTGAAGCGCCTGCCGTCGAGAACGCTGGCTGAAGTTCCTGAACCACAGAGAACACGGAGAGCACAGAGAAAGACCTCGAGACTGGTCGCAAAGGACTTCTCCGTGCTCTCTGTGTTCCCTGTGGTTCATGACTTTCTGTCCTCTGTGGTGAACGATTTTGTGTTCTTTGTGGTGAAAGACTTTCGACTGTGACGACCGACGCCTTCCCGCTGCAACTCACGCTCGCGCCGGCGGCGCACGCGGAGGGCGTCGTGTCGCTGCCGGGCTCGAAGAGCATTTCGAACCGCACGCTGCTGCTGGCCGCGCTCGCACGCGGCACGACGACGCTGACGGGACTCCTCGAGTCCGACGATACGCGCGTGATGCTCGACGCGCTGCGCGCGCTGGGCATCGCGTGGCGCGACGCGGGCGGCCATCGCTACGACGTGCCGGGCGCCGACGGGGCGTTCCCGGTGAAGGAGGCCGATCTCTTCCTGGGCCTGTCCGGTCTGTCGATGCGCACGCTGGTGGCGGCGCTCGCGTTCTGCGGCGGTCGCTACCGCGTCGACGGCGTCCCGCGGATGCGCGAGCGGCCGATCGGTGACCTGGTCGACGCGCTGCGCCCGCTCGGTGCTGCGATCGCCTACGAGTTGAACGCCGGATTCCCGCCGCTGCTGATCGGTCCGGGCCGGCCCGCCGCCGCGCCCGTGCGGATCCGCGGCGACGTGTCGAGCCAGTTCCTCACGGGTTTGCTGCAGGCGCTGCCGCTGCTGCGCGCCGACGTCACCGTCACGGTGGAGGGGGAACTCATCTCGCGGCCGTACGTCGAGATCACGCTCAACCTGATGCGGCGGTTCGGCGTCACCGTCGAGCGCGACGGCTGGCGGTCGTTCCGCGTGCCGGCCGGCGGCGGCTATCGCAGTCCGGGCACCCTCGGCGTGGAAGGCGATGCCTCCGGTGCATCGTATTTCCTCGCGGCGGGCGCGCTTGGGGGCGGTCCGGTCCGCGTGACCGGCGTGGGCCGCGATTCGATCCAGGGCGACGTCGCATTCGCCGATGAACTTGCCCGCCGCGGCGCCGACGTGCGCTTCGGCCCGGACTGGATCGAGACGCGCGCCGGCACGGGTTTGAAGGGCGGCACGATCGACTGCATCGCGATTCCCGACGCCGGGATGACGTTCGCGATCACCGCGCTTTTTGCCGACGCGCCGACGACGCTCACCGGCATCGGCAGCTGGCGCGTGAAGGAGACCGACCGCCTCGCGGCGATGGCGACCGAGCTGCGCAAGGTCGGTGCCACGGTTGCCGAAGGCCCGGACTGGCTGACCGTCACGCCTCCGGGGCGGCTCCTGCCGGCGACGATCGCGACGTACGACGACCACCGGATGGCGATGTGCTTCGCGCTGGTCGCCTTCGGTGGCGTGGCCGTGACCATCGACGATCCGGGCTGCGTGCGAAAGACGTTCCCCGAGTACTTTGGCGCATTGGCGCGAATCGTCCGCTGATGGAAAAGGATCCGATGGTGATCGCGATCGACGGCCCGGCGGCGTCCGGCAAGGGGACGATCGCGGAGGCGGTCGCCAGGGCGCTCGCGTTCCATTACCTCGACAGCGGCTCGCTGTATCGGCTGGTTGCGCTGAAGGCGCTGCGAACCGGCACGGCGTTCGACGACGGGCCGGCGCTGGCGCGGCTTGCCCAGGCGCTGGACGTGCGCTTCGGCGATGGCGCGCTCCTGCTCGACGGTGCCGACGCGACGGCCGACATCCGGGAGGAGAGCGTAGCCGCCGGGGCTTCGCAGGTGGCCGTCCACGGCGCGGTCCGCCAGGCGCTGATCGACCGGCAGCGCGCGTTCCGGCGGCCGCCCGGGCTCGTCGCCGACGGCCGCGACATGGGTACGGTGGTCTTCCCGGACGCCCGCCTCAAGGTGTTCGTGACGGCCACGGCGGAGGAGCGGGCGCGGCGACGCCATAAGCAGTTGATCGCAAAAGGAATCTCCATTACAATGGACAGTCTTTTGCGCGATATCCGCGAGCGCGACGCGCGCGACGCTGGCCGGGCGGTAGCACCGCTTGCGCCAGCATCCGACGCCGTGCTCCTCGATACGACCAACCTGACGATCGACGAGGCTGTCGATCGCGTGCTCGAGTTGTATCGGGCCACGCGAGCGTAGCGCCACGGGCGAGTGCAGGCTCTGGTCGCACGGGATCCGTCCCCGCGCCGAAGTGCAGCACGGTAAGTGAAATGCAGCAGGTCTGCGCGAGCGCGCTTTAGCCGGCGACGCTCACCGCAGGTTGTCCAACCAGCCCGCCGCCACGAGAAATAGGGTTCTCGCGGTCGGCGGTTTTAATCAAGCGAAGGAACCAACCCCACATGGCTACCGCCACCCCGATGTCCACCATGCCCGTCTCCGCCAATCCGCCGATGGAAGATTTCGCCGCGCTGTTCGAGGAATCGCTGTCGCGCCAGGAAATGCGCCAGGGCGAACTGATCACCGCCGAGGTTGTGCGCGTCGACTTCAACGTCGTCGTCGTCAACGCCGGTCTGAAGTCCGAGTCGTTCATTCCGATCGAGGAATTCAAGGACGACAAGGGCGAAATCGAAGTGAAGCCCGGCGACTTCGTCACCGTCGCGATCGAATCGCTCGAGGACGGCTACGGCGAAACGCGCCTGTCGCGCGACAAGGCCAAGCGCCTGAAGGCGTGGCACGACCTCGAAGCCGCGATGGAACAGGGTCTCGTCGTGCAGGGCCTGGTCACGAGCAAGGTCAAGGGCGGCCTCACCGTCATGATCAACGGCATCCGCGCGTTCCTGCCGGGCTCGCTCGTCGACATCCGTCCGGTCAAGGACACGTCGCCGTTCGAGAACAAGGCGCTCGACTTCAAGGTCATCAAGCTCGACCGCAAGCGCAACAACGTCGTCGTGTCGCGCCGCGCCGTGCTCGAGGAGAGCCAGGGCGAGGTCCGCGAGAAGCTCCTGTCGACGCTGTCCGAAGGCGCGGTCGTCAAGGGCATCGTCAAGAACATCACCGACTACGGCGCGTTCGTGGACTTGGGCGGCATCGACGGCCTGCTCCACATCACCGACCTCGCATGGCGGCGCGTGAAGCACCCGTCCGAAGTGCTGGCGGTGGGTGACGAAGTGACGGCCAAGGTCCTCAAGTTCGACCAGGAAAAGAACCGGGTGTCGCTCGGCATGAAGCAGCTGGGCGAGGATCCGTGGGTCGGCCTGGGCCGCCGGTATCCGCAGGGCACGCGTCTTTTCGGCAAGGTCACCAACATCACCGATTACGGCGCGTTCGTGGAGATCGAGTCGGGCATCGAGGGTCTCGTCCACGTGTCCGAAATGGATTGGACGAACAAGAACATCCATCCGACCAAGGTCGTGCAGCTGGGCGACGAGGTCGAGGTGATGATCCTCGAGATCGACGAGGACCGGCGCCGGATCTCGCTCGGCATGAAGCAGTGCATGGCGAACCCGTGGGACGAGTTCTCGATGAACCACAAGAAGGGCGACAAGGTGAAGGGGATGATCAAGTCGATCACCGACTTCGGCGTGTTCGTCGGCCTTCCGGGCGGCATCGACGGGCTCGTGCACCTGTCCGACCTCTCGTGGTCCGCGACCGGCGAAGCGGCCGTGCGCGACTACAAGAAGGGCCAGGAGGTCGAGGCGGTCGTCCTCGCGATCGACGTCGAGCGCGAGCGCATCTCGCTCGGCATCAAGCAGCTCGAGGGCGATCCGTTCACGAACTTCGTCGCGATGCACGACAAGGGCAGCATCGTGACCGGCTCCGTCAAGTCGCTGGACGGCAAGGGCGCGGTGATCCACCTGGGCGGCGACGTCGAGGGCTACCTGCGCGCATCGGAGCTGTCGCGCGACCGCGTGGAGGACATGCGGACGCACCTGAAGGAAGGCGACTCCGTCAACGCGATGATCATTAACATCGACCGCAAGAACCGCAGCATCAACCTGTCGATCAAGGCGAAGGACAACGCCGAGGAAGGCGAGGCGATGTCGCGGATCAGCGCGGAGAACCAGGGCGCCAACACGGGCACGACCAACCTGGGCGCGCTGCTGAAGGCGAAGCTCTCCGACACCAAGTCCAACGGCTGACCTCGAGCGGGATTGAAGGCAATGACCAAATCGGAGCTGATCGACCGCCTCGCGGCGCAGTTTCCGCAACTGGTCGCCAAGGATGCCGAGCTGGCGGTCAAGATGATCCTCGACGCGATGGGCGAAAGCCTGGCGAAGGGGGAACGCATCGAGATCCGCGGGTTCGGCAGCTTTGGCCTCAATTACCGGCCGCCGCGCACGGGACGCAATCCCAAATCCGGCGAGAAGGTGCAGGTGCCCCAGAAGTTCGTGCCGCACTTCAAGGCCGGCAAGGAGTTGCGCGAGCGCGTGGATTTCCGCGAAGAGGCGGCGGAGTAAGTGCGTTCACAGGAGACGCAGAGGCGCCGAGACGAAACGAAGTTCTCTGCGTCTCGGCGTCTCGCTGTGAGGTTTTGCCGGCCCCCGCCGGTGGCATAATCGCGAGATGCAGATCGTCCGCTGGATCGTCGGGTCCGCCGTCTTCCTGGCCCTCCTGTTTCTCTCGCTGCAGAACGCCGAACCGGTGACGCTCAAGTTCTTCCAGCTCGCGAGCTGGCAGGCGCCGCTGGTCTTCGTCGTGTTCGTCGCGTTCGCCGCGGGTGTCGCGTCGGGACTGCTGGCGGGCGCGCTGCGCGCGTCGCGCCTCAAACGCCAGCTCAACCGGCTGCGGCGGGACCAGCGCGCGGGCGTCAGCGCCGACGCCGGGCTCGCCGCCGGAGTGGCACCGGGCACGGCGCCGGCGTCCGGTCCGGGCTTCTCGCGCCACGACCGCGCGGCCGGCGGCTTGCCGGCCGCTGACCGCTGACCGCTTCCCATGGATTTCGACCTGTGGTGGCTGCTGCCGATCCCGGCGGTGTTCTTTGCGCTGGGATGGATCGCCGCGCGCATCGACATCAAGCACCTGCTGCGCGAATCGCGCGCGCTCCCGCTGACCTATTTCCGGGGGCTCAACTTCCTCCTCAACGAGCAACCCGACAAGGCGATCGAGTCGTTCATCGAGGTGGTCAAGGTCGACCCGCAGACGATCGACCTGCACTTCGCGCTCGGTTCGCTGTTCCGGCGGCAGGGCGAGATCGATCGCGCGATCCGCATGCACCAGAACCTGCTTGACCGCGCGGACCTGCCGGCCGACAAGAGGACGATGGCGACGTACGAGCTCGCGCAGGACTTCCATCGTGCGGGACTGCTCGACCGCGCCGAGGAGCTGTTCACGAAGCTGAACGGCTCGGTCTTCGAGCACCCGGCGCTCGCGCACCTCATCTCCATCTACGAGACGGAGAAGGACTGGGCGAAGGCCATCGCGGCCACGCGGCGGATGGAGGAGATCGCGAAGCAGCCGTATTTCAAGGAAATCGCGCAGTACCACTGCGAGCTCGCGCAGGCGGCGCTGCTCAGGGCCGACTACGCAAAGGCGAGCGCCGATCTCGACGCCGCGTTCGCGGCGTACCGCGGGTGCGCGCGCGGCACGCTGCTCGCAGGAGACGCGCAGGCGCAGCAGGGCCGGCCGGGCGAGGCGATCGCCACGTGGCAGAAGATCGAATCGCAGAATCCCGCGTTCCTGTCGCTGGCCGCGGACCGCTTTGCCGACGCTTTTCGCAAGCTCGGCGACTCGGCGCAGGGCATCCGCGTGCTGCGCAGCTACCAGGCGCAGTACCCGTCGCTCGATCTCCTCAACGCGCTGTTCACGCTGGTGCTGGAGCACGAGGGTCCGGACGCCGCCGCAGCGCTCATCAAGGATGAGCTCGCGCGCAATCCGACGCTGCTCGGCCTCGACCGGCTGCTCGAGGCGCAGCTCCTGGCCGCGCCCGCCGACCGCCGGCACGACCTCGAACTCGTGAAGGGCCTCGTCGCCGCGCACATCAAGCGCCTCGGCATGTACAAGTGCGACCACTGCGGCTTCCGCGCGAAGCAGTACTACTGGCGTTGTCCCGGTTGCCTCAAGTGGGAGACGTATTCGCCGCGGCGGACCGAGACGCCGGACGGGTATGCATAGTTCTTTTCTCACAAAGAGACGCAGAGGCGCTGAGGAATGCGTGCCGGTGCGGCTCGCGACGTTGATGCACATGCAGTTCTCTGCGCCTCCTGTGAAGGGTTTTCCGCCTTGACCTCCGCCACTTCGAACCCCCGCGTCTTCGTCGCGCTCGACTTCGCCAACCCTATGCACGCGCTGGCGCTGGCCGACCGGCTCGACCCGCGCGCGTGCGGCGTCAAGGTAGGCAAGGAGCTGTTCGTGCTCGCGGGGCCCGAGCCGGTGCGGTGGCTGGTCGAGCGCGGGTTCAACGTGTTCCTCGATCTCAAGTTCCACGACATCCCGAACACGGTCGCGAGCGCCTGCGCGGCCGCGACGAAGCTCGGCGTGTTCATGCTCAATGTGCACGCCGGCGGCGGGCGCACGATGATGCGCGCCGCGCGCAAAGCCGTCGACGACACCGCCGCCAGACTGCGACGGCCGCCCCCACTGCTGATCGGCGTGACGGTGCTGACGAGCCTCGCCGACGCCGACCTGCACGAGATGGGACAGGCGGGCACCGCCGCACAGCAAGTCGTGCGGCTCGCGCAGCTCACGAAGGCGTGCGGACTCGACGGCGTCGTCTGCTCGGCGCACGAGGCGCCGACGCTGCGCGCAGCCTGCGGCGAGCATTTCCGACTCGTCACTCCGGGCATCCGTCCGGCCGATGCCGCGCCGGACGACCAGGCGCGCATCGTGACGCCCGATGCCGCGATCCGGCTGGGCGCCGACTACCTGGTGATCGGGCGCCCGATCACGCAGGCCGCCGACCCGTCGGCGACGCTCGCGGCGATCAACGCGACGATCTCGGGCGTCACGGGAGCGGCGACATGAAGATCACGATGATCGGCACCGGCTACGTTGGCCTCGTCACCGGCACCTGCTTCGCCGAGGTCGGCAACGACGTGCTGTGCCTCGACGTGGACGCGCGGAAGATCGCGATCCTCAACGGCGGCGGCGTGCCGATTCACGAGCCGGGGCTGGAGGCGATGGTCCGCCGCAACGCGGCGGCGGGGCGCCTGCGCTTCACGACGGACGTCGACGCGTCGGTCGCGCACGGGTCGCTGCAGTTCATCGCCGTGGGCACGCCACCGGACGAGGACGGCAGTGCCGACATGCAGTACGTGATCCAGGCGGCGCGCAACATCGGGCGGCGGATGCAGGACCCGAAGATCGTCGTCGACAAGTCGACGGTGCCCGTGGGCACCGCCGACCGCGTGCGCGCGGCAATCGCGGAGGAACTCGCGGCGCGCGGCGCATCCATCCCGTTCTCCGTCGCGTCCAACCCCGAATTCCTGAAGGAGGGCGCGGCCGTCGAGGACTTCATGCGGCCCGACCGCGTGGTCGTCGGCGCGAACGACGAGCGCGCGATCGCCGCGCTGCGCGCCATCTACGGGCCGTTCATGCGCAACCACGAGCGCTTCCTGGTGATGGACGTGCGGTCGGCGGAGCTCACGAAGTACGCGGCCAACGCGATGCTCGCCACGCGCATCTCATTCATGAACGAGCTCGCGAACCTCGCCGACCGGCTGGGCGCGGACATCGAGATGGTGCGGCAGGGCATCGGCTCCGACCCGCGGATCGGCTATCACTTCCTCTATCCCGGCGTGGGCTACGGCGGCAGCTGCTTCCCGAAGGACGTGGCCGCGCTGCAGCACACGGCGAACGCGTTCGCGCATCCACTGCAGGTGCTCGCCGCCGTCGAAGCGGTGAACGACGCGCAGAAGCGCGTGCTCGTCGACAAGGTCGTCGCCCGGCTGGGTGCCGACCTCGCGGGCCGCACGATCGCGCTGTGGGGCCTCGCGTTCAAGCCGAACACCGACGACATGCGCGAGGCGCCGGCGCGGGTGATCGTCGACGCGCTCGCGGCGCTGGGCGCGCGGATCGTCGCGTACGACCCGATCGCGATGGACGAGGCGAAGCGCGTGTTCGGCGATGCAGCGCACCTCACGTTCGCCACGTCGCCTCTGGCCGCGTGCGACGGCGCCGACGCGCTCGTCGTCGTCACCGAATGGCAGGAGTTCCGGAGTCCCGACTTCGACGAGCTGAAGCGCCGCCTCAAGTCGCCGCTCGTGTTCGACGGTCGCAACCTGTACAACCCGCCCGAGGTCCGCGCGGCCGGGCTCGAATATTTCGGCATCGGACGCCGATGATATCGGTGTCCTGTCCCGCAAGTTCACTCGGTGGTTCGCGGCGCTCATTGGCCACTGCGGGGCCGCCATGCGGCGTTGCAGGGCCTCACCATAGGCCGTGCTACGGTGTCGGCCTCGCGCCTTGCCTGACGACCGATTGCATCCGCTCCTTTACCTTCGGAACTCGCGGGACAGGACCCCAGCGATGAATGCCGATCGCTTCGCTGCCTATACGGACGCCGTCGCGCGGGCGCAGGTGCTCGTCGTGGGCGACGTGATGCTCGACCGGTACTGGTTCGGCGACGTCGAGCGCATTTCGCCGGAAGCGCCGGTGCCGGTCGTGAAGGTCGCGCGGACCGAGGAACGGCCCGGCGGTGCCGCCAACGTCGCGCGCAATGCGGCCGCGCTGGGGGCGCGCGCGACGCTGTTGTCGGTGGTCGGTGACGACGAGCCGGGCGCGGCGCTCGCGCAGCTGCTGGCCGCCGAGCGCGTGACGACGTCGTTCCTGCGCGATCCTGCGGTCGCGACGACGGTCAAGCTGCGCGTGATCGCCCGCCAGCAGCAGCTCTTGCGCATCGATTTCGAGACCACGCCGTCGCACGAGGTGCTCGCCGCCAAGCTCGCCGACTACGAGCGGCTGATGCGCGACGCGGACGTGGTCATCCTGTCCGACTACGGAAAGGGCGGCCTTGCGCACATCGCGACGATGATCGAGCGCGCGCGGTCCGCGGGCAGGCGCGTGCTCGTCGACCCCAAGGGCGACGACTACTCGCGGTACCGCGGCGCGACGCTGCTCACGCCCAACCGCACGGAGTTCCGCGAGGTGGCCGGACGCTGGCGCGACGAGGCCGACCTGACGGCGAAGGCGCAGTCGCTGCGCCGCGACCTCGATCTCGACGCGCTGCTCGTCACGCGCTCCGAGGAAGGCATGTCGCTCTACGATGCCGACGGGGCGACGACGATCCCGGCGCAGGCGCGCGAGGTGTACGACGTGTCCGGCGCCGGCGATACGGTGATCGCGACGATCGCCGTGCTGCTCGCGGCCGGCGCGCCCTTGGCCGCCGCGGTGCGCATCGCGAACCGCGCGG
>Ga0209253_10006288_pt1 | contig 10292 bp, 9 predicted proteins | sample FrelakmetBRP12BR_FD_187145 | JGI IMG/M metagenome (GOLD analysis project Ga0209253, IMG submission 187145) | Freshwater lake sediment microbial communities from the University of Notre Dame, USA, for methane emissions studies - BRP12 BR (SPAdes)... | ecosystem: Environmental > Aquatic >...
GTCCTGGCGACGACGACCTTCTCGGACCAGTATGCGCCTTGGATCAAGGGCGTCGCGATGCCGGTGGTCTGGAAGAAGATGTACGGGAAAGGCCGGATCTTTTACACGTCGCTGGGCCATGTGTCGGCCGATTTCAACGTGCCCCAAGCCCGCGAGATCGTGAAAAGAGGCTTGCTCTGGGCGGCCCGAGTTTCCGGCGACGATCCCAAGCCCATCAACCGTTATAAAAAATAAAATCCGGGGTCAAAGCTACTCATTACGCACAATTCTACCCTGATCTTTGCGTAATGAGCAGCTTTGACCCCAATTATTAATTGTTGATTGTTGAGGTTTGACCCCGGCTATTAATCGGCGAGGCCGTCCACGGATTCACGCTTCCCCGTCTTGACGCCGCCGGCCGGAACCGGCTGGTGGATCTCGGGGACGGTCACAAATTTCGCGACGAGCTTTTTCGTCCCGCTTACGGCCAGCTGCTCGAACAGGAAAGCGAACGTTTTTTCCAGGCTCGCCCCGATGGACGTCCGGGCTTCCTCCGGCAGCGTCCAGAATTGTTTCTTAAAGGGGCCGACCGCTTTTTTGCGCGCCTTGTAGATGAATTGGGCTTCGGTATCCTTGGGCTTCCGCTCATCGGCCGCGTTAGCCCGGACCCAGTCGTACATTTCTTGGCGGAGCGGTTCCGGCGTGGCTTCATGCTCGATGATGAGCGTCTGAAAGGCCGTCGCCAGGTGGACTTCGCAGGTCCCCGCTTCGACGAATTTATGGAAGGCGGATTCGGGGAGAGTGCTGGCCCCATGCTGGACGGCCCCGCCCATCCCGTATTCTTGGCGCGCTTTTTCGCCGAGGATCCGCAGAACGTCGAAATCGATGGCCACCTTGGCCAGGGTTCCGTCGGGGAGGACCACGCCGCCATGGCTGGTCCCGGTCTGGATGCTGATCTTGCTGATGCCATGGCTGCTTCCGCGCTTGGCGTTGTAGCCTTTCATGAAAGCATCCAGGTCTTCGGGGGTGCTGTTTTTTTGTCCCACTTCCCCGATTTCGCCGCCGATCGAAATCGTGACGGCCTTCGGCTCATGCTCCCGGATGAAATGGGTGAAATCCGCACAGAGCTCATAGTTGAACTTCTGCTGTTCGTCCAAGCTGGGCTTGCTGATATCGACAAGAGTCGAGGTGTCGATGTCGATGTTGTAAAATCCGGCGGCGACGGCTTCGAGGATCAAATCGCGGATGGCCTTCACCTCGCCTTCGGGCGCGGCGGTGTATTTTTTGGCCGACGTCTGAAAATGGTCGCCCTGGAGGAAAACGGGACCTCGGAAACCTTCCTTGATGGCCGCCGCCAGGACGGAAGAGGCGTATTCGGCCGGGCGCTGCTCGGTATAGCCGATTTCGCTACGGGCGATTTCGAAGATCAATGCGCCGACATCGAGCTTATGGGCGGCGCGAAATACAGCCCGGGCTGAGTCATAGGCGAGCATACGCAGGTTCATCGCCGGTACCGTGAACTTGCCGGCAATGTCTCCACGGCCGATCGCCAAGTAACACTCGTGAATTGAGGCCGGGCGGATGCCGAGGGCCTGGGCTGTCTCCCAGATCAGCCAGCGGGCGGCTGCTTTGGATTCGGACTCGCCAAAGACAGCCTCTTGGATCAGGCCGTCGATCTTCCCGGCCAGCCCTTTTTCGTTCTTGACGACGACCCGGTTACCTTTTTTTTCGACAATTCCCGCCAAAGTGGACAATTGTTTTTCGAGAGCGCCTATGGCCATTGAGATTTTCTCCTTTCTCAGCTCGAAGCGGATTTTAGATGGATATCAAAAAACGATTCGTTCGCTTCGCTCAGCGATTCTTTTTCTTCCGGCCCAGGATGCCGCCGCTCAGGAACAGGCCCGCGCCCAGGATGAACCCGAAGTTGTACCAATTTCCGTTGTTGTGGACCTCGTAGAAACGGACATTCTTGGTGAAGAGGGAAATGATGAACGTGATCGGCGAGATCAGACCGTGCCATAATCCGTACCAGAAACCGGCGGTCTTTCCCTCTTCATTCGGCTTCTTTTCAAGGGCGTTCGGCCCCGGCGCGCAACTGGTGGCGAAAAGCATCAGTGCAAAACAAAAAATAATTCCCCATGTCCATGTCTTGTTCATGATCCCTCCTTTTTAAGTATACGAGGTTTTGCTTTTTTCCGTCAAGGTTCAGACTGTAAGTATCTCCGTTTGTGTGATTTTCTATCGGTGCCGGAATCACCCCCCGGCCCCCTGGGGAACCAGTCCCGTCGGTTCCCCCCGTCGGAAAGCCGACGAGGCCCCCCTCCGCTATGGGGGCCTCAGGGGCGATTTCGACACCTCTTTAAAATCACATCACCATAGAAGATGCTTCCGTGCAGGCTTCTCTTTAAATATTCCTGCCAGAGGTCCTCCCGGATGTGGAGGACCAGGAACACGCCGGGCCGCAGGCCGTAGTATTCCGATTGAAATTTGTCCTCCAGGAGCGGCCGGAGCTTGGCCGCCTGGTCCTGATCGGAGATGATCACCGGCGCATCAAAAAGCGTGCCCGCCTCGCCCGCGTCCTGCCAATAGCCGACGCGCTCGAAGCCCCTCAGATACCAAGGCAGAGGCCATGTCTCATAGGGGCCGCAGATGACCTTGATTAACATTTTTTTGTCGTCGGGATGGATGGCGGCCACATCGGTCACCCGCTTCACGAGCTTTAAAAAATCTGTGCCGGTCTGAGCATAGACATAGGGATTGGCGGGGTCCGCATAGAAGACGAAATTCGCCCGATAGCTTTCCAGCCCAAGATGGTAAATCCCCCCGGCCAGGACGAGGAGGACGAGCGCTTTGACCGGGATCTTGGCGAACAGGTCGAGAAGAAACGCAGCGCCGATTCCCGCGAGAATGATGAATCCTGCGTAAAACGGAAGGAGGTTCCAGGGCGTCTTATAAGGGATGATGGAAAAAACGGCCGCAGAGAAAAGGGTGTAAAGAAAAATGAACCTGGCCGGAGAAGGCACGGCCCACTTTTGTCGGCGCAGGGCAAACGCGGACACGATTCCCACCAGGGCCAGCGCCAGGATGAGCGCTTCGCTCCAGAGTGGTCCTCCGCCGGATTTCGAAAAGGCCAGCAGTTTGAAATAATACGGCCAGGGTTGGATGTGGAAGCCGTCCGCTCCGCTTTTCTCGAAGTAAGTTTTGAAGGCTGCCAAGGAATCCCAGATCCCTTGTCGGTTCTTGAGAAAAGAGGTGAAAAAAGCGGCCGCCGCGAGAAAGGCGACGATGAGGCCAAGGAAGAAATTGGCAAAGCCCGGGGCGATAAAATGATAGGGAGTCTGGGGCTTGATTTTCTGAAAGACCATCGTCAGAATGAGGGCCAGCCCGGCTGCGGCAAAAACGATCACGGATGTTTCTTTGGTGGCATACATCATGCCGGCGCATAGGCCGGCCGACAGGGCCCATGCCGTCCAGGGATAGAGCAGATATCGCCAGAGCGAGCCCAAAAATCCTATGACAAAAAACACAAACAGCATCTCTTGGATATAAAAGCGGCTGTAATAGACCATGGCCGGGGAGAGCGCCGCAAAAAGGCCGGCGAAGAAAACGGCAGTCCGGCCCATCCCCTTGACGAAGAGAAGTAGGAGAAGGAGGACCCCGGCGCCAAACAGCGCGGGCAATAGACGGAGTATGACCTCGTCCAGCGAAGCCAAGGTCGTTTTGGAGAAGGCCCAGGCCAGGGGAAGCGTCAGATAATAGAGGCTTGGCCCGTGATGGTCGCTCGGATCATAACGATATTCGCCTTTTTCGAGCAGCCGCCCGAACTTTACGGCCTGGTTGGCCTCGTCATGGTGCATGGGCCGTAGGTCGAGCCCGAGCAGGCGAAAGAGAAGCGCCCCGACAACGATGATGAAAAAAAGCCCGCGGAAGGCGGCTTTGTTCATTTGGCCGGCGCGCCGTAAACCTCCACTTCCACATAGTGGTTCATGTCATTGGACGTGTTGCCGTTGCTGTAGAGACGGACGTAGCGCGCCTTGGCGCCCTTGGGATCGATCAGGCGGCCTTCGTTGGTCTCGATGTATTCTTTGTCCTTGCCGATCCCGAGGCCGGAGGTGTTGTCATGGTCGTTGTTGAAGACCGTCGTCACCCCCTTGATGAAGTCCTTGTCATCCGAGACCTGGACGACGACATCGCGGAAGACGCGGGCCTGGCTGTGATAGTGCCAGACCAGGATGGCGTTCAAATCGAATTCCGCCTTGAGGTCAATCTGGACCCACTGCTTTCCCGGCCCGAGCTCGACAAAGTAGCCGTCCTCGCCGGATTTTTCGGCGTCCGTGACAAAGGAAAGCTCGCCGATCACGGGCTGCATGTCGCTCGAAATCACCGCTTTTTTCAAAGAGACGAGGGCCGTGCCCTTAGGGACAAAAAACGGCCCGCGGGGTTTTCCGGTAATGACCTCCAGGTTCGTCGTCTTGATGTTCCTGGGAGTTCCGATGAACATGGGTTTGGGAAGCTGGAGCTTCAGCTCTTCCTTGCCTTGGTCCTGAGACTGGGAGAGGGCAGCCGTGCCCAGGCAGATGAGAACAAGCGGACCGGCCAGGATGATTGCCAGGTTTTTCTTCATGATAGCGACTCCTTCAACAATTTCGCTCTTTTACTATAATCTTCCTGGTTTTTCAAGGCAAGAGGGGAGTGTGGAGTTTCTCCAAAATCTTAAGGGAAAAAGAGCCTTCGTTTTAAGGCAGTAGGATATATCCCCTCGGCTATCCGAGGCACCAAAAGAACCGAAAATCAGCCGGACCTCTCCTCCTGGGCAAAGGAGGATGATACAAACGAAAAAGGGAATAGTGATCAGCGCTTTTGAGTGGGGTCTTGGGCCGGCTGCGAAATTCAAATTGTTTTGCGCAGTAGTTGGGGAGAAATGTCCCAAAAAATATTTTAATAAAGCGGCAAAAAAAGCGTATTTCAAGAGTCTTATATATATAGAGGGAGGAATATTTTCAGTCGCTTCTAATTTCAAAGCTGGAGAACTTAGGGGAGTAAGAGGATTGTTTCGCGTGTTTAAGTTCCTGTGGGGGATTTCGACAAACTCCTTCTGTTATTATTTAAAGTACCGCCGCAAATCCCCGGACGTAAGTCCGTGGATGGAGTGGGTTCCGACGGAGTCGGACATGCGAAGCATGCGCGGGAGGATTCCCCGGACGTAAGTCCGGGGTTTAGGTTCAAAAATGATGGCGGCCAGAAAAAGGTGATACCTTGGAACGGCGGAATTTAGGAGTGTATAAGGGGAGGGAAAAATGGGAAAAGCAAAATTATTTTTTCTTATTATTGTCGTTGCCGTCTCATCTCTTTTAATTTTGATAAAAGGAAGCCCTTCTCCTGGGGTTTCTTCAAATCACCTAACTATTGCCTCGAACACGCCAACCGATCGGGTGGAGCTAGTAAAGTATTGGTCGCCTGTCCTTTATGTCGGGACTGAAAGCTCTGCAGATTATATTACCAAATTTGATTTTGATGGAGACTGGATTGGCTATAATAATTGGGAAAATTTGCCTTGTTTCCCAAAGAATGCCTATGTTTATTATTCCATTATAGAGTCAATTTCATATTATTTCATCACATATTGTTTTTATTACCCAAGAGATGAAGGAAGTCCCTACCTATTACACGCGGATTCGCACGAGCATGATTGGGAAGGTTGCCGCGTTATAATTAAAAAGGATGGCTCTGATTATGGAACATTATGGGAATTGGATACCCTGTCTCATTATCTCCTTTATAGATATCTTCCTTATCAAGTAACTTATATAGATGGCCATCATCCATGCGTCTACGCTGACGCCAGCAAGCACGCGACAGATGCGACTAACAATGGCAAATTCCCCAGTAACTGCGGCACGGGTGTCACATTTAGATACCATGGTGATATTGGAAGAGGCGCAGAAGAACCTGATAACCTAAATGACAGAGACGTAAGCTATGCGCTGAAGGATTTTGTCTCCGAAATATGGCCGAAAAGATTTGGAAGACCGTTTGTAGAACATAATGTTTTTGTAACAATAGGTTGCTGGGATTATTCTTGCTCATCCTATTCGGACCCTACGGGATCCTATAGATTTAGGGCCGCAGATTTCGGCTCTAGGGTTGAATCGGACAATAATGGATTTTTAAACAGCGACTGTCATGATATGCCTCCTTGGAATCGGAATTTTGACAATGTAAGTCGAGATTGTCTCGCCGGATTGTGGTTTTTAGAGCCAATTTATTTCTATGGGACTTTTGATCCCTATTATTATCCAAAAGAAAATAATATTTGGAATCCCTTTAATTCTCTCGAAAGTCTGGGAGCCCCTTGGTGCGGTTCAGGCCAAGAAGTCAAATCCATCTCACTCGAGCTAAGCGCAAGCAGCTATCACATTCAGAAAGGTGATTCTGCGACTCTATATTATAAGGTGACGAACACCGGAAATGTTAGAGCCGACTACATCGAAGTAGGCTGGAGCCTTGGTCAAGCATATAATCTGCAGCCTAGTGAGAGTGCCTATTTTGAAATAACTGTCACTCCAGAAATAACTTCTACATACTGGGCTCCGGCAACAGCTCATTATTATCGGTGCTTTTATGAGACCTACGAAACAGTGTCCAACGAGATTACGATCGAAGTTGAGCAACCACCCCAGCAGGACTCAGATGGAGACGGAATTCCCGATCAATCTGATAACTGTCCCTATACTTATAATCCAGATCAAGCCGACTCCGACGGAGACGGATTAGGTGACGTGTGCGATAATTGCCCTTATACCTTCAATCCTGAACAGCGAGATAAAGATGGAGATGGAGTAGGGGACCTTTGCGATAATTGTCCCTATAGCTTTAATCCAGATCAATGGGATTCTGATGGAGATGGAATAGGAGACGCATGTTCCGACCCGTACCGGCCTGAAATGGTTTTTGAACCTTTCACCAAGCCAAAATCTATCGTCATGTTCTGGGATAGTAAGAATTCATTTACTAAGAATGTTCATTCTCTGGCTCAGTGGCTCGAAGGGAGGATCGCAAATGCTTATATTACAAAAGAAGGGTATCTGGAGACCAATGTAGAACCGAATTGGTATCCAAACGTAATTTCAATTCGCGATTTGGCGAATCTTGTTCCTGGACAGCGTTTTGATGGGATAAGGATTACATATCAGAACCTATTGGAGTCTCAGGAAGGAACAGAGAAAGGAAGCCTTGGCTGGGTAGATGAAATAACGTGGGATGAAAAAAATCGGAAGTTGAAAAAAGAGGGAAGTGGGCGCCTAACTGCCATAGAGTTTCCTCTGAAAAACAATTCTAAATTCAAAACGATAACTATTAAATTTAAGCACTGTAAGGATTGGCAAGAGGACGCGCAAATTTATGGCTTTACTTTTTGCCCTGCTTTGGATAGAAAAGCTGAAGGAATATTTCGAATAGCGCGGATTGAGCTCGTGAAATTCTAATAGAGAATAAGCATAGGAATGGAAAGTGGGCAATAATAAGAAATTAGTTTTTTTTGTTTTTTTTGTTGCTTGCCTGAATACCCTGATCCTGGCAGATGAAAAAAAATACGCAATTGGGGTAACCGCTGGATATTTAAGTAATTTTGAAGGCGGATTTTGGCCGCATGTGGAACTAAATTTTCAACATAAGTTATCGCCTCGGTTCACATTGCAGATGGCTATAGATTATTATTACAAATCCAAACTCGATTATCATAAATATTGGAAAAAGAGTTTTTTGATACCTGCAATCAGTGGAATCTACAGATTAAATCCGGGAAGCTCAAACTTTGAGAATATGATTACTTATGTTTCCTTTGGTTTAGGAGTAATGGCAATTACCTCGGAAGAAGATGCTCCTGTGGTTCTAGGAATGTATAAAATAGGAGGAGGGCTAAGATATCGTCTTTTTAAAGAATCATTTATCTACACAGATTTATTGCTTCATATTCCCTGGTTCTATTTAGTACCTAACCTAGAAAGAGTCTTTATTTCGATAAATATTGGCTATTCGCTCCAGCTTTAATATGGAAAATAGGTATTTTTAATAAAGGCCAGAACAATCCCGCCAGCCATACGAAAATCATGCCCTCGAACAAAAATTCCTAGAAGAGGGGGGACCTGCGGGAATAAGGTTGTGAAATATGGGCTGTGGCGGAAAAAAATTTCCTTTTCGGCTGGGCTGACCGAGAGAGCATCGTTGTGCCCATTGCCCCTCCAACCATCGTGAGGAAATATAAATCGCGACTTAAAGAGATGTCTAGGACAGCTTAGGAAGCATGAAGCTCAGGCGCCCGGCAAAGCCTCCTGGTTAAAAACCTTGCAGTTTCCGTAATCGATAATGACCAGGGCCCAGACCTCCGGATGGAGGCAGCAATATTCTTCGACCTCGGCTGTGGTCATGACCAAAAACGCCGTCGAGAGCGCGTCGGACTCGGCCGCCGAGGGATGCGATGCCCAGGCCGCCAGGTGGGCTTGGGCGGGGAGGCCGGTTCTCGGGTCCATGACATGTGTGCCTTTGATCTCGGTCCCCGAGCCGCTGAGCGCCCGGCCCGTAAGAAGGACTTGATTGGGCGCTTCGGGCCATCCGCCGCCGACCCCGACCGGCCAGCCCTTGCCTTCCATGCTTAGGTTCGGAGGAGATCCCATGGCGGCGACAGTGCTGGTCCCGCCATGAATAAGGGCCCGATCAATTCCCCAGTCCAACAGGAAAGCCAAGGCTTTGTCGAGCGCGTAGCCTTTGCCGATTCCCCCAAGGTCGAGCTCCAGGCTTCTAATGAGGTTTTTTTTGCTTGAGTGGAGCCTGGCTTCAAAACCGGAAGAGGTTTGGACAAGCTCGAGGGAGGGAAACTCATGAGCGGCGATTTCTGCCGATGGTTTCTCAAGTTCCTCCCCACCCCCCTTTATCAATGAGGGGAGAGGCGCGAGCTTTTTCCCTGCCCGGAGCTCGCCTAATAAACCCGGGGATTGAATATGTGACCGGACGTTGATATCAAAAGCTCCGTCGGTCTCGAGCCGGACTTTCTCGGCGATGGTCAGGCATTCAAATGTCTCAAGGCCGATGATGAGGGACTCACCCGGCTTCATCTTGTTCATCTGGCTGATCTCACTGCACGGATTGAAGCGGCTGAACAGGTTTTCGATCCTGTCGATCTCCTGGAAAACGACCCGGGCCGCCTGCCCGGCATACTCCTCGTCTACGCCGGCAACGACGGTCTCGAAGAATGTGCCCATGGCCTGGTGGGAAAAACGGTGAACAGCCTGGACGGAAGGCATGGTTATTTAGCTTGGGATTGGGGCAGGATAGCGATATCCAGGAAATTGAGGCCTGCCAAGAGGGCGACGAGAGCGCAGTAGCGGTGGACGATGATCATCGTCTTTTGCGTTTCGAAGGAAAAATAGGGGAGCATCGATCCCAGAGCCGTAATCATGAGAAAGAGACCGGCTACGGCGAAGAGCCAAAAGAGGAATTTCCGGACGAGCGATTTGGAAAGATTCTTAAAAACGGGACAGGCCCAGTTTTCAAAGGCCGCCGCTTCTTGCCGGTCGAGCCGGTAGGCCCGGGCGCGCCAGATCAGGGCGAAGGCAAGGCTGACCGCAAAAAGACCGCCCAGGCTGACATGGACGAGAAGGGGGACGCCGAACATTCCCCGCGGGCTGAAAACGGCAAAGAGAAGCCCGCTGGCCGCCTGGTAGACAAAGCTGGCCGCGAGAGCCAGGAAAATCCATTTCGTCCAGCCCGGGTAATAATTTTTAATCCAGCCGGAAACGATACTTTTCCCTTTTTGGAATGTTTCTTTTTTGAAAACGGACTTTATCCCAGACCACAGCCAGGGAAAATAGCCCGCTGCCCTTTTTTCCTCCGCGGGGGATTTGGCTTTGAAGCGCACAGAAGTCAGCCGATAGGAGACCCCAAGGACGGCCAACACGGTGATGATGGTGAACAACATGGCGGATCAACTCCTCTTATCAATGAGGCCGGAGAGCCTCCCCAGGGCGAGCAGGAAGACCAAGAACAGGAGCGAGCCGATGACGATGGCGGCTACGAAGAGAATCCATTTCAGGACCGGCCGGACTGTGAAGGACAAGCCGAAGAGAAAATAATAGGGCTTTGTCAGGCCCATGAAGGACGAGGCGGACCGGACCAAAACATTTTTTGTTGCGAGCGGCCCGGTGCCCGCGACTTTCCCAAAGAAGAACGATGAGCCTGCTTTATGACAGTCCGTGCAGCCGTTGACCCCCAGCGATTGGCGGGCCGGCCGGACCTGGTCGCGGAGCTGGCGGTGGACG
>Ga0209253_10006289_pt1 | contig 10291 bp, 13 predicted proteins | sample FrelakmetBRP12BR_FD_187145 | JGI IMG/M metagenome (GOLD analysis project Ga0209253, IMG submission 187145) | Freshwater lake sediment microbial communities from the University of Notre Dame, USA, for methane emissions studies - BRP12 BR (SPAdes)... | ecosystem: Environmental > Aquatic >...
ATCTCCGACTGCAGCAATGCAAAAATCAGGTCCTGCTTCCGCATGCTGCTGTAGCCTTCCACATTCATCTGCTTGGCAGCGTTCATCAGGTCGTTAATCTTCTTTTCCTTGAGTTCTTTGAGGTTCATGCACGTGTCTCCTTGACAGGTTTTCATGCCCCGCGCGCCCTGCGGTATATAGCAGAGGCCGGAGGCAGGTCGCTAAAATGAAAGATTAAACTCCGGGAAGCCCTGTCCCGCAAGCCTTCGGGATAAGCAGAGAACTTCTTTGCGGTAGTTTTTATTGACTATTTCGGTTGTGTGTGTGCGGTTGTGAAATAAAAACAGCATGTAATCAATATAGGATTTACAGGCAAAACAGGGGATATTTTATCTATGTTAAAAAGAGCTCGGTATGAGAAGCAACATGTGCAGCCTATGCCGGGGTCATTATGGTCTGGAAGGAACGTCACTACGTATCGTTACAACGTATATGAGCTTCTCAGTATTTTGTTATCTCTGCGGGTACCTCTGATGATTATTAATAGCGCTAATCAGAAAGGATATGCTGGTTATTTTAAAAGAGATGCTCACAGGAGAGAACACTACAGGAAATCTATAAACTTTTATTATGGATTATTTTTGGAGAGTTTTCTCTGTAAAAAAATATAACCGGCTTTCTGATGATTGTCAAGCTATTTATTCCAGCGTTTTGTTATGATGATCTTTTCCTGTCACGCGTCAGGTGCAAAAAAAACTTTTCCACCTGCTCTGCGGTTTTCTCCCGGTCCGCATCGTTTTCCACCACAAAGGACGCGCACTCCATCTTGTGATCAAGCGGCAGCTGGGAAGCAATGCGTTTTCGTGCGTCTTCCTCACGTAACCCGTCCCGTGCCATGAGGCGGGCGATCTGCGTTTCACGGGGCGCCCAGACTACCATAACCTTATCAAAATCGTTTTGCATTTTGCATTCAATCAGCAGCGGGACATCAACCACCACTACTGCATCAGGGGCTCTGGCTTGGATAGCGGCAATTTGCTCACCGACGGCCCTGATGATGAGGGGGTGGAGGAGGCTGTTCAGGATTTCCCTGCGCCCGGCATCTGCAAAAATGATGCTTGCAAGCTTTGCCCGGTTAATCGTGCCGTCTTCAGCAAGTATCTGCGGCCCGAACTCTGTAACCACTGCCTGCCAGCCTTCAGTGCCCGGCACGACCACGTCCCGGGCAATAGCATCGGTATCAATCACCTCGCAGCCCAGACGCCTCAATACCTGCGCAACGAGACTTTTCCCGCTTGCAATTCCCCCGGTTAATCCGATGGTAATCATGCTGCTGTCCTCACGGCCTGCAATACCCTGCTAAAATCTTCAGGCGGCGGCACTGCAAATTCTACCAGTGCCTGCGATTCCGGATGGGTGAACTGAAGATACCCGGCATGAAGCAGCGGCCGGTCAATCTCACTGAGAGCTTTCCGTACTCCCGGCAAACAAATCTCCTTTTTCCTCTTGCCTGCTCCGTACACCCCGTCCCCAACCACGGGATGTCCCATGCTTGAGAGATGGACCCGCACCTGGTGGGTTCTGCCTGTTTCCAGCGTTACCTCAAGCAGCGTCAGGCCGGCAAACTCCTCTGCAACCTTCCAGTGGGTGACGGCCTGCCGTCCTCTCCTGGGCAGGGCTGACATCTTCTTCCGCTGGGTCGGATGCCTGCCGATGAGTGTCTGTATCGTACCTGCTGTTTTGTCCATGCTGCCATGAACCAGGGCCTGATATTTTCGCACAATGGTGTGCAGCTTAAACTGCCGGCTGAGGCCCTGGTGGGCAATATCATTTTTTGCTACCACCAGAATTCCCGAAGTTCCCTTGTCCAGCCGGTGAACAATCCCGGGCCGTAAGACCCCGCCGATTCCGGAAAGCGTGGTACAGTGATGGAGGAGCGCATTTACCAGCGTGCCGGTGTAATTGCCGCATGCCGGATGCACCACCATGCCCGGGGGCTTGTTAACCACCATCAGGGCCGCATCTTCATAGAGAACTTCCAGGGGTATATTTTCAGCCTGACCCTCAAGCGGCACCGGGTCAATGAGCACTACTTCGATACGCTCTCCGGCGCGCACATGGTATGATGCCTTCTGCAATACCTGATCGACCCGGATGCGGCTGTCTTTGATGGCCCGTTGCACCTGCGACCGGGTAAAAAGAGCCTGCCGCTCAGCCAGAAAGACGTCAAGCCGCTTCCCGCTGTCCTGGACGCTTACCGCAAACGCAACTGTTTTCACCGTATAGAATATATATTATGTATTATGTTTCAAGCAGCTCTGTATGCCAGTAGGAGAGATCCACCATGGTGAGGAACGGCAGCCATTCCTTCCGTTGAATCTCCTGTACGGGAACCCTCATAAACGGAGACCAGCGGGGCTTGCGGGGATGGGAGAGCAGCTTCATGTACGCCTCTGCCGGGGTCTGTCCGCCCTTTTTCTTGTTGCACTGATAGCATGCGCAGACAACATTTTCCCAGGTGCTCTTGCCTCCGTAGGCGCGGGGGATGACGTGATCAATGCTCAGTTCATTGCGGGGAAATGTCTTGCCGCAGTACTGGCAGCGGTTTTTATCCCTGCGGAAAATGTTGATCCGGGTGAAACGCACCTGTCCGTTTGGCACTTTATCGTAGGTGAGGAGCAGGATGACGCGGGGGATGCGGATGGCCCTCTCTACCAGCCCGATGGTTTCATCCTGGGCATGCACACTGAGTTCTGCCCAGCTTTCAAAGTCAAAGGTCTTGTACTGCTCGTCGATGGCCCGTGCTATCCCCTGGTAGAGCAGCACAAATGCCCGCCTGACCGAGGTAATGTCAACCGGCAGGTATGACCTGTTGAGAACAAGAACACTTGAGTTAAGCATGGGCTATATACAGCATCCGTTCTATGGTTACGGTGGTACTTTACTATACATTACCGGCAAATTCAATATCGCATTATGCAGTTTGCGTAAAAAGCGCAATAATGGCCTTTGCAACCATCCCCGCTTCCTCGGGAAATAAGGTACGCGTATCTATGATGACCCGCTCCCGGTTAATGCGCACAATTACCGGAGGAGTGCCGGTGCGCAGCCTGCGCTCAAGATCCTGCGGTGACATCGTCTGCGGCGCCAGAGACACTGCCCAGGTCGGGAGATCATGCAGGGGATAGGAACCGCCGCCGATTTTGGAACTATCCTGCACCACGGCTATGTCCATGGGTATTGCATGTTTTTTCAATGCCCGTGCTATCGTCCGGGCGCATTTTTTCAAGGTGTTTTCTGCAACAGAGAGCATGCTGAGAACCGGTATGTGTTGGAAGCAATCAGGATCGCTGGAGTATAGCCTGAGGGTGGCCTCAAGTGCTGCAAGCGTCAATTTGTCTATGCGCAGCGCTCTGGTGAGGGGATTCCGGGCAATGGCGGTGATAACGCCGGTTTCTCCCAGTATGATACCTGCCTGCGGCCCTCCCACCAGTTTATCGCCGCTAAATGTTATGATGTCAGCACCCTGGTTTACCGCCTCCTGAACCGTCGGTTCATCCTGCAAGCCAAACTGCTGCGGCGGGACGAGATTGCCGCTGCCCATATCAAACATCACCGGCAGGTGAAATTCTGTGCCGAGCTGTTTCAGATCGCGCAATGAAACATCTGCGGTGAAACCAACCAGCTGATAATTGCTGGGGTGCACCTTAAGAATAAGTGCCGTATGTTCAGTAATGGCCTGCCGGTAATCACTGAGGTGGGTCCGGTTGGTTGTTCCAACTTCCCGCAGCTGCGCCCCGCTCTGCTCCATGACCTCAGGGATCCGGAACGACCCGCCGATCTCAATGAGTTCACCCCGGGAGATGATAACTTCCCTGCCGCGGGCAAGCGTGCTCAGGCACAGCAGTACTGCTGCGGCATTATTATTAACAACAAAAGCATCCTGGGCGCCGGTGATCTGCTGCAAAATCTCTCGTACATGGACATAGCGAGAGCCCCGCTCTCCCCGTTCAAGATCAAACTCAAGATTGCTGTAGCGGGAGGCGGTTTCTGCCACCAGGCGGAGCGCGTGTTCGGCCAGCGGCGCCCTGCCCAGGTTGGTATGAATGACCACGCCGGTGGCATTTATAACGCGCTGCAGTGAGGGCCTGCCGGTTTTTTGTACTTGAGCGATCACCTGTTGCTGTATATCCTGGAGAAAGAAGTCCCCGTCTCCCGGGGCTTCGTCAGCAAGCGCCAGCAGGGTGCGCCTGGTTTCCGCAAGGACCCTCTGCACCGCACTGGTAACTGCTGCGCGGGGAAAGCGCGCGCACAGTTCCTGTATATCCGGCGCCCTCAGCAGTTCATCAACCGACGGTATTTTCCTCAGATAGTCCTGTTTGGAAAGCGGCTTCATAGATGCGGTTTGGCAACCATTTGCTTATTTTTTTTCTTTTTAACACAATTTATTTTCCATAGCAATCTTAAGTTATTCAGATTTCTCTCTTATTTAATTGACTTTCAATGATACCTTGCATTAGAATTTTCCAATACCTGTCAAACAACCATGGAGACGTAGTATGAAAATAGTACTAACCGGGGGTGCCGGCTTTATTGGTTCACACATAGCTGATCTGCTCATAAGCGAAGGGCATAAGGTGGCCATTGTTGACGACCTCTCATCAGGCACGATAGAAAACATTCCACCGGAAGCTGCATTCTATCAGATAGACATTCGTGACCCGTCTGTAGGCGAGATTTTGCAGCGGGAGGCTCCTGAAGTCATAATACACCACGCAGCTCAAATATCTGTCCGTTGCTCAGTTGAAGACCCCATCCATGACCTGGAAATAAATATCCGGGGCACGCTCAATCTCCTCCAGGGCGCGGTGCAGCATAATGTCAAAAAATTTATTTTTGCCTCTACCGGCGGCGCCATCTATGGTGAGCAGGACTATTTCCCCGCTGATGAAGAACATCCGCAGCGGCCCATCAGCCCCTATGGCGTAGGGAAGCTTGCTGTTGAAAAATATCTCTATTGCTATTATAATGTATATGGGCTCAGCTATACGGTTCTCCGCTACAGCAATGTCTATGGGCCGCGTCAGGACCCCCATGGTGAGGCGGGTGTGGTGGCGATCTTTGCGCTCAAGATGCTTGATAAGGGCAACCCCGTCATCAATGGAACCGGTGAGCAGACACGGGATTTTGTGTATGTCAAGGATGTGGCCCGGGCCAATCTCCTGGCGATTAACAGTAATGTTGCCGGAGCAATAAATATTGGCACGGCGCAGGAGACGTCGGTAAACCAGCTCTTTTCCCTGTTAGCAGGGCTCACCGGCTCTCAGGCGTCGCAGCCCCACGCCCCCCCGATTCCCGGCGAGCAGCTGAGAAGCGTTATCTCCTGGGAGCGGGCCCGCACGGTTCTGGGCTGGTCACCGCAGGTTGCCCTCGAAGCCGGGTTGAGCGAAACCGTAGATTTTTTTAAAGCAGCACGCGGGAAAAACTCCCGGAACAATAATGGCTTTGCAAACGTTAAGGGTACGGTAGCGCCATGACTAATAAACTCCCTGAACATTCCAATATTGTAAACCTGAACGAAATCAGGGCTCACAAAAAGCCCGGCATTATCCAGTTATTAAAAGACTCCCGCAAAACTGCTCAGGCAATTGCAGCACACGTCTGCCTCATCTGTAACAGCAATAAAATGTGCGTCAATAAAACGGGCGTTTGTGCCTCGTGCTATGATACGGTGTTGAACCGGGAAGAAAAAAAGGTTGCTCAGGAAGAAGCGCAGCACAAACAAATTAAAATTACGGTAACTGATGATCGCTGGGAAGATTAAATGCGTCGAGATCGTTTTTTAAATGCCGGCACGGTTATAGTCGTATGTTTCATGATTGTTTTTGCTTTTCCTCTTGAGAATGGCTGGTGCTGGTGGTTTCAGCAGTCTGATGAGGCCCTTCTGCAGAGTGCCTTGAACAGTGATAACCCCCGCAAGGTCGAAAAATGCCTGGACACCTTCATTAAGAAAGAAAATTATTCAGCTATACTGCAGATCAAGCAGCATGCAAAAAAGATGCTTCGGGAGGAGCGTGGCACGCTCGGCCAGCAGCAGGTTACTGCTGCGGTCATTAAAAAGCGCCTTGCCCCGTGGAAACAGATAGAGCAAAAGGCAGACCGGTTTTTTAAGCGAACCACGGTACAGCCCCAGGGAAAGTAACATGCTGCACCATACAGGGATGCACCCGCATCAGGAGAGGCACAATGCATAGAAAAAGCATCATTATCATAGCAGCCATTATACTGTTTGCTACCGTCTATCAGGCATTTGCCGATTATTACGTTATTCGGCTTAAAAATGGCAAAGAGATTGCGGTGCAAAAATACTGGGACGAAGGCCCTAAAATCAGGTTTTACCGGGACGGAGGAAGTGTCGCTATTCCCAAAGAGGACATAAAGGCCATTGAAAAACAGGGCGGGACTCCTGCCACGGAGCCCCCGGGAGCAGATGCAGCCGCGCTGCCGAACATAGCGGAAACTGCAGGAGACCAGAATCCTCCCCCGTCCCCGACACCCCCGGCAAAGACACAAGAAAATGAACAGGCAGAGATTAAAGAACGGCTTGACATCATACAATCAAATATTACAACCTTCAACGAGAGAAAAAATTCTTATCTGAAACAGAAAAATGCTGCCCAGGAGGTAAAGGTAAACGCTGAAGTGCGCATCGAAAAATACCGCGCAGATTCCTACATGACCTCCGAAGATCGCAAGCAGTCTATTGCCAGTGAAGAGCGGAAAATAAATGATGCTGAAACAAAAATCAGGGAGGCTGACCGTCAGATTGGTTCTCTTGAAGAAATGATTGGCAATCAGGAATCAATAAGGAATAATTTAGAAGACAAACTGAGCCAGCAATAAAATTGCTATGCTGCCACAATAAAACGGCACAGAAATAACAGCTATCCCTGTGCCGTTTTATTGCACATAAATCCCGCGTTCAGCTGTTTATTCGCTGTTCATAAAAAACAGGTAGATGATAAACACCGCCGCGAGGCTGAAGCCGATAAAAACACAGAAAACATCAAAAAACTGGATATTCATGATGCTGCTTCCGCCCTGAGGGAACTGTTTCATGAGGCTCCAATATAAGGCAATGCTAAAAGTAGCTACAAGCCCCAGCTTGAGACGTGCGGAGATGATGCAAGCCAGCGCAATGAGGCCGAGCAGAATAACCTGCCACAGCGGGATTGAAACTTGAATTGATTGCAAGGCTTCCATAACAAATACCCCCGTTTAAAGCGGTTTTTTCAATTATTTCTATATATATTTAATAAATACAATTATTATGCCAACGCGCAGCGCTATCTATCGTGCTGTTTTTACTATTTAATTTACTTTGCTATGATGAAACCACTATATTATCCGATTAGGTATTACAAAATAAAACATACTGCTGCGCAAAAGCGAACTGGAGCCCCGGCCAGGGCAGAACAGGTGATATACTGGCAGTGAAAACAGCTCCCTTGGCCTTTTACATGAATAACGGGTTAATGGTGAATTACAGGGAAATGTATGAACAAAGAAGCTAAAGAGAAAAGAATATCTTCCAGAGGAGCGTTACAGGTAAGTGCCCGCTGCAGGCTGAAAAACAGACAGAGAAAATGTTATATGACCAATCTGAGTGTGGGCGGCTGCCTGATCTACTGTTATTCTTCTGCTGCTATCCGTGCCGGTGAAACACTGGAAATTTCCTTCAGGCTTAATAATGCCTCTGAGGAGATCGTGGTCGAGGGCACGGTTGCCCGGGCTATGCCGTTTAACCGTGGCGCACAAGATATTAATCACACCCTGGGAATACGATTCTCTGACCTTACTGAAAAGCAGAAGAAGGCAATAGTCAATTTCATTCATCAGTATCTTGTTGATATGAGGCAGGACCAGGCGGTCAGTTAGCAGGCACCTGAGACCTACCTGACTGCTGTATAGCGCCGAGGATCTCTTGTGCAAGCTGCTCTCCGGTTTGAACGTTTGAGAGACCGGTAACGCACACTATATAATTTCCCATCAGTGCCGCGACAATATTTTTCTGATACTGCTCGTGCGCAGTAAAGCTTTTCTCCCCAACTCCCGCACGGGGAATAACCTTTTCACCAGCACCTGCCAGGTATTTATTATACTCCACAAATGCAGCGCCTGCCTGTGCTGCAGCGGGAAAGAGCACGATATAGGCTTTAATCAGCTCCTGGTTACGCTGGTAGTCACGCGCAATTCCCCTGGGCAAAAATGCATGGCCGAGAACTCCACCCACCATATAGTTTTCCGAGCCGGGCACGTGGCCGGTTGCGGGGAAAAGCCCCAGTATCTCAGGCTTGGAGTTCCCCCCCGGAATCCTGTCAGCAACCAAGCGGGCAGCAGTTTGCGGCACTGAGCGGTTTCTATCGCCAATAATGCGCGCCTGTATTTCAACGTAAAACCGGCCCTTGTAAAAAACAGCAAGCTGTTCATTGCCAAACGATTCAGCACCGATGCCAAGCCCTGCGCTCGCGGGATCTTTCTTGGAAGTAAACATGCCGAAGGCACTGAGCGCGCTTCCCATATCATAAATATCAACCGTGATGCCTTCCTTCTGGTCTGAAGTGCACACATACTCAGCACCATGCAGCTTCACAAAGCCGTAGGCAATAAACTGGTCTGCCGCACCGTCTATGTAGGTGTACAGCTTCTCAGGCGTATAGGCATAGGATGCACCGCTGCGCTGCCAGCCGCTGATTTCATTAATTCCCGGCAACATATTTTCAAGTGACCCTGCGGCGCCCTTCCCTGCCGCTTCAGCATAAAGCTGCAGCAACAGGAAGAGCATTGAGCCGTACAACAACCCGAAAGCCAGCAGCCTCCGGAACAACAGCCGCCGTTCATGCCAGCAGGCGGTGGGCATAGCGCATCCTTTCAGCCAGGTTAATACCATTTACGCAGCGGCAGGTGCGGTCGCGGCAGGTTGCGCAGGACCGGGCATTTTCTTCGCACCCGAGGTCCCGGTACGTGGCGCGGGCAAGCTCTGTGTTGCCATATCCTTCATGATACATAAGTGCCCGGTTAACGATCGGAATCGCCGTCTCATACGGGCAGGTCCCACGGCATTCCCCGCACCTGAGACAGTAGCGATCCTTAATTGAGCTGTAATAGGCGTCAAGCACCTTCCGTTCACTCCAGCCGAGTTTCTTGCCCACAGCTCCGGTATTTTCCACGACCTGGTCTATATTCACCATCCCGGGTATCGCACAGTCAACAAAATCCTTCTGCAGCACCCAGCTCAAAGAGGCCTGGTACGGGCTTAAAGAGCCGCGTCGCGCATCCTGATAGCCGCCGGCCTGCGTTTTCATGGCAATGATGCCGATGTTCTTCTGCCGCGCCTTTTTCAGGGCTGCAACATGTTCCGGCGGACTTTTAAAATTAAGCGCTGCTAAAAAAACATCATAGCATGGTGCCTGAAGCCCGGCATTTACCACATCAACCAGGGTTTTTCCGTCATGGAATGAGATGCCGACAAAGCGCGCTTTCCCCTCCTTCTTCATCTTCTCAAGGAATTTCAGCATCGGCTCATAGGTTGCCCACTCCGGCTGCACAATATTATGCAGGAAGAGCACGTCCACATAATCTGTCTGCAGCCTTTTCAAGCTCTGGCCCATTTTCTCTTCCATTTTTTCGGGCTTTTCCATGGGCATCGTGTCCTTTGCTCTGAAGCTGTAAACAGGAGCAATCTTGGTGGCGACAAAAACTTTTTTTCTGCCGTAATCCTTTAATACCTTCCCGAGCAGCTCCTCGTTTTTGCCATACTGGTACATCCAGGCGGTATCAAAATAATTAATGCCCCGGTCCAGCGCCTTGAGCAGCACCGCAGGATCGGTCAGCGTCATGACCCCGAAGCTCACCGCTGACACCTTCATGCCGGTTTTCCCCAGGTCGCGGTATTCCATGGTCGCCGGGCTGTTGCTCTGCGCACCGGCATGCTCTGCCGCATGCACATCCGGGACATCCAGTGCCTTGAGCATAAGGCCTGCCCCGGCTACTGAAACGCCCAGGTCTCGCAAAAACTCTCTGCGGTCTATTCTCTTCTGCTTCATATGCACCTCGTAGTGATAGTAGATGATTGTGTATGGGTACCTGCTGATATATGTAATATATTGTCCTTTAAACAGGAAGTAAAAAATTATCTATGCAAGCTCGGAACTCAAGACTCGCCTGCGGTGAGCTTGTCGGACTATGGACAGTGAAACGTGGAAGGTGTAAGGTGAAAAGGCTAAAAGGTCAAAAGGTTAAAAGGTTAATA
>Ga0209253_10006290_pt1 | contig 10291 bp, 8 predicted proteins | sample FrelakmetBRP12BR_FD_187145 | JGI IMG/M metagenome (GOLD analysis project Ga0209253, IMG submission 187145) | Freshwater lake sediment microbial communities from the University of Notre Dame, USA, for methane emissions studies - BRP12 BR (SPAdes)... | ecosystem: Environmental > Aquatic >...
GGCTGGAATAACGGTTTGGGCACATCTATCTTAGCAAAATATATTTCGGAGCGGATAAGCACGAATCTTGACCTCACTTACTACCTCAGCCTGGCCGGCGAGCATTCCCTGAAAGCCGGCGTTCAGTTCATCCGGCTCCATGAAGATGTCGACAACAGGCCTCAATACCCCTTGGTTACGCTAGGCTGGGGGATCCCGGCGATTCTGCCGGACGGCACGCGAGTCATGGGCAAATACGGCTACTATATGATCCGCAACGGATTCGGAGGTCCGTACGGGGCCTTGTACAACCCTCACAGCGATAACTGGACGCTCTATCTCCAGGACACCTGGACGATCGCCAACAGGCTGACCCTGGACCTTGGCCTCCGGGCCGAAAACGAGTATGTCCCCTCCTTCGACACGACCAATCCTGCGAATAAAGACTACAAGCCGATCATCTTTCATTTTGCGGACAAGCTCGCTCCGCGGCTCGGGATCATCTACGATGTCTTCGGCGACTCCAGCCTGAAGATCTTCGCCAGCTACGGCATATACTATGACATGATGAAGCTTTATCTGGCCGAAGGCTATGGAGGCTTCAAGTTTTTCTCGGACTATTACACTTTGGACGATTACAACTGGACCAAAATCGCCACGAGCGGGGACACGAAAAACAAGGCCGACCAAGCCGCCTGCGGCCAATATGTGACTTCTTGGGATTTCCGATTTACCGACTGGAGTGCCTTTGATCGCAGACTGAAGCCGATGTCTCAGCGCGAAATATCGTTCGGATTCGAGAAGAAGTTGCTGGAAGACCTTTCGATGTCCGTCCGGCTCGTCAACAAGCATCTCATCCAGGCCGTTGAAGACGTAGGTCTGATCAATGAACGACAGGAGTATATCTATTATATCACGAACCCCGGATCTCTTGTAACACTGCCCGTTTCTCAAGGTGGAATGCTCAACGACAGTCTCTGGCCTTTCCCAAAAGCCAAAAGAGAGTACTGGGCCTTAAATTTCTCGCTGGATAAGCGTTTCAGCCATAGCTGGGTGGGCGGTTTCAATTATACCTGGAGCCGGCTGACCGGCAACTATGCGGGCCTGGCCAGCTCCGATGAAGGCGGCCGCATCTCGCCCAACGTGGAACGCAACTTCGACTGGTGGTATATGAATTATGACCTGAAGGGAAATCCGATCGACGGTCCTATATCCAATGACCGTCCCCACTATTTCAAGGCCTACGGAGCCTACATGTTTCCCTTCGGCCTGACTGTTGGAGCCGCGGCCTTTGGCTGCAGCGGCCTGCCGCTGACAAAACAAGTAATTTTTAACAACGGGACGGTTTATCCCGAAAATCGTATGACCGATGGACGACTGCCGTTCACGGCCTGGGCTAGTCTCTTTCTTGAATACAACCTGAAAATCGGCGCAAAATATCGCTGCGCGCTGAACCTCTTTATCGACAATGTGACCAATACGGCGACGGCCCAGAGGAAGGATATGATCATGAATAGAATCGGCATACCTGCGACCGATGAGGAAATTCTGTCCAAGAACTATGATTACAAGTCCAATGTTCTCCTCTACGATCCCAATCCGATGTACGGCCTGGTCGCGACGTATTTTCCGCCTTGGTCGGCCAGGGTTGGAGCGAGATTCTCCTTCTAAGCCGGTCGTCTTCTGCTGATCGATCTTAGTTTGACACAACCCTTTTGTGTTGTTATTCTTTAGCCCGAAGGCGAGACAGCCAAAAGAGGAGACCGGGCTATGGAATGCCCCAAGTGTCAGACGGAAATCCTTGACGATTCCCGCTTCTGCAGTAAGTGCGGAACGCCCGTATTCCGATCGGCGGAAATCTCCGTCACTCGAACCCTTCAAACGCCCGTCCAAGAAACCCTCAAAGGCACGCTTTTTGCCGGCAAGTATAAATTCAGCCCATGAAAAATAGGGAGATTGCCGCTCTCTTCAGCCGCATCGCCGACGCCCTTGAAATCAAGGGGGAAATCGGATTCAAGGTTATCGCTTACCGCAAGGCTTCTCGCATCCTGGAAGATTTGGGCGAGGACATCGAGAAGATCGCCGCCGATAAAAAGCTCCAGGAGATTCCTGGCATCGGAAGCGGAATCGCCGCAAAGATCGAGGAATATCTTACGACCGGCAAGATGAAAAAATACCAGGAAGCCCTGTCCAGTGTCCCGGAAAGCCTGCTTGATCTTCTCGAAATCCAGAACATCGGCGGAAAGACCATCCATCTCGTTCAAAAAGAGCTGGGAGTCCGGAACCTCGAAGACCTGAAGAAAGTGATCGCCGATGGATCCATGGCTAAGCTCTACGGCATGGGCGAAAAGAAAGTGGAAAACATCCGGAAAGGGATCGAGGCCTTCGAGAAAGTCCGGGAGCGTATTTCGATCTTTGAAGCCAGCTCAATCGCCGACGAGGTCATCGCCTACTTGAAAAAAATGCCCAAGATCAAGCGGATCTCCGCAGCCGGCTCGCTGCGCCGGATGAAGGAGACCATCGGCGATATCGACATCCTGGCCAGCGGCAAGGCCGGCGCCGAGATCATCGGCTATTTCACAAAATATCCAAAAGCGCTGCGCGTTCTGGCCGAAGGCGATACCAAGGGCTCGATCGTCATCAAGACCGAGACAACGGAACGCCAGGTGGACCTGAGGATCGTCGATGACTCGGAATTCGGGTCGGCTCTCCAATATTTCACGGGCTCAAAGGCTCACAACATCAAGCTGCGGGGGATGGCCAAGGAGCAAGGCCTCAAAATATCCGAGTACGGCGTCTTCAAGGGGCGGAAAAACCTCGCCAGCAAGGAAGAAGGAGATGTCTATCGCGTCCTCGGCCTGCCGCTCATCCCGCCGGAAATGCGCGAGGACCGCGGAGAGATCGAGCTCGGCTGTGAAGGAAAGCTTCCGACAATCGTCGATTATTCGGACATCAAGGGCGACCTCCACGTCCATTCGGAATGGAGTGATGGAAACCTCAGCCTCAGGGAAATCGCCGAGCTCGGCCGTAAAATGGGCTATGAATATTTCGCCGTCTGCGATCATTCCCAGTCGGTCAAGTACGCCCATGGCCTGAGCCCGGAGCGGCTCAAAAAACAGATCAAGGAGATCGACGAGCTCAACCGCGCCCTGAAAGGCTTTAAGCTCCTTAAAGGGACGGAGGCGGACATCCTCCAGGACGGCAAGCTCGATTTTTCAGACGCGCTCCTGAAGGAGCTCGATTTTGTGGTCGCGGCCGTCCACAGCGGTTTTAAGAAAAACGTGACCGAGAGAATCATCAAAGCCATGGACAATCCCTATGTCAAGACGATCGCCCACCCGACCGGGAGGCTGATTTCAGGGCGGGAAGGATACGACGTGGACCTGGAAAAAGTCCTCGAGGCCGCCAAGAAGAAAGGGAAAGCCCTCGAACTCAATGCCTACTTCGACCGTCTTGACCTCAACGAATTTTACTTGAAGAAAGCCAAGGATCTCGGCATTCCCCTCACGATCGGCACCGACACTCATCATGCCCACGGCCTGGCCATGATGCGCTTCGGCGTGGGAATCGCCCGCCGGGCCTGGCTGGCGAAAAAAGATATCCTGAACACGCTCTCCTATTCCCTGCTCTTAAAAAAAATCGGCAAAAAATAGAAAACGGAGCATCTCCTAAAAATGTGATATCAGGAAGGCATGGGCATCGCTCCCAGGCCCCTGGGGAACCAGTCCCGTCGGTTCCCCCCTCCGCTATGGGGCCTTAGGAGCGATGCCCATGCCTTCCTGATATCATCCAAGCGGAAATACTAACGATAGAATCTTCTGTTTTGACTCATCGGCCCCCTTTGCGTATAATTTCAAACCTTAAAGGAGACGAACGATGAACCTCTCGAAATTTTCAATGAAGAAATTGTTGGCAATGGCCGCCAGAGCCGAGATCGATGCCAATAAAACCTATGGAAAGCTTGCCGGACGGGTCAACAACCCGCTGCTCAAAGAAAAATTCTCCCTCCTGGCTTTTGAGGAAAAGAAGCACGAAAAGGTCATCCGCAATTTGTTCAAGTCGATGTACAAACCGGAGGCCATCGAAATTCCTAAGGTCGTGGCCCCCGCGCTTCTCCCGGCCGTCGTGATCAAGCCCTCCTCGTCGCTCACAGATATCCTCTATCAGGCCATGACGTCCGAGCTAGCGGCGCAAAATTTCTACGCCGAGCTGGCCACCCGAGTCAAGGCCGAAAAAAGACGTATGTTGGAATACCTGAGCAAGGTCGAGAAAAGCCACTACATGATGCTCAAGAGCGAGTTCGTCATGGCCCTGAACTTCGAGGACTACGCCGAAAAAGACATCGATAAAGTCGTCAGCTGAACAGAGCGATCATCTTCAACCTTTCATTTCGACGGCGATCTTGAGTAAGACCTGAAATTCCTTTCTACCCGCCGCCCTCGGAAGAATCAAACAAATTCTCCTATTTGCTTTCCGTGGCGCTTGCGTAATATCATTTTTCGGGGAATCGATTCCAGAGGAGGTGCAGGGATGAGCCGTTTTAGAATAAGAAACACGATCTTGTTTCTTAGTGGATTTCTGATAGCGCTGCCCGCGATCACCCAGGTCGTCGGGCCGGAGAAAAAGATCATCTCGGGAGGCGCCGACAACCGAACGGCCGATTATGTGCGCCAGAACATCGAATCCATGGAGCGCGTTCCCTTCGACGGAATCTGCATCAACGTCTACACCAAGAAGAACGGTAAGGTCGAGCCTTATAATCTCCGCGTTATGGATCCTTACCCGCTCGCCTTCGAGGATTTTGCAGACTCCATCGCCGATCTCAAAGCCACCAAATTCAAGCGTTTTAAGGATAACTTTCTCTGGGTTTGGATCGCCGCCGCGCCCGGGGCCGTATCGATGGACTTTTTTGACGACTATGCCGTGGTCATCAATAACTGGAGAACGGCCGCCCGGATCGCCAAGGAGGGCGGCTACCGCGGCTTTTTTGTCGATACGGAACAGTATGACACTCAATGGGGGCCGTTTGCCTGGACCCGCGTCAAATACAGCGACACAAAAACCCAGGCCGATTATGCCGCTCAGGCTAAAAAGTGCGGCGCGGAGGTCATGCGCGCCATCAACGAAGTCTATCCCGATATCCACATGCTCTGGTTCTTTGGATATTCCGCCAACGGTACCGGCCGCTCGCACTTCGGGGCCTATGCCTTTGTCCCAGACTTTATCGACGGCATGCTGAGCGAAGCCAAGCCCGAGGCCCGGATCATCGACGGGTACGAGCAGTCTTACGGCTATAAGACAAAAGCGTTCTTTGTCGAAGCCCGCGACCTCATGAAAAACAAAATGAAGGCGACGAGCTCGGTCAAGGACAAATTCGAAAAAAATCATGAGGCGGGTTTCGGACTGTGGTTGGATGGTCACGGCTCAGTCCTGGGCTGGAACCCGGCGGATTTCCTCAAGAATTATTTCACGCCCGAGGAGTTTGAATATTCGCTCTGCCAGGCTTTGAATTACACAGACCAGTATGTTTGGGTGTGGTTTGAGAGAGGAAGCTTCTGGACCGGATCGAATGTGCCGTGGCCGTATTTCCGGGCACTCTCGGAAGCCCGCCAGCCTCATCTCGAGCCGCCCGCATCCATTCCGAAAAACCCGCCGCCCGGCGCGGCGCCGCCGCTTAAAATAAGCGGATATGGGGGCGAGAATACGGCTCTGATTCTCGGGACAAAATACCGCTGGCTCGGCGAGCTGGGTCGGCGTTGGCGCTGGCGGCCCGACTTTCGAAACAGGGGCTTCGAAGAAAAATGGCAAGCCTTCGAATTTGACGACAGCCAAGGTTGGCGGTCGCTCTTGACGGGTATCGAGCACTGGGAGGTCGAAGGATATAAATATGAATGCGCTTCCTGGTACAGGCAACGCTACGATGTGCCGCCGCTTCCGTTCGGCAAAAAAGCCTATCTGGCCTTCGAATCCATGAATGAAACGCTCTGGCTTTGGATCAACGGCAGCCTTGTAGACCCGAATAGAGTGACCCTTGCCGCCAACGGAAAACCGCTGCTTGTCGATGTCACGAGGCTCTTGCGCAGCAATCAGCAAAATTTGATCGTCGTCCGCCGATCCTCCGGCCTCGAGCCCGGCGGCGGCTGGAAGAGCGTCAAGGTCCTGGCTGAAAAATAAAGGAAGCCTGTCGAGACGGCCGGGTTCTGATTCCAAAAAGTTTGTCTGCGGCCTTGATCCAGGCCGGTAAGATATCCATGAAATTCTTCATGATTTGAGAGGTGCGTTTTTCAAACAGCTTAAGATCTCCGTAGGCTTCGCCTCCCCGGGCTCCGACGATATCGCTGACGGCGCGGAGAATAAGGCAGGGGGTTTGATTTTGTCTGGCAGTGTAAGCGATCGCTCCGGATTCCCAATCGGAGGCAACGGCCCCGAATTTTTTCTTGAGCTCAGGGATATCATTGACGAGGATATCCCGGTCCGCAGACACGAGGATGGACTCAACGACGGGAGTCGGATACGGCTTTGTCAGCCAGGCAAGATCCATCGTCGTGGCATAATATGTCAAGGCGGCTTCAGGATCTCCCATCTGCTCCACGATGTCATAGACGACGGTTTTGCAGACGAGAAGGACATCGTTGACACGAGTTAAGCCTTCAAATCCCCCGCATGTTCCGCAATTGATCAATAAAAGAGGACGCCAGCGATCGATGGCATACTGGGTGGAAGCGGCCGCGTTAATCTTTCCCCATCCCCCATGAAAATAGACCGCGGATTTTTTCCTATCTCCCGCCTGGATTTCGGAGAGAAAAAATTCGCCAAAAGGAGTCGTTCCAGGCTTAAATCGGGCAAAATATTCGCGGACGGGTTTCCATTCCGCATCCGCCGAAATTAAAACAACGATATCGATTTTATCTGAAGAAAGGAGATCGCCCGAATAGAGGAAACCGAAAAGAAGGACGAATAACAAAATAAAAGATAAAAAGGTCTTTTGTTGCGGCAAGACATTCCTTATGAACGGAGTTTGAAAACGATCATTGCGTCGTCGATGTTTAATTTAGCCTTTCATGACCCCGATCGGGACGACGCGGGCGACCATGCGGCCGATGCCGACTTCGTGGGAAACCCTGACCACTTCATCGACGTCCTTGTAAGCCCCGGCCGCTTCTTCCGCGACACCCTTCCAGCTCGTCGATTGGAGCTCGATTCCTTTTTTAGCCAGTTCATCCCGGATCTGCTCGCCGCGGAAGCGCCGCAGCGCTTCGTGCCGAGACATCAAACGCCCCGCCCCGTGCGCCGTCGAGCTGAAGCTCTTCTCCTCGGCTTCCGGCGTCCCGACCAAAAGATACGAAGCTGTTCCCATGCTGCCCGGAATGATCACCGGCTGGCCGACGGCGCGATAGGCCTCCGGGATTTCTATCCGGCCCGGGCCGAAGCTCCGGGTCGCGCCCTTGCGGTGGATACAGAGGTCTTTATCTTTCCCCTCAACCAGGTGTTTTTCGATCTTGGCCACATTGTGGCAGACGTCATAGACCTGGCGCATCCCCTGCGAGCTTCCCAGCACTTTCTTGAAGACATCCCTCACCCAGTGAGCGATCATCTGCCGGTTGGCAAAGGCATAGTTAACCGCCGCGCACATCGATTTGTAATACTGCTGGCCGAGCGGCGATTGGATGGGAGCATTGATCAATTCCCGGTCCGGAAGTCCTTTGATGCCGAACCTGTCCTCCATGGACTGGATGTAATCCGAGGCCACCTGATGGCCCAGTCCGCGGCTCCCGCAATGGATCATGACCAGGACCTGTCCTTCGGCATCGATGCCGAACACCTTGGCTGCCTCTTTTTCATAGATCTTGTCCACTTTCTGGAATTCGAGGAAATGATTGCCGGCGCCAAGGGTGCCGAGCTGCGGGAGGCCGCGCTCCAGCGCTCGGTGGGAAACATGGTTCCAGTCCGCCTCTTTCATCCTCCCCTGCTCTTCGGTCATCTCGAGGTCGTTTTTTGTGCCGTAGCCGTTTTCCACGGCCCATTCCGCGCCCTTGATCAAGATTTCCTTGAGGACGTTCTGGCTGAGCTTGGTCACGCCGCTTTTGCCGACCCCGGCCGGGACTGCCTTGAAGATCTCGTTCAGAAGTTCTTTGCGTTTCGCCGAAACATCTTTTTCCGTATAGTCCGTCCTCAGCAAGCGCACGCCGCAGTTGATATCATAGCCGACACCGCCCGGAGAAATAATTCCCTCCTCGAGGTCGAAGGCGGCAACCCCTCCGATAGGAAATCCATATCCCTGGTGAGCGTCGGGCATGACATAGGCCATGCGCTGGATCCCCTTCAAGCAGGCGACGTTCCTCGCTTGCTCCAGCGTCAGGTCGCCCTTCACGGATTCCAGGAGTTTCCGCGATGCATAAATGAGCGCGGGGACCTTCATCTCCCCATGCTTGGGAATCTCCCAGGTATTATCGTTGATTTGTCTTAATTCGATCATGGCAATCCTCATCTAAAATTATAGTCCATTTCCGCAATCAAATCATCCGGGCTATCAAAAAGACTTTTTATATCCCTTCTGGGCGGAAAAGGGAAACGATCCGGAGACGGCTGAAGCGACCATGGAGGGTTTAGCCTTCCCGAGCCCTCCTTCGAGGTGTCCTTAGCAAGGGCCCACCTGGTTAGCGCTCAGAGAGGGACAAGCGATTAATATGGATTGGGGTGGCGCCGACCAGGGCGCCCAGATGCCCGAAGCGAATGGGACCCTCGTCAGGGTGAAGAGCGAGGGCAGCTGGGCTGGTCGGTGACAGGACCCCAAATGGGGAGCGAGGCCGTTTCCGGATCGTTTTCCAGATAATTTTTCTCCGCACTGAAGAGAAAAGATTTTTAAAATAATACTTGACAAACCGCTCTAATTGTATTATTTTACTAATACACTTTATTGAGTGCGGAGGCCAGATGATACGATTCTCGATCGATTCCAGCTCCTCCGTTCCCGTTTTTCAACAGGTCATTCAGGCCATTAAGCTGGAAATCCTTTCGGGCAGGCTCAAAAATGGAGACCAGCTTCCACCCATCAGAGAACTGGCCAAAATCCTGAAATTGAACCCCAATACTGTAGCAAAGGCCTATTACACTTTAGAGGAGGAAGGGTTTATCGAAAGCAAAAGAGGAAGCGGCAACTGGGTCAACACAAAAAACATGAAGCTCGACAGCTTCCGCCGGGGGATGCTCGAGGATGAATTCAGGCTCTTCCTGGACCGGGCTTTTTCCTTAGGAGCCCGGCTGGAAGACCTCAAAAATCTAATGGAAAGGTATGCGGCCAATGAATGAAAACGTCCTTGAAGTCCGCAACTTAAAGGTCCGCTTTGGAAAGAAGGTCGCTCTGGGAGACATCCATGTTCAATTCCGGAAAGGGGAATCCGTCGTCATCGCCGGAAGCAACGGGGCCGGAAAAAGCACCCTCCTGCGCTGCCTGGCCGGTGTCATCCATCCGGATAAGGGACAGATCCTTTATGCCAAAGATGTCCCCCGGGAAAAGATCGCTTTCATCTCGGACGGCCTCAGCCTATTTGAGAATATGACCTTGAAACAGGGCCTGGATTTTCATTTAAGAACCTTCCACATTCAAGATCCCGATGAGTCATTCTTTCAACAGCTTAAATTCAGCTTGAACCAGAGAATTAAAAGCCTATCCGTGGGCGAGCGCACGCTCTACCACCTCTCCCTGCTCTTGTCCCAGAAGCCGGCGGTCTTGTTGATCGACGAAATCATCCACGCCGTCGACCCCTATCTCAGAGAAAAATTCCTGGAGGCGGTGATCGAAGCCATCGATAAGTACGGGACGACGATGATCACGATCAACCACACCTTTTCCGAAATCCAAAATATTCCCGAGCGGGTTCTCATCATGGAAGGCGGCCGCTTTATCCTGGATGAAAAAAGCGAACAGCTGAAGGCAAAAATCAAAAAGGTCGTCACAGACGCCGATATTCCTTCGGGGATCCCGTTCGTCTTTAAGAAAGAGGCGGCCTTTGGAAAGGAATATTTTATCTATCCTTTTCAGGATGATTTCCGCCGCAAATATCCCCATGATTTTCAGAGCCTCGAGCTGGGGGAGATCATCAAGGCGTTGATCGGGGGCGAATATGCTAAAAAAAGAATGTCGTGACATCCTGATTCAATCGTTCCTTTTTGCGATCGCTATGGTCGCCCTGCCGACGGTTATTTTCTTAGCCCGTCTTATTCCCAAACAGCCGTATGCCGCTATTTTTATTCCCTCATTTCAAAGCGGAATGCTTTTCTGGGCCCTTTTCATGGGCGTCTCTCTTTTCTC
>Ga0209253_10006291_pt1 | contig 10291 bp, 8 predicted proteins | sample FrelakmetBRP12BR_FD_187145 | JGI IMG/M metagenome (GOLD analysis project Ga0209253, IMG submission 187145) | Freshwater lake sediment microbial communities from the University of Notre Dame, USA, for methane emissions studies - BRP12 BR (SPAdes)... | ecosystem: Environmental > Aquatic >...
CCCCATCGGTATACCGCTGATCATGGGCCCGGCCGCACTGACGACGATTCTTGTGCTGGTCACGACATACGGGTATGTGTGGGCGGTGGTGTCCCTGCTTGTGAACGTACTGATTGTCTGGGTGGTGTTCGCCCAGTCCGAGGTGATTACCCGGGCCCTGCGTGAAGCGGGTTCGCAGGCGATCGCAAAAGTTGCGGCGTTGTTTCTGGCGGGGATTGCCGTGATGATGATTCGCAGCGGCGTTCAGGGCATGATGAAGTAGCCGTGGCGGGGCGGAACGGGGATCGAAAGAGGATGAAGGAAGAAAAGGAAACAGGGGCATATGGAACTGGGACTGCGCGGCCGTGTGGCCATCGTGTGTGCGGCGAGCCAGGGACTCGGCAAAGCTGCGGCGCTCGGGCTGGCCCGTGAGGGGGTCCATCTGGTGATGTGCTCGCGCAACCGGCGCGCCCTTGCACAGGCGGCAAAGGATATCCGGGAGCAAGCGGAGGGGCAGGCGGGAGACATCCTGCCGGTGAGTGTGGATCTGACAAAGCCCCGGCAGATCACATCACTCGTGGCGCAAGCGGTGAAACGATTCGGGCGTATCGACATTCTCGTCGCGAATGCCGGTGGGCCTCCCGTTGCGCCGTTCCCCGCACTGGATGACCGCAAGTGGGAGGAAGGCATCGGACTGACGTTGATGAGTACGATCCGGTGCATCCGCGCGGTGTTGCCGCATATGCAGAAGCGGCAGTGGGGGCGGATCATCACGATCACCTCGATTGCGGCGCGGCAACCGATCAACGATCTGGTGATCTCCTCGACACTCCGGCCCGGCATTCACGGGCTGACGCGTGTGCTTGCAAATCAGTACGGCAAAGAAGGGATCTTGATCAACGCCGTGGCACCCGGATTCATGCTGACCGGAAGGATGCGGGAAATCGGCGCGGCCCGGGCTGCAGAGAAGCATACGTCCATCGAAGAGTACTTTGCGCATCAGAGCCGGGAGGTGCCGTTGCAGCGTTACGGGAACCCCGAGGAACTGGCGAATGCCATTGTCTTCCTGGCCTCCGAGAAGGCAAGCTACATCACCGGGGCGACGCTGAGTGTTGACGGCGGGTTGATGAAAGGGGTGTTCTGAGCGAATGGCGACAACGGATGTCATGAGGCTGCGCAGTGCCGGGGAGGTGCCGAAGGCGCGGTTTGATTACCGGGGTAAACACCGGTATCTGATCACGCTGGACCTGGCGCCGGGGCGGACGGAGTTCGCGGACAAGCCGGGCATCATGAAGGTGCTCTCGGTCCTGCGTGAACAGAGCTGGGAGCACAAGTTTGACGTGATTGCGTATTCGTTTGCGCCGGAGCGGCTGGTGATGCTTGTGCGCGGAAGGGACGACGAGTCGTACATGAAGGGATTCCTGGCGGCGTTTCGTGCGGCATCTGATGCCGCGCTCGGTTCACCACTCTGGAAGCGCACGTATCGGGAGAGAGTTTTGCGGAAGAAGGAAGACTTGCGCGACATCGTCCGGGATATTTTCATGACTCCCGTACGTGACGGTCGTGCGGCACACCCTGCCGCCTACGAATTCCAGGGTTCGTTCGTTGACAAGATTGTGATGTTCTTTCCGCCGGACCCGCACACCACCCGCACCCGTGGTTCTGTGGGGCACCGGCGTCCTTCCGGAAATGCCCGCGGCCCGCGGCCCCCTCGCCGTGATATTTCGCGTCGCTGATCATCCGTCCACTGCTCCTCCCCACTGTTGATGCTCTGCGTCAGTACGCGTTCAAGCCGCCGATTCACTGCGCCGTCGACTCTTCGTACCGTTGATGGGGTGCGTCATCGGCTTTCGTGCAGCCCTCTTCTGCATGATGAATCTTCCGCCGCTGGCTTTCCCTGCCCTGTGTCTTCCGTCGCCCGGAGCGGTGCCCGGCATGCATCCGGCGAACGGTCTACATCGCTTCGCGATAACCGTCGAAGAGCGGTGTTCCCGAGTGATCGGGCCGGGCGATCTGCTGCAGAAAGGGGAAGGCGCGCAGCGCCGGAGCGGGCACGGGCACGGTGCCCCGTTCATTCACGAGTGCTGACAACTGCAGGGCATTTGCCACCGCCTTGCCCGATGTGGTGTTGTTCCAGATGACGATCTGCTGCGTGCAGGTTGACGGGAGTGCCTGAAGACGGCGTTTGATTTCATGCAGCTCGCGTTGATTGTACAGATAGTCATACCGCGCGTCATAGCTTTCAGAAAGCCACCCCTTTTCGTTGCGGCCATGGAGACGGAGATATGCCCGGTCTCCGCGCGAGCGCGGGAGTGAGTTCATCAGCTGCCGGATACGGGGGAGGTCGGCCTGGACAGGTGCAACGCCCAAATCTTCCAGCATTCCGGGAAGTGACGGCTGATCCCAGGAAGAATGCCGGAGTTCGAGCTGGAGCGGGTAGTCGCGGAATGTGGCTGCCAGTTTCTCCAGGTGGAAGCGGTTGGCGCCCGTGCACGTGAATGAGAAGGGGAATTGCGCCAGCACCGCACCCAGCCGGTTGCGGCGTTGCAGGGCGTCGAGCAGGGCCCTGGTGTTCTGCAGCACCCCGGGAGCCGGTTCCCGCCTGTGGGTCAATGAACAGTGCAGTTTCACCGAGAAGAGAAAGTCCCGCCGCTTGCCGACCGCATCTGCCCACTCATCCGCGTCGCGCGCGCACAAGGTCTCATCCCAGAATGTCGGCCGCACCTCCACGGTGTTGAAAAGCCGCGCGTAGTAGTGGAGCTTTGCCGCGGAGGAAGCGACGGCCGGGGGATACAGGCACCGGTCCAGCACCTCGTGTTCCCACCCTCCGATGCCGATGAAGATCTGCGTTCCGTGCTGAACCATGCCTCCTCCTGAGAATGTACTTGACAGCCTGACCGGATTTCCGTATATTAGCCGTCGTTAAGGTACGACATAAATGTCGTTCTGTCAAGAGCAAAGTTGACAAATATGTCTCCGGAGGTTTCATGAAAACAACCATCGGCGAGCGCTTGCGCATGGCCCGCGCCGGCAAAGAGCTGGACCAGTCGGTTCTGGCGGAGAAGGCGGGTGTGGTGACGCGGACGCTGCAGCGTTGGGAAAAGGGGGAACAGGTGCCGGACGGTGTCTCCATTACGCGTCTTGCCAAAGCCACCGGCGTGCAGGCAAGCTGGCTGTTGACGGGAGAAGGGGAAATGTATCCTACGCCTGCCCGGCCGGATAATGTGTACACCCTTCCCGGCACCGCGCGGCGTAAATCCCGTCTCGTCGACCTCCCCGTGATCTCCGCCGTTCCTGCCGGAAAAGTGGCCACGCTGTTCCACCCGGACTATGTCGACGATTATGTAACGGTAGACGATGTGAAGGATCCGCAGGCCTTCGCACTTAAGGTCAAAGGCAACAGCATGGCGCCGCGCATAGAGGACGGGGACGTGGTTATCGTCAGCCCCGTTCAGGAGGCGCGCAGCGGCGACATCTGTGTAATCCGCGTGAACGGTGAAGACACCTTGAAGAAAGTGAAGCTGGAAGGGAACTACATCCACCTGATTCCGCTGAACCCGGAGTTTGAACCCGTGACGGTGAAACGGAAGGAAGTGAATTTTGTGTGGAAGGTCGTGAAGCTTATCAAGGAATTGTAGTCTGTCCGGCGGACACGAAACCGTCAGTCCTATGGGCCGCTGTCCGGATCTGAGAGCCACCGGTGAAATTCCGTGCGAAAGAGTGCCGGCAGGCGGCCTGTGAACCTTGCACATCGATCGGAGCCCGCACGAGCTTGTGGCCCGGCCTGCGCGAACACGTCTCGACCTGACCGCAGAGGTGTCACTGTTTTTCAGCTCACCATATGCACCACCACCCCGTCTCTCAGCTTCGGCTCGAACCATGTGCTCTTGGGGGGCATGATCTTTCCCGCATCGGCGATCGCCAGCAATTCCTCGATGGACGTCGGATAGAGGGCAAACGCCATGGCCATCTCTCCTGAATTCACACGGCGCTCCAGCTCTTCCAGTCCGCGTATCCCACCTACAAAGTCCACCCGTTTGCTCGTCCGCGGATCGTCAATGCCGAGGACGGGCGTCAGGACATATTTCTGGAGAATCGATACATCCAGGCGTTCGACGGGATCGGGAACAGACAACAGCGGGGGCTTTGCGCGCAGGATGTACCAGGTGCCCTGCAGATACATGCCGTACTCACCCTTCCGCGCCGGCTTGTGCCGGTCCGCTGCGGGGGTGACGTCGAAGTTCTTTCCGATCTCCGTCAGTACCTGTCCGGCACTTTTCCCGTTCAGGTCTTTGACAACCCGGTTGTAATCCAGAATACGCAGCTGGTTGTGCGGGAAAAGGACAGCCAGGAAGAAGTTGTATTCTTCATCACCGCGGTGGTGCGGATTATTGTCGGCCAGTTCTTTCCCCACCCGTGCCGCGGCGGCGGAGCGGTGATGCCCGTCCGCAACATACAGGTAAGGGACCGTCCGGAAGGCGCCGGTGATGGCGGCAATGGTTGCCGTATCGGCGACCACCCAGAGTTGATGCCGGATGCTGTCTTCCGCGACAAAATCGAACACGGGGGTGTTTGCGCACACACGCCCGACTGCTGCATCGATAACCGGTTGTGCGCGGTAGGTCAGGAAGATCGGACCGGAGTGTGCATTCGTCACCCGTACATGCTTCGTCCGGTCGTCCTCCTTGTCCTTCCGGGTCAGCTCGTGTTTCTTGATGGTGTCGTCCAGGTATTCCTCGACCGACGCGCAGCCGACGATGCCGTACTGCGTGTGTCCGCTCATGGTCTGCGCATACACATACAGGCACGGCGCGGGGTCTTCCTTCAGGATGCCGTCGCGAATCAACCGTTCCAGGTTCTCCTTCCCTTTCATATAAACACGCTCATCGTACAGATGTACATCGGGGGGAAGATCAATCTCCGGTTTTCCGACGTGGAGGAAGGAAAGTGGTTTGCCCTCCGCTTCAAAGCGTGCTTCGTCGGAATTCAGCACATCGTAGGGCTTGCTTGCCACGTTGGCTGCATGCCGGGGAAGCGGGCGATAGCCCTTGAAGGGTCGGAGTGTAGCCATGGGTGCGACTCATCGTACATGTGGAAGATCTGAGAATGGGGAGTGAGGACTGCCCCATCCCGGGGCGGCTCTCCGGCCGGCCCCGGGCGGGGGAACAACTACTTCAGTGTGGGAAGAATACGTTCAATGGCTGCAGTCACCTGTTTGATATCCTCCATGGTCAGCTCACCCATGTGAGCGATGCGGAAGGTTTTTTCCTTCAGGTCACCGTACCCGTTGGAGATCTGCATGCCTTCCTTGCCGAGCGCGTCGTTCAGCGCCTTCACCGAAATATTCCGCGTATTGGTAATTGTCGTCAGCGTCTGCGAAGCATATTTCTCCTCGGGGTAGAGCGCGAAGTGCTGTTTCGCCCATGCGCGCGTGTATTCCGCCATGGCTTTGTGGCGTGCGTAGCGGTTCTCCAGTCCTTCGGCCAGGATCCTGTCGAGCTGGTAGTGCAGTGCGAACATGTGCGACAGCGAGGGTGTGGCGGAATACTGGTGGTCCTTTGTCTCCACATACTTGTACAGTTCCACGAGATCGAGGTACCACCCGCGGAATTTCACCTGCTTGCCATGTTCGATGGCGCGTAGCGACGCGGCACATATCGCGAGTCCGGGGGGAAGAGCGAGCGCTTTCTGCGTGGAGGTGATGCACACGTCGATGCCGAGTTTGTCCACTTCGACTTTTACGCCTGCCATGGAACTGACCGTGTCGACGAGCCAGAGGATATCGGGATATTTCTTCCGGACCTCCGCGATTTCCTCCACCGGGTTCATGATCCCCGTGGACGTCTCGTTGTGTGTGACGGTAAAGACATCGTACTTGCCTGTTGCCAGTGCCTTGTCCACCATTTCAGGCGTTGTGGGGTGGCCCCACTCCGATTCGACCTTGTCGGCCGGGACATTGTTCGCCTCGGCCATCTTGAACCACCGGTTGCCGAAGGCGCCGACGGAGAACACGCAGGCGCGCTTTGCAGTGAGGGAACGGATGGAGCCTTCCATCAGCCCCGATCCGGACGTTGTGGAGAGCAGTATCGGGTTTGCCGTGTGGAACACCTTGCGCATCTTCTCGCTGATTTCCCGTTGCAGCTGGGATGCCTCCTTGCCCCGGTGGCCGATCATCGGTGTGGCCATTTTCTGGAGGACGTCAGGGGCGACTTCTGTTGGGCCGGGAATAAAGAGTTTCTTGTGCATTGGAACCTCGAGAGATTGGAAGGAAAGGAGAAGTCGTAGGTCTCGTTGTCATCATCAGAACTACAATAATGAAAAATCAGGAAAATTCTCCTAAAAAGCAACGAATCCGGGCCTCACCGCATTCATGCGGCATAATACCGTCCGACCGGCTGCAGCGATCCGGTTAATAAATTCTTAATATCCTCCCCCTTGTTTTTGCTTGACCTCTTTTGTATTTTCGGTCACTGCTTTTCCAGAAGGGCCACTCCTTTACACCGAGCATCGTCGTTGCCGCACTTCCTGAAACAGGCTTTTTGAGTGGTCCTTCTTCATGGTCACGCGTTCTCATCAATCATCAACATCTCAAACCAGGAGACTCGCATGAGTAAAACTGCGACTATGGGTGTGTCCTGCCTGTTGTTCGCCGGTCTGCTGATCGGCATGTGCGCGGGTGCATTTGCACAGGGTGTGACGACGTCAGCCATCAACGGCAAGGTCACAAGCAAAACCGGTGAAGCACTCCCCGGTGTAAACGTCAAGGCGGTCCATACTGCGAGCGGCACTCTGTACGGCACGAGCACTCGTGAGGATGGGCGGTTCAATCTTCCCAACCTGCGCGTGGGCGGTCCATACACGATCACCGCATCACTCGTCGGGTACAGAAAGGAGATTCGCGAACAGATCACCCTGCTCCTCTCCCGGAACCAGGAGATAAATTTTTCCTTGGAGCAAGAAACACTGGAGCAGAATGAAGTTGTCGTGCAGGGCGAGCGCTCCTCGTTGTTCAATGAGCGTCGGACCGGTGCGGCGACAAATGTGCAACGTGACCAGATCGACCGTCTGCCGACCTTGTCACGGAACTTTCAGGACTACTACAAACTCTCTCCCTATATCACCGGCGACAAGGGAAATGCCGCGGGCAGAAACTCAAAGTACAATAACATTCAGATTGACGGAACCAACTTCAACGATGCGTTCGGCCTCGGGTCAACCGGTGCTCCTGCCGGGCAGTCCAACGTGACGCCGATCAGCCTTGATGCTATCGAAGAGTTCCAGATCGTCCTGTCGCCGTATGATGTCCGTCAATCCGGATTCACCGGTGCCGGCATCAATGCGGTTACGAGGAGTGGAACGAATAGCTACAAAGGTTCGGCGTTCTATTTCGGCCGGAGCGAAAGCTTTGCCGGGAAGAGCCCGGACACGTTGAAGACCAAACTTGCCGGCTTCAGCGACTGGCAAATGGGTGGGCGTATTGGCGGACCGATCATCGAGGATAAGCTTTTCTTCTTTGCAAACGGAGAGGTGACCCGTTTTGAACAACCATTCACCCGGACCTTCGGGAATCAGAATCTGGGGACGAATGCGTACACGGCGAATCCGGATTCTCTCGCGTTGCTCTCCAACACCCTCAAATCGAAATACGGTTACGATCCGGGATCCTACACCAATATCGGATACAACCGCGAGAGCGACAAGATGTTCCTGCGCTTCGACTACAACCTCACCGAAAGCCACAAACTCACCGCGCGGTGGAACTACCTCCGGTCTTCCGAAGACAACTCTCCCTCCCGCGGCCGCAGTGTGACCGACATCTATTTTGACAACGGGAAATACAAGCTGGACAATAAGACACATTCCCTGGCTCTGCAGTTAACCAGTGTCTTCGGCAATCAAGCGTCGAACGAATTCATCCTCGGGTATGTTGACCAGATGGATGTGCCGGTGTACTACGGGGCGCCGTTCCCCACGCTGTATATCACCACCAAAGGAACCGGAACATCGTATACGGGGAATCAGGTTCTGGTCCTGGGCGCTGAAGAATTTCGCCACTACAACCTCCTCGGGCAAAAGTACTTCGAGATCACCAACAATTTCTCCATGTACCTGCCGGATCACACCTTAACATTCGGTGTGAAGGCGGACCTCCTCAGCTTCCGGAATCTCTTCATTGCCGACGGGTTCGGAGCGTATTCGTACGGCTCCATCGCCGCTTTCCTCAATGACCAGACTCCCACCGCCTACACGTTCCGCTATTCCGCGACGGCGGACCCGCTGCAGGAAGCCAACTGGGGTGCCAGAGCGTACGGGTTGTTCGTAAATGATGAATGGGCGGTCACCCCGACGTTGAAATTGACCGGAGGTATCCGGCTTGACATCCCGACCTATCCCGACAAGCCGAACTACAACTACGCCATTGACTCCACGTTTGGCTACCGGACAGATACTCCGCCCAAAACCTCCGTTGCCATTTCTCCGCGTGTCGGCTTCAACTGGTCGATCGATGAAGAACGGAACGCCCAGCTGCGCGGCGGGGCCGGCATTTTCTACGGCAAGTTCCCCTATGTGTGGGTGTCGAATCAGTACAGCAACACGGGCGTGGATTTCTACACCGTGACGGGTTTGCCCTCGCGCTTCAATCCCGATCCGTATGGACAGGCAAAGCTGGCCACGACGCTCCCCTCGGCTGAAGTCAACCTGACCGATCCGGAATTCAAGGCCCCCTCGATCTTCCGCTGGAACCTGGCGTATGACCATAAGCTGCCGTTTGATCTTACAGCGACAATCGAAGGCATCTTCTCGTATTCGCAGAACGACGTCTACTATCAGAACATCAACCTGAAGGGCCTGCAGGAAAACCAGGTTCTTTCCAACCGGCCCGCTCTCACCCCGGGCGGGAAAATTCCCGGCGAAAATCGTGAAGTGTGGGGCAGACTCGACACGGCTGCAACGAGGTACACGACACAGTGGATCAATTCTCGTTTCTCCCCGGGTGTGTTCCTTGTCCGCAATACGAACAAGGGGAGCAATGCCAACCTGGTCATTCAGGTGCAGCGGGAGTCCCCTGATGGAATCAACGGCAGTGTCTCGTACACATGGGGAATGTCAAAAGATATTAACAGCGGCAATTCCACAACCGCTTCTTCCGGCTGGCGCTTTAACCCGACGCCGGGAAATCCCAACGATCCACAGCTGACCTACTCGCAGTGGGATCGTCGTCACCGCTTCATGGCGAACCTTGGCTATAGCCAGGATTGGGGCGATGGCTTCATCACGAACTTCGGTGTGTTCTACAATGCACAGTCCGGCCGCCCCTTCTCGTATATGGTGTCCGGTGACGTGAACGGCGACGGCAGGAGCGACAACGATCTCGCCTATATTCCGCGCGATGCCAACGACATCATCCTGACGAACAGCGCCGGTGTGGCGCTTCCCAAAACCGACGTTGCGTACAGCCAGCTCACGGATTTCGTCAACGCCGACACATACCTCACAGAAAACAAGGGAAGAATCTCCGAGCGGTCCGGTCCGCGTGAACCCTGGGCACATTCGATCGACTTGCGCATCGGCCAGATCATCCCGACCTTTCCGGGTCACCATATCGAAATCACCATCGATATCCTCAATGTGCTCAACCTGATCAACGGCGAGTGGGGATGGATCCGGAACACGGGCGTCAACCAGACCGTGAATATGCTGACCTTCAAGGGCCTGGAAAAGACCGTGGGGGCGGACTATGGCAAAGCCAAGTACCAGTGGACGGGTTTGAAGGTAACGGATGGCGTTGCCGATCCTTTCCAGCCCGACAATCTCCTCTCCCGCTGGCAGATGCAACTGGGTATCCGGTATACCTTCTAACAGCCGATACCTGGGACGGCGCCGGTAGACGCTTTCCCGTTGATGACAATGCAGCAGCCCCGTCAGGAATGGCGGGTGGTGCATGAACAGCAGCGTCGGGCGCTCCGGCGCGCGCTCGAGCTGGTCTTCGAGCCAGGCGAGGCGTCGCGCGCACAGCTCGCCGCGCGGCTCGCCCGGGACCACGGTATCGAGGCCGATCAGGCGCAGCGGATAGTCTTCCAGCACGTAATGCAGGAACTCGCCCGTCTGCGGCAGGTACGCGTGGTCGGCAAACGCCCGGCGCAGCGCGCCCCGACCTGAAACCTCCCGCGAGAAGAGGACCCGATGAACATAGCCCGACAGCAACCGGTCGAGAACAAGGCCGGGCCGTGGTGGATGCGACTGCACGCCGCGCTGATGCCCGACTACAACCGCAAGGCGGCGCTCTTCTGGTGGGCCGCGGTCTGCGGTG